>Ga0163215_100579_pt1 | contig 54199 bp, 53 predicted proteins | sample SynspAceP_FD_185934 | JGI IMG/M metagenome (GOLD analysis project Ga0163215, IMG submission 185934) | Saline lake microbial communities from Ace Lake in Antarctica - Synechococcus sp. Ace-P (Hybrid Assembly) | ecosystem: Environmental > Aquatic > Non-marine Saline and Alkaline > Saline | place...
GCGAGGTGCCGCAGAAATTCCGTGACGCAGAGGCCGCCGTTCTCGATGCGATCGAGGCAGGGCTGGAACAGGCCAAACCGGGCAATCAGGCGCAAGACATCGCCAATGCCTTCAACGCCACCCTCAACGCCGCAGGTTTTGAAAAAGACAGCCGTTGCGGCTATGCCATCGGTATCAGCTATCCGCCCGACTGGGGCGAGCGCACCATCTCTTTCCGGCGCGGCGATACCACCGTCCTGCAACCGGGGATGACCTTCCACTTCATGCCGGCCCTTTGGCTGGATGACGGCGGGCTGGAAATCACCGAGCCGATCCTGATCACCGAAACCGGCTACGAATGCTTCTGCACCACCCCACGCGAACTGTCGGTGAAAGCATGACCGACAGTGCCGTCACCCCCACAATCCCGCTGGACGCAGACGGCGTCCATCATGGGTTCCTGAAGCTGCCCTACAGCCGAAACGACAGCGCGTGGGGATCCGTGATGGTGCCAATCACCGTCATCGCAAATGGCGCAGGGCCGACCGCCCTGATGACCGGGGCCAATCACGGCGATGAATACGAGGGGCCGATTGCGCTTCAGGAGCTTGCGATCAGCCTTCAGCCGGAAGAGATAGAGGGCCGCGTGATCATCTTGCCAATGATGAACATGCCTGCCTTCGCTACCGGCACGCGCTGCTCTCCGATCGACGGCGCGAATATGAACCGCAGCTTTCCGGGCAGCGCCACGGGCAGCGTGACGCAAAAGCTCTGCCACTACATCGCCACGCGTCTGGTGCCCCATGCCGACATTGTGCTGGATTTCCATTCGGGCGGCAGCACACTGGATTTCCTTCCCTTTGCCGCAGCGCATATTCTTGAGGATAAAAAACAGGAATCTGCCTGCATGGCAGCGATGCAGGCCTTCAACGCGCCCTACTCCGTCCGCATGCTGGAGATCGACAACGTCGGCATGTTCGACACCGAGGTGGAAAGCCAAGGCAAGACCTTTGTCACAACCGAACTAGGTGGCGCGGGAACGTCCACCGCGCGCTCCGTCGCAATCGCGCGCAAGGGCATCCGCAATTTGCTGATCCACGCAGGTATTATGCAAGGCGAGATGGAAATCGCTCCCTCAGTACAACTCGACATGCCAGACGCCGATTGCTTCCTGTTCGCCGAAACTGCAGGGCTGATAGAGTATATGCTTGAGCTGGGGGATTCCGTACGCCTCGGGCAGCCTGTTGCGCGGATCTGGTCTAGTGACCGCACCGGCGTGGCCCCCGTTGAATGTTACGCACGGCGCAGCGGAATCCTGACCGCGCGCCATGTGCCCGGACTGGTCAAGATGGGAGATTTCGTCAGCCTGATTGCGATAGAGGGTCCAGCCTGATCGGAACCGCTATCTGCGGCTGATAGGGTCGAAAAGCACCGGTTTCTGTTGCAATATCAAAATTCCACCGGAAACTCCTGACGCCTTCGAGCCGACTGAGGCCGTGCCGCTGATCCTGGGCGAACAACGGGTATGTTCATTGAGAGCGACATTGGTCGGCGATTTTGCGCAGGCCAAAGGCAGCACCATTTACCGACCAGCTCTATCAGGCGTGATAGCAATTTTAGAAATCCACGCGGAAACACTGTAGGCAAGCGCCAGGACTTCAATACGCATGAGTATGGTCGAACACAGCATTGTCCCGCTGCTACCCTCCGTCTATCCGGGTAGCTCACGGGCAGGTCCGCCCAACGGCGCGCTGGAGCCGCTTCAAACTGCCGTACTGCGTTCCCTGATCTTGCACAAATCGCAACGCGTTGCGCTGTGCCATGCTACCTTGCCAACTGGCGGAGAATCAGGCTGCATCTACCGTTCGTTGACGGCCCTATTGCCGGGCCGCTTTCCCAAGCATCCACTAGAACAATTCCTACCCGCTTGACCGCGCAGTGCTTTCCCCTTCACATTGCGCCCTGTATAGGATGACACATGACAAACAAAGTATACCAAAACGACCTTCCCGACGGCCTCGACCTTGGGCCGATGGTCGCCATCGATTGCGAGACGATGGGCCTGCATCCACACCGAGACCGCCTCTGCGTAGTGCAACTGTCCGGTGGAGACAGGCATGCACATCTGGTCCAAATCGCGCGTGGCCAGACCGAGGCACCGAACCTGTGCCGCATTCTGGAGAACCCCGACGTGCTCAAGCTGTTCCACTTCGGGCGATTTGACATCGCCGCGATGCTGAACACTTTTGGCGCGGTCGCCGCACCCGTGTATTGCACAAAGATCGCCAGCCGCCTGATCCGCACCTATACGGATCGTCATGGCCTGGCCAAACTGTTGCAGGAATTGCTGAGCGTCGACATCTCCAAGCAGCAGCAATCCAGTGACTGGGGAGCAGAAACGCTGACGCAGGCGCAAATCGATTACGCCGCCTCCGATGTACTCTACCTTCACCGGCTGCGCGACGTGTTGAACAGGATGCTGGAGCGTGAAGGCCGGATGGAACTGGCGCAGTCCTGCTTTGATTTCCTTCCTGCGCGCGCGCAACTGGATCTGGCGGGCTGGCCGGAAACGGACATCTTTGCGCACGTCTGATTACACACCGCATGACCGCTATTCGCGGACGGTGACGCTACTTAAAGTGGCGCTGCCGCTGGCTGCGCTTGCGTTGCTGTCCACGCTGTTCCTACTGAGCCGCGCAATGAAGACCGACACACCGATTCCTTTTGCGGAGAAAGAGGTACAGGAACGCCTACGTGACCAACAGATCACCGGGCCGTTCTTCTCAGGTACCACAACCGGCGGCGACCAGATGTCATTTTCAGCCGAAAAGCTGGTGACCCTTCAAGGCCGTGTGGGAGCCAACCGCGCAGAGGATGTCAGCGCTTCGCTGGAAACCGCGGCGGGCGCCACATTCCAGCTGCACGCCGACGTGGCCGAGCTGGATATTGCCGGCGATGCCGCCGAGCTGACGGGAGAAGTCTCGCTACTCAGCTCGACGGGCTACCGCGTTACGTCGGACCAAATCACCGCACTAATTTCCGCGCTGGATGTCACGGCTGCGGGCGGTGTGGAGGCGACAGGACCGCTGGGCCAGTTGACCGCAGAAAAAATGCGGGTGTTCACGCCGAAAAAAACTGATTCCACGCAAATGCTTTTCAGTGGCGGCGTGAAGCTGGTATACACCCCCAAATGAGTAAGAAAGTGTATTAAATCATGGGCCTTCGTTTTCTGCTGACAGCACTTTTTGCTGTGTTTATCTCGAACACCGCTTTGGCACAGGGCGCCAGTGTTGCCTTTGGCACCATTGCGCAGGATACCAGCCTGCCTGTCGAGGTCAGCTCGGACGAGCTGTCGGTGGACCAGCAGACGGGAACAGCCGTCTTTACCGGAAATGTCGTAATCGGTCAGGGTGATATGCGACTGTCCGCACAGCGCGTGAGTGTTGTCTACCGCGCCACCCAGGACGGGATTGCCAAGATGGAGGCCACCGGCGGCGTGACTTTGGTCTCGGGGGCCGATGCAGCCGAATCCGAGCGCGCCGATTATGATATCGACGAAGGCACCATTGTGATGCGCGGGAACGTGTTGCTGGCACAGGGCGCAAGTGCGCTTAGCGCTGATATGATGACGATCCGTCTTACGGACGGCACCGCGCGCATGTCGGGCAACGTCCGCACCCGTCTGCAAACGGGTAGCGACAACTGATGACCGCGCCGGATCTTTCCGTTCAGGAAGGCAGCGCGGGTCTACGGATTTCCCATCTGCGCAAGTCCTACCGCAAGAAGATCGTGATCCGCGACTTTTCGATGGAGTTGATGCGTGGCGAGGTTGTGGCACTGCTGGGGCCTAACGGGTCCGGCAAAACCACTACATTCTATGCAGTAGCGGGCCTTGTAACCCCCGAAGGTGGCACGGTCACGATTGACGGCAAGGACGTGACCACCCTGCCCATGTATCGCCGGGCCCAACTGGGTATCGGCTATCTGCCGCAAGAGATGAGCATTTTTCGCGGGCTGTCCGTGCAGGAAAACATCCTCGCCGTGCTCGACATCGTCGAGCGGGACCGCCGCACCAAGCTGCTGCGTCTGGACGAGTTGCTCTCGGAATTCTCGATCGAACATTTACGCCGCGCACCCGCACTGGCCTTATCGGGCGGCGAACGCAGGCGGGTCGAGATTGCCCGCTGTCTGGCGGCGAATCCCAAATATCTACTGCTGGATGAGCCTTTTGCCGGGGTTGATCCGATTTCTGTGGGAGATATCCGCCACTTGGTCGCAGACCTAAAAAAACGCGGCATCGGCGTGCTAATCACTGATCACAATGTGCGCGAGACGCTTGAGATCGTGGACCGCGCCTATATCCTTCACGAGGGCCGCGTACTGATGTCCGGCACGCCGGAAGAGGTTGTGCAGGACGGCGATGTGCGCCGCGTTTATCTGGGTGACAATTTTAAGATTTCTTGAGCCGGTTTGCGCGGACAAAGCGCTGGGGTCTGTCTTAAATGATTGACTTTGCAGGGGCTGTCACCATCTAATTAGGTATGGCGAACAGGCTGAACATGTACAATCTGATTGCGCCACCTGCGGGTGGAACAGCCGGGTTTATGCCGAATCCTGTCGCCATTTCCCGTATCTGATCCCGCCATCCGCCCCCCGTCTGGGGTGCGCCTGTCGGGGTTGGACCCAAACTTTAAGGAGACATTATGCGGTACCAAATCAGCGGAAAACAAATCGACATCGGCGACGCACTGCAAACGCATGTGAAAACCGAATTAGGTGCTGCAGTCCAGAAATACGCTGAGCGGCCCATCGACGCACAAGTCATCTTCTCCAAGTCCGCACACGAGTATGTTTGCGAAGCCACTGTACACCTTTCCACGGGTCTGACAGCCTCGGCCAAAGCCCACGCTACAGAGATTTACGCGGCTTTTGATAGCTGCTGTGAAAAGATGGAAAAGCAGCTGCGCCGGTACAAGCGCCGGTTGAAAGACCATCACCGCGAACGTGCGGAACCTGTTGAACTTTTAGGGGCTTCTGCGTATATATTGGCATCAGAAAGTGATACCGATGGAGATGAGCCCGAGACACTGCAACCCATGATCATTGCTGAAATGCAGACAAACATTTCGACCTTGTCTGTCGGTGAAGCGGTAATGCACATGGAACTGTCGGGTGCACCAGTTCTGGTGTTCAGAAAACAAGGTAAAGACGGGGTCAACGTCGTTTACCGTCGCGACGACGGAAATATCGGCTGGATTGACCCGGCATAGAGACTGAGCTAAGGCGCGCGTTCACGCGCGCGCTGACAGGGATTAAGTATGAACTTTGCGAAACTTCTAACGCCTCGGGCGGTAAAGGTACTGTCATCGACCACCAGCAAAAAGCGGCTCCTCACGGAGTTGGCTGAGTTGGCTGCTGCAACATATGATCTGAAAGCCGCAACCGTTGTCGAAGCGCTGCTGGCGCGCGAGGCGTTAGGACCAACGGGTGTGGGCCATGGCGTGGCCCTGCCCCATGCACGCCTTGAAAGTATCGAAAAGGTAGCGGGGCTGTTCGTGTTGCTTGAGAAGCCTGTTGATTTCGGCTCCGTCGACCGCCAACCGGTCGATATCGCCTTTGCGCTGTTTGCACCCGAAAACGCAGGCGTCGAACATCTCAAGGCACTGGCGCTCGTCTCGCGCACACTGCGCGACACAGGAATCTGCGCGAAACTGCGCGCGAACCCGAATGAAGAAACACTGTATACGATCCTGACCGAGGCAGAAGGTGTGAAGGCAGCTTAGCGCCAGCGCCCGAAGCCAAACATCACGTAATCGCGCTGATAGACATCCGCGGCCAGTACCTCGATTTCATCATCATAGATGTCTTCCAGCCGGTGGGCACCGTGGAACGTGGGTGCCTCGACCTGCGGCGCATCCGGGTACCCCACAATATTGGCCAGCGCCGCCAGATCGCGCGCCAATGTCTCTTCGCGCAAAATCACATCGGGGAGTGTGAATTCACCAAAGCCCTGTATCGCCTGCGCCTGCGTACACCACGCAGGGTCCACCCGCACAGCAGTTTGCCCCGCCAAATTTCCTTTCAGGAACGTCAGAAACGCAATAAACGCGGTGCGGTGCGTGGCCAGATCAATGTGTCCCTCCTGTCCTTCTTCGGGCAGGGGCAGTTTGTACCGGCGCACCAAAGTGCGGCGCAACTGCAAATAGCTGCCCTGCCCCGAGTTCAGAATCCGGTGACAGAACACGTCATGTGCACGCAGGACGGGGTGACGTAGTACGGTAAAGCTCCGATGCCCTTTGTGTTGATTCTTCCACTGACGCAGTTCTTTCTGGGTCATCTTCTGGCCCAGCTTGTTCTGCTTCTCACCATCCAACCCAGCCAACCAACGGCGCACCTCTTGATAGGGCGCGCCGGCGACGGGCATGAACAACAGCGGTGCCTTCACCCCTGTCACATAGGACGGCACGCTAGGGCCACGGCGCGGTTCGAAGTTGGGAGTACGGGTCAGATCAAACCGATCCAGCCGAGACAGCGCATCTTCCATCTGCGCATAGTTGCTGACCTTTTCAGACAGCGGACTTGGGTTTTGCTTTTTGAGGTTCTTGTCCAGTTCTTCCAACAACTCGGGCACACCCAGATAGGTCGCGATCCCGTTCATCACCTCGACACTTTGCAGATCTTCATAGGCCACGTAAAATGCGGTCTGCCCGCTGGTTTGCAGCCGGTTCATCAGCAGCAGTTGGAACGCCTGCAATGCGTCCAGATGCGCTTCAAATTCGGCTGGGACAAATTCCACTTGCGCGTCTTTACGCGCCTTCATGTCCGTCAGCTTCCATTGGCCGGTTGCTTGCGCAATCTTCCAGCTGACATAGCTTTCAACCGGATTCCGGGTCAGGATGATCTTGGCGCATTTGGGGTCATCCAGCACCAGATCCAACACCCGCGGATCATGGTCATGGAAATACCTGAAACCAGCCATCGTAGCCGGTTGGTATTTAATCGCGCGCAGCAGCGCGGCAGGCTCGGCGTCGCGGGTCGCCTGATCAACGCCCAGAATTTCGGTACTGTTGGGATACCCGATGAAATGTGGATTGAACGCTTCGCCATGACATTTGATCCCGGGAAAGGCATTCAGGTTGGCCTCCAGAAAATTGGAGCCTGTGCGCATTTCTGCGAACACCACAAAGCTGTCGAAACGATTTGTCATTCTACTTCACCAGATAAGGTTTGCGGGGCGCTTCGGGGATCGAACTTGGACCACGCTCAACCGGAAAATCACCCATCAGATAGGGATGCATACCCTGGTTCTTGAGGTTCTGGAGGAACTGGCCGAAGCCGTGCAGATCCACCATTTTAGGTGCCTCAGAGAGCCGCCGGATACGCGCCTGCCCGATTTCATCCAAGATCCCCTGCAACGGCTCCATAGGCGCCTCGATAAATTCGGCCATCGTCCATATCCGCACCCGCGCCTTGGTATAGGGCGAGCGCAGAACATCCATATGCTCGCTCTCGATCTTTTGCATCTTGGCCGCAATGCGCCGGATATCCGCAAAATCCATGTTCGACCGGAACAGCGGCACAGCCCAAGCGCCCGTGATCACCGAAACCTGAGCGTTGGGGTCCTTTGCGACACGCCAGTTGATGTCCTGATTATCCAGTGGCCCAAACTGGAAACACTGCCGCTCGCCGCGCGTGTTCCAGATCAGGTTGGTAAGGAAGGCCTTGGCGTTATAATCCCGCTGGATCGCGCTGTCGCTCAGCGCACCGTTCAAGGTAGTCTGCCCGTCTCCGAAATGCACACGATCAGGCGCAAACAAATGGCCGTGCACCCGTGCACCGGTTGCATTGTGCAGCCAGGGCTCAAAATTCTCGAAGAGCTCGGTAAAGCCCTGAAACATTGAGTATTCCGCCGCCGTCACACCGTTTTCCCAATCCTCGTTGGGAAACCGGCTCTGCATATACAGACCCGAGCGGCCGCGCGTGCGCCGCTCCACCGCTTTCGCAAAGATGCGGTCGATTTTGCCCGGGTTTGGCTCGGTCCGCTTCATCGCACCCGCCGCGTCCGTTAGAAACGCTTCATAGAGACGGTCCGCATAAGGCCAGATCTTGCGCGCCACAAAACAGTCTGACCGGCGCAGCAGTTGTAGATGATCATCATAAAAAATATGCGGTTTGCCCTGAAAGTCGAACTTGGACAGCGTCAAGGAGCGACTTTCGACACTGGTCGAATAGAGCCGGGAGAGCGTCTGGAAATAACTTTCGTCGGGGATCCATACATGGCGGAAGTACCGGTCATATTTGGACCGCTCTGGGTCTTGCAAGATCGCAGATAAAGTCTGCCGCGTCAGGCACCACCACTGCGATCCCATATGTGGAACCACCCCCTTGGGTATCCGGCGCTTGATGTTGAACTTGCGCTGTAGATGCACTGCAGTGTCAAAGAAGTACCTGTGCCGCTTCCACGAGAAGGGAAACCTCATGGTAAAGCGCTCCTCGTCCAGCCCGCCAACGGTCCAGGGCACATCCGCCGTCGTCGCGCTCTCGATAAAATCGGTCCGCGGGCGCTCGGACAGATATTCGATCAACTCGTGCACCGGGCGTAGTGGCAGGCAGGAGCCGGAAGCGAGGTAGACGTGACGCACGTCCGCAAAACTGGCCAGCATCAATTCGGACGCGGCTTGCGAAGCGGCGACAATACCCCAGGTGCCCCATTCACAGCGGAACCGCTTGCAAAACAGGACGTTTGGCACATCGGCCAGAGCCCCGGTGAACTGATCGTAGATCTTTTTGGAGACTTTCTTGTCCACGTGGATCACCACAGGCACATCAGCCGATGCCCAGTGGCGCGCCACCTGTTCGGCACGGCCCAGCGCATTATGCACAAGCATCACCACACCCATCGACGCGGTCATGCCCAGTTCCCCTTGGACATCAGACCCAGAATCTCGAGTTGTCTCCAGTTGATGTAGCGCTCACTCCACTTGCACCAGAGCTGTGGGTTTTCTTTCACACGTTCGGCGTAGGCCTTGTATTCAACCGATCCGGCGTAGTGTTGGCCGCGCTCCAACTCCTCCGCCGCTTTGGCCCCGAACGTATCAATAAACTTCGCATGCAGCAGGACACCGCTGGCTTTCTCTCCGCCCCATTCGTCATAAACTTGGTTGAGACCGCGCGGCAGCAGCATATGGGTGGAGCTTACATAGACGTATTTTCTGTCCCATTTGACCAAGGGAACTTTGTTCAGCGCCGGCGCCTTGGCCGGTTCCTCCGCAAAGAAGACACGGGCGCGAGGCCCACCCTGTATCCACAGGTTCGTAAAGGCGGCGTTGCGCGCCATCGTGTAATTGCCGCTGTCAAACCACGATGCAATCTCGATCGGGTCCTGCCCGCTGCGGTAGGGTTGCTCGTCCAGTCTCCCTTTGGGGTACATGTCCAACAGCATTGCCGAGAACGACTTGATAGAGGACGCATCCAGCCAGTCCGTCAGCGCACGCAGGGGCCGCGTATCGCAAAACGGGTAGATCAGAAATTCGTCAGGATCGACGGTCAGCGTCCAGTGTCCGTGGGCATATTTGCGCTGCAACCAGTTCAACCAGTCCACTCCGAACCGCGACCGGCGGTAGCTGGCGCGCGTGAACCACACTGACACATCAGGCTGGTTGCGCAGATAGTCCAGCGAGTCATCGTCGCTGTCGTTATCCACGAAGAAGAAATGGTTCACGCCCTGCTTACGGTAGTAATCAAGGAAGTAGGACAGGCGGATTTTCTCGTTACGCTGGGTGCAGAACAACAGAATATCTTCGGGCCGAATTTGATCGGTCCGGTCCACGACGCATTTCAGTTCGCGCCGCTTTCGAAATGCCCGAATACGCCAACGTTTCCGCTGAAGTCTCAGGCGGTATGATCGGATTGCACCCAAACACTACCCTTTACTCTTGGTCTTTCGGCCTTCCTGCACGCCTATCAGGTGAAACTTAATGCAATCTTGAAATGCGCCGCCCAATCCGGCGCTTCAAAGTCCTGAACCCGAAGCGTGTCCCGAGCCCGTTTAGACCAGTCCACTATTGTCTCTTCCCATATATTTACCGCTGAATCATCAAGATAGACAGCTTTATCACCAAGGATTTCCCTAAATGTCGCCATATTGCTGCATAAAACCGGTGTGCCCAGCCGCAGCGATTCAACTGCCGGTAGACCGAAGCCCTCCGCATGACTGGGAAAGAGCATGGCATGAGCACCCTCGACCAAGGCAGACAGAGCGCCATCAGTAAGCCCTGATACCTCACGAACCCGCGCATCAAGACCCAAGGCATCGAGCCGCGCAAACACTTCAGCATTGTTCCAGCCGCGGCTTCCACAGATCAGCAGCATTGGTGCAGTCGGCCCCAAACGCGCCCAGATATCGAGCAAAAGCGCGTGGTTCTTACGCGGCTCTATCGTACCTACTGTGATGAAATATGGGGCCTCGGGTGGCAACCCTTCGGGCAATGTACTGCGGTCAGACACCGGCTCCATTACCCCCAGATGCGCAACGATGCCGGCGGGTACAGCTCCCCATCCCGCCATCACCCGCTCAGTCCGCTGCTGGGTATCCGCAGAATTATAGATAAGCAGATCCGCATATCGGCGCACACGCTGCATCTTGCGTTCAAATACGGCTACAGTGCCCTCACGCTGGTACTGCGGATACTCCAACGGAATGACATCGTGCACCAGCACGGCAATCCGCGCCCCCTCTACAGTGCGGATGGCGGTCATCACCCGTTCGGAAAGATTGCTGTGACCGGTGTTAAGATAGGCCGTAGCAGAAGGGAGATGCCGTATTAACATCCGCGCCAATCCGCGCGGGAGCGCGCGAGCGACCGCAAGTTTGCGTGCATCGGTCAGTGCACGACGCGCCGTATCATGCATCCCTCGCTGCATGCGCGACAACACATCAGGCGCGGAGAATTGAGCATCCCCGATCAGCCGCCTGTAAAACCCGGAAAGCCCGTCTTGATCAAGCAGGACATAACCCAATGGCGTCCGTGCCAGCCCCCAGACCGGCACATCCCCCGCCACCAGCTCTGCCATATAGGCCATCTCAACACGGTCAACACCCGTCCAGACACGTCCTGCCCGTCGCATCAGTCGGGTAAAGTCAAGCAACCGCGCTGGCGGTTTCAACTTTTGCGGAGAGTTATCCAGCTTTGGGCGACCTACAACCATCAGTCCAGATTGGGAACAATCCCTTTCAGGAAGGCCGCAAGATCGTCCCGCAGCTCTGGGCGTGCCAGCCCATAGGAAACTGTTGCTTGCAAGAACCCTGACTTGGATCCGCAATCAAACCGCTGCCCTGCAAAACGATAGCCATGCACACTTCGCCCCTTCACTAGATCCGCAGCAATCGCGTCCGTCAGCTGGATTTCACCACCTGCGCCCTTTTGTACCTCATCCAGGTTCTTCAGCACGGTCGGCGCCAGAATGTACCGACCGATCACAGCCAGATTAGAGGGCGCGTCCTCTGCCTTCGGTTTCTCGACCATGCCCTTAACTTTCACCAGTTTGCCGCTGTCATCTTCGACATCGAGGATGCCATAAGACGATGCCTTGTCGGGAGCGACTTCCATCGCCGCAACCATGTTACCGCCGATTTCTTCGTAGGCTTCGACCATCTGCTGCAAGCAAGGTTTTTCCGCTGCAATCACGTCATCGGGCAGAATTACCGCAAACGGTTGATCCCCAACAAGCCGCCGCGCGCACCAGACAGCGTGGCCGAGGCCAAGCGCCTTGTGCTGGCGGATATACGCAATTTCGCCACTGTCCATATTGGTCTTTTTCAGCACTTCCAGAAGGTCGTCCTTACCCTTGCTGCGCAATTCCTCTTCAAGGTTTGGCGCCAGATCAAAATAATCCTCAAGCGCGCCTTTGCCGCGCGAGGTCACAAAAATAAACTCGGTGATCCCGGCCGCACGCGCTTCGTCGATTGCGTATTGGATCAAAGGGCGATCCACCAAGGTCATAATTTCTTTTGGAACGGATTTCGTTGCCGGCAGGAAACGTGTACCCATGCCCGCGACGGGAAAAATTGCGGTGGTAACTTTATTGCCCATATCTCGAGAAGGCCTCATATGAAAATTTCATTGATCGTTGTACGAATTTCGCACGGCTTACGACGGGCAGGAACCCCCCACATTGGTATTTCCCTGTAAAGCAACCCAAACAAGGCAAAATTATGTCTATTTTGGTCAAATTTTTTCGAAATATCAAACATGAAGTATTTTATGGGCGTCCCAATCCGCGAACAAGCGCAAAACGTTCGCGCTCGAGCTTGCTACGCCGATTGAAAGTAGTAAGCCGGAACAAAGGCTCGTCACGCGCAGCCCTGCCAAACAGGCCCCCCTTTTGCACCCAAATACCCTGCGAGGAGAAATAGACCCGGTGGAACAAAGCAGTCCGAGACAAGATTAAGACAGTCTCTAAACCGCCTAAAACCACTCTCGCGGTAGCATTTTGCAGTGCGGCAGTGCCCCGCAAACCTCGCACAGCGGTAAAGCTGGATGTCCGCCACACGACGTTGACCGGCCGGAAGGGCTGCACCGCATGTTTGGGCAAACGCACCGCAGTCGGTTTACGCATTTGCCCTTCTGCGTACCCCACCAACAGGCTTTTCATCAGGCGGCGCACGTCGCGGGGCTCCAGCCTACCCGCCACCATATGCGTCAAAAGTCGCTGCCGCTCGGCGGTCCGTTGCGCACGCCAATGGACCGCATGGTCGCGCGGGGGGATGTGTTTGCGCTGGAATACTGCCCAACTCGCGCCGATCTCGAACAAGTCCCGCGGCACGCGGTCATCGCGACGCGTGGCACTGGCAGCAAAACCGTGGTGTACCTGCGCAAGTGGAACCAGCGCAGTAGCGTGACCGGCACGCGCCAGCCGCATGTTCACGTCCGTCTCATCCAAGTAAAAGCGAAAAGCCGGGTCAAACCCACCGATCGCCACCAGCACATCACGCCTAAACGCCATGTTTGTGCCTTCGGTCTTGATCGCACGCCCCTTTGGCGGGATCAGAACGGTTGCCTGCAAAGAGTCGATGTCCAACTCCTGAGGCGTGCCTTGCGCATCCAGCGACCGCGCCTTGTATTGGAAGCTGATTCCGTTGCGGCCGCGCACATATCCACCCATCGCAGCCACATCACTGCGCTTGGCCGGTGCAACCAGATATCGCAGCCACTGCGGCTCGGGCACCGCATCATCATCGATAAAGGCGACAACCTCGCCCGCCGCATGGACAAGCCCCAGATTGCGCGCGGCTGAAATGTTGGCCTCGTCGAACGCAACGCACTTTATGTCCGGCAGTGAATCTGCCGCCTCTGCCACTTTGATGCCCGCCGGGCAGGCCACAATAACCACCTCGAAAGGACGGTATTGCAGTTGCGACACACCCAGCAGGCACCGTCGCAGCGCCTCCGGTCGGTTCCGACTAACAACTATGACGCTGACGCTAAGTTCGCTCATGCGTCTTTAAGATCAACACTCGGCGCATAGGCAATAAAGAATGGATTCGCATAATCCGCTTTGCCGTAGGTGAGCGGTGCATGGTCGTCAAACCGCACCACATCACCGCCCGCGCCTTTCAAAACCGCGTGACCGGCGGCTGTGTCCCACTCCATTGTACGGCCCACGCGCGGATAGAGGTCAGCCTCGCCCGTCGCTACCAGACAGAACTTGAGCGAGGACCCGGCACTGGTCATGTCACGGACCGCGTATTTACCGATGTAATCATCTGTGGCTTGATCACGGTGCGATTTGCTGGCCACGACCATCAATGCCAAATTATCTGCGTTAGAGACTGATATCGGGGTCGTTTGGCCTACGGCATCCTTGTCAAAATCACCGGTTTCCTCAACCGACTGGCCATCAGCAATTGTGAAGAACATCCGGCCTTTTGCGGGTGCGTAGACGACGCCACGCGTCGGCACACCACCTTCGACCAAGGCGATGTTGACAGTGAAATCACCGCGGCGGTGAATGAACTCTTTGGTGCCGTCCAGCGGATCCACAATCAAAAACGTATCGCCCGAGGTGCTGTGTGTGGCGGACTGCTCTTCCGTGACCAGCATCACATCGGGGAATGCCGCGCGCAGACCGTCAGAAATGATCTTGTCTGCCGCTTCATCCGCCGCTGTTACCGGACTGTCATCAGGTTTGGATTTTACGTCAAAATCGTCCTGACCGTAAATTTCCATGATCTTGTCGCCCGCCTCAAGAGACAACCGCCGCATCACCCGCGTTAATTTTTCGTAATCCATGCCCAACTCCTGCCATCCTTCGTTGATATCGGTTTTGGATACCTTATGATGGGGATGTAACGGATCATCAAGAATTCCGTGCAATAGTGGCTAAATCCGCAAGGCAGTACACCTGATGTTTCAACCGATCCGAAGAAACCGATCCAGCCTCACCGTCGCTTTGACGATGCTGGAGTTGATCTACCACTCCATTGTGCGATCGGTCCGCAAGGGTCACAACAACGCGTTTATCGCCATCGGGACAAACATTCTTCAGTCCGTAATATTTGTTCTGGCGTTCTACGTAATGTTCTCCATCCTCGGTTTGCGTGGGGCAGCTATTCGTGGTGATTTCCTGCTCTACATCATGTCAGGGATTTTTCTCTACATGACCCACTCCAAGGCACTGGGTGCTGTCGTAGGCTCCGAAGGGCCGGCCAGCCCGATGATGCAGCACGCTCCAATGAACACAATTATTTCTATCTGTTCAGCTGCCTTGGGTGCGCTGTATATTCAGGTGCTTTCGCTGGCGATCATTCTGTTCGTTTATCACGTGGCATTCACGCCGCTGGAGGTGGAGCAACCGATCGCCGCATTTGCCATGCTGCTTCTGGCGTGGTTCACCGGTGCTGCGTTGGGCCTTGTCCTATTGGCGATCAAACCATGGTTCCCCACGGCCGTTGGTGTATTTTCAACCATCTACCAGCGCGCAAACATGATCGCTTCTGGCAAGATGTTTGTGGCAAACACCCTGCCCAACTTCATGCTGGCCATGTTTGACTGGAACCCGTTGTTCCACACGATTGATCAAGCGCGCGGTTACGCCTTTCTCAACTACAACCCGCGAAACAGCGATCCGATGTATGCGCTCTGGGTCGGCCTTGTGCTGGTGATGATCGGTCTAATGGGCGAATTCTACACGCGTCGGCATGCTTCCATTTCCTGGAGTGCGCGGCGCTAGCCAAAGATGCGCTACCCACTTTCCTTTTGTTAATCGCTTTAGAGCCGATCGCGGCTTTGCCTTAGCAACTTAGCCTAACAAAAAAAGGCGATCTGTTCTGCTTCGAACTTCGTAACACTCAACCATATTCAAACCTTGCAACGGACACCCCGAAGCTGAATTTGTTCTCCTGGTTTCCGAGACTTTCTGTATTAGCAGCATTCCCCCGAGAGCATTTTGTGCCACCGCAAAGACGCCCCTTTGCAAATCCGAAGTCCCAAGTTGAAAGATGAAACGGACAGAAAACCTAAAGAGCCCTACCAGAACTCACTTTGCCCGAAACCGATGAGACCGCTGGCCCAGTCGCGATCAATAGAATTTACCTTCCAGACAACGGCACTTGATACTCCGCCCAGACAACCATGCAATTTCGACCAGTGCGTCGAACTGCAAAGGCATCGCCAGACTTCAGCGTTTCTCGTCGAATAGACTTAACAAATTTCACAATGAGTAACAAAAGATGAACCGAATTGAGACACAACGAGATACCACATCTGCGTTTCGCTAAGAGTTCCCGACATTCGGGTCACAATTTCTCACGTCACTACCCGTAATGTCAGATTCAGACGCCCGCCTTTTGGCAGCAATTTGGACGATCCAGCCCTGATCCTGTCCACACCGTGATAGGCCAGCCGTGCGTCGCCTCCCATCACCACTACATCGCCGGAGCGGAGCCAAATGCTCTCGGTCTTTCCTCCGCGCGCCACATTACCCATGCGGAAAAGACCCTCGTCCCCAAGCGAGATCGAAACAACCGGCCACCGCATGTCCGCCTCGTCTGAATCCCGATGCAAGCCCATTTTAGCCTCCGCGCCGTAGTAGTTGACCAGACAACACTCCGGCAAACGCTCCAGCCCCGTCACGTCCCGCCAGATCGCCAGCACCTCAGGCGGGATCGCGGGCCATGCGTCGCCCGATGGATGCGTTTCCGCATAGCGGTACCCCTGCTTATCAGACAGCCAGCCATATTTCCCCGCCGCCGTCATCCGGACTGACAACGGTTTGCCGTTCGGCATTACCGGGCGGAAAAACGGTGCCTCCGCCACAACACCACGCACCGCCGCCAAAAGCACCCGCTGCGCCGCACCGTCCAGATACCCCGAGTATATTTCAAAACTCTTCACAGATAGTTTCAACGCTATGTCCTCAATTTTCGCTCAATTTTCGGGATTTCTCCCTAAATCATCACATCTTGGTGTTAGCCACGGTTGCAGCAGCGCGACCCCCTCACTATATACCCATCGAACTGCTGGGAATGACCTGTTTCCAGCATCAACCGGATCGGAGCAAGGGTGCCATAACGGGCCTGCGCTTCGTGTAATCGCCTTGAGCTAAATGAGGGATCGAAAAAATGGCCAAAGTAATTGGTATTGACCTTGGAACAACAAACTCCTGTATCGCCATCATGGACGGCAGCCAGCCCCGCGTGATTGAGAACGCGGAAGGTGCGCGCACAACGCCCTCCATTGTTGCCTTTACAGATGACGAGCGCCTTGTAGGCCAGCCGGCAAAACGCCAGGCCGTCACAAACCCGGAAAACACAATCTTCGGCGTAAAGCGCTTGGTCGGTCGTCGCAACGACGATCCGGATCTCGCAAAGGACAAGAAGAACCTGCCTTTCAAAGTCATTGACGGCGGCAATGGTGATGCATGGGTGGAAGCCAAGGGCGAGAAATACTCCCCTTCGCAAATCTCTGCCTTCATCCTCGGCAAGATGAAAGAAACCGCTGAGTCATACCTCGGCGAAGAAGTGACACAGGCGGTTATTACCGTTCCTGCCTACTTCAACGACGCACAGCGTCAGGCAACCAAGGACGCAGGCAAAATTGCCGGTCTTGAAGTGCTGCGGATCATCAACGAGCCGACAGCGGCTGCACTTGCGTACGGTCTGGACAAAGAAAACACGCAAACCATCGCGGTCTATGACCTTGGCGGCGGTACATTCGACGTGACCATCCTAGAGATCGACGATGGCCTGTTCGAAGTAAAATCCACCAACGGCGACACGTTCCTCGGCGGTGAAGATTTTGACATGCGCATCGTAAACTACCTCGCGGATGAGTTCAAAAAAGAGCACCAGGTCGATCTGACCCAGGACAAGATGGCCCTCCAGCGTCTCAAAGAGGCTGCCGAGAAAGCAAAGATCGAACTGTCCTCGTCCTCGCAGACCGAAATCAACCAGCCGTTCATCTCGATGGGTTCCAATGGCCAACCTCTGCACATGGTCATGAAAATGACCCGTGCCAAACTGGAATCGCTGGTGGGTGACCTGATCAAAGCGTCGATGAAGCCCTGTGCCGCAGCGCTGAAAGATGCTGGTCTGACTGCGAAAGACATCGATGAGGTCGTTCTGGTAGGCGGCATGACCCGCATGCCTAAAGTGATCGAAGAAGTGACCAAGTTCTTCGGTAAAGAGCCACACAAGGGCGTGAACCCTGACGAAGTCGTAGCCCTGGGCGCCGCCATTCAGGCCGGTGTTCTGCAAGGCGACGTTAAAGACGTGGTTCTGCTGGACGTAACACCACTTTCCTTGGGCATTGAGACCCTCGGCGGCGTATTTACCCGTCTGATCGACCGCAACACCACAATCCCGACGAAGAAATCGCAGGTTTTCTCGACCGCGGAAGACAACCAGAACGCTGTGACAATTCGCTGCTTCCAGGGGGAGCGTGAGATGGCCGCCGACAACAAACTGCTCGGTGCGTTCAACCTTGAGAGCATTCCGCCCGCACCACGCGGCATGCCGCAGATCGAAGTGACCTTCGACATTGACGCGAACGGTATCGTATCAGTCGGCGCCATGGACAAAGGTACAGGCAAGGAACAAAAGATCACCATCCAAGCTTCCGGTGGTCTGTCCGATGCCGACATCGAGAAGATGGTCAAGGACGCCGAAGAAAACGCCGAGTCGGACAAAGAGCGTCGCTCGCTGATCGAAGCGAAGAACCAGGCCGAGAGCCTTATCCATTCGACCGAGAAATCGGTTGAAGAGCACTCGGACAAGGTCGACCCAACTACGGTTGAAGCGATCGAACTGGCCATTGCTGCGCTCAAGGACGAGCTGGAAACAGAAAACGCCGAGAAGATCAAATCCGGTATCCAGAACGTCACCGAAGCGGCAATGAAGCTGGGCGAGGCCATCTACAAGAACGCACAGGAGGCCAATGATGATGACATGGCCACCGCTGCGGACGAAGCCCCGAATGGCAAAGCCGATGATGACATCGTTGACGCGGATTTCGAAGATCTCGACAACGACAAACGCGCGTAACCCCGCAGTTTGGATTCAGTGACAGGGCCGGTCCGATCAGACGGGCCGGCCTTTCACGTTCCGAAAAAGGAAAAAACTGATGGCAAAACGTGACTATTACGAAATTCTGGGCATCTCAAAAGGTGCCTCCGCGGATGAAATCAAAAAGGGCTATCGCACTAAGGCGAAAGAGCTGCATCCGGACCGCAACAAGGACCGGCCCGAGGCCGAAAGCCAATTCAAAGAGGCCAACGAGGCCTATGAAGTCCTCAAAGACGCCGACAAGAAGGCCGCCTACGACCGTTATGGTCACGCAGCCTTTGAGGGCGGCATGGGCGGCGGCGGCGGTCGTCCGGGTGGTGGATTTGGCGGCGGTCAGGGTGATTTCTCTTCCGCTTTCTCCGATGTCTTCGACGACCTGTTCGGTGATTTCATGGGTGGGCGCGGTCAGCAGGGCGGAGGACGCCGTGCTGCGCGCGGATCGGATCTGCGCTTCAACCTGCGCGTCTCTCTTGAGGATGCATATTCCGGCCTGCAAAAATCCATCAACGTTCCCACGTCCGTCAGCTGCGGCGCGTGCAAGGGGTCTGGCGCCGAAGGCGGCGCAGAACCCACTACCTGCCCGACATGCTCGGGAATGGGTAAGGTGCGTGCGCAACAGGGCTTCTTCACGGTTGAGCGTACCTGCCCGACCTGTTCCGGTCTCGGCCAGATCATCAAGAACCCCTGCAATACCTGCCGCGGCGCCGGGCGAGTGGAAAAAGACAGATCGCTGTCGGTCAATATTCCCGCGGGCGTCGAAACTGGCACGCGCATCCGGCTCGCAGGTGAAGGCGAAGCAGGCATGCGCGGCGGCCCATCCGGGGACCTCTACATTTTTATCGAGGTTCAGGAACACGAACTGTTCGAACGGGACGGCCCCAATCTTTTCTGTCGCGTCCCTGTGACCATGGCAAGCGCCGCTCTCGGTGGCAGCATCGAGGTTCCCACAATCGACGGGGGTCGCGGCCGCGTCTCTGTTCCCGCAGGCAGCCAGTCGGGCCGCCAGATGCGTTTGCGCGGCAAGGGCATGCCACACCTCCGCGGCGGTGCGACGGGCGACATGATTATCGAACTGGCGGTAGAAACCCCTGTGAATCTCACCAGCCGCCAAAAAGAAATCCTGCGCGAATTCGAGGAACTCTCGGAAGAGAACAACCCCGAAGGCAGCAGCTTTTTCTCTTCCGTCAAATCCTTCTGGGATTCGATGAAAGGCTAAACATCAAACGGGCCGACCCGCCACAAATGTGCGTCGGCCCTTTTTCATTGTGCCTATAAACTCATTTCTGCCACCTCTGCACTTAGCAACATTCATGTTCGATCGCCCGTTAATCATTCCCTAACCAATGATGCGGCACTGTGTCTGCATGAGCGCATTTCACGAACAACCCCTCCCGTTCCTGATGGACGAAGCCACCGCCACCACGCCGGTGGGTGGCAAACAACCCTCCTATATTGCTGATCATCGTCAGCGATTGCGGGCAAGATTCATGACGGGTGGCGCTGCGGCCATGCCGGAGTATGAACTGCTGGAACTCGTCCTCTTCCGCGCCATTCCACGCCGCGATGTCAAACCGCTCGCACACGCGTTGATGGCCCGCTTCGGCGATTTCAACCGCGTAATCACGGCCAGTGAGGCCCGATTGCGCGACATTTCAGGCGTTGGTGATGCTGTTATTACAGAGCTCAAGATCGTAGAGGCCGCTGCACACCGTATGGCGCGCTCGCGCATCATGCAGACGCAGGTGTTGTCCAGCTGGGATGCCCTGCTTGACTACTGCCACACCACCATGGCCCACCGCGAGACGGAGCAGTTTCGCGTTTTGTATCTGGACCGCAAGAATGTATTGATCAGGGATGAGGAGCAGGCAAAAGGCACTGTCGATCACGTGCCCGTCTACCCGCGCGAAGTGGCAAAACGAGCTCTGGAGCTAAACGCCTCTGCAGTGATTCTTATCCACAACCACCCATCTGGTGATCCCTCGCCATCGCCCTCCGACATTGAAATGACGAATCGCGTCAACGCCGCCTGCGAGGCGCTGGGACTCACGCTGCATGACCATTTGATCATCGGAAAATCGCAAGAGCTCAGCTTCCGGGCGGAAGGCTACCTATGATCTAGCGAACCCAAATCTCGACCCGCCTGTTCGCACGCCGCCCCCAAGAGCTATCGTCGCAAGCCATTGGCATTGCTTCACCAAACGCATCGACGCCAAGTTCGACGCGGCCCAGGTTCGCCGCCACAGCGGCCTCACTTACCGCACGCCGCACCGCTTCCGCGCGCTTGAGCGCGATATCACGGTTGGCTTCCGCAGCGCCGTTGCCGTCACTGAATCCCACAAACAGGAGCCGCCGCGCGTCGTATTGGCCTACCTCGAGCGCCCGCGCCAACTGTTGCACATTGGAACGAGACTGCGCGTCAAGGCGGATGGACCCCGCCTCAAACCGGAACGATGTGCTTAGCCGTTTCATCGGCGTCAGTGTCGCGGTCATCCGCTGCAACTCACCAAGACTGATTTCTGTGCCCGCATGGGCGATGGCATTGGCAAAGCGGTTGCCCTGCTGCTCCACTTCGATTTCTTCAGGCGTCTGGTCCACAAAACCCGAGCGACGGATCACGATCTGCGCGGCGGGCCCACGGGTAAATGCCAGAAACTCACGCGCAAGCTGAGGCAAACGGCGCGCAGGGAAGTAGAGAAACATAGGAGCCGTCAGCGGGTAGTCCTCCGTCTTGATCGTGCGGCGCGACGCCTCCATTGAAAACCCGCAGGCACCCGTCAACATCAACGCTTGTGTATCGCCGCGATCCGCAAAGCTGGTCAGCCCAAGGGCAAACGTATCCCCGGCCACCGCCTGCGCCAGCTCGGCCGGTATTCCGTGTTCGATCGCGGTCTGTGCAAGACCGATAAGTCCCGCCGGTCGCAACAACTGGTCCACAATCGCCTGCCCCAAGCCCGACTTCTCATCGGGTAAATGCAGGCTGATAGGCACATCAGGTCCGCCCAGTGTCTCCCAATTCGTGATGCGCCCTGCCAAAACCTGCGCTAGTTTGTCGGGCGAAATGCCCCGCACTGGGTTACTGCCCGACACCACAGGCACAATCGCGTCCAGCGCCAGCACCCGACTGCGGTTGGGGCCGGTCATATCACCCAAGCCCGCCTCGCGCGCGCGGCTTCGCTCATCCGGGCGTATTTCACGCAGGGACATCACAATGTCGGCCTCATCAGCCAACAAATCCGCAAAGCCTTCGTCGGTATTTGTTACGCGAAAGAAGAACCGGGCAGCAAGCTTGCCATTGTCAGCGCGGCGGATGAGATAGACGAAACTGCTGGGATCTTCGCCCTGCTCCCGTTCGGTCAAATAATTGTTCTTCTGGGCAAATGCCTCGATCAGAGCGGGCATAACGACGGCACCCAGTGTCGGGGCGCCGGATATCTGCAATTCCGCTACAAAGTCCTGTAAATCAGGACAGCCAGGCCCTGCACATAGTACGCCGGAGCCATCAAGCGTCAGTTCGCCATATTCGGTCTGGAGACGATAGAACTCGCCGTCAAAGCCCAGCAACGTCCCGCTCAGCTCTACCTTGCTGTCGCGGGAGGTAAGGGTGACGTCCTGTGCCCAAGCGGACAGGCTGGTACCAAAAAGGAAAAATGCGGCGAGGCCCGCCGCATATATCGCTTTTATCATGTGACCTCAATCTTGCGTTAGTTGGACGCAATCTTCAGGTCTTCGAACAGATTATTCAACACCAGAAAGTTGCCGGCAGCGTCACAGTCCGGCACAGACAGCGTCAAATCCCTGGTTGTGATATCGTTGCCACTGAAAGTCTGCAAAGTCTGGGCTTCGATCTCCAGCCCGCAGTTGTTCTGACCCACTTCTGTTTCCACGCTCAGCGCCACATTGCCTGCGTTTTGTGCCGTGGTGCTGGCGGGAAAGGTATAAACTTCGGCCATCAGTCCGTCAGGCACATCCGGATTGCCCAACTTCGAGATGAAGCCCCCTTGCCCTGTTACACCGTAAGACATATCGCGGGCAGCCCCGGACCAGACGTGGCCTGCGCTACCATACTCCGCACCGAATTCACGGGCGTGCAGCTGAAATCCGGCCTCACCTTTCCACTGGAGCGCGACACGGTCGAAATCAACCATCTCCTCGACAGTCGTCTGGGCAACGCCGCCTTCACCATTGCTGAACGCCACGATGAAGACTGCATCCCGCGACAGCGCTGGAACAGTGATGTCGAGCACGCCTGTTTCATCGGTGGTTTGGCTGAATAGCAAACCCGAATGATGAACAGTCACCCGCTCGTCCGGCAAGCAGGGCGCTTCGAGCGTCAGATTGACCATAGCGGCAGCAACGGGCCGTGCATTTGCCGTAATTTCGCACTGGAGCGCTGTAACCGCCTCAGTCTCAGTGGAAGGCTCCTCAACATCTATCGCTGCTAGGACCTGCTCGACTGGCTCTTGCAGTATCCGGGGGGGATCCATCACGGCGACGGGCGTCTCCACATCACGCACCGCAGGGCTGGTCGATGTATCAGCAAACTCAGCCGCAGTCAGAGTAACCGCGCCAATATCCAAGATAGCCGCATCGGCATTTGCCAATACCTCACCCTGAAAGGGGGCTTCTGCAGGAGACTCGCTGCTTTGCATGAAGAAACCGATACCGATGGCACAGGCCAGCGTTCCGGCTGTTGTGAGGATTTCCTTGCGGTATTTCATTATCCCGGTCCCTTGTTATTCGATTGGGTCAGGAACAGTCATTACCTGCAAACGGGGCCGCAATGGGGCAGCCCCGCGCTGTTATTAAGACATTTTTAACAAAGTACGATCAAGTGAGTTGTCCGTGGCAATGTTTGAACTTCTTGCCCGAACCACAAGGGCACATGTCATTCCGCCCGGGTGTGCCCCATGTCGACGGATCACTTTCGTCAAACTCGTCAAGCGCTTCGGCAGCGGCCTCGGCTTGGTCAACGACCTCGTCCACCGCATCATCGGCTGCCCGTTGTTGAGCCAGCATCTGCTCGATCATGCGTTGCTGCTGCTCTTCGCTGGGCGGCTCAACCCGCGCCAGACGCCGCGTCACATCTGCACGCAGGCTGTCCAGCATGCCTTCAAACAACTGGAATGATTCGTTCTTGTACTCGTTCAGCGGATCGCGCTGCGCATAGCCTCGGAAGCCAACAACCGACCGGAGATGTTCCAGAGTCAGTAGATGCTCACGCCATTTGGCATCGATCGTTTGCAGCAGGAAATGCTTTTCGATGTTACGCATGTTGTCGGCACCAAACTTCTCCGCCTTCTCGGCCATCAACTTGTCCGTTGCTTCGATCAGACGCTCGCGGATGACATCATCATCTACACCGTCCTCTTCACACCACGCGATCACAGGAACATCCACGCCCAATTGTTCGATCACATCCGCATAGAATCCCTGGGTGTCCCATTGATCAGCGTAGGTGTTGCGCGGCATGTATTGGTCGATCATGTCGTCGATCATCTGGTGGCGCATATCTTCGGTGATCTCATGAAGGTCCTTAGCCTCCATGATGTCGCGGCGCTGGCCAAAGATGACCTTGCGCTGCTCGTTCATCACATCGTCGAACTTGAGCAACTGCTTGCGCATGTCAAAGTTACGGCCTTCGACCTTGGCCTGCGCCCGCTCCAGTGACTTGTTCACCCACGGGTGAATGATCGCTTCACCTTCCTTCAGGCCCAGCGATGTCAGCACCTTTTCCAGCCGCTCGGAGCCGAAAATGCGCATCAGATCATCCTCGAGCGAGAGGTAGAACGAGGAGCGTCCCGGATCCCCCTGACGGCCTGAGCGGCCACGCAACTGGTTGTCGATCCGGCGGCTTTCGTGCCGCTCGGATGCCAGTACATAAAGGCCACCGACCTCCAATACCTTCTTCTTCTCATCCGCCGTTTCGGCTTCGATCCGCTTGCGCGTAGCGACGGGATCTGCTTCGGGATCAGCGTTCAGCGCTTCAAGCACCTTCAACTCGACGTTGCCGCCCAGCTGGATATCCGTGCCACGACCAGCCATGTTGGTAGCGATTGTCACCGCACCGAATTTGCCCGCGTCACCGACAATCTGCGCTTCCTTCTCGTGCTGGCGTGCGTTCAGGACGTTGTGTTTGATCCCTTCGGCTTCCAGCATCCGGCTGAGCATCTCGGATTTCTCAATGGACGTGGTGCCGACAAGACAAGGCTGGCCCTTGGCGTGAGCCACTTTGACCTTTTCGATCATTGCCACATATTTTTCTGCAGCGGTGCGATACACAGCATCGTCTTCGTCGATACGCGCGACAGGCACGTTGGTCGGAACTTCGACTACGCCGAGGCCATAGATTTCCATGAATTCGTCGGCTTCAGTCAGTGCCGTACCGGTCATCCCAGCCAGCTTGTCATAAAGGCGGAAATAGTTCTGGAAGGTGACCGAGGCCAGCGTGATGTTCTCGGGCTTGATATCTACGCCTTCTTTCGCCTCGATCGCCTGATGCAGACCATCGCCCAAGCGGCGGCCTGCCATCATGCGGCCGGTGAATTCGTCGATCAGCACAACTTCGCCGTCGCGGACGATATAATCCTTGTCCTTTTCGAACAGCTTGTGCGCACGCAGGCCCTGATTCACGTGGTGCACCAGCGATGTGCTTTCCGGATCGTAGAGCGTAAATTCAGGGTCCATCATCTCACGGACGCGCAGCTGCTCTTCCAGAAACTCGACACCATCATCGGTAAACGTTACGCCACGGGTTTTCTCGTCCAGTTCGTAATGCTCGGGCTGTAGCAAGGGGATGATGGTATCAATAGTCTGATACATATCCGAGCGGTCATCGGAAGGTCCCGAGATGATCAGCGGCGTCCGGGCTTCGTCGATAAGAATGCTGTCGACCTCGTCCACGATGGCGAAATTATGCTGCTTCTGGAAAATATCGCTCAGCTCGGCCTTCATGTTGTCGCGCAGATAGTCAAACCCCAGCTCGTTGTTGGTGGCATAGGTGATATCGCAGTCGTAGGCGCGGCGCTTGGCATCGTCGGTCATGTTGGGGATGATGTACCCTGTCGTCAGACCAAGCGCTCCAAACACCTTGCCCATCCATTCCGCGTCACGTTTTACCAGATATTCGTTCACGGTGACGATATGCACGCCCTTGTGGGTCAACGCGTTCAGATAAGCGGCAAAGGTCGCAGTCAGGGTCTTGCCCTCACCGGTTTTCTGCTCGGCCACGTTGCCTTGATGGAGGAAAATCGCACCCATCAGCTGTGTATCGAACGCCCGCAAGCCCAAGGTGCGCCGTGCGCCTTCGCGGCAGTTGGCAAAGGCTTCCGGCAGCAGATCATCGAGGCTCTCCCCCTTCATCGCGCGGGTGGCCAACTCCTCGGTCTTGTTCTTGATGTCTTCGTCCGACAGCTTCTCGAATTCCGGCTCGAGCGCGTTCACCTTCTCTACCAACGGTCGGGCCGCCCGGATCTTGCGATCATTGCGCGTACCAAAAACCTTTTTGGTGATTTTTCCGAGTCCCAGCATGCGATCTCCAGCCGAAGTTTAAATTGTATCGCGCGATCTGCTTGCCCCGCAAACGCCCAGTCCATAAGTAGAAGGGGAGAATGGTGGCCAGTAGCAGCGCCCAACAGCGATGTAAGGGTCACCATACAACGTGTCAATGTAACCGGCCCGATAGCACCGGAATGATAGGACAATCCATGCAAAAACCCCTCACTTTTCTCGCTCCTCTGGCGTTTCTTGCCGCCTTTGCTCTTCCCCTTGCAGCACAGGAGACAGCGCCGACCGAACCCGCAGACCCCGCGCAGGTTGTCGCAACTGTCGGTGATACGGAAATCACCGTTGGCCACATGATGGTCGCATGGGCCAGTTTGCCCGAGCAGTACCAGAGTCTGCCTGACGAGGTTCTGTTCCAAGGCATCCTTGACCAGCTGATCCAGCAAACTGCCCTGCAACAGCAATTCACGGGCGATCTGCCTGCGCGTGTAGAGCTGCAACTGGAAAACGAGCGCCGGTCGCTTGTTGCCGGTGAAGCCATCAACGGCATCATGGAATCGCCCCTCGATGAAGCAGACGTTCAGGCGGCCTATGACGAAGAATATGGCACTGCCGAGAAGGGGCAGGAATACAACGCCTCGCATATTCTGGTGGATACCGAAGAAGAAGCACAAGCGATTGTCGATGAAGTGAACGCTGGCGGTGATTTCGCCGCTGTGGCGCGTGAAAAGTCCACCGGCCCGTCCGGCCCTAATGGTGGGCAGCTAGGCTGGTTCGGTGCAGGCGCTATGGTACCTGAATTCGAGGCCGCCGTTGTCGCGTTGGAACCGGGAGCAGTATCAGCGCCTGTCCAGACACAATTTGGCTGGCATGTGATCAAACTCAACGAAGTCCGCGTGCAGGAAGCCCCTGGATTGGAGGACGTCCGTGACGAGTTGGAAATGCAAATCCGCCAGATCCGTGCGCAAACCAAGATTGAAGAAGTGACCGGTGCCGCAACCGTTGACCGCAGCGGTGCAGAAGGCGTGACACCCTCTGTCATCAAGCAACTCTCAGTTCTGGAATAGAGACTATTATGGGTAAAATTACTGCCGTCTCACCGCTGGCCCCTACCGGATTTCCCACCCTCCCGGTGATTGAGGGCGTAAAGTTCGCTTCCATTGCGGCTGGCGTAAAATATCAGGGCCGCACCGATGTGATGCTGGCGACACTGGTACCCGGCACAGTGGTGGCTGGAGCGTTCACGCGCTCCGCCACCCGATCCGCACCGGTTCTCGATTGTCAGGCCAAGTTGGGTCAGACCTCCGATCAGGGGGCTGCGATCCTTGTAAACTCGGGCAACTCCAATGCGTTCACTGGTAAGGGCGGCGTTGCGGCGGTTGAAGCGATCACAGATGCGGTCGCGCGCGCCTGCGACCTGCCCCAGACGCGAGTGTTTACCTCTTCCACCGGCGTGATCGGTGAGCCTCTCCCTTTCGAGCGGATCACCGCAGTGTTGGACACCCTCGCCGCCTCGACCAAAGCCAATGGCATTGCAGCCGCCGCCAAGGCGATCATGACCACAGACACCTTCCCCAAAGGCTCTTTTGCCAAAATCGAGATCGACGGAAGAACAGTCTCTATTTCCGGGATTGCGAAAGGTTCTGGAATGATCGCGCCAGATATGGCGACGATGCTTGTCTACATTTTCACCGATGCGAAAATTAGCCAGCCTGCGCTGCAAGCGCTCGTCAGCGCACAGAACGAAAAGACGTTTAACTGCATCACCGTGGATAGCGATACTTCTACGTCAGACAGCCTGATTGTCGCGGCGACCGGTACAAGTGGCGTCGCGGTCGATGACAATCCGGAGTTTGCGCGGGCACTGCTGGGTGTGATGCAGGACCTTGCCCATCAGGTCGTTCGGGATGGCGAAGGGGCGACTAAGTTCGTCGAGATCACGGTAACAGGCGCCGCCAACGGTGCCGACGCCAAAACCCATGCAATGTCGATTGCGAATTCGCCATTGGTGAAAACCGCAATCGCCGGAGAGGATGCGAATTGGGGCCGGATTGTCATGGCTGTTGGCAAGTCCGGCGCGGCAGCAGACCGTGACCGGCTGGGCATTCGCTTTGGCGATGTGGAGGTCGCTAAAAACGGCTGGCGCAGCGAGAACTATTCTGAAGAAGCCGCCGCCGCGCACATGAAAGGTGACCACATCGTCATCGGCGTAGAGATCGGTCTTGGAATGGGCGCAGCGACCGTCTGGACCTGTGACCTGACGCATGGTTACATCGACATCAACGCCGACTATCGCTCATGACAGGTCGGCGGGAGATCGCACTATGAAGATGGTGCTCGTTTCGGCGGTGGCGTTGATTGACGTGGACGGGCGCGTGCTGTTGGCACAGCGGCCGCCGGGAAAGTCCATGGCAGGTCTGTGGGAGTTTCCCGGCGGGAAGGTTGAGGTGGGCGAATCCCCAGAATCTGCACTGATCCGCGAATTGGAGGAAGAGCTGGGCATCGACACGTGGGCGTCGTGCCTTGCGCCGCTGACCTTCGCCAGCCATAGCTATGATGATTTCCACCTTTTGATGCCGCTATTTGCCTGCCGCAAATGGAATGGAGTGCCACGCGCAAGGGAGGGTCAGGTCCTCAAATGGGTCCGGCCGACCGAGATGCGCGATTACCCCATGCCGGCAGCAGACATCCCGCTAATTTCGATTTTGCGCGACTGGCTTTAGGTCACACGAAACAATCGTTCGGATATCACGCATTATATTTACAAAAGGTTTCCGATTGTACTGGATATACAAACAGTATCCGGTACAATTGGAGCAGCATTAAATTCTGGGGAGGATTGTTTATGCTTCGTACCATCACGTTGGGAAGTTGTGTTTCCGTTCAGGGAACCTTTGTTCGGGCTACACCGGACGGTCGCATTGCCGTTCAGGTCGATAACACCATTTATTCTGGAATACCGATCAACAAAAAATAGGTATTTCTACGGAACGAAACAGAAAAAGGGACGGTGTTTGGCACCGTCCCTTTTATTTTATCCAATGCTCAACTTAGCTGAGCGTGCGTGTGACTTCTTCGCGTGTGAAAATCTCGATCACATCGCCTGGGCGGATGTCATCGTAGTTCTCGAACGCCATACCACATTCCTGACCGGACTGGACCTCCGGTACTTCATCCTTGAAGCGTTTTAGGGTCTTCAGCGTACCTTCGTGGACCACAACGTTGTCGCGCAGGAGGCGTACGCCAGCGGAACGGCGTGCGACACCTTCGGTGACCAAACAACCGGCAACCTTGCCCACGCCCGTAACCTTGAAGACTTCCTTGATATTGGCATAGCCAATGAAGTTTTCTTTGATCTCGTTGCTGAGAAGCCCCGATGCCGCAGCTTTCACATCGTCGACCAGATCATAGATGATCGAGTAATAGCGGATCTCGACACCCTTCTGGTTGGCCGTATTGCGCGCAGAGGCGTTTGCCCGCACGTTGAAGCCGATGATTGGCGCACCCGAGGCTTCGGCAAGACCGACATCCGTTTCCGTGATCGCGCCCACGCCTGAGTGGAGCACGCGCACGCGAACTTCGTCGTTGCCAATTTTCGCCATCGCCTGAACAATCGCCTCGGCAGAACCCTGCACGTCGGCCTTGATCACAATTGGCAGCTCGGAAACGTCCTCGTCGGCTTTGGCATTCGCCATCAGCTGTTCCAGCGTTGTCGCAGCACCGGCAGCCGCGCGCTTGTCTTTGGCCGCGTTGGCACGGTATTCCGCGATCTCGCGCGCCTGCGCTTCGGTCTCGGTCACGTTGAGAACGTCACCCGCTTCAGGAGTACCGTTCAGGCCCAGAACCTCTACAGGAACAGACGGACCGGCTTCTTTCAAGCGGTTGCCCTGATCGTCGATCAGCGCGCGAACTTTACCGTATTGCTCGCCTACGACAAAGATATCTCCCTGACGCAACGTACCGTTCTGGATCAGAACTGTAGCGACTGGCCCGCGGCCAATATCGAGCTGCGCCTCGATCACGGCACCAACGGCGGCGCGGTTCGGGTTTGCCTTCAGTTCGAGAATTTCAGCCTGAAGTGCTATGGCCTCCAGCAATTCATCAAGGCCCTGGCCAGTAACCGCTGATACTTCAACGTCCTGCACATCACCTGACATCTTCTCGACGACCACTTCGTGCTGCAGCAATGCTGCGCGCACACGGTCCGGGTCGGCGGCTGGTTTGTCGATCTTGTTGATCGCCACGATCATCGGCACTTTGGCCGCTTTTGCGTGGGCAATTGCCTCGATCGTCTGCGGCATAACGGCATCATCTGCCGCAACCACCAGCACCACGATATCCGTCACCTGTGCCCCGCGCGAACGCATGGAGGTAAAGGCCGCGTGACCGGGTGTATCCAGGAAAGACAAAACCTGACCACTCTCAGTTGTAACCTGATACGCACCGATGTGCTGGGTGATGCCACCGGCCTCACCCGCAACGACCTTCGCCTTGCGGATCGCATCCAGAAGCGATGTCTTACCGTGGTCAACGTGGCCCATGATGGTGATCACAGGCGGACGACCTTGCAGATCGGCCTCATCATCGACTTCCAGCTTGATCACATCCTCGACGTCGGCGTCAGAGACGCGCACAACCTTGTGGCCGAACTCCTCGATGATCAGCTCTGCTGTGTCTGCATCAATGGTTTCGTTCTGCGTGATCATCAGACCGCTGTTCATCAACGCTTTGACAACGGCACCGGTCTTCTCGGCCATACGGGCGGCCAGTTCGGATACCATGATTGCCGGTGGCAAATTGACATTGCGCACGATTTTTTCGCGCTCGACGCTACCGCCCATCGCTTTTTGCCGCGCGCGGTCTTGCTTGCGCTTCATCTGCGCCATTGAGCGCTGACGGCCACCTTCGCCACCACGCATCGCCTGATTGACGGTCAGCTTGCCAGAGCGGCGGCTGTCGTCATCCTGACGGTTCTTCTTGTTAGTTTCCTCGCGGTCACGCTCCGTCTTGCGGGGTGTTGCAGCGGGAAGCGCCTTGTTCGGCGTAGCGCGGCTTTGGCTTTGCGCAGGCTCGGAAGGTGCGGGCGACGCCGCTTGCTGCGCAGCAGCCTCGGCCTCACGCTTGACGCGATCCTCTTCCTCGGCTTTCGCTTTCAGGCTTTCCTCGCGCTCGCGATCCTCACGCTCTTTGGCTTCGATCTCTGCACGGCGGCGCTCACGGTCTTCAGCACGGGCACGCTCTTCGGCTTCACGAGCGGCAGCTTCTTCCACTTCGCGCGCCTTGGCGGCTTGAACAGCCTTCAGACGGCGCTCCATCTCGGAGTCGGTTATGCCTGCGGGACGCCGCGAAGGATCGCCAACAGGGCCCGCGCCGGGTCCAGTAGGCTTCTGCCCGCCGGGTTTCGGGACCACAACGCGCTTGCGCTTGGTTTCCACGACAACGTTCTTCGTCCGTCCGTGGCTAAAGCTCTGCTTTACGTTGCCAGGACGCGAACCGCCCAGACCCAATGTTTTTCTGCCGTCACTATCGCTCATCTAGCTCGTCATCCTTTCGGCTGGCCGCTGCCAGCCTCGTTTTTACGCACGCCGTTCAATCTGTGGGCTTCCTCTACAACACGTAGAGTGAGTCCACCAGAGGCGAGCGCCCCATGTATCACAGTTTGGCGTCCGAAAGCCAAACCCAATTCATCCGCAGTCAAACAGCCGATGTAATGGCCATAGTGCGGTGTGCTCAGTTTTGATTTGCCGCGTCCTGATCCATCCACAGCCTGGATCAGCACTTGCGCCTCTTCGGTTTGCAGCCAGCTTTTTACCTTCTCGTAGCCAGCAACGGCTTTACCCGCTTTTCGCTGCATCGAGATCAGGTCCACCACACGGCGGGCCAGCTGCCCTTCAACATCGTCCACCAGACTGTCCGGTGTCTTCACGGGTTGTTTCGCAGCGCGCGAAAACAGCCCTTTTTTCTGTACGGTCTCCAACGCGGCGCGGTCTGCACTCACCCACATCCCGCGACCGGGCAGTTTGCCCATCACATCGGCGACGACTTGCCCGTCCGGTCCGACAACAAAGCGGATCATCTTATATTTAGGCTGTACTTCGCCCGTTGCAAGACACTTGCGCTCTGCGCCGCTCTCGCGATCTTTGGATGCGCCACCGCGTCCCATACCGGTTCCCCCGAGACCTGCGATCAGGCCTCGGCCCCCTCTTCTGCGTCGGCTTCACCAGCGTCGAGTTCAGTCGGATCCACCCAACCCAGCAAAACGCGGGCGGTCATGATCAGGCTTTGCGCCTCTTCCAGCGTCATCTCGAAGGGCTCAAGCGTACCTTCGTCCTTCACACGCTCGCCATTCACGGTGGTCCAGCCACCGGCCAGCTCCCAATCCGCACAAGTCGCGAAATCTTCCAGCGTTTTAACGTCATCCTTGGCCAGCGCCTCGATCATTTGCGGCGTCAGACCTTCGAATTCGATCAGGCTATCCTCGACGCCCAGCGCACGGGCTGCGTCCAGTGCCGCCTTGTTCTGCGCTTCCAGCACATCGCGGGCACGGGCCTGCAATTCACCGGCGGTGTCTTCGTCCACACCGTCGATCACCAACAACTCATCCAGCTCGACGTAGGCGACTTCTTCGAGGCTGGTAAAGCCTTCGGAGACCAGCAACTGAGCAAAAAATTCGTCCAGATCGAGGTTGTCCATGAACAGCTTCGTGCGCAACTCGAACTCGGCCTGACGGCGTTCGCTTTCCTGCCCTTCGGTCATGATGTCGATGTCCAGACCCGTCAGCTGGCTGGCCAGACGCACGTTCTGGCCACGGCGGCCAATCGCGAGGCTCAGCTGTTCTTCGGGCACCACGACTTCGATCTTGCCTGCTTCTTCATCCAGAACAACCTTGGATACTTCCGCAGGCTGGAGAGCGTTGACGAGGAACGTCGGCATGTCCTCGTTCCACGGAATAATGTCAATCTTCTCGCCCTGAAGCTCGTTCACAACGGCTTGCACACGGCTGCCGCGCATACCCACACAGGCACCGACAGGATCGATGGAGTTATCATAGGAAATCACGGCAATCTTGGCGCGGGAACCGGGGTCGCGGGCAACAGCCTTGATCTCGATAATGCCATCATAGATTTCGGGCACTTCCATCTTGAACAACTCGGCCATGAATTGCGGGTCGGTACGGCTCAGGAAAATCTGCGGGCCGCGCTGCTCGCGGCGGACTTCCTTGATGTAGACGCGGATCCGGTCGTTCGGGCGATATGATTCGCGGCCGATCTTCTCGTTGCGACGCAGGATCGCTTCGCCTGCACCTACATCGACGATGACGTTGCCGTATTCTTCACGCTTGACCAGACCGTTGATGATCGTGCCTGCGCGGTCCTTGAATTCTTCGTACTGGCGATCGCGCTCCGCTTCGCGGACCTTTTGCAGGATGACCTGTTTGGCGGATTGCGCCGCGATGCGGCCCATCTCGACAGGGGGGACTTCCTCGGAGAATTCCTGACCGATCTGGGGGTCGGCCATATACTGCTTGGCCTGCTCGACTGTAAATTCGGCCTGATAGTTCTCCAGCTCGTCTTCCGCTACAACGGTACGCACGCGGGTGAAGGTTGCGCGACCAGTCTTGCGGTCAATCGCCACGCGGATATCCATTTCCGCGCCGTAGCGGGACTTGGCAGCGCGGGCCAGCGACTCTTCCATCGCTTCGATCACCAGACCGGGGTCGATCATCTTTTCGCGGGCGACGGCTTCGGCAGTTTGCAAAAGCTCCAGCTGGTTTGCGGATGTAATGGCCATTAGTCTTCTCCCTCGTCAGACAGATGCGTCTGCACTTCATCAAATTGGGTCTCGTCGATTGCGCCGGTCGCTTTGCGCTGGCGCAGCATTTCCTTGATAAGCTCATCCGTCAGCACAAGCTTGGCATCGGTGAGCCATTCGAATTTCAGTCCAACGGTGCCTTCTTCAATGTTAATCAGCACTTCGTCATCCTCAATGCCAGCCAATTCGCCCTTGAAGCGGCGGCGGCCGTCGATCAGATCATCCGTCTCAAGCTTGGCTTCATAGCCCTCGAACATCGCAAAATCCTTGAGGCGCGTCAGCGGGCGGTCAATACCGGGGCTCGAAACCTCAAGCGCATATTCCTCGACAATCGGATCCTCTACGTCCAGCACCGCGCCAACGGCTGTGCTGATCTGGGCCAGATCATCGACCTCGATCCCGCCTTCGGGCTTGTCCGCCATGATCTGCAAGATCGCGTTCTTGCCGGTCATCAGGCGCACACGCACCAGCTCGAACCCCATGTCTTCAATGACTGGAGTGATGATCTCGGCCAAGCGCCGGTCCATCGCTGCTTTTGCTATCAGATCGTTGTTCATAAGTTCACTTGCCTTCAGGCACAAAAAAACGGGCGCGCGGCCCGTGTATCAGGTTCTTTGGGCGCTTGGTTTGGACCCGAGCACCGCGCTGTTGAAAAGTCATATACGCCTCAAATAGGAGAACATCAAGCCCCCCACCAACGCTGTGCCGCACGCAGGTCATCCAGCACGCCGCGCCCCGATACGGCAGGCATCGCAATGCGGTTTGAAACAGCCTGCCCGCGTGACACGATGATGTCGTCAAACCCGCTGAGCAGGCTTGCATCCACGACGTCTGCACCATCCACTAAATATTCGGCCATCGCCTGCACACGCACGGGCTCCGAAGGGATAGAGACCAGCTCTACCTTGTCAAACCACCCTGCCTGCCCGTCTTTCCAGTGGCTCACAACGCGCTGCACCAGCAGTTGCTGCCCAGCCGCGAAACGCTCAACCCGGTAAAGGCCCGTGCCTATCCCGCTCTCAGGCGCGTGTGCGGGGCGGATCACAAAATCCGTACGGCTGAGGGTGAAGGGCAAGGCGGGGTCAGCCGTCCGCAACGTGATTTGCACACGGTCCTTTGCCAGCGCGCGGACCTCGCCGAGGTCCGCCAGACTGGGCATGACATCCGTCGCGGTAAACGGGCTACCGTCATGAAATGAAACACCGCGGCGCAGATCGAAAGTCCAAACCTTAGCATCCCTGCCGCTTGTCCAACCGGTTGCAAGCTCCCCGCGCAGGGTACCGTCGGCAGCAATCTCCGTCAGGGTTTCGAACACCAGCCCCTGGCGTGCGACCAGCATGAACAGCCCGTCGCCCTGCACCCAACTGTCACTGCGCGCCGCACCCGAAAGAGCCAGACGCAGACTGCCGCCGCGTTGTGGCAATGGCCCTGCGCTAACGCCTGCAGCCGCCAGCAACGCGGCGGCAGCACCGCTTGCAAACAGCGCACGGCGATCAAGGGGCTTGCGACTCATATCGCTGCAATCCTGTCCATGGCGCGGACCAGTTCTGCGCTGATACCCGGCTCACTCAATGCGTGCCCCGCATTGCGGACCATCTTCAGCTCGCCCTTAGGCCACGCCTTGGCAATCGCATAGGCGCTGGCGGGCGGGCAAATCATGTCATACCGGCCTTGCACAATTACCCCTGGAATGTGCGCGATCCGGTCCATCTGGGCGAGGATCTGGCCGTCGTACTCGAGAAAACCGTTATTGATAAAATAGTGGTTCTCCAGTCGTGCGAAGGCCCGAGCATACTCGCCCGGCCCCTCGATCATCTGACCGGCAGAATAGATCGAGGCCAGCGCGTTCTCCCAACCCGACCATGCCCGCGCAAAACGGGTTTGCAGCATCAGGTCGCTGGAAAACAGCCGCTTATTGTAGGCCTTGATATAATCATCCCGCTCGTCCTCCGGGACCAAGGCAGTGAACCTGTCCCAAACCTCGGGCCAGAATTTTCCAGCGCCACCGCCATAGAACCAGTCCAGCTCGGCCTGAGTCATCAAGAACACACCGCGCAGAACAATATTACGCACCGCTGCCGGATGGGTCTGCGCATAGATCAGCGACAATGTCGCACCCCAGCTGCCACCGAAGACCACCCACTGCGCAATACCCAGCGTTTCGCGAATCAATTCAATATCGGACACCAGATGCCAGGTCGTGTTGTCCGTCACGCTGGCATAGGGGGTCGAGCGACCGCATCCGCGCTGGTCAAACAGGATCACACGATATTTGGCCGGATCGAAATAGCGCCGCATCGACGGGCTACACCCGCCGCCGGGGCCGCCATGCAATACAACAACGGGAATACCGTCAGGATTGCCGCATTGCTCGACATACACCTGATGACCCTGCCCCACGGCCAGCATCCGCCGGTCAAATGGATCAACGGGCGGGTACAAGTGGTGGACTGCGTCCTTTTGATCGTGGGTCTTATCCATTACGAGCCTATATAGTACGAGAGCAGACATTGAATACGAGGAGCGCCAGAATGCAAGCGCATGAAACGACAGTTGATCCCGCCGAGGTCGCAAAGTTCGAAGCGATGGCCACCGAATGGTGGGATACGGAAGGCAAGTTCAAGCCGCTTCACATGCTCAACCCATGTAGGTTGGAATACATCACCAACCAGATTGCAGGCGAATTTGACCGCGACCTGACGGCGCCCGAGCCGTTCAAAGGGCTGCGTATTCTCGACATTGGATGTGGTGGCGGGCTGCTGGCCGAACCGATGGCGCGTCTGGGTGCTACGGTCGTGGGTGCAGATGCTGCGGCTGGCAATATCCCCGTGGCGCAGATACATGCAGAACAATCGGGTCTGGAAATAGACTACCGCCACACCACCGCCGAAGCGATGGCCGAAGCAGGCGAGCAGTTCGATGTGGTGCTCAACATGGAGGTCGTAGAGCATGTCGCCTCCCCCATCAGCTATCTGACGGCCTGCCGCGAGTTGCTGAAACCCGGCGGCTTGCACGTCTGCTCCACCCTAAACCGAAATGCCAAATCCTACGTAATGGCCATCATCGGGGCCGAGCATGTGATGCGCTGGTTGCCCAAAGGCACTCATGAGTGGTCCAAATTCATCACGCCTGACGAGCTGTACAAGCTTCTGGAAGAGGCTGGGCTTGAGCCGGTAGACCGCAAGGGATTCGTCTTTAACCCGATCCTGTGGAGCTGGAGCCTGTCCGCAAAAGACCTCAGCGTAAACTACGTCACCGCCAGCCTAAAACCGGCAGCCTAGCCCAACTGGTTGCGCAACTCACGCAGGATGGGGAGCGCGGCGCGGGCTTTGTCCTCGCCCAACTGCTCAACAACCTGCGTGATCATCGGGGCAATCGCGCCGAGCGCTGCCTCACGGGCCTGGCGGCCTGCCGGACTGATGGCGACCATCTTGCGGCGCGCATCGTCCCAATCAGGGCGGATATGGATGTATCCCGCCCATCCAAGCTTGGCCAATGTATTGGTCATGGCACCGCGTGTGACATGAAAAGTCTCTGCCAACTGGGCTGGCGAACGCTCCACCTCGCGCCATGCAAGGTGGTTAAGGACGGAAAAATGCGAAATCTCCATGCCTTTGGGCAAGACCTTGCTCAGACGATTGCGCAAAATCTGGTCGGTCCCCAAGATCTCGCTGAATAGCATGATCGCCAGGGTATTCGAATCACCGGTCATACTGGCAATCCGAAGGGGCGTTTATGGCTGACGCTGGGCACTTTGCCGCGTGCAGTGTCGATCTTGCTCATGTCCAGGTCACACAGATACACGCCCGCCTCTAAGCCTGCATCCAGCACCACTTCTCCCCACGGCGCGATCACAAGCGAATGACCGTACGTGTCACGGGTTTTGTTGGTGGCGCTGGCATGCGTGCCGGTTTGCGCGGGAGCGATGACGAAACACCCCGTCTCGATTGCGCGGGCACGCAGCAACGTATGCCAATGCGCTGCACCTGTAACCGGCGAAAACGCGGCAGGCACGGTCAGGATCTGTGCGCCCGCATCCGCCAATGACTGAAACAGTGCAGGAAAGCGGACATCATAGCATATGGTCATGCCGATATTGGCAATAGGCGTGCGCGCCAACACCGCCTGATTGCCCGGACGGTAGGCCGCTGATTCCCGCCACGTCTCCGTGGGCGAGACCTGAACGTCGAACATGTGGATCTTGTCGTACCGCGCTGCAATCTTCCCCTGCGGATCAATCAGGAACGACCGGTTGGCAAAGCGTCCATCCGCATCACCTGTTTTCAGCCCCAGCGAACCAATCAACAACCATACCCCATGCACAGCAGCGTCCGTGCGCAAAGCGGCCAGCGTGGGATCGTCATCCTCGTGATACAGAACGCTGCGCTGGTGATCGCGGCTGGTCGATATGCAGTTCGTCACCTCCGGCGTACACACAAACTCCGCACCCTGCGCCACTGCATCGGCCAGCATTCCGCGCGTTACAGCCAGATTGGCCGCCGGATCATCGCTCACGTTCAGCTGGAGGAGGGCAACCTTCATTCCGCAAGCAGCGCGTCAAGCTTGCCCGCACGCTCCAGCGCGTAGAGATCGTCATTGCCGCCCACGTGGATGTCACCGATAAAAATTTGTGGCACTGTGCGTCCGCCGTTCGCGCGTTTGATCATCTCGGGCTTGCGGTCAGGGTTGGCCAGTACATCCACTTCGGAAAAGCTGACGCCTTTCTGGTTCAGCAGGCGTTTGGTTGCATGACAAAAACCGCACAGCGGGGAAGTATAGATTTCAACAGTTTGCATGGCCCTGATCCTTTTCAACTTGTGTTGGGTAAGGATTTAAGCGTCTTTTGCCGCTCTTGCTAGGGTTAGAACGCGCACGGGGCCCGATCCGGCATCCAAACAGGCCTGAGTGCAGGCCATAAGCGTCGCGCCGGACGTCATCACATCATCAACCAACAGGACCGGCCTGCCTTTTAGCAAGGCACCGCGACGGGGATGAGGCTGGATGGCATTCTCCAGCGTTTTGAAGCGCTCATGACGGCCCATCCCCTCCAGCGAAGACGTCCGCCGTACCCGTACCAGCGCATCAGGACACCAAGGCATCCCCAGATTGGCCGCAACAGATTTGGCCAGCAGCGCCGATTGATTATAGCGTCGTTTCAGCAGACGCATCCAGTGTAGCGGCACAGGCACTATCAGAATATCTTGCGGCAATTGCCCCCGCATCATATTCGCCATCCACAGCCCCGCAGGGCGCGCCATTTCCTGCCGGTCGCCGTGCTTGAGGCCCAACACAATCTTGCGCCCCGTATCTCGGTAAAGCAGTGCGGCACGCCCCTGCAACCACGGCTTGGGCGCCTGCATACAAGCATCGCAATAATGAACATCGCCTTGGCCGCCGGGCGTCAGCGGCACGCTGCAACTATTGCATACAGCACCGCCCAGAAAGGCAGTGTCGCGCCAGCATGCCCCGCAAAGGCCGAAGTCGCTCTCCACCAGATCGCCGCAGGTAATGCAACGCGGCGGATAGATCAGGGCAACAGCTGTTTGAAGTTGCGCCAGCACCGGCCTATGTACTCCCTATGACCACGCCCATGACAGATCGACAGTCGCTGCTTCTCCACCGCGCCCGTGCCAAGGCCGAGGGGATGTTCCTGCATGCTGCCGCTGCCGACGAGCTTCAGGATCGTCTGGATATGGTTAACAAGTCGTTTACAAACCCCGCGATCGTGACGAGCTTCCCCGTTTTTTGGGCGCAGCGTTACAGCGGCGCCACGATTGTTTCCGATATGGAAACACTGGACCTCTTGCCGCAGTCGCATGATCTGGTTGCGCATGTGATGGGGCTGCACTGGGCGAATGATCCTGTGGGCCAACTGATCCAATGCCGCCGCGCACTGCGCCCCGACGGGCTGTTTATTGCGGTCAGTCTGGGCGGCGATACATTGCAGGAACTCCGCCGCGCGCTGGGCGAGGCCGAGATTGCCGAGACCGGCGGGCTGTCGCCGCGCATCGCCCCCATGCCCGAATTGCGCGATCTGGGTGGTTTACTGCAACGAGCAGGGTTCGCCCTGCCTGTCGCAGACACGGCGACGCTATCGGTCGAATACCGCGACATCTGGCATCTCATGCATGATTTGCGCGCAATGGGCGAGACCAACGCCCTGTCTGCCCGCCTGCGCCGCCCGACCCGCCGTGCGGTGTTCAAGCGCGCCCAAGACCTCTACGCGCAACACTTTGCCGCACCATCCGGTCGCCTGCGCGCCAGCTTCGAGCTTCAGGTTCTTACGGGCTGGGCGCCCGACGCCTCACAGCCCCAGCCGCTGCGCCCTGGATCTGCGCAACAACGACTGGCAGACGCGCTCGGCACCCCCGAAAAACCCTTGCGCGATTGACCCCGCGCAGAATCTATCTATTTGGAACCCTAGTTTATTCAGGATGGCACCATGAAAGATATGCAGACCGAAGCGCGCCCCTTACACGCCGACGCCGACCACCCCAAGGTTCCGCGCCCTAAGATCGGTGTGTTGGTTGCCAACCTAGGCACACCTGACAATTATGATTACTGGTCCATGCGCCGGTATCTGGGTGAATTTCTTTCGGACCGCCGTGTGATCGACTACTCGCCGTGGCTCTGGCAGCCGCTGTTGCAACTGATCATTCTGACCAAAAGGCCCTTCACCTCGGGAGCGGCCTACAAGTCCATCTGGAACGAGGCGGAGAATGAAAGCCCGCTGATGACCATCACCAAGGCCCAAACCGCCAAGATCGCTGCGGAGATGCACGACACCTACGGCGATACAGTAATGGTCGACTACTGCATGCGCTACGGAAACCCCTCAACCCAGAGCAAAGTCGAGGCGATGGTGAAAGCGGGTTGCCAGAAGATCCTGTTTTTCCCACTTTACCCCCACTATGCCGGCGCCACGTCCGCAACCGCCTGCGATAAATTCTTCGAGGCGCTGGGCAAGGAGAAGTGGCAACCCGCCAGCAGGACCGTGCAGCCCTATTTTGACCGCCCTGATTACATCGATGCATTGGCGAAATCCATCGAGGCGAAATACGCCGAGCTGGAAACACGCCCCGATATTCTGGTCTGCTCCTACCACGGCGTTCCAAAACGCTATCTGATGGAAGGCGATCCCTATCACTGCCAATGCCAGAAAACGACGCGACTGTTGAAGGAGCGTCTGGGCTGGGCAGATACAGAGATCAAAACCACATTCCAGTCCAAATTCGGACCCGAAGAGTGGCTGCAACCCTACACCGTGGAAGAGGTCGCACGACTCGCAGAGCAGGGAAAAATGAATATTGCGGTGTGCGCGCCTGCCTTCTCGGCAGATTGCATCGAGACTTTGGAAGAGATCAACGAAGAGATCTTCGAGAGCTTTGAGCACGCAGGTGGTAAGACGTTCACGTACATCCCTTGCCTCAACGACGATGACGCACACATCAACGCATTGTCGAATATCATCCGTGAGAATTTGCAAGGCTGGGTTTGAATGAACCCAGCTGCCACACTAGGAACTCCTTTAGTCCCAGATGCAAAAAAGGCGACGCAATAATTGCGTCGCCTTTAAAGTTCGGTCAGAGACCGGATTTAGTTGTTCGAAGCTACAGCAGCTGCAACCAGAACCAGGATCAGCAGTGGAACCAAAACGCCAGCGGAAGAGCTGGATGCTTCTTCAACGATGACTGGTGCTTCGATGATTGGGTCTGCCAGCGAGCCAGCGAAAGCGGTAGAAGCGGAAGCAGTCAGAGCGGCCGCGAGAACGAGTTTTTTCATAGTAATAACCTCCAGAAGATGGCGTGCCATGTTTCTCAGCATGAAGCGCGCCGTACACTTACCTCGTAACGCCTTCTAAATAGCATCCACGCGCCAAATGGAACACGGATTCATCGTCCGCGATTTACTAACGCCGAAATGTCGTCAAATTAGCAACACCTGTGTGCCCACTTTCGCCATCTCGTACAGTTCTTCAATGTGCTCATTATACAAACCCACACATCCGTTCGAGGAACGACGTCCGATCTTACGTGTGTCATGCGTGCCGTGGATACGGTAATACTGCCAGCTTAGGTGCAGAGACCGTGTACCCAACGGGTTCTCAGGGCCGGGCCCGATAAAGGCCGGCCACTCGGGGTTGCGTTCCAGCATGGAGGGGGTCGGACGCCAGGATGGGTGCGGATCCTTCAGGATCACCTGCGTACGACCACGGCGCGTAAGTTCCTGCGTCAACGGCACGCTGGAAGGATAGAGCTTGTAGACGCTCTGGTCCTCGGACCAATAATGCACCGCACGGCTGTCGATATCGACTAGAATAGCCCCGTTGCGCGTGTTTTCAAAATAAGGCTGCCAGTCCAACGTGCGAAAGCTGGAGATGTTGCGACGTACGACCTCGGTTACATCGCGCTCCGTCTCGGTGGTGGCCTGGCTGTTGACATCTGCACCAGTCGATTGGGCCAACGCGGGGGCTGCAAGCATGGCAACGCCTCCCGCAAGAAACCCACGACGGGTACTGTATTTGAATGGTGAAGTGGACATTTTTATGTCTCCGGCTAAAAAGCTCAATAATGGTTATATATTGCGTCAAAGACACGTTTTCAAATCAAACCAGAGTGAGATAGGCGGATCGTCGCGAAGTAGGTTTGAACTGTTGCACGTCAGCATGTATGCCCCATCATAACGTTCAGGCTTGGAGTAGCGTAATGATCCGTTTTTTCACTATTTTGTTGGTTACTACGATGGCTTTGACAGCCTGCCAACCAGCTGCGCCAACAATGGGTGCAGACGGGCAACCAGTTCCTCGGGCTTATAAAATCAGCCAGCGCGAGGCGCAGCAGCTGCCTTTCCGCATGCTGGATTCGGTGAATGCGCTACGCGGCGCGGGCAGCCTGACTCCGTTGGAGCTTGACTCCCAGCTTACAGCAGCTGCGGCGACACATTCGCGCGATATGCAGGTTCAAAACCGTCCATGGCACTTCGGCTCTGACGGTTCATCACCTGTGGACCGCGTGCGCCGTGTCGGATTCACAGGAACACTTGTTGGTGAAGTCATTTCCGAGACCTACGAAACCGAGCTTGAAACGCTCGCTGCGTGGATGGAGAAACCTGACACACGCCGCATCATCATGGCACCCGAAGGTCGTCGGATGGGCTTTTCTTGGTTTCAGGAAGACAACGGTAAAATCTGGTGGACGCTGATTGTCGGCAACTGATCAAACTAATCAGTTGCCCCACACAATTCATCTAAGCCTCAGGCGTTGATCGCGATTGGCACACCGTCGCTAATCATCGCGTAGATCTTTTCGATCTCGTCATTGCTGACGGCGATGCATCCCCATGTCCAGTCTTCGGTATCTTTGCGCATGGGATGCCGCTGGCCATGAATAAAAATGTCCCCGCCCGGCGATTTGCCCAGTGCAGCCGCGACCATTCTGTCTTGTTCGTTCGGGTAGGATATCCCTAGCGACAAATGGAACCGGCTGTTGGGGTTGCGACGGTCAATCCGGTAGAGACCTTCCGGCGTCCTACCGTCACCTTCAATCTGCTTGTGACCCTCGGGAGCGAATCCCAGTTTGACGTTATAGTCGTTCAGCACACGGGTATCGTTGAGCAGATACATTCTCCGCTCGCCCTTGTTAACCACGATCCCGGTCACATCCGGGCCATTATAGCGCCTGAATTTATTGTCGGAGCATGCTCCGAGAGAGGCCACAGCTGCGCCCCCCAAAAGAAGATTTCTACGTTTCATATGCCTGCCTCTCAATCCGTTGTCGGACCATTATTGACCACACTATATCAAAATTACGCCTCAGTACAAAGACGTCAATTTAAATTCCCGCCTGAAAAGTAACTTTTTTGCACGCCTCAGGCGCGGGTAAACTGGGCCGCGAGTTCAACATGCGAGGACCAGCGGAACTGGTCAACCGGCTGCACCCAGTCCAGCGTAAAACCGCCCGCAACCAACCGGGCCGCATCGCGGGCAAAGGTCACAGGATTGCACGACACATAGGCTATCCGCTTGATGTTCGAGCGGACCAGCTCGGCTGTCTGGGCCTCAGCCCCGTTGCGCGGCGGGTCAATCACCACGGCGTCGAACTTATGGAATTCATCCGGCAGTAATGGACGACGGTAGAGGTCACGCGCCACATGGGTGACGGTCTTGAGGCCCTTGGCCATGCGCCAGCCCTTGTCCATCGCAACCATCATCTGCGCATCGCCTTCAACCGCAAAGATCTCGGCATTCTCGGCCAGCGGCAGCGTAAATGTCCCGCAACCAGCAAATAAATCGACGATGCGTTTGGCGCCCGCCACCACCTCCTGAACCGCGCCCAACAATTGCGCCTCGCCATGAGCTGTTGCCTGCATAAACGCACCGGGCGGCGGACAGACGTCCGCTTTGCCGAACCGCTGCACCGGAGGCGAACGTTGGGCAATCACCTCATCCTCCCACGTCAGCCGCGCAAAGCCACGGCTGTCACAAAGGCTGGCCAGCTCAATCCGCAGCTGACCATCGATAGGCTTGCCCCCGCTCACCTGCACATCCAGCCCGACACGGGAGGTCGTCACCGTCACGGCCAGCGTCGCCTTGCGGCTCCCGCCTACCTCTGCCAGCGCCTCGGCGATGCCGCGTGCGTCCAGCAAGGCCGGGTCGACCAACTTGCAATCAGGAATTTCAACCACAGTGTCCGACGCGCGGCCATAGAATCCGGACATCGCCCCCTTCTTGGTACGACGCGCGGCAAAGGTCGCACGGCGGCGAGACTGTGCGGGCGACGTCACGATGTCACGAATCGGAGCCGTCAGTCCTTGAGCGGTCAGCGCCTGCACCACGATGTCGGTCTTGAACGCTGCCACAACTGCGTCCGACGCATGTTGCAACTGGCATCCGCCACAGGATTTGAAATGACGGCAAGGCGGGCTCACACGGTCCTCAGAGGGGGTGATGATCTTCACATCCCGCAAGGTGGTCCCGTCCAGCGTGCCGGTCACCACCTCATCTGGCAATGTCATAGGGACAAAGACCGGACCGTCGGCAATGCCGTCACCGTAAATTCCAAGGCGATTGATTTTATATTCTATCATGCCTTCGCCATAGCGCTGCAGGCGCCTCCCCGCCAGCCCCTATTCGGCGGCTTGCAGGTCAAGAAACCCGCCTGACTGCCGCTCCCAGTAGCCAGCATAGAGCCCGCCAAGCGCCAGGAGCTCATCGTGACTGCCCGCTTCGGCAATGCGGCCCTGATCCAGCACAACAATCCGGTCCATCTCCCTCAGCGTGGACAGGCGGTGCGCAACAGCCATCACTGTTTTGCCCTCCATCACCCGTTCCAAAGCAGACTGGATCGCAGCTTCGACCTCGCTGTCGAGCGCACTCGTGGCTTCGTCCAGCACCAGAATGGGCGCATCCTTGATGATGGCGCGCGCCAAGGCGATCCGTTGCCGCTGCCCGCCGGACAGCTTCACGCCCCGCTCGCCTAGATGGGCGTCGTATCCGGTACGGCCTTTGTGGTCCTCCAGCTGCAGGATAAATTCATGCGCTTCAGCCTGTCGCGCAGCGGCAAACATCTCATCGTCGGTGGCGTCGGGCCGTCCATAGAGGATGTTATCCCGCGCAGAGCGGTTGAACATCGCCGTCTCCTGAGTGACCATCGCAATGGATTGCCGCAGGCTGGCCTGAGTGACATCGCGAATATCCTGCCCATCAATCAAAATCCGGCCCTTTTCCGGTTCGTAGAGCCTGAGCATCAGCGCAACCAGTGTTGATTTCCCAGCACCAGACGCGCCAACAACGCCCAGCTTTTCGCCCGCCGCAATCGTCAAATCAATCGGACCTATTCCGCCCGTATCACGCCCGTAGGCAAATCTGAGCCCCTCGATCCGCACCTCGCCGCGCGCAGCGTCCAGCGGCTGCGCGCCCGCGCCATCCTCAAGCCGGATTCGCGGCGTGAGCGTGCGCATTCCGTCCTCGATCTCTCCGATGTTCGAATAAATTGCCATCAGGGTGAAGCTGACCCAACCGGTCATCTGAGCGATACGGATGGAGATTGCACCTGCCGCAGCGATATCGCCTGCACTTGCTAACCCCCGCTGCCATAACAATACGGTCGCCCCGATCAGCAGCACCGGCAAAATACCCGCGAGGCTCATCAGCGCAAAACGGAAACCGGCGGACAAATACCCGAACTCCAGCGACCGGTTGCGAAAGCTGTGCATGGCGCCCAGAGCCGCGCGGTCTTCGTGATCGTCATGCGCAAACAGCTTGACCGTCTTGATATTGGTTATGGTGTCCACGACCTGCCCCGTCACCATCGCCCGCGCGCCGGCCCGCGCCGCAGCACGCTTGCGGATGCGCGGCATGAACCACTTGATCAGCGCGAAATACAGCACAAGCCAAACAGCCAAGCCAATTGCGATCCAGCCATTGATCGCCGTCAGCAACAGAACCGACCCCAGCAGCGACGCCAGCGCAAACGCCACAACGTTGATCACTTCCGATGCCACCTCGGTCACCGCACGCGCGGCCTGCATCTGCTTTTGCGCAATTCGCCCTGCAAAATCATCACCGAAAAAGCTGATATTCTGCCCAAGCGACCAGCGGTGCAGCCGCGACAGCACCAATGGATTGACGTTCGGCTGCACAATGATCGCGTTGGAACCTGCAGACAGACCGAACAACACAGGCCGCGCGATCAGGAAAAACCCGATTGCCATAGCGATCATCGCAGTATTGCGCCCGTCAAAGAACGCATCCGGTCCACTTGCGACTGTGGCGTCAATGACCAAGCCAAGCACGAGCGCGGTGCCTGCCTCCAGCACGCCGGCAAGCGCGGAAAAAGCCGCCGCCAGCCACAATCCGGGCCATGCCCCGGACAGACACCAGCGCATGAACGCACCCAACTCTTGCGGCGGGGGGCCGTCAGCAGGCCGAAAGGGGTTGATCCAGTTTCCGATATTCACGCGTCATCATCTTCCGTATGCAAGAACCCGCCCGATTGACGCGCCCAGAACCGTGCATATAGCCCGCCAGCCGCCAAAAGCGCGTCATGATCGCCATCTTCCACAATCCGTCCTTCGTCCAGCACCAGTATCCTGTCCATCCGCGCGATGGTGGACAGGCGATGCGCGATAGCAATCACAGTCTTGCCTTCCATCATACCATAGAGAGTCTTCTGGATCGCCGCCTCCACTTCGCTATCCAATGCACTCGTCGCCTCGTCCAGCAGCAGGATCGGCGCATCCTTCAGGATCACCCGCGCCAACGTGATACGCTGCCGCTGACCGCCCGACAGCTTCACGCCACGCTCTCCCACGCGGCTGGCGTATCCGGTTTTGCCTTCGGGGTCTTCAAGACCCACTATAAACTCGTGCGCTTCGGCCTGCCGTGCGGCAGCGATAGCCTCCGCCTCGCTCGCCTCAGGCCTACCATAGCGGATGTTGTCCAGAACCGAGCGGTGCAGTAGCGCGCTGTCTTGTTGCACCATCCCGATTTGACGGCGCAGACTGTCCTGTGTGACGCCAGAAATGTCCTGCCCATCAATGGTGATCGCACCCGCCTCGGCATCATAAAACCGCAAAAGAAGCTTTAGCAGGGTCGACTTTCCAGCGCCCGATCGGCCGATAAGCCCGATCTTCTGGCCAGGCTCAATGACTAAATCAATGCAGTCCAGCCCGCCTGACGCGCGCCCGTAATGATGGCTGAGCCCTTTCATCTCGATCCGCCCGTCGGTCAGCCTTAGGGGCATAGCATCGGCATGATCCACCAGCGTAATCGGCTGCGCGATCGTCTCCATACCTTCGGCAACAACACCCAACTGGCGAAAGAACGAAGACAGGGCCCACATGATCCACGCAGTCATGGAATTGAGCCGTAGCGTCAACGTGGCCGCGGCAGCGACGGTACCAACGCTCGCTTCGCCTTGTAGCCACAACGCCAGCGCCCAACCGACGACGCCCACAATCAGAAATCCGTTCAAGGCAACCAATGCGAAATCCATCGTGGTGAAAATCCGCTGCTCCACCTGAAAGGTCCGGCGCGCTTCCTCGATCGCTTCTTTGGCATATTGCTCTTCACTATCGTGATGGGCGAACATCTTGACGGAGTGAATGTTGGTGTAGGCATCCACCACCCGTCCCGTCACGGCAGAGCGCGCATCAGACGCCGCCTGCGACGCAGGCCCAATTTTGCGCAGCGCCCAGCGCGACAGAAGCAGATACAGTACAAACCATCCCACAAGCGGCAATAACAAACGCGGGTCGGACGATGTCAGCAAGATTGCAGCACCGATTAGATAGGCAAGCGAGAAGGATATCGCGTCGAACGCCTGAAATACCACCTCCCCGGCCGCCGGGGGCGTCTGCATAATCCGGTTGGCGATCCGGCCGGCAAAGTCATTTTCGAACCAGCCAACGGACTGCCTCAGCACCTGCCGGTGCGCACGCCACCGGATCAGTGTGCCGAAATTGGGCAGGATCGCATTATTGATCAACGCCACGTCAAACGCCTGAAGCAATGGACGCAGGAACACGATCAGCAACGCCACTATGATCAACTCGGTCCCGTGCTGCGCCCACATCTGATTTGGGTCTGTGCCCAACAAATCCACAATCCGGCCCATGTAATAGATCAGCCCGACCTCGATCCCCGCCACAAGAATGGACATAAAGGCTGTCAGCGCAAAAACCTTCCTGAACGGCTGACCGTATCCCATAAAGAATGGCCACAGATCCTGCGGCGGGTTGTCTTCGGCAGGATAGTCCACATAGGGATCGACCAGATTTTCGAAAAACCTGAACATAACATTGCCTTTGTAATCGGTATTATTCGGCGCAGACTGATCACAGCATCAGGGCGCGGGCAACCCCAACAGCTCTGCCTTGCCCAGCGTGAAACCTGATGCGATCCATGCTGTTTTCAATGCCGCCAGACGCGCGCCAAGCGCCGCCCCCTCATAAGCGGGCATTAGGTCAGCGGCAGTTACCGGAAAAACCTGCGCAGCCGCACGGGTGAACGCGGCAATATCCACCGCCTGCGGCAGGGATTCGGAAAGTGCACAGCGGATCAGATAGGCTTGGGTCGCGTCATCGGCCCCATGCTCGAAAGCGATTCTGTTCAATGATGTGCCTTGATAAGCAGCATCATGGATCAGGGCATAGCGCCGCTGCTCTTGCTTGCTTAGCCGCAGAAGCTCCGGCACCGCAGTGCCGCCCAGCGCAACCAGACGACCCATCCAATCCGGCGCAAACCCAAGCGTTTCAGCGCCATGGATCATCAACAGAACAAAACGAATGTCAGAACCGGGAAGGATAGTCCCCAACACGCCGGTTCGAGCCATCGCGGCCAGTGACGTCGAGGGCTCTGGCGCAGCGAGAAGTTTTTTCATTTCTGCGCCAACACGTTCCGCAGAAAGAGTCTCTAACCCAGCCAGATTAGACCCTATCGCCGCCAGCGCTTCTGCATCCATTCCTTCGGACGTATCACCATACCATGCATGAAAGCGAAAATAGCGCAGGGTCCTTAGGTAATCCTCGCGGATACGCCTGTCGGCATCCTCGATAAACCGGACACGACGTGCGTACAAATCAGATAATCCGCCAAGCGGGTCGATAACGTTGCCGTCAGCATCCGCATAGAGCGCGTTCATCGTGAAGTCACGACGGCGGGCATCATCCGCAATATCCCTGGAAAATGCGACTATAGCACGGCGCCCATCCGTCTCGACATCACGCCGGAAAGTCGTCACCTCATATCCCGTCCCGTCAGATACAACTGTGATCGTGCCATGATCAATACCGGTGGGAACCGCCTTCAGGCCCGCAGCTTCCGTCAGCGCGATCACCTGCTGCGGTAGAGCGCTTGTGCTCAGATCCACATCACTAACCGGCATGCCCAGCAGCGCGTTACGAACGCACCCGCCGACATAGAAAATTTGATGTCCACCCGCCGCGATGGCATCACACACGGCGCGGGCTGATGGCGCCACAAGCCACGGCGCATCAGCGGAAGTTATTTTTGAAGTGTCTCTGTCCATGCCCGCAGCATACGCGCAGTCGCGCCCCAGATGTAATAGGGCCCGTAAGGCACGACAAAATAGTGGCGCATCTGTCCCCGCCAGCGCCGCGATTGTACCTGATAGTTGGCAGGGTCCAGCACATGATCCAGCGGGACCGCAAACACCTCGTCCACCTCACCGGGTTCAGGGATGATGGTGAACGGCTTGTGTACGAAGCCGATCACAGGGGTGACATTAAAACTGGTCACCGTCTCATGCGGTGCCAGCGTGCCCAGCACCTCCACGTGATCAGGCGGCAGGCCGATTTCCTCATGCGCTTCGCGCAGAGCGGCAGCGATCACGTCGACATCGCCTTCGTCCTGCTTGCCGCCTGGAAAAGCGATCTGCCCGGGATGGTGTTTCAGCGCTGCGGAGCGTTTGGTCAGCAGCAGCGCGAGCCCACGATCACTCTCGACAATAGGAGCCAGCACACCTGCAGGGCGCAGCACGCGTCCCGCAGGTAGGATCGTATCGGGGTTAAGATCAAAATCGGACGAGCCGACGCCAGTTTGCGCCAGCGCAGCACGAAAGTTATCAATCCGGTTACGCATCCTTGGTCGCTTCAAAACCGACTGTCAGCGGATCCAGATCGTAATGCGCCCCGCAGAACTGGCAATCAGCGGTCACGCGGCCCTCATCCGTGGTCATCGTTGCGATATCCTGAGCGGAATAGATCGACAGGCTCTGACGCACACGATCTTCCGAACAGGTGCAGCCGAAATGAACGCGCTGTTTGTCAAAGACACGCGGCTGCTCTTCGTGGAATAGACGCAGCAGAACATCTGACGGATCCAGCGTAGGACCAATCAACTCAAGATCATCGACCGTATCCAGCAACACATTCACACGATGCCAGTTTTCCTTCTCATCATCATGCAGCAGGTCTGTTGGCTTCAGGATTTCACCGGTGCCTTCGCCCTTCGCCGCGAAAGGCGATGCTTTGGGCATGTGTTGCAGCATGACACCGCCCCCGCGCCAATGTTCTGCCGCGTCGGGGGTGGTGGATTTGCCAAAACTCAGCTCGAACCTTGTCGGGAGCTGCTCGGACTGCGCAAAATAGCCTTCCGCAGATTTCGACAGGCTGCCGCCCACCAATGGCGCGATGCCTTGATAAGGGGTCATACCTTTGCCCTGATCAATCATCACCGCGAAATAGCCCTCACCGATCTGGTCAATCGGCGCACCATCGGTCAGCCGGTCTGCGTCATAGCTGGCGTAGGCGCGGATACGCGCGGGCGCGCCATCGGTCTCGGGTCCGTAATAATCCGTCGCGATCATACGCACAGGTCCCTTGGACTGCACCTGCAACTGCAACTTCCAACGCAACTTCATGGTTTGGCCGATCAGCGCGGTCAACAACGCCATCTCGGCCACAAGCGCCTCTACTTGCGGTGGATAGTCATGCTGTTCCAGAATGCCGCCCAATGCGGTGTCCAGACGCGCAATCCGCCCGCGAATGTCGGAATTATCAAGCTGGAACGGCAGGACCGTATCGTCCCAACCGCTGATGTTTGCATCTGTCATTTTAGTCTATCCTTACCGCAAGGTGATTGGCATACCGCGTCTATGTAGGGCGAACAAGCCATGACCAAAAGGGGGACGATCATGATCAGACGTGTTGGCATGGTGCCGGAACAAGGCCGGAAGTACACCATGCGGGCGGGTGCCTACGCCATCCTCCCCATCGGGAGGCGTTTTTTGCTGACAGCCGAAATGTCGGGACAGATGGACATTCAACTGCCTGGTGGCGGCATTGATGCAGGGGAAAGCCCTCTGCGCGCACTCTTCCGCGAGGTGCGCGAAGAAACCGGCTGGTCTATTGCACAACCGCTGCGTCTTGGTGCATTCCGGCGGTTCGTTTTCATGCCGGAATATGATCTCTGGGCTGAAAAGCTGTGTCATGTATATGTGGCACGCCCCGTGCGCCAACTACACCCACCGACAGAGCCGCACCACGAGACGCTAATTCTGGATGCAGATGATGCGATAGCCGCCTTGGGCAATGACGGGGACAGGATGTTCATGCAGTCCTATGTCGCCGCTAACCCGTGATATTCGAACAGGATTGCAGACACATCATCAGGGAAATCCTCGCTCCCGTTGAATTCTGTCAGCCGCCATATCAGCGCTTCAAGAAAGGCTGGTCCGCGCATAACGGCCAGATCTTCCATCAACGCAGTCAACCCCTCTTCGCCCAGCATATCACCGTCAGGACCGGGGCATTCAGTAACGCCATCGGACAGGATCAGGATACGGTCTCCCCGTTCCAGCTTCAACTCGAACCGCTCAAACCCCACGCCTGACAGCAAGCCGACAGGAAAGCCACCAGTGCCCAACTGCTCGATCCGGCCATCAGCACGCTGCACGGCGGGATGCGGATGCCCCGCTTGTGATACCACCATCTGGCCTGTCTCAAGCTCGACGAAGGCGAGAAGCAGCGTGAAGTAATGCTCTGTCTCCATCTCATCCAGCACAAGGTCGTTCAGTGCGGCAACCACCTCGTCCGGCGGGCGCGGAACAAACTGGCCGCGTGAATTCTTACGCAGGGCGACGTTCTGGTCAGGCGCAGCACTCGAGAGATAGCCCGCCAACCGCGCCGTCATGAGCGCCGAGCTAATACCATGGCCTGACACATCCAACGCATAGAGCCCCACATGCCGAACGCCCGCCTCGAAAAACCCGACCAGATCACCGCCCACATGCCCCGAGGAGCGGAGCATCAGTGACAGATCACCGACAGGCAACGCGCGGAACCGCTCCCGCACCAACGACTGCTGGAGTTTTTTTGCCTCCTTCAAATCACTGTCGATGTTATCATAGAGTTGCTGCAACTCTGCCAGCGTATCGCTCAGCGCACGGTTGGCCTGCGCCATGGAGCGCTGCATTTCAACAAGCCGTTCGCCCGCGGTGATCCGCGCGCGCAATTCATTATTGTCTACCGGTTTGGTCAGAAAGTCATCAGCGCCACTGTCGAGCCCACGTGCCACTTCCTCCTTCTCGCTTTTGGAGGTGAGCAGGATGAAATAGCAGTATTCTTCTCCGTCCATCTCCCGGAAACGCTGACACAGTTCCAGTCCCGACATCCCTGGCATCATCCAGTCGCTCAGAACCAAATCAGGCCGCTGAACAATCGCGATGTCCAGCGCCTCTTGGCCACTTGACGCTTCGTGCACATCAAACCCCCACCGCTTGAGCGCGAGTGTCAGGATTTTGCGTTGCAGTTTACTATCGTCCACCACCAACACGGACTTGATCGCACCACGGCGCGGTGCGTTGGACCGTTTCAGAGAAGGTGTAGGACCAGCCGACATAATACTTTCACAAAAACTACTTCGCAAAAGCCTTAGATCCTGCAAGTTAATACCTGGTGAAGCGCACTGAATATCCGTCCTCACTGCCTCTTAAGGTTTTTACCATAAACTGTTTGAGGCAGTGTATGGAGGCCTTACATGATCGACTGGAACCGGATCAAACAACTGCGCGATGAAATAGGAGAAGAGGATTTCCCCGAAGTCGTCGAGATTTTCATCGAGGAAGTATCAGGGATGATCTCTAGCCTGCGCACCGCGCCAAATCTTGAAACACTGGGCGACGACCTGCATGCGCTCAAAGGCAGCGCGCTGAACCTCGGGTTTTCAACCTTTGCGGAAATGTGCCAGTCCGGCGAGACGCGCGCCGCAAACGGGCGCGCGCAAGAAATTGTTCTGGAACCTATTTTGCGTTGCTACGACGACAGCAAGGATGTGTTCCTTGCGGGACTGGAAAATGAACAGGTCGACTAGACCAGCTTGTAGAACTCGGCCACGCTTATCCCGCCCTGCTCGTCCATTGCCTTGGCGCGCAGCATTTGCATTCCTTTGATCCAGCGCGCTGGATCCGCCCCGCGCAAAGCATTGTATTTTGCCACATCCGGATGGGGCAGAATGAGAAAATTTCCATCGGCCACGCCCTGCCAAACCGAACCTGCCACATCTGCCGCTGTCAACAGATTGCCCTGCGCATCACCATCGCCCAGGCCCAACAGCGGCGTCGCCACATATTGCGGGCAGACGACAGACACTCCAATTCCATCCCCGCCATGGCTGATCAGCAGCGATTCGGCAAAACTGACAGCGGCGTGTTTGGTAGCGGAGTAAGCGGCATCCCCGATCTGGTTCAGCAGTCCTGCCGCAGAGGCGACATTGACAAAATATCCCGATCCGCGTGCGATCATCGCAGGCAGCAACGCACGGGCGGCCCAGACATGAGCCATTACATGCACGTTCCAGTTCAGCATCCAGTCTGCATCGGGAGCGGA
>Ga0163215_100580_pt1 | contig 53714 bp, 46 predicted proteins | sample SynspAceP_FD_185934 | JGI IMG/M metagenome (GOLD analysis project Ga0163215, IMG submission 185934) | Saline lake microbial communities from Ace Lake in Antarctica - Synechococcus sp. Ace-P (Hybrid Assembly) | ecosystem: Environmental > Aquatic > Non-marine Saline and Alkaline > Saline | place...
CGCTCAGCACGACGTTGTTACCGCAGTCGCACCTCCGCCGGAGGCCGAAGTAGTTGGCTAAACCTTTTTCGTAAGAAACTTTCATTCTCGATTCCAAACCGGTTTTATCCCGGCACTCCATGGCTCCCGTGTCCAATGATTTGATGAAAAATCGTCCTCGGTGAACCGAAATCCGCCGAGGACCGTCGGGACCATGGGCGAACCGCTTTTGCAGGAAAACGCTGGCGACCGAGAGATCCCTTGTCGAGTGGCACCTCTGCAGAGCTCGACTGCGTTTGCTCCAGCTTACGTAGTCGACCAGCATCCCTACTCAGGCACTAATCTCGTTGGACACTGCAGTCATGCCTGGAAAACCTCCAACGCACGCTTCCGCCGGATGAACCTGAAAATCGACAAGCATGGGCAATTAAGGAAGATTGGGTGCTATCGTTTTCGTCGCGCGGCGACTCGTTTTTCGGCCCTATGCCAGCCTAGGGCAACGCTCTACGTTCGGGCTCTCGCTGGGTCTCGGCGTCGGAAATGCTCCAGGCCGAGTGTTAACTTCAGTGATTTAATATCGAGTTCAACATACCACCGCGAACGAGATGACTCGCCTAACCAGTGACGACGATGCGTCGTCGGTTCAAGAAAAGTTGTTGCAACCGTATATCCTACTGTTCGAAAATCAGCTCGCTCTACAACGAGATCTGAAAGCCATGCCTGTTAGCTCAGGTGGCATCTTCTGATAGTCTTCAAGAGGGTGTAACCGGCGCTCCGCCGATTCGATTTGGGGTCTTGCGGAATCTGGGTAACAAAAAAGCGGCGTTCCTGCGATGATCCGCCTAGTCACATCTGTTTCACCAGGGCAGGAGGCCGCTTCCAATGCATTTCGCGAATTTAAACCCCACTGACAAGACCACTTTAGTATCCGAGCAGACCGTTGCGGTTCGCCAGGCAGTGCAACGCATTGATGAATTTGCTGTTCAATTCAAGTCGATGGCGTTCGCCACGGTTCTCACGTTGAACCGGGTTTAACGCCCCAACGGCTAATGGGGTTACACGCAATGAATTACCCGAATCTGCTTAAGGGATCGAACGCCAAGCGGCGGAACGCCGGTTACACGCTCGTACGGTTCGGCGGGAGGGGAGTCCGGCACAACTGGACTTCCCTACCCTATCGATCTGCAAATCGAAACGGCGGCCTTTGTCCGCATCGAACCAAGCCTTCGGTCTTGCCTGTAGAGCCGCTATGATTGATGAACCGAACGGAACTCGTTTCTCAAACCATCTTGATCACCGAAAACCATGCCTATCATCAAGCCTGTTCGCGGCTTCACACCGCAGTACGGAAGTAATTGCTTCTTTGCCGAAAACGCCGTCGTCGTCGGTGATGTCATCATGGGTGATGATTGTTCGGCATGGTTCCATACCGTCATTCGGGGTGACGTGAACTCAATTCGCATCGGCAACAAAGTCAACATCCAAGACGGAGCGGTGCTGCATACACTCTATCAAAAATCAGTCATCGAAATCGCCGACAATGTTTCCATCGGCCATAACGTGTGTGTCCATGGTGCCCGCATCGACCAGAACTGTTTGATCGGAATCAACTCGGTCATTTTAGATCACGCTCACATCGGAGAGGGGTCGATCATCGGTGCCGGTTCGGTCGTTTTGCAAGGCACGAAAATCGAACCGGGTAGTTTGTATGCGGGAACGCCGGCGCGACGGATCAAGGACGTCGATCCGGAACAAGCCAAAGAGATGATCGAAAAGATCGCCAACAATTACATCATGTACGCGAGCTGGTTTCAGGAGGAAGAGAACCGGAAGGTTGAAGATTCGTGAGATTCGCTCAACCGAGTGAATCGTCCTCCTCCTCGGGGCGAACGAGCTGGAACGTTTTTTCGGCGATCACTTGCCCGTCCATTTCCAGCGTCAAACGCCAGGTCCCGATTTTATCAGCGATCGGTTCCCAGATCGTATCGCCAAGAAAGAAATCCCAGTCGTTGGTTTTGACGTACACGGTTCCGTCGAAAGGCGGGCGACGTTTCCCCGCGTCGTCGAGGATCCCAGGATGGTCGATGCAGAAGATGAGCTCTCGATTCTTGGCGTGTTTGATATTCACCACCAATCCGAACTCCAGGTCGACTCGCGCGGGGATCTCGGTTGTTGCGTGCAGGAACCGCGGGAACCGTTTGGACTCCGATTCCCATTTCGAATAAATACCGTGCGTTCTCATGCGAACGAGAGGTTTGCGTTTCGCCATCGTTTCGTTTGGAAGTTGAGTTTTTGAATCGCGAGGACTGAAGCGAGTTTTCGTCCACGTCCGTACCATTGACGCTGACCTGATATGTCCGAAACTACCGGGAACCGATTGTCTTGTCTGCATCCCTTTCTCATGTGAGTCCTCTGATATGTCCGAACGCATTATCCTTCGCACTGGCGAATGCCTGATCGCTGGTGGTCCTCCGTTTACTGCCGCCGAACCTGAGGTCGTGATCGGCGAACTCGACGGTCCCGTGGGCACGGCACTAGCAACCCTCACCGGTGACCAAACCAAAGGCCACACCAAGGTGTTTGCGATCCTGAACACCGATATTCAAGTTCGCCCGGTGACGTTGTGCGTTAGCAAGGTAACGGTCAAGGATGAACGTTACACCAATATCCTGATGGGGACCGTTCAAGCGGCGATCGCCAACGGCGTCCTCGATGCGGTTCGTGCCGGCGACATCCCCAAGGACAAGTGCAACGATCTGGGAATCATCTGTAGCGTTTGGTTGAACCCGGGCGTTTCGACGGCAGACAACTTGGACCACAAGGCACTCTTCGACATTCACCGCAGGGCGATGGCCCAAGCGATTCACAAAGCGATGAAGTGCGAGCCCTCGATCGATTGGCTGCTCGAAAACCAAGATAAGATCACTCACAAGTATTATCAGATGGGCCTGGATGGGAAAATCTAAGCGACGCTGATCCGTTTTTAGTTTTACGAACGAACCGGAACTGGCGGCCTGTTCGAGTAGCTCGACTCTCTGAGTCGAGTGTTGTTGTCGCTTTCACGCCCGACTCGGAGAGTCAGGCTACGTATTTGTCGCTTATGAATGAGGTCGTGCGCCGCGTTTGCCTTGCTTGCGATACTTATTCGGGTTGTCGGCTTTGCCGGTGATCTCGTAAAGAAAACGACTCGGTTGCGTCGGTCGAGGCTTGCCCCATTTGCGGCGGGTTAGCGCCAATGACATGGTGAGGTTTTCTTGAGCCCGGGTGATGCCGACGTAACACAGTCGACGTTCCTCAGCGATGTCTTCCTCGCGTCCGCTCTTGACAGAGCGACTGTGCGGTAGAAAACCGTCTTCCATCCCGACCATATAAACGACTGGGAATTCGAGTCCTTTGGCCGCGTGCATGGTGAGCAACCACACGGCGTTCTTCATCGCGAGTTTGTCTTTCTCGCTGCCCATCTCGCGTCCTGACAAAGCGATGTCGCTGAGGAAACCCGACAGTTCCGGTTTCTCGTTTTTGTCGGCGTAGGCGCCCATCGCGTTGGTGAACTCCCCGATCGACGCCATCCGGGCTTCGCGCTCCTCGGGTTGGTCATACAGTTTGCTGATTTCGCTGGCGTAGTTGGTTCGCTGCATCAGCGTTTCCATTGCGGCGACGAGTGATTCGCTTTCGGCTCGTTGCTGCACGTCGGCGCAGAGTTCCCGGAGTTGTTCGATCCCGCGCTTGGCCGCCGGTGGGAGGTCCTCGGTCGCGGCGGCGTTTTGCATCACCTGCCAAACCGGAACGCCACGCTGGATGGCGCGATCGAGTAACAGTTTCGTGGTTTTCGTACTGAGCCCACGGGCCGGCGTGTTGATCACCCGCAGAAGTGAGATCTCGTCATCGGGTTGGTCGATCCATTTCAAATAGGCAATCAGGTCACGCACCTCGCGTCGATCAAAAAACGATTGGCTACCCAGCATCACATAAGGCACGTCGTTCTTTCGCAATTCCGTTTCGAACAATCGTGGTTGTTCGTTGGTGCGAAACAGGATCGCGATGTGCTTGGGCTGAATATGCTCGTTGTCGATCAGGTGGCGTATTTCACGGACGACGACTTCGGCCTCGGTGGTCTCGTCTTTGTGCTGGACGATCCGTGGTCGCTTGCCGACAGGGCGATCGGGTTTGAGGATTTTGTCGTGGCGTTCGGTGTTGAACGCGATCAGCGTGTTGGCCATTTCCAAGATCGCGCCGGTGGAGCGATAGTTGTCTTCGAGCCACACGATTTTCGCGTCCGGCCAATCGTCGGAGAAACTCAAAATGTGAGTCACGTCGGCGCCACGCCACGCGTAGATGGATTGGTCGTCATCACCGACGACACAGAAATTCCGGTGGTCTTGGGTCAGCGCCTGAGTGATCCGGTATTGGCTGCCGTTGGTGTCCTGGTATTCATCGACGAGAACGTGATCGTATTTCGCCGCCTCGGCGACGCGGACCTCTTCGTGCTCGGTCAGCAGGGTTTCGGTGTGCAGTAGCAGGTCGTCGAAATCCATCGCACCGCGGGCTCGCAGGGCGTCTTGGTAGCGGCGGTATCCGGAGGCGGCGAAGTGTTCCTTGTCAGTGCTGGCGTGGCCGGCGGCCTGTTCGGGCATGATCGATTCGTTCTTCCACGAACCGATGATCGACAGCATGTCCGAGGGTTTGAGGGCGGTCCCAGGCAGTCGGAGTTCACGCAGGATCCCGCGGGCGATCGATTCCTGATCGCTGCGATCGTAGATCGAGAATTTTTTCGGAAACCCGAGCACGTTGGCGTGTTCGCGGAGAATCCGGACGCACTGGGAGTGGAACGTGCTGATGACGGGTTTCGGGGGTGCCTTTTCGCCTTTTTTGCGGCGTTTGCTTTTGTGGCCTAGCAATTCGGCGACGCGGTCTTGCATCTCGCCGGCGGCTTTGTTGGTGAACGTCACCGCGAGAATTCGCTCGGGGGCGATGCCGTGTTTGATCAGGTTAGCGATGCGAAACGTGACCACGCGGGTCTTGCCGGTACCTGCTCCGGCCAAAACCAAAAGCGGTCCCGAGAGGGTCGTGACCGCGTCGGCTTGCGGAGGGTTGAGCCCCTCAACGCTGAATCCATTCAACTCAGAATGCTCAGGCGACGTCGACGTTGATGCGACGGCCTTCGCGATCGAACCGGACTTTGCCAGCGATCAGAGCGTACAGGGTGTAATCGTTGCCCATGCCGACGCCTTTGCCGGGGTGGAATTTCGTGCCTACCTGACGGATCAGGATATTTCCGGCGATGACCGCTTCGCCGCCGAATTTCTTCACGCCGCGACGCTGTGCGTTGCTGTCGCGTCCGTTGCGGCTACTGCCCTGACCTTTTTTGTGTGCCATCGTTCTCTACTGCTGGTTGGAATCGGGTACGGCAGCGAGCCGACCGATCGGTTTGATTGTGGAAAGGGATCGACGAATCGCTGATTTTGATTCGACGAGTTCGCAGGGCGGAAAGTTACCGGAAGATCCAGCGATAATCAAGCCGTTTCTCTAGCCCATATTTTTCGAGCACGTAGTTTTGCTCTCTTTCCTCGTCATAGGCGGGAACTCCGAACCGGGCGCGGTCGTCGGTTTGGTTCATCGAATCGCCCGGGCGGAAGAAATTCAGCACCAAAGCCTTGCGTCGATACGGGGCGTCGTCGCCCTCGCCGTCTTGCTCGAACGCGTTGGTCAGCCCGAAAACACTGACGGAAAAGAAATCCATGTTAGGGTCGACATCCACCCACGTCGCCATGCCCCACACGCCGGGAGCGTCGTCATCCCGGGTTTTCGCGACTTTCACCCGCGAAATATCGACGGTGTTGTAGAGCGGGGCGGTGATTTGTTCGCGGATCGCAATCCGCTGCATCGCGGTCGGCAAAATCGTGTCGAGGTACGTTTTCTGCGTCTCGTGATCTTCGAGCACCAGCATCGGGAAAATCCGCCGCGAGCTGTAACTGACCGATTCCATCCGTTTGTAAATCGGTTGCTCGGGATCGTCGGCGGCCGGTCGCATGTCGCCACCGCGATACCGGACCCGGTAAACCATGTAATGAACGAGTTTGCGTTGCATCCGTCCGTCGGGACGGGGAATGTCGAGGTAGATCTGTCGCAGCGGTTTGAACGAGAACTCGAACGCGTAGATCTCGCGGCGGAAGGTCACCTCTTTGAGCATTTCCTGCAACGTTCGGCTGCGAGGATCGAAATGCGGTTTGCCGCCCTCGTGGTTGCCACTTCGCTCCCAAGAGATCTCGGGGTGGGCGTCGATCATCGATTGCAGCCTCAACGGCCCGTCGAAGGTTTCCTTCGGGTCGATCGCCGGCGGGATGACGGTGACCACGCCGGGTGCGAATGCGGTTTGCGACTCGCTCGACGGGTCCGCCTTGGGTGGCGGGCCGGCGTCTTGGGCCACTCCGGTCACGCCGACAGCGATCGCGAGTAAACCCAGAATCGATCCGATCCTAACGGAAGCGGTCGCGTGATTTCCGCCCGAAAGTGAGCGTTTAAAAAAACCGTTGCAGAGGGAACGCATGATTCGATCGTCAAAATGGCGGGTTGAAAAAACCGTTAAAAAGCCCGGCTGGGAAATCGACAGGACTAAAAATCAACGGGACTTCTGTCGAGAGGCTGTCAAACGACAAGTCACCTGGTTACGACGCATCGCTCGAAAGAACGGATCTCTAACGGCGTTTCACGTTACTCGGCGACGCCAGCTCGGCGGCGGATACCCCTGAGTCTACTTCGTCGGACGCTTCGATCGACGAGATTCCCTGTTTTTCGCTTGGTTTCGAGCTGCCAGGGACCGTCGTGGCGGAGCGACCGGCGCCATCGAACAGCCGCACCGTGGCGGCGAGTTGGATATCCGATCCAGCCAACCGGGGCACGCTGTCGCCGTCCATCGTCCAGGTCGCCATCACGCGGCGACGCGAATCGTCGCTGATGTGCATCATGATCCACTGGATCGGCACGCCCTCGACACGTCCGCCCGCGACGACTCGTAGCAGCCGCAACCCGCCGTCGGTCATGCCCTCGTGACTTTCGATCAATTCACCAAACCGCTCGCCCAGGGTCTTTTGGACGTCGTTTTCGAACGCCGCGAGCGTCCACTGTTGGCCCTCAGGCAATTGTGGCAACGGGCGTAGGTTCAATTGAGCGATCGCTTGATCATTCTCCACCATCCGCAAAATCGCTCGCCCGGCGACGTCCTGCATCATCAGCCAACGGCGATCCATCAGCCCCTCGATGCCCACGTGCTCGCTCGCCACGCTGACGAGCAGTCGATTCGAAGGCGCCGGTTCGTCAAACACGATTTCCGCAGGCGTCACAGGCAACGTTTGCACACGTTCGAGCGGTTTGCGAACCATGCGGATCGTCGCGGTGACGTCAAATCCAGGTTTTGCCTTGCCGATCTCGCGGGTTTCGTGGACCGCGATCGCCGCCCAAGTCACGGTTTCCGCCCGACGATCGAGCGTCAGTTTGCCGAGAATTTGCAGTTTCGTCGGCACTCCGGAGACCGAACCGTCGATTTTGCCTCGCATTTGTAGCTTCGCCGTCAACGAATCCGCCGAAATCAACTCCATTTCGATATCGCTGGCGGCAATCGCCGACAAATTGAAGAACGAAGCGAGTTCTCGCGAACCGACCAGCGTTTTTTCACCTAAACGCATCATCTGTTGAGGGATCAACCGGTCGATCGCGACGCTGGCGATCGGCGATTGAAGGAGGTCGATTTCCTCGTGTGTCAGATAGTCGGCGTTGCTGTAGATCGTTTCGGGCAATTGTTCTCGACGGGCGATCACGTTGGTGACGGTCGGCCGCAATTCGGTTTTTTGGTCCCGTCGGCTCAACCGACTCGTGCTCACGGCCTCATGAAAATGCCGCTCGACGGCGACGGTCTCGGATTCCGGCGTCGCCCCCTCGGGACGCAGACATCGTTCTTCGTAATCCAGTGAAACGTTGGCGGTGATCGGCAGCATCCGTTTCTTCCCGTCCGGGATCAACGGATCTTCGACCAGGTTCACGTTCCCCTTCACGTCGATCGCCATCCGGACGCGGAACAGATCCAAACGCGGTGCCACTCGCAACCGAATCTCGCCGCCTGCGTCGGCCTCGTCGGCTGACGCAGCATTCATTAGCAAACCAGCGGCCGCCGCAACGGTCGCCGACACCCCGATCCCGCTCGCCAAAAAACTCCGCCGAGACGCCACCGACGGGCACGGTTCCCAGCGGGGCGTCCGCTCGAAACCGGCTTCACTGACGGATTTTTCGCTGAAAGGGCGATGGCTCATCTCGGGAAACTCAGGCGACAGGAAAAAACGGGGCAAAACGAAGGCCGCCGCGTAAAAGCAGCCCGCACCTCCGCAGAATCGGCACGACTCGGCCAGCCGGTTCAATCCATGTCGAAGAATCGACCGGATTCTCGTTTTAAGACGACAAAGTTGCAAAATGATTGTAAATGTGACAATTTCTCGAACCTCGACAGGACACTTCCATTTCACGTTCGAATATTCTTTCCCCGATAAATCGCGTAATTTACGGGACACTTTCGAAGTCAAGGCTTTTCTCAGGAGGCTGCCGGGCAGTTTTGGCGCGGGATTCCCACTACCCCCCTTCGCTCTTTTGGTACCGCCACGAGTGCACGATCGTGACAGCGATTACGAACCGGCAGCCCCACGGCTTGTGAAACTCCTCGGTGACTACCGAACGTCCCGAGCAGGCAGTTCAGGCAAGCCGGGACGTTTCGTTGTCAACGATTTTCGGGGAATTTTGAGTTTTCGATGAACTCACCGAACACATCGGCGGTCCTATTGAGACATGGATGGGACACCCCTGATTCGAATTGCGGTTGCGGCTGAGAATGCCTGCCGCGTCGGACGGGGGAGGCTGATCCGATCACTCGCATGGCATGGAGCCTTGCGTGAACGCTTGACTCATCTGGTAGACTCGGGGCTCGTCTCGAATGGTTTGCCAGACGTGTTTCAAGTACCCCCAATCGCCTTAAGGATTAGGCGATCCCCGGGCAAATCAGATTTTCGTGTTGGCGACCCGCCGGGGTCGCAAGGAAAACAGACACGCACGATCAAGCACTGGGAAAAAAACTATGCACACCAGCTATCGTCACGTCGGATTGATCGAACTTCGCGATCAACTCACTCGTTTCGCCCCACGTAACAAAAAGATCGAACAAGGACTACTCGCTGAAAAGCTGCTTGGTGAACTCGTCGAAAATCGCGATTACGTGATCGACTACGTTTGTTTCCGGATCACGAACTATCGCCCCGAATCGAAACTTCGCCAAACGATTCGCTCGGAGGATTTGCAGCATGACCTGCGTCTGCTGATTGAGGATCTCGCTGATTCGGCGGAGTTGGATGCCCAATCGGCGGGCGAACGCGTCCACACGGTCAACGATCTGGCGAAGCAATTTCATGTCTCCACCAAAACGATCAGCCGCTGGCGCGATGCCGGCTTGGTCAGCCGCAAGTTCCTCTTCGGCAAACGCAAACGCGTCGGGTTCTTGAACAGCAGCGTGGAACGGTTCATCTCGGAAAACCGGGACAAGGTGCGTCGTGGCGAACGCTTCAGCCAACTCACCGGTGACGAAAAGACGGAGATAATCGAACGCGCCCGTCAATTGGCCGAAGGCGGTTCGACGCTGGCCGAAGTCACGCTCCAATTGGCCGACCAAATGGGGCGTTCCCCCGAAACCATCCGTTACACCCTGAAGAAGTTCGACTCACGCAATCAACAACTCGCGATCTTCCCGCATCACCGCGAATCGCTGACCGAGAGCGACAAACGCGTTCTCGCCCAACTGCACAGCCTCGGTGCGACGATTCCGCAATTGTGCAAAAAGTACAACCGAACCCGTTCGAGCATCCGCCGGATTCTCGACGAAGTGCGGATGCAACAGTTGTCGGAATTGCCGTTGGATCACATCTACAACGAGGATTTCGACGACACCCGCCGCGAGGCCGAATACCTGGCCGAGATGCCCGAGGCGACCGGCTCGCGGAAAGTCCGCCCGCCCGCGGATTTGCCGAGCTACCTGTCCGCTCTCTATGACGTCGCGTTGTTGAACCGGGAACAGGAAGGCCACCTGTTCCGCAAGATGAATTACCTCAAACACCGTGCCGGTGTGCTGCGTGACGAACTCGTCGCCAGTGGCCAGAGTCGTTCCGAGAAGATGAACCAAATCCAGGCTCTCTACGAAGAGGCCGTGCGGGTGAAAAACAAGATCGTCCAAGCCAACCTGCGATTGGTGGTCTCGATCGCCAAACGGCACGTCGCCAGCGTCGAGGATTTCTTCTCCTTGATCAGCGACGGGAACATGTCATTGATCCGCGCCGTCGAAAAATTCGATTACTCACGCGGTAACAAATTCAGCACGTACGCTTCCTGGGCGATCATGAAGAACTTCGCCCGCACGATTCCCAAAGAGTTCAAACACCGCGACCGGTTCCGTACCAGTGGCGAGGAAATATTCGACGGGCATCAAGACGAGCGGCTCGATCCCTACACCGAAGAAACCGTGCAACGCCAACGCCAGCGCGAACTCGCCCGGATTCTCGATCGGCTCGACGAACGCGAGCAGAAAATCATCTCGGCCCGCTTCGGATTGCAACGCGGCGTCGAACCGTTGACGCTCAAACAAGTCGGTGCGGAAATGGGCGTCACGAAAGAGCGTGTGCGACAAATTGAAGTCCGAGCCCTGAGCAAACTACGCGAAGCGGCACGCGAAGCCAAGATCGACGTCGAACTCGGCGCCGGCTAACGGACGTCAGACTTTCTAGTCTGAGACCGCGCAACGTAGGCCGGATCAAGCCGCTTCGGCGTCGATCCGGCATCCCTTCGATAAAAACGTTGACTCATCAAAATTTGGCCCCGAGATGCCTGGCCGCTATGAAAGCCTCTCTTAATTGACAGTCCGACGCGTTCGTTTTGAAGTTGCGATTTTGCGTAGCTCGATTCTCGGAGTCGAGTCTTATCGTCCCCTTCACGCCCGACTCGGAGAGTCAGGCTGCGTATCTGTCGCGTTCGACGCGGACGGGCGGGCTTCCGAACGCGTTAGCGAGGGTCTTTGCCGAGCAGGTGACGGCTTCGAAAACGCTCGAAGGTTTCCCAAATCCGGTTCACTGGGGTTCACTGGGGTTCGGGCAGTTTTTCAATCGTGTCGCTCCGAATCGAGTGCAGGTCTTCGTCGACGAGCCAGCGTTGGAGTGTGGCTCGATCTTTTTGAAATGTCTCCAGATCGATCGTTCAACCGGAACCCAAACGCAAACCTACCGCGATACCAAATTTCCAGGAAGGGCCGATCGCACCTCTCCACACTGGAAGGGCGCGTCCGGCCCTCCCGGCCGCCTCGGGTCGACCGACCCTCCCGGCTTCGCCGGGAGGGTGAAGTCGTAAACACTTTGGGAATTAGTACTTAAAAGCCGCACGACCTCTTCGCCGGGAGGGTGCATCGTCGCCTTGCAACCTGTTGCGAGCAAAGTACTTTTTTGAACATTTCCATTAGCCAAAACTCTGCCCAGGCCCCCTTCTTCGACACCATCCCGAAACAAGCTCCGCTTTTTTCGTTGAACCGCGTGCCCATCGGGCCGCGATTGCTCTGCTGCCAACCTTCGCGCCGATCCGAGCGCGGTTCCCGTATCGCAACCGGAGCAATTGTTAAAACCTCTCCGCACTTGGGTCTCGCCACGAGACGAAAAGCAAGATTTCCACACCGGTCCGTCCGTTAGCAACTTAGGGTTCGAAACCGCGACCGTTCTCGTCGGTCGCTGTGCATGAAAACCCTTCTGGTGAAAATCGATCACGCTGCCCCGTTTCCTCTTCCGACCTGTTGTTCCTGCGATGTCAACCGAATCACAAACCAAGTCATCTCTGATCAAACGCACCCGCACCGTGATTGACCGGGAAGTGCAATACGGCGTCGTTTGGAAGATCGCGGCCCACTGGATCGCCCTGTTCGTCTGCAACTCGATCGCGTTGGTGGTTTGGGTCGGATTGTTTGAGCAGCCCGACGTGAGTTGGAAGCAAACACTCGGCGACAGCTTCCGCCGCTTCCTCCCGTTCTTCGTCATCACCGCCGCTTTGATTCCAGCGTTCGTAATTGACACGTTGAAGTTGACCAATCGTTTTGCAGGTCCGATTTCGCGGTTACGAACGGAACTGAAGAACGCCTCCGAAGGGCGACCGGTTCAACGGCTGAAATTCCGTAGCAACGATTACTGGCTTGACATTGCCGACGGCTTCAACGCTCTGATCGATCGTGCCGGGGTGCTCTCCGACGCGAGTCAAACGAAAAACCCGTCTGGCAAATAAGCCGAAAGAGTACTGTCCGATGGATACCCAACCCCGATCACCCATGAATCGCACTCGAAAACCTGACGCACGCCGCGGTGTCGCTGCGGTGGAGTTCGCCGTTTGCTTACCGCTGCTGGTGCTGTTGATCTTCGGATCGATCGAAGCATCGAGCATGATTTTTCTCAAACAGACATTGAACGTGGCCGCCTACGAAGCGACTCGCGAGTGCATTCGCAACGGCCGCAACAACAACGATGCAACGGTACGAGCGATGCAGATTTTGCAGGGACGCGGCGTCATCGGATTCCAAATTCAGTTTCCCGCTGGCGAATCGCTCACTGCCGACCGCGGGGCCGATGTGATCGTCGAAATCAGTGCCCCGAGTGCCCTGAACAGCCCCTTGGTAGGCCAGTTCATTTCCGATCGCGTCCTGACCGCTCGCGTCGTGATGATTAAACAATAACGCTGCGATCGTTCGCGTTCGTGAGTCCATTGCCTCTTCGATGATTCATTTTTAGAAAAATACCATGCGTTCTTTTTCACCTTCTTGTCGACGTCTCGTCGCCGGCCCCCGAATCACTCGCGACGCACGATCACGCCGTGGTGCGATGTTGATTTTGATCGCCGTGATGTTGTTCATGTTCTTGATCACGGTCGCGTTCTCGATCGACATCGCTCAAATGCACCTCGCACGCGCCGAGTTGCGAACCGCATCCGATGCCGCTGCGAACGCCGCCGCGACGACGCTCGCCGATACTCTCGATCAAAACGCGGCCATCGCTCGCGGTCAACAGATTGCTGCGGCGAACCGAGTGAACGGCGAACCGCTGCTGCTCTCGCCCGCCGATTTCGATTTCGGACGCAGCGAACGACAGGGCAATGGCAAGTATCAATTCAGTCCGGGCGGAACGCCACTCAACGGGGTGCGCGTGAACGGAAAACGAACCGCCGGTTCCCGCTCCGGAGCCGTGCCGTTGCTGTTCGGAAACGTCACCGGCACGACGATCTTCGAACCGACGATGTCGGCCACCGCGACGTACATCGAACGGGATATCACGTTGGTGATCGACCGCAGCGGCTCCATGTCGGGTCAAAAGTTTGCGGAATTGAGTGCCGCGATCGCCATCTTCACATCGCTATTGGAAACCACTCCGGTGAAGGAACTGGTCGGTTTGGCATCTTATGACGATTTCGCCACCGAGGACACGCAGCTCACGCTCAACCTGAGTGAAATCAATGGTGCGATGGCCGGTTTGCGAACCGGCGGGTTCACGAGCATTTCACGAGGCATGGACGCGGGACGCAACATCGTCCGACGCGGTCGACCGGTCGAGTTCGTCGAACGCACCATGATTGTGATGACCGATGGTCGGCACAACCGAGGCATCGAACCGCGAGTCGTTGCCAATCAACTCGCCTCCGACAAAACCACCATTCATACGATCACGTTCGGCGCCGGTGCCGATATCCCACGCATGAGAGAGGTCGCCTCCATCGGAGGCGGGCGACACTTCCACGCGTTGACCGCCGCTGAATTGCAGCAGGCGTACCGTGAAATCGCCCTGACGCTCGGAACGGTTTTGACCGATTGAGGTTACCCCTCAATCAACGCTTCCTCTGCCTCTTCCAACGACAATCTCAACATGACGATTCCACGTAACGATCTGAAACACAACCCTCGACCGAATATCTCTCGTCCGAACGGCCACCGACTTGGGAACGCTCGTCGTGGCACCGTGATGGTTGAATTCGCGGTGGTCGCTCCGTTGTTGTTCCTCTTCTTGTTTGCAGGATTCGAGTTTTGTCGTGTTGCGATGATCCGGCATACGGTCGACAACGCGATCTACGAAGGGGCTCGACGCGGGATCATTCCCGGCGGCACGAGTGCCGAGGTGACCGCCGAGGCCGAGCGAGTGTTGTCGACGATCGGTTTGACCACGTTCTCGCTCAACGTCTCCCCGGCATTGATTGATGACACCGTCGATGAGATCACCGTTCGCCTGACGGTGCCGTTGGACGCCAACACGTTCGTCCCGGCGCAGTATTTCATCGGTCAAGAAATCACCCGAGAATTGACAATGCGGCGTGAAGGCCGATAGATTGAGTCGCCCCCCAGCTTCGCTCGGGAGGGTGAAGAAATCCTCTGCCACTCAAAACCGCAGCACCGCCTCACTCGAAGGGTGGATTGCCCCGCAGCGCGGCGTTGGACTAACATGCCCGGCGGAAGTCCTCCGTCAATCTCCGCATTCGTCGCGTCCCATGCTGTCCATTTCCCCGACCTACCTGCTGTATTATCTACCTTTGATCGTGGCGATTTCGTTGGTCTTTGGAGCGACGCGGCACGAGGACCTGACGTTGATTTTGAAACACGCCGCTGGCACGGGGCGGTGGATCACCGGGTTCATGGCTATCGTCTTTGTCGCCATGTGGGTGATGGACTGGATGGCCTGAACGGATGCGAATTATCACACTCGGAGGGGGGACGGTCGGTCGCTGGATCGCGGACATGCTGTGTCGACGTCGGCACAGTGTGACGTTGATCGACAGCGATCCGGAAATCGTTCGCTCGATCAACAGCGAACTCGACGTCCGCGCGATCGAGGGCAACGCATCCCAGAGCACGGTGCTCTTTTCAGCCGACGTGCTCAGTGCGGATCTCTGTCTCGCCGTGACGGGCAACGACGAGGTCAACATTGTCGCCGCTAGCATGGCCAAGGCACTCGGTGCCCGCCGTTCGGTCGCCCGCGTTTATGCGCCGGCTTTTCGTGACCTCGCCACGTTCGACTATCAACGACATTTTGGCATCGACAGCCTCCTCTCACTCGAACAGCTCTCCGCAGCCGAACTCGCCCGCGCGATTCGTAACCCCGACGCGATTCCGTTGGAGCATTTCGCTCGCGGTCAGTTGCAGGTTTACGAGATGGAGGTTTCTGCGGGTGCCCCGGCGGCAGGCCGGAAATTGACCGAACTCGATTTGCCATCGGGCGTGCGAGTCGGTTCGCTGGCCCGCGAAGGACGGATGTGGATCGCCAGCGGTTCCGACGAAACTCATGTCGGAGACCGCGTCAGTTTGGTCGGGATGCCCGATGCGATCAGTGTCGCACGTCGGACGTTCGGTGGTGAAAAACGGGCGCGCAAAAAAGCCAAGGTCATGATCGCCGGCGGTGGCGAGACCGGTTACCACCTCGCCGGATTGCTCGGACGCGAGGATTTCCGCGTCGTCATGCTGGAAACCGAAGCCCATCGCTGCGAACAACTCGCCAAACTGTTGCCGCACGTCACCGTCGTTCAGGCCAACGCGAACCGCCGCAGCGTGCTCGAAGACGAGGGCGGGGGAACGGTCGATTATTTCGTCGGATGCACTGGCAACGATGAAAGTAACATCATGGCCGGAGTCGAGGCCCGCGAACTCGGCGCCTCCCGCGTCATGTGTGTCGTCGGCAGACCCGATTATGCCAACGTCGTCGGCAAACTCGGGATCGACCTCGCGGTCAGTGAACGCGACGTCGTCGCGCGACAAATCCTCGGTTTTCTCAACGAGGGAGCCGTGATCAGCCAAACGAAAATTCCGAACGGATCGATCGGCGTCTATGAACTTGAAATTCTCGACGGCTCGGCGATCACCCAAGCCTCGCTCGCAAACTTGCCACTCGCCGGACGCTGTCTCATCGCCGCGATCCAACGAGACGGATTCGTCCGCGTCCCCACCGCAAAAGACGTGCTCAAAGTCGGCGATATCATCGTCGCCCTGATCGACAATGACGACGCCGACGAAATCATGATGCTCTTCAATCCGGCGTAAGCAACGACGTAATCAAAGGTGTGAAATCACAGACTCAAGGTTGAATTTCAATTTCCAACGGCGTTGCCCATACCTTTTCTTCGGACGTGTAGTACAGATAGGTTCGCGATGCGGGGCCGGTGTAGCGTCCAGGGATGGTTGCGGTGACGTCGAAGTGAAATTGACGAACCGATTGAGGTGACACGTTTCGCCAGTAAAACACGACCTCGCGAGTGTTGCGTTCGTAGTAATCAAACTCGCCCGCTTTCATCAACTCGTCGAGCCGATCGCCGCGTGGTTCGACGCCGCCGGGTAATCCGACAATGGCAACCGTCATCGGGAAACCGGTGGCTGATGGGTTTTCCAATTTGACGTTGACCTGCGTGGTTTGCCCGTCTTCGATTTCCAACGCTGTGCGTTTTTGGGATTCGGCGTTTCCTGTATCGGTGTTCCCCGAATCGCCGTTCCCTGTATCGACGTCGTCGGTTTGCCAAGTCGTGGTGAGTTTCAACGGGCATGTGAGACTGTCGGCAGGTTGGGTTTGATGCGAGACCACATCGACGGCGTAAGACAATCGTTCGGCACCCTCGGCGATCAGTTCGAGAGTGAGGTTTTCATTCGATTCGAGCGATTGCTCGAGCGCTTGCTCGATCGCCGGGCCGAGGCCGGTGATTTCAATCGCAGTCGAACCGTCGCGAGCCGAACCGGTCAGATCGGCTCGCCCGATGACCCGGCCGCCGAGTTCGATACGAATTTCGGCGTCGTCGGGCAGCGCGGGTGATCCGGAGAGAGCGAGCAGGGCCTTGAGTGCCAACACGGTTCCTTGGGTCGATCCGAATCCGCCACCGCGAGAGCGATGCGATGCGATCCATCGTCCCGCCGATTGGGCTTGAATTCGGAAACCCGAACTCTTCATCCAAGCGATCGCCGCGAGACTCGTCGTTTCCATCGCTCGCGACAACCCGCCGCTTGACGTCACCGTCGTGCGTCCTTGCAAACCACCGTCGCGACCTTGCAGTAACGTCAGACTCTCCAACAACCGTTCACCCGCGTCGACCCGCCCCACGTTGAGCAGCGTGGCGGCGGACAACGCGATCAAATACGCGTCATCGGATTCCAACGCGATTGATTGCAAACGATCGAGTTCGGCCCCGAGTTCACGCTGCGTGCGGTCGGGCGTTCCCGCCGACACGTCCGCTTCACTGACCGCCCACAACACATAAGCGTTGACGATTTCTTGATCGACCGACCACACGTGCAGATGACGTGGGTTGCGGAGGAACCCGCCCTGGCCGTCTCGACGGGTCAGTAACCAATCGCGAGTCCGTGAGATCATTTGGGCGTTGACGTGCATGACTCGGGCCATGTCGGTGAACTGCATCAAACCGAACGCCGACAACGCTTCGTGTCCTGGATCGTCCCCAAACCATTCGTACCCGAGTCGGTCGCATTCATAGGCGATGATCTTTTGGTAACCGCGATCGAGCATTTGATTCGCCCGACGAGAAACCGTCGGTGCGGCAATCTCATTATTTTCGAGATACAACAACACCATCGCGTTAGGATAATTTGTCGCCGAGGCTTGTTCGAAACATCCGTGCGGTTCAGTCAGAATACTGTCGATGCCCGTCATCACATCCGCCATCGGGGAGGGGAACGCTCGCACGGAAACCTCCAGCGATCCGGGAACAAGATTCTCATCGAGTGGCAAACTCACCGACGCCCGCCCGGACATCTTTCCCGCGAACGATTCGTGGACCGGATATCCTGAAGGAACCACGCGAAGGGTTCGCCGAATTCGATCGGTGTGATCGTTCGCACGGCCGTCCATTTCAATAAACGCGTCTTGCGAGGTTTCGCCGATGACATCGAACGAAACGATTTCACGTTGGCGTTCTTGACCGTCGAGCGTGAGCGTTCGCGACGCGTCGCCTGTGATCCGCAGCGCGGGATCGGTTTGGGCTGACATCGTGATGTCTTGACGATCGTCAGTGGCATTGATGACGGCCACGGGCAGATCGATGCGGTCGCCGGTGGTGACTTCCAAGGGCAATTTCGGTTCGATTTGAAACGGCAATCGAGAGGTCACCGCCGACGTGCTCGACCCGATCCGTCCACCGGCGGTGTGCCCGTCGATCAGCACACGAAAGGTGGTGACGGAGTCCGAGAGATCGAAACGGACACTCGCCTTTCCGTCCGAGTCGGTGATCAAGAGTGGTTGCCAAAACAGCGTTTCGGTAAAATCATCTCGCCGCTGCGAATCGTCTTTCCCATGACGGTGGGCGTATTGCCGAACCGGAAAACGCAGCTCATCAATGATGCGATCGGCGAGTTGTTCGGCATTGATTCCACGAGCGGTGAGCAGACGTTCGAGTTGCTCTTTCGTGATCGGTGCCAACAGTTCGGCATCGGTCAAACCGTTCTTACCTTGACCACGAAACACGCCCTCGGTAAACCGACTCACCACCGCGATAACCCGTTGTGGCACGGTGGCCGGTGTGTCACCCGAGGCCACATTTTCATCGCGTGGTTGCCTGTTGTTCGTACCTGGGGCGGGATCTGCGGATAGGGCAGTGCTCGCGGCATCCATTTCAACAATCCGGTTATCCGCTGCGCCGCAACCGTAAATTCCCATCGGCACGGTCAAGCCCGCCAGCAGCAACCAATTCGCCAACCGGCCTGAGAAAGGTTCCCGCCGGGTTCGCTGAAGCCGCAGTCGCACGAGGATCACGAATAACCAAAATAGCCACACGAAGAACAACCAAACCCGGATGCCGGTCACAAATTCACGCCACGCGGCGAGTCGCCCGATTTGGTAGTCGCGCCATCCTGCCAAGTACCCCGGCGTGGTCGCGTGCCGCTGCGACGGTTCGAATTGGTCGACCCCGTCGAGTTGTAACAACCGTGTCAGTTGCTCTCGGAAGGCTTCGTTGGGTTGCCCGTCACCCGATGAGATTCCATCACGATTCGTGTTGCGATTTGTGTTAGTTGGGCCGCTGGCGAAGCGTCGCCATCCTTGCGTCCCGAGCAACAGATCGATCGCTTGTTCGGCATCAGGAGCATCGCTCAAGTAAAAATTCGCGTGCTCAAGATCCTCGGGCGATTTGACTTCACTCGTCAACCAAAAATGAGTCGACATTGTCGGACGCTCCACGCCGTCCAAACTCAATGCCGCGTCATCGACCACGGCCACGCCGAGAACCGCAGGGGCGGGTTGCCCGTTTTCGTCACGGACCTGGAAATTCAACCGCACCGATTCCCCCGGTGAACGTTGCCGTTGCGATTCGTCACCGAGCACTTCGATCCGCAGTTGCTTTGCAGGACGACGAAAGACGAGTCGTTCCAACAACGGCGTCGCGGGCAACGTGCTCGCATCGAGTACGGTGATCCGCACGACTCCGTCGACGTCGTCGGCCAACGGGATGGAAATCAAACGCCGGCCGCGAGACAGTTTCGAACGTCGCGATCCGACGAGTTCCCCACGACAAACCGCACGCACGATCAAGTCGAGTTCGTCACCGGAATGCAACATCATTTTGAGCGGGCGTTGTGAGTCGAAGACTCCGTCACCGGTATCGAGTACCGGCAAACCGGAAACCACGCGGGGCAGTTCCGGTGTATTTTGGATGTCGATCGGTGCGGTGATTTTGAGTGAATACTGCTGTCCGGTTTCCGGTTGCAACTCGAACCGCCCCATGCCGTCACGCACGGTTTTCACGCTAGCGACACGACGTCCGTTGCGGTCTTGGATTTCGCCTTCGACGTCGACGGGATCGCCCAGCGTGTTTCGGGCGACGAAGTAAACACGGTTGGGCAGTCCGCCGACCAACTCGCCGCCCTCGGGGTAAAACTCGACGTCGATGCGTCCGAGTGCAATCGGGATCGTTTTCGAAATCGATTCACGCGTCCCCCCGTCATCGATCACGACGGAGAGAACCGCGTCGCCATCGCGAATGATCTCGGGCAACGCGAACGTGATCGAACAATCTCCACGCGACGAGGTGACGGTACGATGTTCATAAACCGTTTCGCGATCGACGGTCGCGGTGATACGAACTTCGCCGCCGGCGACGGGGCCGCCTTCGGCACGTTCGGCGTTCAACATCGCGGTCACGGTTTCGCCGGGTCCGTAACTACGGGCGTCGAGGTCGAGTTTCTTTTTGAATCGAGGGACGCGGTAGTCACGGACCTCCAATTCTCGCCGCTCATCGGGAAAGAAACCGTCGAGGCTCTTGGCGACAATCGTGTAGGAACCGCCCGGCGCCGTAGTCGGAATTCCAAACCGACCGTTACCGACGCCGCGTGTGGTCAACCCTTCGAGAAACGCCCCCGGAACCGCCGTGCCGCTGGGGTCGATCAATTCGTAGCGGATCGGCACCTCGACACTGGGTGCGAAAGACCGCCGCGTTAACGTGAGCGATCGGAAGAAAACGGTTTCGCCGGGGCGATAGACCGGGCGATCGATCGTCAGGTAGGTCATGCAACGGGTCGGTTCGAGCGGCACGTCGAGACGGGTTCGCACGGCCTTGGGCTCCGTCGTCGAATCGTTTTCACCCATGCTCGCTCTGGCGTCGATTTGCAGTCTTGCATCGGGTGGGACCGTCAATTGTGGCGGCAGAACGATCTCCGCCTGTCCGTCGCGATTGGTACGGCCTACGTCGGAGAACAAAATCGTGTTGCCGGCGAGCACGCGATACGACAACGACGCCGAGATCGCGGGCAATTCGCTCGCACCGTTTCTCTTTGCTCGATTTTGTTTTGCGTCCGCGTTGGATTCAACGCGATCGAGTCGCGTCGTTGTCACGCGAAAGGTACGTCGGGCATCGGTGCCGGTACCGGTGCCAAAATCTTTCGACGCGACGAGCGAGGCACGCAGTTCGATCGCAGGCTGCGGAGGAGCGGGCAGTTTGTCACGGTAGTTCACCGCAATCACGATCCATCCCAAACACGCCGCGACGACGGCTAACGAGGTTGGGGTTCGCCATACCGGACGCCGTATCTCTGGCGGAACAACGAGCGGGTCGTTTTCCGTCATCGCCGGTTGTTTCAGAGATGCCGTTAGTTCCACGGTCTCGTCGGTTCGACAGGCGGCACCGAGTTTTTCGACCGTTTGCAACGTCTCCGCCCAGACCGCTGCGGTGGCCGCATCTGAGGTGATGCGATCCTGCAGTCGCTCGGCCTCGTCATCGGGCAACAATCCGTAGTGCAGTTCGAGCAGGAGCTGACGCAGTTCGTTTGAATTTTCAGTATTCATGATTGACCTCCCACGGCGACGCGTAATCGCGTCAGTGCGTTTCGCATCCGAGTTTTGACGGTTCCCAAGGGCAATGACAGGGCCGAGGCGATTTGCTCATACGTCAGTTCGCCGTTTTGCCGCAACAAAAACACTTCGCGGTCTTCGTCGCGTAACGAACCGACGGCGACTCGAATTTGTTCGAGTTCCTCCTGTCGCTGCATCGACGCGTCGGGGGATTCGGTGGTTGCCGACATGAACGTGTCTCCTGAACCGGGGTCGTGATCGTGGAGCGGACGTCGCCTTCGATTCCAAGCCGTTTTGCGATAATCGCGGCCGGTGTTGATGGCGATTCGAAAGACCCACGCTCGGAGATCCGTTACCTGCTCGATTTGATCGCGGTGCCGCCAACATTTCAGGAACGTTTCCTGGTAGGCGTCGCGAGCGTCTTCGAGATTACCGATGCAGCAAACGAGCGAGCCAAAGAGTTCCTGGCTCGCCTCATCGAACTGCGTTTCCAAACGCTGGCGAAGTCTCGCGGAGTCCGCGTCGTTCGCCTCGGCGGTATCGGGCGTGATGCTCATGGGTCTGAAGAATAGACGACCTCGCCCCACCCATGGATTTCAAAAAACCGAGAAAAAGATCGCAGTGGACGAGGCCACGAGTCCCAAAATCGCACAACGGCTCGCAAACCATCTAAACTACCGAGTTGTTTCACTCCCTGTTTTTGACTCTCTGAGGTCTACTTTCATGAGACGCATCCGCTGTTTTGCCTTTCTCCCGACCGGTTTGTTTTTGATGATTGCGGCGGTTTGTCCCGGTCAAACGGTGGACGTTTGGTTCGGGACGACCACATCGGCACGGGGCGAAAGCCGCGGGATCTATCACGCGGCGTTGAACACTGAGACGGGCAAGTTGACGCCACCCACGCTCGCTGCGGAAATTTCTAACCCTGGTTTCTTGGCCCTTCATCCCAACGGAACCGTGCTCTACGCGACAGGCAAACCGAAGGAACCGGGCAAGTCGGGTGACGCGGTCTCGGCGTTCCGAGTTTCCGGCCAACCGGGCAAATCGAAGTTGGAGTTTCTCGGCTCCGTGGAAACCGGTGACGGTGGTGCCGCTCACGTATCGACCGACAACGCCGGACGCGTGCTCTTGTCGGCCCAATACGGAGGCGGTTCAACGTCGTTGTACCAACTCGCCGAGGATGGATCGATCGCACGATTGATCGCCCCTTACGAGCACTCCGGATTGATGCCCCAACCCGGTTCCGGCGTGGTCGGCAACCGTCAGAATTCGCCCCACGCCCACTGGACGGGCACGTCACCGGATGACCGGTTCGCGTTCGTCCCGGACCTCGGGATGGATCGTGTTGTGATTTGGAAACTCGATGCCGAGGGGAATACCGACGCGCCTTCGCTGACGCATCACGGGTTCGGTGTTTGTCCTCCCGGCGGCGGCCCCCGGCACATGACGTTCAGCCCCGACGGGAAACGAATCTACGTACTCAACGAATTGTCACTTTCGATCACGGTGTTCGATTACGACGCTGAGCAAGGCGAGATGACTTCGGTGCAGACGATTGCCACGCTCTCGGAAGAGGCCAAAGCGAAGGAAATCTTCAACAGTGCGTCGGAGATTCGGGTCCATCCGAGCGGACGATTCGTTTACTCGGCCAATCGCGGCCACGACAGCGTGAGCGTGTTTCGGGTGGAGGACAACGGCGAGTTGTCGCTCGTAGAAATCGAGTCGATTCGAGGCGGATGGCCGCGGAACGTTAATCTCGATCCGAGCGGGAAATGGCTGATCGCGGCGGGCCGCGACAGCAACACGGCCACCGTTTTTTCGATCGACGCCGATTCGGGCGAACTCACCTTCATTCGCGAAACCCAATCAGTCCCGACTCCGATCTGCGTCCTGTTCGGGCGGTGAGGGTCACATCGCAACTGCGCACGTCATTGCCCCAGGGACCGCCGGAACGATCAGTGGCGGGATGATTCGTAGCGGAAGTCGTCGTTCCGGCGGTACGAAGTGACAGCGAATCAATGATAAACAGCAGTGGACGAGTTTTATTGTTTCGATGTCGCTAAACGTCGGGGTATTCCACGATGATATTGCTGTTCAACCCGCCGCGGGGGGTCCAGCGACTTTCCACCCGCAATCGTCGTGGCTGGACGGCGGCGACAAAGTCGTCCAAAATCCGGTTCGTCACCGCTTCGTAAAAAATCCCCTCGTTGCGGAAACGTTGCAGGTACATTTTCAAACTCTTCAACTCGACGCATACTTTGTCGGGCACGTAATTGAATACAATGGTCCCGTAATCCGGCTGACTCGTTTTCGGACAAACCGAAGTGAACTCGGGGCAGTGGTGCTCGATCGTGAAATTACGAGAAGGGGCCGGGTTGTCGAACACTTCTAAAATGTCCCGGAACTCAGAGAGGTTGGAATTCACTAGATTCAATGGTTAAACGGTTGGGAAATTTGACAGAACAAAAACAAGGTGTCAGCGCGTTGTTGTACCCCGACCCGGCGACGGGAAAAAGGGACGCACGACCGAGCCGAACGACGGAAAAAACGCTGCGGATCGCAGAAACCTTTACTAGCCGTCAAGGCGAGGGGCTTCTGACGGGCGTGCCGAGCTTCTTCATCCGCACCAGTGGCTGCAATTTGCGCTGTTGGTTCTGCGATACCCCCTACGCCTCGTGGACACCCGAGGGATCGCGTCAGTCGGTGGGCGAATTGGTCGACCGAGCCCGGCGGGCGAGTTTGCCCTCGTCCGATCGCGTGCCTCTTCCCGGAAATGAAGTCGCCGGCGGTGACGACGCCATTGGGCACGTCGTATTGACCGGAGGCGAACCGCTCGTTGCCTCAGGGATCGTCGAACTCGCCACGAGGCTTCGCGACGCCGGATTGCACATCACGATTGAAACTGCGGGCACCGTCGACGTCGAAATCCCGTGTGATCTGCTCTCTTTGAGCCCAAAACTTTCGGCCAGCACACCCGACGCGGTCGAGCATCCACAATGGGCGAAAACACACGCCGATCGCCGCCTGCCGATGGAGACGATGCGACGATTGATCGCGAGAGCGCCCGCCGCTCAAGTCAAATTTGTAGTTGATTCGCCGGAGGAGTTTGACGAAATCCTCGGCGTCGTCGAGCAGTTAGCTGTCGCCGCCGACGACGTTTGGATCATGCCGCAGGGAATCACCGTGGATCAACTCGATGCCGCCGCCCAGTGGCTCGTGCCGTGGACGAGCGATCGGGGTTTCCGGTACTGCGACCGGATGCAAATTCGTTGGTACGGCAACCGGCGCGGAACATGAGTTCGCCCGAGAATGCCTCCGGGAATTTCCCCGCCCCGACGCCCGACGTTCGTGTCCGTTTGCTCGCCGGATTGCTCGTCGTGGCGATCTTCACGCCATTGGGAATCGCTCGAACTCTTTCACCGGCCCGATCGGGTTTGGGCACGCATCAACAACTCGGTCTGCCGCCCTGTTCGATGCGTGTGCTCTTTGACATGCGTTGCCCCGCCTGTGGGATGACAACATCGTGGAGCCACTGGACGCGTGGCCAATGGTGGGCCAGTGCCCGCGCGAACGTGGGCGGCGCGGCGCTCGCGTGTCTCGCAGTCGCCGTCGCGATCGTCGCCGGGCGATCCGTCTGGACCGGTCATCAACCCCCTCCGGCGACGAACTATCGAATCGGATGGGCGATCATCGCCGTCGGTGGCATCACGATGGTGGATTGGATGGTACGACTCTCATTATGAAAAACCTGTTTCTGAAAAAGTTGTCTCTGAAAAAGAAAAACGGTATGTCTGGTCGAGCGATGTCGCTGCTTCTGTCTTGTTTCGTTTTTTCAACGTTGCTCGTGGTGACGCTCAATAGCAACGCGAGCGAACCGAACAGCGAAACCATCCCGCCGCCGGTGATCGATGCCACGACGCTGCATCACAAAGTACTGTGCGGTTATCAAGGCTGGTTCCGTTGTCCCGGCGATTCGGTCGACCGGGGCTGGGTCCACTACAGTCGCAACCGCAATCGCATCACGCCGGAATCGCTCACGTTCGAAATGTGGCCGGACATGAGCGAACTGACCGACGCGGAAAAGTACCCGGTCCCCGGATTCACGTACCCCGATAGCAAACCAGCCGCGTTGTTCAGTTCGGCGCATCCGAAAACGATCTCGCGTCATTTCGGTTGGATGCGTCAGTACGGTATCGACGGTGCTCTGGTGCAACGGTTTGTAATTGAAACCGATCGTCCGAACTCGACGCGAATCGTCGAACTGGCCGCCCAGGCGGCCGAGGCCAGCGGTCGCACGTTCGCTCTGGAGTATGACATGAGTAGCGTGCCCAGCGACCAGTTGTTTGAAAAAATCACGACGGATTGGCGAATGATGGTCGACGAAGTTCGCATCACCGAGAACCCGCGTTATCTGCATCATGACGGCATTCCCGTACTCGCCGTTTGGGGATTTTATCCCGATCGTTTCAACGGGGGACTGGCCAACAAACTGATCGACTTTTTCAAAACCGAAGGCCGCTACGGCGTCACGTTGATCGGCGGTTGCCCGTGGCAGTGGCGGCGGGAAACGGATCCTGAGTGGGTTCGGGCGTTCCGACGGTTCGACGTGATCAGCCCCTGGAACGTCGGCAACGTTCGCAAAATCGAGGGTAAACTGCACGCCCAAACGTCGCCCTGGGCGGACGATTTCGCCGAAGCCCGTCGTCATGACATGGCATTCATGCCAGTCGTTTATCCCGGATTCAGTTGGGACAACCTAAAACGCAAACCGCCAGGCAGTACGAACATTCCTCGTCTCGGCGGTGAGTTTCTCCGCCGGCAGTTCAAGACCGCCTCAGGACTCGGCATTGAAATGGTAAAAGTCGCGATGTTCGATGAAGTCGACGAGGCGACTGCGATTTTCAAAATCAGCAACACACCGCCGACCCAAGCTCATTTCCTCACGCTCGAAGGACTGCCGTCGGACACGTATCTACGAATCACCGGCGAAAGCAGCCGGTTGATTCGCGGTGAGTGAGCGATCGATGAATAACTAATAACGACCGCGGTTAGGGGCCGAGAGGCGGCTGCTGACTTGTGGAGTCACCGGCGTTTGCGTCAGGTTCTGAGACGCTTTGCCTCGGAACTCGACGAACATCAACGCGTCGGCGCGGCCGGCGGTCGTTCCCGTGATGGCGCCGAAGTCGAGAAACGACATGGCCGATGGGGCACGGTCGGGGCTAGCGACGACGCCGCAGGAGAGCAACAACACCATGTCCGATGGCCATCGGAATCGCTCGTGCAATCGCCAACTGACGAGTTGAGGCACGTCGATTTTTGTCCGATGGACCTGTTGATTGGGCAAGGGGAGATCGAGTTGGACGGAAACAAATTTGTCGACCTGGTCGATGCTGGAATGAATGACGCAGTCGACCGTCCGCCCGTCCACGCTGAGCAGCGGACTGAGTTCGAGTTGATAGCCCTCTTGGATCTCGCCGGTTTCCGGTTCATAAGGCGGCCATCCGGCCGGCGACGGTTTGACGTTCATCACGTAGTTGCGGCCACGCAAACTAGCGAGCTTCTCGGTTTGGCCGTTGTGCATGATCAGGTTGACGTCTTGGACCTGGCGGACGTCCGTTCGTTGACGCAACAGGTTCATCACCAGGGCGGCGTTTTCTTTCGTCAGCAACCATGCTTGGATGCCCGGCGTTTGAACGTTGACGTGTTGCATTAGCATGTGGGCACGGCTGCGCCAGTTCGGATTGCCCACCGTCATGACTTTCAAATTCATTACCTGCGGGTCTTTGTCACCGGCGACGAATCGGTCGATGACTCCCGCGATCACCTGGTGCATTTCGTTGGTGTGATAAACAGTCAGTTCGTCGCGGTCGGCCGTCATGAACCCGAACGGTTCGGTGTGCCAAACGTCCGTCCCGGTCTCGCGGACGACCCAGTCCACCACCGCCTGGTGAGGACGATCGTGCTTGGTCAGGTAACCGGTGTAAGGACTCAGATCGTAAACGCGAAGTTCTTGTCCGGCGCCTCGTGGCAATTGCCCTCCGGAACTCAACCGTCCTGCCGATCCGCCGTTTGGTGGCGATTGACTCGGAACCGCTTGCAGACTCGGCGGGGTGTCGGCCGCCCGGGGGACAAAACCGCCTTGCGATTGCGGCGGGGGGGATTCAGACGGGGGCGATTGCGGCGATGTCGATGGCGGTTGGGACCGGGCTACCGAACCTGACGGCAGCGGCATCCCCTGAGCAAACACCGTCGCAGTGGGCAACATCACAGTCAAAACCAAGACCCAAGATGCCGTGAAACGCCGGAACCCAGCGGGTGCCCAGCCGAACGGAAAAGAAAAAAGAGTGCGTCGCATGACGAATTGAGGGAGCAAGAGGAATCGCGTCGAACTACCCAGAACGGGTGCATCGGAGCACTCGTCGGCAACCGATCCCGTTTTCTATAGGCATTCCACGAAGAAACTCGCAAGACGAATCGCAAAAGTGCCTGATTCGGAAACCGCTGTCGACATTTTCAAGTGTCCCCGACCACTCGACGCCGGACCAACTGGCGGCTCGCATCCGATTCGAGGAGGCAGAAGCGGCAGGGACCACGAATGGTCGCTAGTCATGCGATACTTAAAAACGCAAGGAATCACCTCGACCGATTGCTTCACTGCCCGAGTGTGCTATCGTGATAGCACACTAGCCGTTGCGGCGATTTTTGCGGCAGCACGTTTCCTTCCGATTCGGCACGTTCGATGTTTTTTTCAATCGACCCCCAAAGCGACGTTGCGATTTACGAGCAGATCGTCCGCCAGGTCAAACTCGCTGTCGCCGACGGCACGTTGGCGGGCGGGCAGATGTTGCCGAGCGTTCGGCAACTGTCGCGCGACATCGCGTTGAACCCCAACACGATCGCTCGCGCGTTTCGCGAGTTGCAGACCCAGGAGATACTCGAACCGCTGCGTGGCCGCGGGATGATCGTCCGCCGCGATGCGATCGATGCCTGTTTGGACGCTCGCAACGAACTCGTCGGGGCCAAGGTGCGGGCGGCGCTCGCCGATGCGTTCGCCGGTGGCATGTCGACCGACCAACTGCGTGAGATTTTCGAAGCCGCGTTGTCGGAATTGCCTCCGACATCCGCCGACGCCCCTGACACCGACGCCCCTGACACCGACGCCCCTGACACCGACGCCCCTGACACCGACGCCCCTCAAAACCACTCAAAATCCTCCCACGGAGAAACTCCCGATGCGTGAATTCGATAACGAAGTGATCGACGTGCGTGGCGTGTCGAAGCGGTTTCGCAACACCCGGGCACTCGACCAGATCGACGTGTCGGTGCCCAAGGGGCAAGTATTCGCACTGCTCGGTGAGAACGGTGCGGGCAAGACGACGTTGATCCGAATCTTGACCGGTTACCTCCGCGCCGATTCCGGTTCCGCCCACGTGCTCGGGGAAGATTGTGCGACGCAGTCCGAAACCATTCGCCGCCGGATCGGGTATGTGTCGGACGCTCCCGCAATGTATGAGTGGATGAACGCCAGCGAGATCGGTTGGTTCACGAGTGCGTTTTTTGATGACGCGTTCCCGGCTCGTTACAACGAATTGATCGACGAATTCCAAGTCCCGATGGGAACGAAGTTATCCGCACTGAGCAAAGGACAACGGGCAAAGGTGTCGCTCGCGTTGGCACTCGCTCCCGACCCGGAACTATTGATTCTCGACGAGCCGACCAGTGGTCTCGATCCGATCGTGCGTCGGCAGTTTCTCGAATCGATGGTTGACCGGGCGGCGGCGGGACGGACGGTGTTGTTGAGCAGCCATTTGATCAACGAGGTCGAACGGGTGGCCGACATCGTAGCGATTTTACACGGGGGCAAACTGCGACTGGTCGAGCCGCTCGCGAAACTCAAACACGAGACGCGAATCGTCACCGTGACGATGGATGACGCGCACGCGTATTGCCCGGCACCTCCTGGCGAGGTGCTCAGTGAAGCGGGCAGCGGACGGCAACGGCGATGGGTGCTCAGCGGGTTGCCCAATGCCTCAAACAAAGTGGAGGGGATCAAGGAAAACTGGCAAAAAGAATTCGAGGCCAACGAAGGCGTGCGGCATGTCGAAGTCACGGTGCCAACGCTCGAGGAAATCTTTGTTGCCGTGTGTGAATCGCCCACTCGTGAGGCGGCCCGGTCCAACCCGATGATCGGTTCGATGGGAGCGGCAAAATGAACGGTCCCCGTTTGCGACATTTGTTATGGAAGGATTGGCGTTCGTTGCGATCGCTCGTCGCGGCAACGTTGATCGCGCCGCCCGCGATCACGCTGGTGTTGTGTTTGGCCTGCTGGGTGTGGCGCGACTCGTTTCGTGGCATCGATGGTTTTTTCGGGATGCTTTTCTTTTTCCCCGGGCTGATGGCGTTGGGCGTGGCCCCGATGCTCGTCGGGACGGAGAACGAAGAACGCACGTACGATTGGCTCCGCCGGTTACCGGTGGCGTGGTGGCAGGTGTTGTTGTCGAAATTGATTGTGGGCGTCGGCGTGGTTTTAACCGCGACGCTTTGGACTGGGTTTCTGCTCGTACTCTCCCATCTGATTTTTGACTTCTCTGGGGTGACGCAGCCCAATGGTATTTCGTTTTCTCAGATGGCCGGTGGCATGGGGGCTTACCTCTTGTATGTGAGTCTCGGCGTGATGACGTGCGGTTTCTTCACGGCGTTTTTGATTCGCAACGCGTTGGCGTCGGCGCTCGCGGTGATCCCGTTGGTGGTTGGTTGGATAGTCATTGTTGCGTCTAGCATGGATTGGTACGGCGTCTCCGGATTGACCATGCGGGCAAGCGTGGTTGACGTGATTCGTTTGGTCGCGATTCCTGGGTTGGTCCACGTCTTCGTGATCGGTGCGACGATCGGGTTGGCCCGTCGGCGATTTCAAGGGCCGAGTGATGAGCACTGGCGACCGTGGGCGATGCGAACATTGATGCGTCCTGTCGCGTTGCCATTGATCTCGACGAAGCGACCGAGCGTTGCCAAGGCGTTGGTTTGGCAACACGTGGCTCAGAACCAATTCGTTTTCATTCTGATCGTCGCGACGACGCTGGTATCGCTGATGTCGATGTATCTGGCGAGAGAGGTCATCGGCGACATTGCGGTTGCCATCTCGATCCCCATGATTCTGGCCAACTTGGGGCTGGGCGTGTGTACATTCCACGGCGATCAAAAAAAACCGCGCCGAAACTTCTTTGCCGATCGCGGACTACCACCGACGTTGATTTGGTGGACACGGATGATCGGGCCGGCAACGGTGGCGATCCTTCTCTTGATCGTGTGGGTGATCGGTCAGAATTTATTTCGCCGTCTCGATAGTGATCGAATGCAGTGGGCATTTCTCGGGATGTTTGTCTTTCAATTTCTAATCGGGGCATCGACCGGTCAATGGTTCCGGCGGGGCTCGATGGCGTTTTTCGTCGCCCCCGCGGTGGCCTACTTTGCCGCGATCGCAATGGCAGTGGCAACGTTACCGATTCAAGATTTCATCGACTGGAAAGCCGTCACGGTGATTGGCGTGCTGTCGTTCGCCGCCCTGCTCGCCTCGACCTGGCACGTCAACCAACTCTGGCTTCGCGGCAGGGAAGGCAAGGAACTCACCCTTCCAGCACTGGCATGGATCGGTTTGCCGATTCTGCTAGTCGGACTGTGTGCAACGGCAATAAGAGTGTTCATCGAAGTCGTTTGATCCACTCCCCTTCAACGCGTTGTTCCGAGAATTTCGGTTGATCCGGCGGACGCGTGCGTTGGAGGTTTTCGAGGCATGACTCCCGTGTCCAACGAGATTGGTGCCTGAGTCTGGATGCTGGTGGACTAGGTAAGCCGGAAGAAACGCAGTCGAGCTCTGCAGAGGTGCCACTCGACAAGGGATCTCTCGGTCGCCAGCGTCTTCCTGCAAAAGCGGTCCGCCCATGGTGCCGACGGTCCTCGGCGGATTTCGGCGGATTTCGGTTCACCGAGGACGATTTTTCATCCAATCATGGGACACGGGAGCCATGCCTTGAAAAACCTCGATCCTGGGCTCTCCGCACGCTTCCGTCGGATGAACCAGAATTTCCCCCGTCACCTTTGTTTTTCCGTCACTTTTGTTTCCCCTCGCACCTTTCGAGAGTAGCTGTGAGTGAGATGTTTTGAACCACAGATCAGCGTAAATGGACACGGATAAAACAAAACAGACCTGTGATTTGCTCGACGAAGTGTCCTCGTCAAGGCAAGATGCGGCGATTTCAACTGTGTTGATCTGCATTTATCGGTGGTTCAATCGACCGCACTGAAAGTCGGGAAGGCTATCCGTGGTTTGCAAATACGTCGCTTATCGAATCGACTTCTCCCGTCGTCCAGGCTGTAGGAGTTTTTTGGTCGCCGGACGACCTTCGAGGCTGGGTAGGATCGGAAATCGGTTGGCCGGGCAAAGCCTGGGCGATTCCCAATTTTCACTCACGCGGACAATCGTCCACGCTCGATAAACCGAGTGTGGGAATATTACGATTATTCGCATTATGCGGGTTCGGTCTTCTGGGGGCGTTGGTAACCGCCGGGCTCGCCGTTGCGCAATCGACAAGTGGCGGATGGCACCCCGATTGGGAGATGATCGACGAAGACGTCTTCCCCGCACCGATCCGGATACCCACCGCCGCAGCCACGCGGACCGACGGGGCCGACCTTGCCCCTCGCCGCAGCCAACAATCGGTCCGTCCCTCATGGACGGCGAATGCGGACTTCTTGGCTCTCGTACGAAATGATGAGCACCAGATTTCCTTCAACACGTTCCCCGGAATTGAAACCGTCGAGATGCAATCCGATTCCATCAGCGGGCTGCGATTGTCAGTTTCACGCTCGGCGGATCAGCCTGACGGGCAATCTCAAACCGGCGTGTGGGAGGGCTCGTTTCTATTCGCCCAGGACGAAAATTCGTACCCGATCGCATCGCAAGAGTGGGTCGTGACGTCTCGATTGACGACGGCCGAATTCAACGGCGGCGTGGAATCGCGAGTGTTCGGAGTCCGCACTCGGCTCACCGCAGGCGGGCGATACGCTCATGTGGCGGATGAATATGACCGCTATCTCGGTTTCCCAAGGACGTTCGACGATGACTTTGTCGCCACGCAAAATCATGCCGGGTACGCTCAAGGCAAATTGGCGATGCAGTGGCAGCGCGGTCGATGGTCCGTCGACGCCTCGCTCGCCGGCGGCGCGGGGGTGAGCGTGTCTCACCAGGAAGGCGATGTGTTCAGCAGTCCGACCGTCACGGCATACGAAGCGGATCAGTGGTCGCTCAGCATCCTGGTCGAGGCGAGTGCCAAAGCACGCGTGCGATTGTTTTCGCAAACTCATCTTCAGTTCGGTCTGGACGGTTTGTCGCTCTCCGAGATGGCGGTATCGCGGCGGAGCCTCGGGGGTGAAGGCGATTTGGATGACGCTCGCTACTTGGGTCTCACGATCGGGGTGCAGCAATGCTTCTGAGGTTCGCAACAACGATCTTCCTGGCCTGGCTGCTCGTGTGCTCAACCGGTTGCCATGTGCTCACGCCGATGCCGATCGACCACGGTCCGATTCGCGTCGCACCGGAGTTACTCGCGATGAACGACGAGCCGATTGAGTTCGGGCGTCCGGTGCGGTGCCTCGACGCGGCCGGTTGGATTTGGGGAATCCCCAGCAAATTGCTGCTTTGGGATTGCCGCATCGAGCGACACAAATTCAGCGAACCGACGATCGAAGCGACTGCGGACTACATGCAAGCCAACGGGTTGGCGCACGTCAAAGTTCGCATGAACCAGTACGCTCCCATCGCCGACTTTCGTCGATTGCGGAACAACAAAACTGTCGCGTGGCCGTTTCGATACACACTCGGGGTGCTGGCCGTCGGCGGCGAAGCGTTGTTTCCCGGTCGATTGGTCGGCGGCGATCACTACAATCCCTTCACACAAACCGTGCATCTTTACAGCGACGTGCCCGCGATCGCGTTACACGAATTGGCCCACGCCAAGGATTTCTCGCAACGTGCGGCAGTCGGTTGCTACTCGATCGCTTACACCGTGTTCCCGGTCTGGGCGGAATCGGTCGCGTCTCGCGACGTGATGGACTATTTGTATCGCCGTGGGGATCGAGAGGGATTGATCGAAGCGAATCGAATCCTGTACCCCGCTTTCGGTACCTACATTGGCGGGACGCTGGGCGGCATTGTTCCCGACGCCGCCAGCCCGATCTACTACGGGACCGTGATCGCCGGTCACCTCAACGGAAGGCTACTGTCGCGTCGCATCGACGCTCATCTCGCAGAATACCGAGCGATGTTATTGCGGCCTGGGCACTTTCCCGGTGACTCGCAGGATGGGGTGCGTCGTCGAGGACTTCCTTAACAGAAAAATTGAGGACAGGAAAATTTTCGACACGGTATATCCTGTCTAAAGTGTTACTGTCCTCAATTTTCCTGTCCTCAATTTTCCTATCAAATTTCGGCAAGGGAAAACAAAGGTGACAAAGAGAAAAAAGTTGCCCGCCATTCGTGGGCTACCGCAGTCTACCAGCATCCCTACTCATGTACCAATCTCGTTGGACACTGGCAGTCATGCCTTGAAAACCTCCGGCGCACGCGTCCGCCGGATCAACCGCAATTTTGCCATCAACAAAAAGCTGGACGAGCGGCTGCCGGTCGTGTTATGGTAGGGGACTCCTACCTTCCGCGAAACAGACATCCCACCCATGTCGCGATTCCTGCTTGCTGTTTCCATGCTCCTCGGCGTCGTCTGCCCACTTCGTGCGGACGTTGACTACCAAACCGATATCAAACCAATTTTCGAAGAGAAATGTGGTGCCTGTCACGGCGTTCTCAAACAGGAATCCGGAGTTCGACTGGACGCGGGTTCATTGATCCGTGGCGATGGCGAACCCCACGGTTTACTGAATTTGGAAGATCCATCGGCCAGTCTCCTGATTCAACGAGTGAAGGCGACGGACGTCGACGAACGGATGCCGCCCGAGGGCGAGGGAACACCGTTGTCGGATGCCCAAGTTCAACTGTTGATCGAGTGGATTCGCCTTGGAGCACCAAGTCCTCCCGATGAGGTCGTCATCGAATCCCCGTCAGAACACTGGGCCTATCAACGTCCCGTGAAACCAGAACCCGCACCGGACGCTCCTGAGGCATGGTCAGCCAACCCGATCGATCGGTTGATGTTCACCCGGTGGCGAGAGACCGGTGTGGTGCCCGCGCAGTTGGCGGCTCCGGCGACGGCCTTGCGACGATTGCACTTTGACGTGACCGGGTTGCCGCCCACACTCGACGATCGTTATGCGATGCTGAATGATTCGTCGGATGAAGCCTGGCGGGACCGCGTCGACCACTTACTGGACGATCCGGCGTACGGCGAAACATGGGGACGTCATTGGATGGATGTTTGGCGATACAGTGATTGGGATGGTTACAAAAACGAACTCCGTGGCAGCCAACGTCATATCTGGCATTGGCGTGATTGGATCGTCGAATCGCTTAACGCGGACAAGGGCTACGACGCGATGACGCGAGAGATGTTGGCCGGCGACGAACTTGAACCCGAGAATTTGAACGTGTTGCGAGCGACTGGGTTTCTCGTTCGCAACTTTCACAAGGCCAACCGCGACATTTGGCTGGACGCGACCGTGGAACATACCGCGAAGGCTTTCTTGGGCATGACGGTCGCGTGCGCCCGTTGTCATGACCACAAATACGACCCCATTTCACAGCGTGAGTACTACGCCTTTCGCGCCATCTTCGAGCCCCATCGTGTCCGCACTGAACGTTTACCAGGACAACCCGATACGGGAAAACAGGGCATTCCGCGAGCTTACGATGCGGACCTCGATACGGCGACGTATTTGTATGTCCGCGGCAACGAAAAAGCTCCCGATAAGGATCAAGCGCTAGCTCCTGCGGTACCCGAGATCATTGATGCTCCGTTTGAATTCGGTTCGATCGATTTATCCAATCTTGCAACGCATCCTTACTTGCGTGATTACATCGAAACGGAAGATCGGGCAACCGCGACCCGACGACTCCAAGAGGCTCGCGACGCACTCGCCAATCAGATTTCAGATGAAACCAAAGACGCCACACATACCAACATCGCTCGCCAACAGGTCACTCTCGCCGAAGCCAACCTGGCATCTCTCGATCGACGTTGGGCGGCGACGAAGGCCAAAATCGACGAAGTTTCCACTGCGGGGCAACTCGCCATCGCAGCAGCCCGTGCCGAGCGAGCGTTGAACTTTCAGAAGTCTTTGTTGGACGTGCTCCAACAACGAGTCGTTGTCTCCGAAGCAAACAGTTCGGAACAAACCGATGAGGCGAAAAGGAAGAATGCCATCGAGAGTGCCGAGAAATCGCTCGCCGAATCGGACCGTAAACTGGTCGAAGCATCCGTGAACTGGGTCACCGTCGATGACGCGTTCACACCGGTAGGAAAGAGCTACCCATCGAGCAGTAGCGGTCGTCGCTCCGCGCTCGCCCTCTGGATCACGCACCCCGACAACCCGCTGACCGCTCGCGTTGCGATCAACCATATTTGGATGCGTTACTTCGACGAACCCTTGGTCGAAAACGTGGACGACTTTGGACTGCGTTCGCCCCGACCGATCCATCAGGAATTACTCGATTATCTGGCGGTCGAGTTGATGGAAAACGGTTGGAGCATGAAGCACATCCATCGATTGATTTTGAATTCGCGACTCTACCGAATCGCGTCGTCACCTACGCCGCCCACGCCGCAGTCCGCACAGACTTTCGCCGCTAATGCCGAGATTGATCCTGACAACAAGTATTTTTGGCGAGCAAACGTACGGAGACTGAGCGCCGAACAGGTTCGTGACAACTTGCTCGCCGTCGCCGGGACGCTGGACCGAACCATGGGTGGCCCGGACATCGATTTCCGCGACGGCGAAAAAACGCTGCGGCGGAGTCTTTACTTTCGCCACGCTTACGAGAAACAAATGCCGATGTTGGTCTTGTTCGATGCCGCCAATCCGACGGACTGTTATCGACGATCTGAGAGCATCGTTCCTCAGCAGGCCCTCGCTCTTGCCAATAGCCCTTTGGCGGTGGATCAAGCGAGACAAGCGGCCAAGCGGATCAGCCAAGACGTCGACGATGAATCCTCGTTCGTCGAGCGGGCCTATCTCGTCATCCTGGGACGCAAGGCAAGTGCGGATGAGTCATCCGCATGCGAGAGTTTTCTTGAGAGGCAAACCGAGTTGTTGTCGACTCCCGAGCATCTATCGTCCGCCGGCGGTACCGCCACGACAACGGTCTCACCGGCAACCGACGCCAGCGGACGAGCGCGTGAAAATCTGGTTCACGTGCTACTCAACCACAACGATTTTGTCACGGTGCGATGAGCATGGATTTACGAAGAACCCAACGCGATCATTTCGCTGAACACAACCGACGCGGTTTTTTGCAAGACCTCGGACTGGGGTTTGGCAGCGTCGCGCTGTCGAGTCTGCTACACGGTGATTCGCTACACGGTGATACCGTCGCGAGTAGCGGTTTAGCGACGATCGCTCCGAAGGCCAAAAGCGTGATTTGGTTGTTCATGATCGGCGGTGCGAGCCACATGGAAACGTTTGATCCAAAGCCACGGCTCAATCAATTGGCTGGCAAGACGATCAACGAAACGCCGTTCGCCGATGTTTTGAAGTCACCCCATTTGGCGAACGAACGTGTGGTGTTTGTCGATCCGAACAATGGTTTCATCCGCAACAAGATCTATCCATTGCAAGTCGGTTTCGGGCCGCGCGGCGAGAGTGGCATGGAGATCAGCGACTGGTTCCCGCATGTCGGAACTTGTGCGGACGATCTGTGTGTCATTCGATCCATGTGGACCGAGGACAGCAACCATGGTGCGCAGTTGCAATTTCACACCGGGCGACATCGGATCGATGGTTTCTTTCCCTCGATCGGATCGTGGGCGACGTACGGTTTGGGGTCGCTCAACGAGAACCTGCCGCAATTCGTCGTGATGGGCACACCGGTCGCGGATTGTTGCGGTGGCCGGGAATGTCACCGAGCGAACTATTTGGGTCCACAGTACGACGGTGTTGCGTTGGACATCGATTCCGACACTCCACTGCCCTACGCCGCGCCGCCCGAAGGAATCTATCGCGAAGAGCAGTCCGGTGAATTCGATCTGCTGCGACAATTGAATCAGATGTCGACCGAGCAATTTCCCGATGATGAGGCGTTGCGCGCCCGCATTCGATCGTATGAATTAGCATTCCGGATGCAAACGGCGGTGCCCGATGTTGTCAGGCTGCAAGACGAGACAGCATTGACTCAACAACAATACGGCTTAGATCAACCCGAGACGAAAACATTCGGACGGCAAATGTTGACGGCTCGTCGATTGGTCGAAAGCGGCGTACGGTTCGTCCAAGTCTATCACGGCAGTAACGGCGGCGCGGGACAGTGGGATAGTCATGCGGGATTGAAGGCCAGTCATACCAGGTTGTGTAAGCAAACGGATCAACCCATCGCGGCACTGTTAAAGGATCTGAAACAACGAGGACTGCTCGACGAAACCCTCGTGGTCTGGGCGACGGAATTCGGACGAACTCCGGGTGCCCAATCGTCCGACGGTCGCGACCATCATCCTTACGGGTTTTCCGTTTGGATGGCTGGCGGTGGTGTGAAAGGCGGTGTGACCCACGGGGCCACAGATGAGTTGGGATTTCATGCCGTCGAAGATCGACATTACGTGACGGACGTTCACGCCACCGTTTTGCACCAGTTGGGTTTGAACCCGCACTCGATGGTGGTGCCTGGGCGACAGCGTTTAGAAAAAGACATTGGGAAAGTGATTCACGAAGTGATTGCGTAGTGGAGCGTTTGGCATCCGTTTACTCGGCGGGAAAGTAGTTTGCGATCGCGTCGAGAATGCGTTTGCTGGCGTTGCCGTCGCCGTACGGGTTGCTCGCTTGGGCCATCGCGAGGTAACTGTCGCGGTTGGTGAGTAGCTCGGTCACCGCGTCGACGATTTTTGCTTGGACGGGGCCGACGAGCCGGACGGTGCCGGCGTCGACACCTTCGGGGCGTTCGGTCGTGTCCCGCATCACGAGCACGGGTTTGCCGAGCCCCGGTGCTTCCTCTTGGACGCCGCCGGAATCGGTCAACACGAGTTCACAGGCCTGCATCAACGCGACAAACGGCCGGTACGATTGCGGTGGTAGCAACAGCACGTTGTCGAGTCCGTCGAGCGTTTTCTCAACCGGGCCCTGGACGTTCGGGTTGAGGTGAACCGGGTACACGAACCGGACGTCGGGAAAACGCTCGGCGAGTTGAAGAATCGCGGCACAGATCGATTCGAAACCGCCGCCGAAATTCTCGCGGCGATGCCCGGTGATCAGCACGAAACGTTGGTCTCGCCAATCGGCGGGCAGCAGGCTGGACAAATGTGATTCGATTTCCGCAGCGATCGCCGGTTCCTGTTGCCGGCGGACTTCCAGATGCAAGGCATCAATGACGGTGTTGCCGGTGACGAAAACACGTTCGCGGGGGACACGTTCGTCGAGCAGGTGTTTTTCGCTGACGCTCGTGGGAGCGAAATGCAGGGTCGACAGCGGCGTGGCGAGAACCCGGTTGGCCTCTTCGGGGAAGGGGCTCGTGAAATCACCCGTTCGCAATCCGGCTTCGACGTGCCCGGTCGGGATCCGGCGGTAAAAACATGCCAGCGACGCCATCAGGACCGTCGTCGTGTCGCCTTGGACGAGCGCGAAATCGGGTTTCTCCAATTCCAAAATGCCATCGATTTTGGTCATCAGTTTCGAGGACAGCGACGCGAGCGTTTGCCCCGGCGTCATCACGTTGAGGTCGTGATGAACGGGAAGATTGAAAATCTCGACGACCTGATCGAGCATCTCACGGTGCTGGCCGGTGGAAACGGACAGTAACTCGAAACGCTCGTCCGAATCGAGCGCCGTGATCAAGGACGCCATTTTGATCGCTTCGGGGCGGGTGCCAAAGAAGACCGCTATTTTTGGTCGGTTCACGGGTTAAACTGTGTCGCTGGAAGTTCATGGAGTTCGGGAAGGGATCGCATCCTGATTGCCGCCGACCTGACTCTCAAACCAAAAATTCGTTCCCTCTCTGATTGTTTCATGACCACTTATCTCGTGACCGGATGTGCCGGTTTTATCGCTAACGAAGTCGCCTCCCAATTAATCGATTCGGGGGCCAAAGTCGTCGGGATCGATAACGTGAACGATTATTACGACGTGCGATTAAAACAGTATCGGCTCGAGCGATTGCAATCTTTCGGCCCGGACCAGTTCGAGTTCGTGCAGGGCGATATCGAAGACAGCCCGACCCTCGCCGAGATGTTTGAAAAGCATTGCTTTGATGGTGTGTTGAATCTCGCGGCCCGGGCGGGCGTGCGGTACAGCATGGAGAACCCGCACGTTTACATGACGACCAACGCGATGGGCAGTCTGAATTTGCTCGACCAAATGCAGCGACACGGAGTCAAGAAATACGTGCTCGCGTCGACGTCGTCGTTGTACGCCGGCCAGCCGATGCCGTTTGTGGAAACGTTGCCGGTCAACACGCCGATCTCGCCTTACGCGGCGAGCAAGAAGGCGGCCGAGGCGATGGCGTATGCCTATCACCATTTGTACGAGATGGACATTTCGATTTGTCGTTACTTCACGGTGTACGGACCGGCGGGACGACCGGACATGTGCATTTTCCGGTTCATTAAATGGATCGACGAGGGGACGCCGATCGAGTTGTTCGGGGACGGGGAGCAATCGCGAGATTTTACCTACGTTTCTGACATCGCAGCGGGCACGATCGCGGCTTTGAAACCGGTCGGTTACGAGATCATCAACTTGGGCGGCGGTGGCACGCCGGTTTCGTTAAACACGATCATTGAGATGTTGGAGCAGCGATTGGGGAAAAAAGCGAAGATCGAGAACAAGACGTTTCACAAGGCGGACATCAAGACCACGTCGGCGGACATCAGCAAAGCTCGCGACCTGCTCGGATGGACACCGAAGGTCGATCTCGATGCGGGCATCGACGCGTCGGTGGCCTGGTACCGCGACCACCAACCCTGGTCCAGCGAATTGCAGTTGCCGTGAGCACCCTGGACGAATGCGGGGAGAGCGCGAATACTTGACGTCGACCCCCCCCATCTGTCTTTTTTTGCTCCGCTATTTTCGATCGACCCCTGGGAGCTTGCTCGCATGGGGCCAATTCACTCGATTCACTCATGTTGAGGAAAACCGTTTCATGCGATTCTTGCGAACTTGGAAAATGCTGGCGCTCGTGATCGTGTTTTTCGGCTCGGCATTGTTCGGCGTTGCCGTTGCGCCCGTGTCGGCTCAAGTCACGATTCCGGAGAACCCGCCCACGCCGGCTGCCGAGCGTGTTCGGTTTCAACGGCAACCGCTCTCGATGGTCCCGCCGGGAACACGATTCGGCGAGAACCCGCCGAAGGGCTGGTCCAACCTGATTTCGTTCGCTCGCGGACAGTTGACGAGCGGCGACGTGGATTCGGTGACGGAGACGGTTCGATATTACGGCGAGATTTTCAATCTCGTCATGCTCGCCAATGCGGACACTCCCGAGGCCGAGGGGAAATTCGAACTCGACAAGGTGGCCGTCGGTTTTTCGATGGTGATTCAAGGCATCAATACCATCGTCACTTCGGAAACCCAAGGCGACCTCGGCGGCGGTTTGTCGTTTCTCGGACGCGGTGTCCTGGACGGGAACATCGACTCGCTCCGAGACGTGCAGCAGGTGGCTCGGACACGCAACAATATCGTCATCGACGCGCCCGCGATTGTGCTGCGAGACGGCGAGCACCGTGAGATGGTCGTGCGATATTACATTTGGGTGTTCCCTGAAAACGGAAACATCGGAACGTTGGTTTGGTTACTCGATTTGGTTTCCAAAAAAACAGGGCCATCTTCCAAAAATGCGGGGCCAGCGGAGGAAAAAACGGGGTTGCGTGTCGCCAACACCACGATCCAATTGCTGCCGCCGAACATGCAGGAAATCCGAGTGCTGAATGTGGACGGTGACCAATTCAACATTCTCGGTATCCCGTCGAAGGACGCATTCGCGTTGGTTCAAATTCCACAAGGTATCGCATTCGAGATGACCAAGGAGATGCAGGCGCTCGCGGCGGAGACGACCTACACCGCCGAGTCGCTGAAGAAATTGACCGGAGCAATCGTAATGACGCTGAAAACCGGCAAGAAGTAAGAGTACGTCAGACGCTTCCCGACTGAACCTTGGTCCGGTGTTTGCGTAGAGTGCCTTGTCGAGAGTTGGCGTCACTGCCAAGATGACGGATTTCTTCTCTCGGGCGATCTCTTCGCAAGGGCGCAATGCGCTCACGATCGACCTCACACCTTTTCGAAATCGAATCACCACGATGATGTTTTTGCTGTTTATCATCCCGCCTTTCTTGCTGGGTATGTACGCCCAGTGGAAAGTCAAAAGCTCGTTTGCGGCGATGAGTCAAGTTCCCGCTCGGATGACGGGTGGGGCCGCGGCCCGCCGGATGCTCGATGCCGCCGGGTTGCAATCCGTCGGGATCGAACAGGTTCCCGGCCACCTGTCGGACCACTACGACCCGCGGTCGAAGGTCTTGCGATTGAGTCCCGACGTTTACTCGGGGCAATCGATGTCGGCGCTCGGCGTGGCCTGTCACGAGGCGGGGCACGCGTTTCAGGACGCCGAGGGATACGCGCCTTTGGTAATTCGCAACATGGCGGTGCCGGCGGCGAATTTCGGCAGCGGCATCGGGGCCACGTTGCTGTTCGTTGGGGCAATCATGTCGTTCCCCCCGATCATGTGGATCGGCGTGGCGTTGTTTTCTGCCGTCGTGTTTTTCCAACTCGTCAATCTGCCGGTCGAATTCAACGCGTCCAACCGTGCCCGTGAACACTTGGTCGAGTATGGTTTGATTACCGCTCAAGAAGAACGCTACGTTGCCAAGGTGCTCAACGCGGCCGCTCTGACGTACGTGGCTGCCACGTTACAATCGGTCATGACTCTCGCTTATTACCTCTTCATGCTGCTAGGCCGTCGTGATTGAACCTAACCCGTTGTCTGCTCCGGCGAACCCGGATTTCTTTGCCGCACTCGATCAACCGGAGTCGTTACTGACGACGGCAGACGGGCCGGAGGGCCAATTGCCGCTGACCGATGAGATTCTGCGGCAGTGGACGAGCGGCGATTTGTTCGGGTTGACTCAGAGCGTGGGGATGGGGTTCGACCCCCGCCGCGTGCTCGGTGACCAGTACTTGATATTGAGCACGCAGGGCGGCGTTCGCAATCCCGACGGGACTCCCGCCGCACTCGGATATCACACCGGGCACTGGGAGATCGGCTTGCTCGTCCGCGCCGCCGCCGAACAGGTCGAAACCCACGGAGGTGTCCCCTTTGCGGCGTTTGTCAGTGACCCGTGTGATGGCCGGACGCAGGGCACGCACGGGATGTTCGATTCGTTGCCGTATCGCAACGACGCGGCAATCGTGATGCGACGCTTGATCCGCTCGTTGCCACAGCGGAAAGGCGTGATCGGGATCGCCACGTGTGACAAAGGCTTGCCCGCGATGATGATGGCGCTGGCGGGGACGCGGCATTTGGCCAACGTGCTCGTTCCTGGCGGGGTGACGTTGCCGCCGACGGCAGGCGAGGACGCGGGCAAAGTTCAAACGATCGGCGCCCGGTACACGCGCGGCGAAATGTCACTCGAAGAAGCCTCGCTGGCCGGTTGTCGGGCCTGCGGGACCCCGGGCGGCGGTTGCCAGTTTCTCGGCACGGCGGCGACCAGCCAAGTCGTCGCCGAGGCGCTCGGGATGACCGTTCCCCACGCGGCGCTCGCTCCGAGCGGCCAGCCGATTTGGACGCGTTTGGCTCGCGATTCCGCATCGGCCGCCGCCGCAATGCACGCCGCCGGCATGACGATGAATGACATCCTCACCGAGGCTGCGTTCGAAAACGCGATGCGGATGCACGCCGCCGTCGGAGGCAGCACGAATCTGTTGTTGCACATCCCCGCAATCGCCGCCGCAGCCGGAATTCGCCGACCGACCGCCGATGATTTCTCACGCGTCAATCGCGAGGTGCCACGCTTCGTCGATTGCCTGCCCAACGGTCCCGCCGGCCATCCCACCGTGCAGTTGTTCTTGGCCGGGGGTGTTCCCGAGGTCGCCCTGCATTTGCGTCGGGCGGGGTTGTGGAATTGCGACGAGAAGACGGTTTCCGGAATGACGTGGAACGAGATTCTCGACACTTGGGAAACGTCGCCGCGTCGCGAGGTTTGTCGCGAGCGGTTGCGACTCGCCGATGGCATCGATCCAGACGACGTGATCATGTCGCCTGCCGTCGCCGCGAAAGCCGGATTGACCAGCACGGTGTGTTTCCCCAAAGGCAATTTGTGCCCCGAGGGCAGCGTCATCAAATCCACCGCGATCGATCCCACGGTCATTGATACCGACGGCGTCTATCGCAAACGGGGGACGGCGCGGGTCTTCACGAGTGAACGCGATGCGATTGCTGCGGTGAAAGGACAATCCGACGTTTCGATTCAACCCGGTGACGTGATCGTGCTGATCGGACGCGGGCCGATCGGATGCGGGATGGAGGAGACGTATCAAATCACCTCGGCGTTGAAATACCTGTCGTTTGGGAAAGAGGTTGCGTTGATCACCGACGCCCGTTTTTCCGGTGTCAGCACGGGCGCGTGCATCGGCCACGTCGGCCCCGAGGCGCTCGCCGGCGGCCCGATCTCCCGTGTCCGCGATGGCGATACGATCGAGATCGAAGTCAATCGAGTCACGTTGGAAGGGCACGTCAATTTGGTCGCCTCGTTCGACGGTGTTTCCGTGGACGAGGTTTTCGCCAACCGTCCGCCGCACCCTGACTTGGGGCTCGATCCGGCGATCCCGGATGACACCCGGTTGTGGGCCGCGTTGCAACAGGTCAGTGGTGGCACCTGGGGCGGATGCGTGTACGATGTCGATGAAATTTTGGCAACACTCGCCGCCGGACAAAAAGCTCGCGCGGAAGAACGCGAAAAGTAGCCTGACTCTTTGAGTCGGGCCTACAAGGTTCGAGCGAAGCAAAACAGTTTCCAAAACACGCTCAGCCCTCAAAATCGAAAGCCCCTACGATGACCATGGATGATCCGGTCGCCTACTCTCCCACGTCGATCGAGCGAATCGGTGATTCAGGAATCCGGATCACCTGGAGCGATGGGGAATCGACCCAGTGGACCGCCCAGCAATTGCGGGACGTCTGCCCCTGTGCCACCTGCCGCGAAAAACGGGGCAAACTGCATGGCGATGATGTGGGAAACGATGACCCCGGAACCAGCGGGGAATCCAAACCGAAAACGAAACCGAAAATGATGGGTTTGCCCGTGCTCAGTGCCGCCGAAGCACGCCCGACTCGAATCCAAGGCATGCAGCCCGTCGGCACTTACGCCTACAACATCGCGTTCAGTGACGGACACAACTCCGGTTTATTCACGTTCGCAAGGCTACGGGGAGAGGCCTCGTCGTAGCTTCGCGGATCGATCGATGTTCTTATACAGGGCTAGTGGATGCCGAAGCGGCTTGCTCCGGCTTACGTTGCGAAGCGAAATCCGAGTAATCGGGGACAGCTAAAAATGAGAGTTGGCTTTGTTAGCCGTTTGGGCGCTAGCCCCGGTTATTGCGAGATAAGTTAGCCGTTTGGGCGCTAGCCCCGGTTATTGCGAGATAAGTTAGCCGTTTGGGCGCTAGCCCCGGTTATTGCGTGACAAGTTAGCCGTTTGGGCGCTAGCCCCGGTTATTGCGTGACAAGTTAGCCGTTTGGGCGCTAGCCCCGGTTATTGCGTGACAAGTTAGCCGTTTGGGCGCTAGCCCCGGTTTATTGCGAGACAAGTTAGCAGTTTGGGCGCTAGCCCCGGTTATTGCGAGACAAGTTAGCCGTTTGGGCGCTAGCCCCGGTTATTGCGAGATAAGTTAGCCGTTTGGGCGCTAGCCCCGGTTATTGCGTGACAAGTTAGCCGTTTGGGCGCTAGCCCCGGTTTATTGCGAGACAAGTTAGCCGTTTGGGCGCTAGCCCCGGTTATTGCGAGACAAGTTAGCAGTTTGGGCGCTAGCCCCGGTTATTGCGTGATAAGTTAGCCGTTTGGGCGCTAGCCCCGGTTATTGCGTGACAACCGTGGCTAGCGCCAAAACGGCTAGCCCTAGAACGAAAGTGTCCCGGACCACTAGCCTCGATTGCGAATTTTCCTTCCGCCTGCAAAACTAGGGCCTGCAACCCGGCCACCGAACCGGGTGCGAACCTGAACGCCTTTCCCCTCTTGTTGAGTTGCCACGCTTGTGACTGTTCCCGCTGCCGTAACGCTTACCGACGTGTTCCCCGAAGAGCTGCAACATCTCATCGGTGAAAACCAACCGCTCAACGAATTCCTGTGGTTGGGCATCGGCGGCCCGGCCCGGTTTCTCGCCCAACCGGTCGAGATCGAACAAATCGCCGGCTTAATTCAAGCGGCGAAGAAACACGACATCGCCGTTCGCATTCTCGGCCACGGCAGCAACGTGTTGGTCCGCGAGGCCGGATTTGACGGGCTCGTGATCTCGTTGACCGGCCCGGCAACCACGGGTTTGGAAATCGAAGGCAACCGGTTGCGGTCCGGCGCCGGTGCGAAATTGACACACGCGGCGATCAAGACCGTCGGCAAAGGACTCGGCGGACTGGAACATCTCGTCGGCATCCCCGGCAGTGTCGGCGGGGCCGTCGTCGGCAACGCGTCGGCCGAAGGACGCGACATCGGATCGGTCGTTCGCAGCATCGAGGTGCTCGACGAAGCTGGAACGGCCAAATCGATTTCCGCCGAAGAGGCCGGGTTCTCCCATCGCAAATCCACCCTCGACGGACTCGTCATCCTCAACGTCGAATTCGAACTCGAAACCAAAGACGTCACCGCCCTGACCAAACGGATGCAGAAACTTTGGATCCATCGTGGTCAACGCCGCCCCGCCGACACCTCCCGCATCGTCATGCCCTTCATCGACCCCGATTCCATGTCGACGCGTGATTTGATCGTCAACACCGGATTGTCGGGACTGCGCGAGGGCGACGTTTCATTGGATCTGTCGGCGCCGCAGTACCTCGTCGCCCACGAAAACGCGACGAGTGATCAATGCCTGCGCTTGATCGAACGGGTGCGTGAACAGGTGTTGCTGCAATCCGGGATTGACTTGCGGTTGAACCTGCAAATCTGGTAGATCGAAGATTACAAGTTTTCAGCAGCATTCGCCGTTAGCCACGGTTTTTGGTGCAACGAGTCGCTTTTCCTGCAAGGATGCTGAGCCGCGACGTGACCGAATCGACGCCACCGAAACGCACCTCCCGCCGCCGCAATGGGGCTGACGAGGACTCCCCCCCATCGAAAATCCGATGGATCGCCTCGCTCGTCGCTGCGCCCGCGGTGCTGTCGATCCTCTGGCCCGCGATTCTGCTGGTCGTCGGATATGCGGCTTGGCAACAGTGGGGCAGCCACTACGTCGCTCAGCGATACTACGGCGTCCAGGCCGATGCGATTCACGTCACCGCACCGCCCGATTACGTCCGTACCGACGTCATCAAGACGGTCTACCAAGACGCCGCATTGGACAAATTATCGTTGATGGATCAACAGGCCTGCGCCAAAGTTGCCTCCGCATTCGCGGGCAACGCCTGGGTCCGCCGCGTCGTCGGCGTCCGCAAACTCGCCGGCGGACGGCTCGACGTGCGATTGGAGTATCGCCAACCCGTCGCCATGGTCCACGTCATCAGCCGGCACCCTGAGCAAAACGGCGTCGGGTTTTTCGCCATCGACGGCGAAGGCGTGATGTTGCCGTCGAGAGATTTTTCTCGCGCCGAAACCTTGCGTTACCTCCACATCATCGTCCCCGGCGCCTACCCGACCGGCGGCGACGGGAAGGAGTTCGGCGACTCGCGCGTCCGCGCCGCCGCGTCGCTTGCACGCCTGCTGTCTCCTCACCGGGAGGAACTCGGCATTTCCAGCATCGGGGTGCACGGTGACCTGCGACAAAACCCGATCGTGCAACTCGAAATCGCTGGCGTTCAAGGCCAGCGATGGTTTTGGGGCAGCCCCCCCGGTGACGAGGCCCAAACCGAACCGCCAGCAACCATGAAGCTACAAACACTCATCGCCGGAGCACCCTCGGGCAGCGACCTCCGACAAATCCAATACGCCCCCGCCCCCATCGTCCAAAACCAACCCAACCATTCGCCCACCCGCATCGGAACCACCTCGCCCGGCGTGAGCCAATTCGACCGGTGAAAACCGTTTCTCAGAAATTACACCACAAGCACTCGGTTTTCTTTTGCTTGATTTTGCCCGACGCAGCCTTGTTGTCGATTTCAAAGTCGTGGCGGTTCCAACCGTGCTTTTGCTCCCAACGCGTGTAAAGTTCGCTCGGATAACCACTCAACATGAACTTGCCCTGCACGGTTGAGAGCGTCTCCAACAATTCGGCGTGCTCGGTTTCGGTCATTTCAAAGGCATACTCTCCTGTCGTCGAGCGGGTATGGTGAACGTAAGGCGGGTCGCAGTAAAAAAGGGTTTTGAGACCGTCTTGCTTGCCGATCACCTTGATGGCGTTTTTATTCAAGATCACGACGCCCTTCAAACGCTGATGAATGTCGCTTAAACCCTCGACGACGTTCAACCAAGCCGACGCTTGCTCGTTGATCCGGCTCCGGGTGCGGTTGCGGGAGAGCGTCGCAAAGTCCCTCATCAAACCCTGACGTGATTGCCGCGCCAAAATGAAGAACTGAACGGCTCGCTCGATCGAAGACGCTCCGAGATCGAGGTCGGGAGCCCGAGCATGTTCCAGCGCCTGGTCAAACTCGGCTTCGCTGAACGGGGTCGCTTCGATCCGTCGCCGGAATGTTTCGAATTGCTCAGCGTCCTGGAGTACTCTCCAAAAATTGATCAATTCCCCGTGCAGGTCGTTGACCACTTCACTGCCGCCTCGCACCGCGGCAGTTAGTTTTTCGTCGCCTCCTTCCATCCAATCCCGACTCGGATCCCGAGCCAACAGGATCCCACCGCCGCCGAAAAACGGCTCGACATAATGCAAGTGGGGCGGCATCAGACCGATGATCCATTTCCGCAGATAATACTTCCCGCCGTGCCATTTCAGAGGTTGAGTCAATTGGGGCATGAATGTTTTTCGCCGTCGAGGGTATTGAATAAACCGCAGAATGTATCGGCGCGGTCGCATCCTTCCCAGACGGGCATCAAGGCGACCGGTAAGAAAAAAATCTGACCTCACGCGAAGCAATTGCCCATCGGTTAGGAACCGCGAAACAAGAAGACACGCTTAGTGGACGAGGCCACGAGTCCCTGTGATTGCCGGAGTGCATCGACTCGTAGCCTCGCCCACTCCGCTTCTTATTCATTCGCTGTCGCCTAAGACTCACCCTGAATCAACTGCATCAAACCACGCAGTACGAGATCGTGGTAGCTGACGATACCGAGCACTTGCCCGTGCTCAATCACCGGAGCCCGCGTGATCGAAAAATTCTCAAGCAATCGAGCGCAGTATCGAATGTCCATCGAGGGTGGGACGCTCAGGATCGGTTTCGACATGATCTCATACAAGTTCACTCGCTCGGGTGAACGATCCGCCGCCAACACTTTCTTGGCGATGTCGGCCAGCAAGACGACGCCATACTCATCATCGTCGTCACGTTTGTCCACAATCATCGCCTGAGATTCCGGGTAACGCATGGCAAGCAACGCCTCCTTGACGGTCATCTTGCCGTCAACAAGGTCGACTTCATGCTTCATGCAATCAGAAACGCGGACGATGACTCGGTCGCTCATAACTTTTTCTCGATAAGATCGGTTAGTTGTTCAATTTGATGGCCCACGCCCACCGCATCTTCGACGTCGATTTGGATCGCAATTCCAGTACCTGGCTGTTCCTCGAACTGGGCCACGCGACTGATCGTTTCTAAAATCTCGCGGCTAAGATGCCCTTCGACGAGAAACATGACCACATCGCGTTGGCTTCCCAAAGCGAGTCCAAAGAACGATTTGCTGGGTGTCAATCCTTCGCCCCTCGCATTACTGACGATCGTCGCACCGGTCGCACCGGTCTCTCGGGCGGCTTTCATGACGTCATTGGTTTTGTCGTCGTCGACAAACGCCAGTATTAATTTAAAGTGCATGTTGATTATCCAACGGGTTGCGTAGGCGTTCGTTTGTTTTGTCGGTTGATTTTCCACTCGGCCAATTGGGCGTACGCCATCACGGTCATCATCGGGAACAGCGAGGCAAAAGCGATCAATCCGAATCCATCGATCACCGGATCGCGGCCCGGCACCCGGCTGGCCAATCCCAAACCCAACGCCGCCACCAGGGGCACGGTCACCGTCGACGTCGTCACGCCGCCCGAATCATAAGCCAACGGGATGATCTCCTTAGGTGCAAAGTAGGTCTGCACCACCACCAGTAAATAACCGGGCAGAATGAAATACGGAAGCGGGGTTCCAATCACAATTCGAAACGTCCCCAACGCGACTCCCAAACCGACCCCCAATGCCACCGCCAAACGCAGGCCAGTCGATCGAATCGTTCCACCGGACACCTCTTGAGCCTTGATCGCGACGGCAATCAGCGCGGGCTCCGCAATCGTCGTACTGATCCCGATCGCGAAAGCGAAAATATACGTCCAGTAGTAGGCCGTCCAGGGCAATTCGTCTGTGCTCGAAAGATCAGCGTTGGAAAAATCAGAACTTGAGAGATCAGAACTTGAGAGATCGGGAGTTGGAAGATCGGACAGCAATTGTTTCGCCATCGATTCGCCGAGTGGAAACAGCGCCAGCTCCAACCCCAACAAAAACAGGGCCAGGCCCAGTACCACGAAGCCAAAACCCCACGCCAGGCGAGGGAGGTTGACCAGTGGACGGCGGAGCACGGCGAGCTGAAAAAAACCGATGATCGTAACAATCGGCAGAATGTCGCGTACCGTTGCCAGCAAGGCGTCGAGCAGAATCCACAAAGCGTTCATCTCCAAACGATCCCCAGCACCAGCACGAACAGAATCGGGACCAAAGACGCCAACGCGATCAAACCAAATCCATCAATCAATGGGTTTCGCCCTTTGATGCTCGAAGCCAATCCCACGCCCAACGCCGCGGTCAGCGGAACCGTGATCGTGGAGGTGGTCACTCCACCGGAATCATAGGCGATCGCAATGATGCTCTCGGGAGCGAACGGGGTCACTATCATGACGAGCAAGTATCCGATAATGATCACGTACTGAATCGGCCAGCCTCTGATGATCCGAATCACACCGATCAACAGTGCCAATCCGACCGCAGTGGCCACCGTCACCCGCAGCACGAAAGCGAACAACTGCCGCAATTCGGTGCTCTCTGGATTTTCGGCATCCGCAAACTTGAGTTCCGCCGCCTTCTCGCCGATCGCAATCAGCGCCGGTTCGGCAAAGGTGGTACCAAAACCGAGTGCAAAGGCAAACGCGAGCAGCCAAGGAACGCTGCCTTTTCTCGCAAAATCGTACGCCATTGCCTCGCCGAGAGGAAACAACGCCATCTGCAACCCCGAAATGAATAGCGACAACCCCGCCACCACCAACAGCATCCCCAGGGCGAGTGAGCCCATGTTTTCGGGCCACTGCTTGAACACAAAGGTTTGAAACACCCCCACGACAATCACGATCGGAAGCAAATCACGGATGCTTCCCCACAGCGATAGCCCAACGGCGCTTGCCAGTTTTTTCATGCTTGGAAGGTGCTTCGCATCGGTCAAAAGCGGATTTGGTCTTAGCGGTGGCTTCGTTCGGCACACGAAGTGTACTGTTCCCTGTTTATCCGAGGTAGTGGACCGTGTTTAGTTGGCGTCGAGTAGCACCCTCGAGCAATGAATGTCGCTCGGTTCTCCGAACCCAAAAGCGTAAGGGACGGCTTTCACGCTCCCAAACAATCGCAATCATTCATGCCAATCCCGTGTTTGTTCCGGAGCATTTTTCGCCGAAACCACCGGACGGATCGTTGACCACCCTTGGTCGTTTTCGAAGAGCACAGTCGTGGTCATCGAAATCTTCTGATCAAAATCGCTCGCACCTGAGATGGAGTGAATCCTCACGATTCACTCTTCACGAGGGTCCTCCTCGGGGGCGAGCCGAGAGTAGTAAGAGAACACAGCCAAGACGCAGACTCCGTAAAGCATGGCGATCAATCCGACCCCCAGATCGTAGGGTTTGGGCGTGGAAAGCGAGAACCTCAGTAACACCGTTGATATCACAAAACCCGAATTTCGTATCACGTACTCATAGCGTTCGAAATAAGGGAGCGAGATGATCAACAAAAACACATCCGTAAAAATCATGAATTCGAAAAAGACGGGGAAGAAGTACAGGTCCAAATCGATCGGGTCGGCCGCCGCGTTGATAGGTGCGAACAACACGCCTTGGGTCCAGCGGATCACGTTCCCGATCGCCAGCAAGACCAAAACGCCGCAGAGTACCAACGCCACTGATTTTTTCAACGCAATGAAACGATTCACATTCCGATGTGCCGGTAAATGAGTGACCGTACGTTTGACGCGATAGAACAACGTGACCAGCAGGAACATCAGTACCGCCGCGACCATGTCCTGCAAAACCATCCACGCTTCGTCAGGTTGCGTCAGCCAATCTGCAGGGTGGCGGAACTCGCCAATGTCTTTGAATACCCCACGAATGACAATCAACGACACGATCTCGTACTGCTTGCCGATCGAGTTGGTATGAGACCTCGGCAACGCCAACACCAGCAGCAACACTTCGTAAAAGAGGATAAAGCTGAATGGTGTATAGACCGCGTGAAGATAATTTCGGTCCAGTTCGGACAAGACACCCTCATTCAAGACGGGTACCGAGCGGGCCAGAAAAATCAACACCAGGTGAATCATGAAACCGGTAGCGGATAGCCTAACGACCCAGCGTTCGAGCCGATGTTTGATGCTCGGCGTGTCGAATTTGTCGTACAACCCGGCGAGCAACTCGATCAAACGATTCGTCATAGCAGAACCTTTGTCACTCATCAGTTTGCAAGTGCCATCGCGGGTTAGGACCGCCGGAAAAATAAGTGGTGGGATCAATTGTAGCCGAAGTCGCCGGAGTTTGGATATTCCCAACGAAATCCAAACTCTGGCGAGTTCGGCTGCGACAGTCATGGATCCGGCGGTCCTTAATTGAATTAAGCTACGCAGGGATGGTAACGTCCCGGCAATGCACCTCTTGTATGTCGTCGGGTACTTTCAACGGCGGAACGGCGGTGTGCCGACGATGCGGCAAGCGATTACAGTATCCCAGTTCAAAGGCCGAGCTGCCTGTTTGAGTTCCGAGCCGTTGTCTCGATTGTCTCTCGTCCCCCAGAATCGTTCCTCCCACCTCAGGACCAACCCGCATGTCCCGACTGTTTGCCGGCACCCCGTTTGATATCCCACCGATGTGTGACCTGTGCGGTCAACCGGAATCGCAGTGCGTGTGTACGGATGCCGAAAAAAAGGCGGCAGAAAACCGTCGCCGGGTCGAGGCCGAACGAATCGCGCCGGAGAAACAAACCGCCTCGATTCGAACGGAGAAACGCAAAGGCAACCGAACCGCAACGGTGATCCAAGGGTTGACCGCCCAGGCCAACGATCTGCCCGCGTTGCTGTCGCAGCTCCAGACCGCCTGCGGCACCGGAGGTACGGTCAAACCGAAGGACGATCTGGTCGAATTGCAAGGCAACCACCTCGAATCCGCCCGTGCCTGTCTGAACCAAATCGGCTACGCAGTGCGATGAGGATTGCGGCGTCGCGATCGTGACGGACACGCGGCAGGGTTTGCTCCTCCCCGAGCGTAGAGGTCGTGCGGCTTTTAAGTGCTGAATGCCAAAGTGTTGACGACTTCACCCTCTCGCCGGAAACTGTTGCATGAGCCGGGTGGTTTGCTGGTATGCGACTCCAATGAGGTTCCGTTGCGTCTTTTCCATGGCCGTTTGAAAGTGAGGGCGACGGTGATTACCGGTTCATCCGACGGAATCGTGCGCCGACCCCAGGATCGAGGTTTTTCAAGGCATGTCTCCAGTGTCCAATGATTCGATGAAAAATCGTCCTCGGCGAACCGAAATCCGCCGAGGACCGTCGGCACCATGGGCGGACCGCTTTTGCAGGAAGACGCTGGCGACCGAGATATCCCTTGTCGAGTGGCACCTCTGCAGAGCTCGACTGGAATGGCGTGGACTTAGGGCTGATCTCGCGTGAAACAATTTTGGGCTAGCGGAAAACGGCACCCCTGCCGCAT
>Ga0163215_100581_pt1 | contig 53621 bp, 53 predicted proteins | sample SynspAceP_FD_185934 | JGI IMG/M metagenome (GOLD analysis project Ga0163215, IMG submission 185934) | Saline lake microbial communities from Ace Lake in Antarctica - Synechococcus sp. Ace-P (Hybrid Assembly) | ecosystem: Environmental > Aquatic > Non-marine Saline and Alkaline > Saline | place...
CCAGACCGCAGGTTTTGCGGGCCTTGTGCATGAAAACATGTACCGCTCGGACGGGTGGCGGTTTCTCAGCCTCGGCGTCTCGCTGGAGCGGGCGGCAAATATGTGTGCCGTGCTCGCCGCTTGCACGGACGGGCGCGCGCCGATCGGTGCCTATGATCTGGCGCTCGAGATTGGCGATAGCGTCGTGTCCCACCGCGCGCGCTTTGTCGTCTGGGCCAATGCGGCTTCGGTGATCGAGCTTCTCTGCCTTGATCCGCAAAACCCCCGCTCGGTCCGCTATCATATCTCGCGCGCGAAAGAGCACATCGCGAGCCTGCCGCGACAGGACCCCACTCTCGGCATCACGCAGGTCGCCCAACTGGTTCTGCGGGTCGAGACGCGGCTGGCCACTGCGCAGCCTGCGGAGGTCACGCCTGCCTTCCTCGCCGCCATGCGGCAAGACATCTGGGAAATCTCGACGGCCCTCACCGACTATTATCTGGTCTGACCCATGATCTATGACATCCGCCTCACCATCGCCCACGACTATGACCAGCCCGCCGCCAACAGCCGCCACTTGATCCGCGTGCTGCCCGCGACCCTTTCGGGACGCCAGCAACTGACGTCCCATGACATCCATATTGATCCCGCCCCGGACGAACGGTCCGAAGCGCGCGACTTCTTCGGCAGCGCCACCACCAGCTGCGTGCATGTGGCCCCACACAGCCGGATGTCGATCACAATGACCGCGACCGTCGAGATGACCGAACCACCTGCGTGGGAGGACCGCTCCCCCGATCTTGACACCCTCAAACACCAATGGGAGGCCTGCACCAGCCTGTCGCCCGAAGCACCCGTTCATTTTCTGGGTCCCACAACACGGCTGACACCTGATCCCGCAATCGCCGACTTCGCCAGGCACACTGCTCAACCTGCCGACAGCACAGCCGCAACAGTGCAGCGCATCGGCAAAGCACTCCATGACGCGATGCAGTTTGATTCAACCGCGACCACCGTCGACACTGACGCATCCGAGGCGTTCAAGCTGCGGCGCGGTGTCTGTCAGGATTTCAGTCACATCATGATCCTCGCCCTGCACGCGCTGGGAATACCGGCAGCCTACGTCAGCGGCTATCTGCGCACCCTGCCCCCTCCGGGCGGTGTGAAACTCGCCGGTGCGGACGCCATGCACGCCTGGGTCCGGGCCTGGTGCGGCAGCGATCAGGGCTGGATCGAATACGATCCGACCAACGCGACCCTCGTGGGGAGCGACCATATCATGGTGGGCTATGGGCGGGATTATTCCGATATTCCGCCGGTCAGCGGGCATTTACGCTCGTCCGGTGGTCAGCGGAACAGGCAGGCCGTCGATGTCACGCGGGTCGACTAGGTCCGTTTGTAGGCGGGAAGATGCATCAGCGCCGTGCGTAGCGCCTCACCCCAGCCTTGGGATATCGCCTGATAATAGGGATCTGTCGGCATGATCCGCGGTTGGTCATCCACCGCAAAGCTGTCTTTGACATAGATTTGCAGATCCAGCGGCAGCCCGACCGACAGGTTCGCCTTGATCGTCGAATCAAACGACACCATCAGCAGCTTGATCGCATCCTCGAAGCTCATATCCCGTTCGTAGGCGCGCACAAGGATCGGCTTGCCGTATTTCGCCTCGCCAATCTGGAAAAACGGCGCATCATCAGTGACTTCAATGAAATTCCCCTCAGGGTAGATCAAAAATAGCGTCGGCGCACCGCCCTTGATCTGGCCGCCCACGATGACCGAGGCGGTAAAGGCAGAGGCCCCCGTCTGTCCGACCGGAGCGCTGTCCTGAATAACTTCCTTCAGCGTCGAGCCGACAAGCCGCGCGACCTGAAACATCGTAGGCTGTTCCAGAATGGTCGGGCTCCGCTCGGACATGGTCTTGGAACGCTCTTCCAGCAGGCTGATCAACGCCTGTGTCGTGGCCAGATTGCCCGCTGTCATGAGCGTGATGGTCCGCTCTCCGGACACATTCCATGTGAACATTTTTTTCGTGGTCGAGAAGTTGTCGACCCCCGCGTTGGTGCGCGTGTCGGACATAAAAACAAGGCCGTGATCAAGACGAAGGCCGACGCAATAGGTCATAACTCGAGGTCCGGTACAGGGAAAAACGATGCGCGATGCGCCGCATGTAACTAGGGCCGAATGCGCCGATACACAATGCCGGATTACACGGGGTTCGCGTTACGTTGGTGTCACAACCTCTCAGCCCCTGACACGTCGCACCTCGACTGACTGCTCGACCAACTCGATACCGCCATAAGCGGTCAGGAACGAGGCATCCGCCGCATCGCGCCCCACGCAGATGCGCGCGATCTCCTCGGGTTGCGCCATGCCGGTGGCATCCACCAGATGCCAGCCGCCGTCCAGATACACCTCCACCACTGCATGAAAATCCTGCGGATCGACATCGGGTCCATAGACACTGGCAAAGCGCGCAGGAATCCCCGCCGCCCGTGCAAAGGCGATCAGCACATGGGCATAGTCACGACACACACCGGACTGGCTGGCAAAGCTGTCTGACGCCGTGGTTGCCGGGAAACTGGCGCCGCTGTCGTAGGTGAAGTTGTTGCTGATCCAGTCCCGCATCGCGCGGACGATCGCACCGCCTTTCAGGCCTGCGAACTCGGATGAAACGAAATCCAGAAACAGATCGGAGTGGCAATACCGCGACGGCATCAGGTACTTCACAACCTCTGCAGGGATATCCATCCACGGGGTCTGGGCCAAGCTGTCCAGCGTGACAGGTGCCCGCGAAATCCCCACCACTGTCTCGTAGGTACATTCAAACAGCGGCCCCGCCTGGATCCACCTACGCGTGCCCAAGCCCTCTTCTGCCGCTATCTCCTTATGCACTGCGTCACGATCGAACATCAGGCGCGTCTGACGGCAGCTCTGCACTTCGTCCGACAGCGCTTCGATCTGCAACAACAGGTTGCAGGGTTGCGTGGTTTTATACAATAAATGCGACCGGACCGAAATCTGCATCACTGGCTCCAGAGTAAGGGGACGATAAAGTCTGTTTCGGATAACATATCCGGTGCGGACGGTGGGAACGTCGCACCAGTTGCAACGTGTCGCAAGAGCGAAAAACGCCAATAATATTTGCCCTTGTAGCACAGGCTTGTAGCAGTGTGTTGCAAATTGTTTCGGTGCATCTGGCCCTCATGGAAGGATGGCTCATGGCGGGTTTGAGCAAGCTGACGGCGGTCGCGATCAAGGCGGCTGCGGTTGGGGCGAAGCTACGGGATGGTGGCGGGCTGACATTGGAGCGAGGTGACGCAGGCGACATTCGAGGCCCGCAAGCAAACCCTGCGAGGCGACGGCAAACGCGGCCGATGGCTCTCGCGCTTCACGTTCTGCCCAAGATCGGGTCCATCCGCGTCTCCAAACTACACCAGCGCGACATTCACGACGCCATCGCCCCGATATGGCGCACCAAGCACGAAACTGCCGACAAGGCGCTATACCGGACGCGAATGGTTTTGCAGCATGCGAGGCTGTCTGGGCATGATGTCGATCCGTTCTTGGGCGATGCTGCGCGGCACATGTTGGGCTAACATGATCACGTCAAAACGCCCATAGCGGCCACGCAGTGGGAGGAAGTGCCGCAGCTGTATGAATCCCTATCACAGATAGCCGCACCCCTCATATCTGGCGCCGCGCTGGGTCATCCTCACAGCAACGCGGGGGATTGATCTGCTGCTTCCCTCGCCTAGAAATGGCAACGTGACGGTTCAGGCGCTGACGAAAACGCTCAAGAACTTGGGTGAGGTCGGCCGGCCGCACGGGTTCAGGACCAGCTTCAGAACGTGGACGCAGAACACAGAACAGCCGTGGGACGTAGCGGAGACCGCGCTAGGTCATATCACCGGCGGGAAGATGGAGCGTGCATATGCTCGGTCTGATCTGCTGGATCGGCGTAGGACCCTTGAGGGTCGATGGGCGCGATATGTGACAGACGCGCAGGTAAACGTGGTGGCGTTGAAGCGGTAATAGGCCCGCCTGTTCGCGGTCCAAGACCTCGAAGCCGAGGCACAGCTTTGCCGCAACGTCACGGTGACCCAACAGGCGACGCAGCTGGTGCTGCTCTCGATGTGATCCTTCGTGGCGGTCGGCGTCTGCGGAGTGAGATAATCCTCCAGACACTTTGTGCTGGTGATTCTGGACACCTCGATCATCAGATGATTGATATGCGCCGCGATTATACCCGAGCGCCCCAGCGCCAAGGGGCCATCAGCCGATATTGCCGTAAATGTGTGCTCAATCGCGTGAGATATGATCGAGGAGCGCGTCCACATCACAAGGCCGGACCTTGAGCGGCAGGCCAAACGTCGCCCTGACCCGATCGACGAGACCACCACAAATGAGCGGCAATATTACCAGCCGAGATATTAAAAAATCGCAGCAATCGAAGGCAAGCGCGAGGCGCGCCACCTCTTCCAGAATATTACATCGGATCAAAATGGGGCGTCTTGTCGTCTTGCTCTGGATCAATCCCTGTTGCCGCACGCGCCAAATCCAGCCACTCCTTGCGCTGCTGGGGACTAAGCCGCCTAAACGATTGGACAATATACTCCTTGCCTTTATGATCCGGCGCGCTGGGGTCCACGCCGAGGGCTTTGGCTATCGCAACCTGTTTGACTGCTGACAAGTTACACTTCTCGTTTTCGATCCGTGCGGGACACGCCAACGCGATCCGAACAATACAAACTGAACATATATCCGGCGTCCAGATCGTCCACAAATTCGCGTACCGTGATGCGCTCGATAATGTTCAAAATTTCAGAAAGCATCTTGCCATCTCCTTTGCTCTGCAACCTGCGCCAATACTCATTATTGTGGCTGGCAACATATTAAATGACGACACAAAGCGCATTTATGACCACGGTTTTTGAAGGTCAGGACGCACCAAGGAACGCATATAATTTATTGAAAATAAATAATAAATTTAATTTATCGCCACATGAAAAGACACAATAAAATAATAGAGTTAGAAGAGAGGTGGTGGTAGGCAGGCAGCCCCTATTTTTGGATTCAATTTATTACCAATTGCAAACTCTAACATGTCTGGTGGACCAACACGGCAGCTTAAAACGCGCACAAGAGGCAGGGTGTGAGCAGGCAGGCATCCGACACCAGCGAACAAGAGGGAATGGCTCGAACTGTCCCTCGCAGCCCCCACCGAACTGAGAGCCAACCTGCACGCCCCCTGCCGCTACGGCCACGGCATCGGCGGCGAATATCAGTGGCGCACAGAGCGAGAATACAAAGAGGCTTATAAGCTGGCGTGCTTTGACCTCTTTGATGTGTACCAACGTCACCAGATCGCTGCGTTATCTGCCGCAGTTATTGATCAGGTGAGGCTTAATGCGAACCTACAATGGCCAGACTATCAATAACAGCGGCAGACTGACGACGACCACGATGACCTCGACCAGAATTCCCAACCGCCAGTAATCACCAAACCGGAAGCCGCCTGGACCAAGGATCAGCGTGTTGTTCTGGTGTCCGATTGGCGTGAGAAAAGCGCAGGATGCGCCAATCGCGACAGCCATCAGGAAGCTGTCAGGATTGACTCCAAGTGTGCCGGAAATGCCGATGGCAATCGGGCAGAGGATCGCCGCAGTGGCGGCGTTGTTCATCACGTCTGACAGGAACATGGTGGTGATCAGCACCACGGCCAAAGCGGCAACAGGATTACCTTGTGCAATGGTCCCGACCAGAAAGCGCGCCAGAAGGTCGGCGGCCCCGGTCGTCTGCATTGCGCCTGCAACCGGTATCAATGCTGCCAACAGCACGATGATCGGCCAATCAATCGTCGTATAGATTTTCCGCAGCGGGACCGTCCGCAAGAGCATCGAGGCCAGCACCCCAAGGGCAAAGCCCACGGGGGCGGGCAGCAGGCCCAGCGTGACAATGGCGATAGCGCCCAGCAAGATCGCGCCCGCAGTGATCGCCATACGCTTGTCAGGAATGCGCAGCTCGCGCTCACCCAGCGGCACGCAGCCCGTATCATTGATGAATTCGGCCATCATCTCGGCCGGGCCCTGCATCATCAGCAAATCGCCGGATTTAAGCTTCAGCTTGCGCAGCCGCGCCTGCGGTTGGCGACCTTCGCGCGACACAGCCAGCAGATTGAGCCCATAGCGCGTGCGCAGCCGCAGATCGATCGCTGAACGCCCGACGATGGTAACCCCCGGCAAAACGGCAAGCTCCCGCAGGATGATATCCTCGTCTTGCTCGCCGCTCTCGGCAGCGTCTTCGACCTTGTCTGCCTCTTCGATAGCAGTTTCGGCCTTGGTCGCGTTGGATGTCTTTTCAGACGCCTCGTCTGCCTTTTCGTTTTTACTATCCGAGGCCGTTTTTTGTGCTTCAAGCTCGATACCAAAGACCGACAGCGCTTCGGCGAGCGCGTCTACATCGGCTTGCAGCACCAGAACATCACCGGCATGGATCTGGCGCGCACCATGCGGCGCGGTTATGCGTACCTCGTTTCGCACCAGACCGACAATCTGTGCGCCGCTGTTTTTGATCTCGTCCTCGAAACCGCGCATTGTCAGGCCCACAGCCTTGCCTTTCTCTGGCACGCGCACCTCGGTCAGATAGGTGCCGGTATCAAAGCTGGCGCCAGCGGCTGATTTGCGGGCAGGCACCAAGCGCCAGCCAACAAGTGCGACGAAAAGAACGCCCACAATAGCGACCGCGATCCCCACAGGGGCAAAGTCGAACATCACGAACGGGCCCAACCCGGCCTCTTCCCGGAAGCCCGAAACAATCAGGTTTGGTGGCGTGCCCACCAGAGTGGTCATGCCCCCCAGAATAGTGCCGAAGGCGAGCGGCATCAGGATCTGTCCGGGCGTCAGACCCAGCTTGCCCGACAGTTGCACCGCGATAGGCATCAACAGCGCCATTGCGCCGACGTTGTTCATGAAGCCCGACAGCGCCGCCCCCAGCCCGATCAGCGCCAGCAGGGTCGTGATCCGTCCGGCATCGCGCGGCAGGATGCTGCGGGCCAGCCAATCCACAGCGCCGGTTGTGCGCAACCCCTGACTGAGCACCAGGACGCAGGCAACCGTGATCACCGCCGGATGGCCAAAGCCCGCAAAGGCTGCCTCTGACGGAACCAGTCCTGAGATTACGCAGGCCAGAAGGGCCGCCAAGGCGACCACATCGTGGCGAAAGCGCCCCCACAGGAACAGCCCCATCATGGCAGCGAGAATGGCGAAGATCAGGATCTGGGGATTGGTCAAGGAAACAGCTTTCGTATTGGGGCTTCGCTTAAAGCAAGTTTCACGGACATGTCCTGATCCGGGTTAGCCCCAACGAGACACTTTTACGATCAAGTAGTGCGAGGCGACTGCGGCCCATTCGCCGCAGTTCGCAAAATCAAAAGGAATTCCCCAATGACACTCAATGGAAAAGTAGCAATTGTGACCGGTGCGGCGCAAGGGATCGGACGTGGCATCGCCTTGCGACTGGCAAAAGACGGCGCAAATATCGCGATTGTCGACCTCAACACTGACAAGATGACCGACATCGCTGCTGAGATCAAAAAGCTGGGCCGCGAGGCGACCACCTTCAAGGCCGATGTAAGCGACCGGGAACAGGTCTATGCTGCAGTAGAGCACGCTGTAAAGACCCTTGGCGGGCTCGATATCATGGTTAACAACGCGGGGATCGCGCAGGTCGATCCGATCGCAGAGGTTACACCCGAGGACGTCGATCTGATCCTGAAAGTCAACATCCAAGGTGTTCTCTGGGGCATTCAGGCTGCCGCTGCGAAGTTCAGGTCCCTGAATCAAAAAGGTAAAATCATCAATGCGTCGTCGATTGCCGGGCATGATGGCTTCGAGATGCTGGGCGTCTATTCGGCGACCAAGTTCGCCGTACGCGCGCTGACACAGGCCGCTGCCAAGGAATATGCAAGTGACGGCATCACCGTGAATGCCTACTGCCCCGGCATCGTCGGGACAGACATGTGGGTCGAGATCGACAAGCGGTTTTCCGAATTGACCGGTGCGCCCATCGGCGAGACCTATGACAAATATGTGGGCGGAATTGCGCTGGGACGTGCCCAGACCCCGGACGACGTCGCCGCACTGGTGTCCTACCTCGCCGGACCGGATTCCGATTATATCACAGGACAGGCGATCATCACCGACGGGGGGATCGTCTACCGCTGACACCTTGGGCGGGGGCCAATTGCCCCCGCCTAAAGCCTTCACCGTTACTCTGGCTGCCCTTCTTTTTCATCAGACTTCTTGACGCGGTTTGTGCCGGTGGGGCGTTCGTTGGCGCGCTTCAGTTCATCCTGTGTTCCGATGTCACGCGAAAAACGTCCACCTGAACGTCCTGCTTGCGAAATAGTGCCTTCGGCACCAAGGCCGTGGTCCGACTCGTCGGTTTTTGGGGTTTTATCCTGCGTCATTGCTTTACCTCTGTTCTATCGTGTTACGCGATGGTCTCACCCACGCCTTTGCTTCGTGTGAGCGGCGGGCTGGATCGTCAGGACAGCATCATCGAGAAATCCCCCCCGATCAGCGCCAGCACGGTCGTGAACGCATAGCTGACCGGATAGGGCACGGCGGCGACGGAACTGCGGGATTCTTCCATGATTGCGTTCAGGCTTGGTGTGCTGTTGCGCCCGCCAGTCGCGGCCCCATCCGATATGATCGCGTTCAGGCCAAAGCCCTTGATCCCGACCCAGAAGGCGACCAGCGGCGGGATGAGCGCGCCTGCACTGCCAATCAGCGCAAGCCAAAGGATCGTATCCCCCCCGAGGGCCGAAATGACCTTGGGGCCGACATTGGCGGACAGAGCGGCGACAAAGGCATTCAGGCCGAAATCCTGCAAAAAGCTGCGTGCGCCTTCGTGCACAGGGCCGCCGAAATTGGGGTTCCGGCTTCGAAAATGGCTCACCCCCACGCCTGCCATGATCACCCCGGCTGACGTGCCGAAAGCGAAGGGGATGCCCGAGACCGTGACCGTGATTACCCCCACCAGGTAGCCCACGAGCATGGCCAGCGAGATGTAGAGAACCTCGGACTTCATAGTGAACAGGACGGCCGCTCCGCCCAAAAGTTTTGCGGCCCTTTGAATGGCGGCATCCGGCCCGTTCAGTCGCATCACATCACATCACATCACCGAAATGAACATCGATCTTGCGTCCGAGAGGCAACTCGAGGTCCGCACGGAACAGCGCCTGCACGGTGACGCCACCCTCAAACTGTGCGCAAAGCTCGCTCAGGCTTTTCCCCGATATCTTGTGCGACGCCATATGCACGTCGGCCACCTCGATGGGCACGTTTCGCGCTTGCGGATCGTCCGATTCAGGACCGATGAGCTTGATTTCCTTGCCCATCAGGTCCTCAACATCGGCACGCACCGTGACGAGGTCGTTTTCTTTCACGGTCGGATCGCCCGTCATGTCCAGAATCTTGCCGTCCCGCACAACACGTAGGATGGGCACTGCGGGAAACACCTCCCGAAGAGGCGGGGGCGTCCTGGGCCGAAGCTGCACTGGCCGAGAGAAGCAGCGGCAGGCCCGAGCCATAGACGACCGGTTTCAAGATCGACCTGCGATCGCTCTCCGCTTCAATCATGATGAAACCCCGGCTTCGCCGCGGAGTTCGGGACAGGGTTGTTTTCGAGGTGCTCGACGGCTCGCTTGATGTCATCAAGCAGAAGTTGTGCCAGATCGCGGCTGACCCCGTGCCGGATCAGGATGCGTTGTACAACCGTGTCCTTGCAGTTCATTGACAGCGAATAGGACGCAATCTGCCACCCGCCCATCCGCACCCGGTCTGACAGGTCATAAAGCGTAAAGCCTTGATCCTCGTCCTTCAGCCTGTATGCAACGGCAGGGAGGCCACCGTGGCCGTCATAGACCATCTCGAAAAATCCCATTTCCGCCAGTTTTTTCCGCCAGCCATTGGGCCGTGTCTGAACAGGCCTGCCGTATAGCCATCCATGCCGAGCCGCAGAAAGTTGTAATACTGCGCGATGATCTCGCCACCGGGGCGCGAGAAGTTCAGCGCAAAGGTGGGCATGTTGCCGCCAAGATAGTCGACATAGAAGATCAGCTCTTCGTTCAGATCTTCCTGCGCAGCCCAGAATACCCAACCCACACCCAGTGGTGCCAGACCGTATTTATGGCCAGAGGCATTGATCGACCGGACCCGGTCCAATTTGAAATCCCAGAAGATATCTTTCTGGATAAAGGGCGCGATGAACCCGCCTGAGTCGGCGTCGATGTGAATCGGAATATCCAGCCCGAGGTCGCGCTGCATCGCGTTGAGTTCCGCCGCCAGAGCCTCCACCAGCTCATAGATACCGGTGAAGGTGACCCCACCACCGCTTTCTACTGCATCGACCGGCTGGGACAGGTTCTTGGCCGAGTGGCCGACAGGGACATTCCTTCCCCAATGCGGCTCGACGAGGGCGGCCAGTTGCGCATCTTGACCGATGTCTTTGATCTTGATGATGTCACCTGCCGGTCCTTCGCGGCGATCGCACGATACGGGATGAACGATGCGGATGTCGTCACCCGGCTTGCTGAAACCCTTGCGAAGTTGGAAAAGTCCTTTCCGCTGGCCGCGAGTGTCGCCGTTGCCAAGTTGCGTGAACAGGTGTTGGGCGAAAGCGGAGGGTCGACAGTTCATGCCTTTGACCGTAAAATTCTATTGGATTTACAGGAAAGCAGCGGGAAGAAGCCCTGAAGTTCCGTACCTGACACAAGAGTCCCAGTCACAGCAGAGTGTTGGGGGGGGAGCCCAGTATCCGTTAGCGAAACGGTCAGACAACACCCAGGCGTCCATTTTACCGGAGGCTGCAAAGGATAGGAAAGGCCGCTTGCGCAAGTGATGTAACAAACCCCCACAACGGCTTGGGTTTTGAAATGGATTTGCTAAGCGAGCCTCAGTGGATTGATAACCTTGCTCTAATTCCTATATGCTACGCATTGGAGGACGACCTCCCCATCAGACGCTTTTTTCGGGACGACCCGACCATCAGATGGGGAAAACCATGCGAACCACTCGCGACCGCATTCGTCACGCAATCTGCTTTGAGATTATCGGCCTGCTACTTGTCATACCACTCGGCGCAATGGGGTTCGGCATGGAGGCCAAGGATATTGGGGTTATCGCCGTTATCGCAGCGAGTGTCGCAACGCTCTGGAATTACGTCTACAATCTGATTTTTGACAGGACTATGAAGCGTTGGAGAGGCAGCGTCCGCAAGACATTAGCCCTGCGAGCCTTACATGCAGTGCTTTTTGAGCTTGGCCTACTGCTGGTCACGCTTCCGATGATTGCATACTATTTGGGGATTGGGTTGTGGCAGGCATTTGTTATGGATCTGGCCTTCGTCGTTTTTTACCTGATCTATGCCTTTGTGTATAACTGGGTTTATGATCGAGCCTTTCCTTTGCCCAGAGGAGCATAGTCTTGATTGCTATTCTGATCTCTTTCGGGACTTGAGGCGCAGAGACAGCCAGCGACCTCTCGTATAACGGCTCGCCCGAAGCCGTCATTGGTGCGGAGCTAGCGAACGCCCACTTTGCGCCGCATAGCTGCCTCCTTGATTTTCGCCCGGACAACCGAGGGGAACCGGAGGCAGACCGGGACCTTTTTTGTCAGGTGGCTAGCCCTCGCTCGGCGCATAACCTTTCGGCGTGCATAGGCACCCGATCAAAAGCTGCCGGGACCGTGAAGTATTCCGGCCCCGGCTCTCGTCCGACCTAGGCTGCCGTTTTCGGTTCCGCCCGGTTCGCGGCACCGGACTGTGTCAAACACCAGAAATCCGCGATGTGGCGGGTCGAGGAAATGCCGACTTCCAGCATATACTCGCCTGCCTCCCCAAGACCCTTGTCGCCCTCGGCACTGATCGGCGTGCCGTGGCCCATATCTGCGATGGAGTATTGCTCGATCACGACCCGCCCGTCAGTGTCGCACCAGACTTCGCGCGGAAAGCCGTCGACCGTTTCGACGCGTGTCGGTGGTCCTTCGACCTTGTGGATCTTCTTCCACTGACCGACGATGGAGCCGGCATTGGCATTGTCGACGGTTTCATCGACGTCGCCATGCCAGACCGAGATTGTTGGCCACGGGCCGGAGAACTCCGAGGCTCCGCGCACAAGTGTGTCAAGCTGGCTGTCTGATGGGCTTCCGAAGCCATGCATGCGAATGATCGCCTCCATCATGTTGTCTGCGGTCCCGTAGGGCAAACCTGCGATGATCGCCCCTCCGGCAAACACTTCCGGATAAGTCGCAAGCATTACCGATGTCATGGCACCCCCAGAGGACATTCCTGTAATAAAGACACGCGACGGGTCCACTTCATGATCATCGACGACCTGTTTGATCATCTGACGAATGGACAGCGGCTCACCGCCGCCGCGTTGGTTGTCGCCCGTATCGAACCAGTTGAAGCTGCCGATGAGATTATTGGCCAGTCTTTGCCCCGGAAACAGCAGCGCTATTCCGCATTCATCGGCAAGAGTGGACCAGCCTGATCCGATATCGTAGCTCTCAGGTGACTGGGTGCTGCCATGCAGCACGACGACAAGCGGACCGTTCTTCGGGAAATTCTTCGGGATATAGGTGTCAGCACTCAGCGAACCGGGGTCCGTTCCGAAATTATTCAAGGCGGAGAGACGATCGCTGGTATTTGAAAAAATTGGCATAGGAACCCCTGTGAGTAAGCCGGTACTGGCTATGTAAGAAGACGCCCCTGCCCCAAAATTCTTGCGGGCAGAGGCGTTGTGACGGTCCACGGCTCTAAGCGGATAAGACGTGACCTTTGACGCCCGCATCAGATGAGGTTCATCAAACGCACAAGCGAATATCTTGTTGGACTCTACTGGTTTCCCTATCCACGCGCACAGATGCAGGTTAGTCCGCGCGCGACAATATTGAGGCGTTTTCCCTTGGACCGGTACGCCTGCGGTGCGTGGCCATCATCCTGTGCCCATGAGGGCAACGAAGAACCGGTTATACGTCGCTGCGCTTTTGAAGCCATTGTCTTGGCCACAACCACCAGGATTTCACAAACATGAACTGTCTCAGTGGCGTTTTGAGGACGAGAAGCAGAATACCTATCGACAGCAGGCACCAGATTGCGGCCACTTCATTGGGGTCGCTGGTCAGAAGCATGGCCAAACGCGGTCCAATCAGGAAGTGGTACAGGGTCAGTCGCCAGGACCCGTAGAGAAGGGGCATCAAAAAGGCAGCGACAAAGTAACTGGGATAAGCGGTCAGGAAGGATGCCCAAGAATCGACCGTTATAAAGTTCAGCATACCGTTCGTAGGCACTTCCCAAGCGATATGCCAGTCTCCGGATACCGAACACATTCGCTCGGCACACATCACCTCTCCCAGTGGACATGACCCCGCCCATTCGAACGGATAAAGCTGCAAAAGCATGATGATCGCCGAAACAAAACAGACTGCATAAACCGGCCACTGAATTTTTGCGCGCACAGCATACGGTATGAAGTACATAGCCAACATGTTGATAAAAAAGGGCTGGAACACGATGTGCAGATAGCTCAGCAAGGTGGCGATTTGATTTGAGGGCAGCGAACATTGATCAATCACCGAGTAGGTAAAGGCCTGCAAAAGCTCCATCGACGAGAAATAACCAAGGGCGATCCACAACGGTGCCGGTTCTTTCTTGTATGCGGCGTAAGCCGTTGTCCCTAGACCGACAATGGCCAGTACAGTCGATGCTTCACCGCTCCAGCACATAAAATCTCTCTCTTGATATGAAAATTGATCGGAGTGTCATGTGTCTGCGACCGCACCCGGGTTGTCGGCTTTTGCGGTGCCCCGCGGGCCAGTCTCGTCGTGAGCCGTGTCGGCACGGGCCTGCGCCTCGAGTTCGGCATTCAATTCCGCCCCCATGAGGATAATGTAGGCAGAAATCCAGAACCACATGAGCATCACGACCACGCCAGCGAGGGCACCAAAGCTCTGATTGAAGTAATTGAAATTGCCAACGAAGAGCGCAAAGCTGGCCGAGGCCGCGATCCAGACGAGGCATCCGACAACCGCGCCGACCGACGTCCATTGCCACTCCGGTGTGTCGCGCGAGGGTGCGAAACGATAGAGAACAGATAGCCCGACAATCGTCAGTGCGATCAACAAGAGCCAAAGGGCGGCGTTGATCAGCATCGCGACTGTCGGCCCCAAATCGACGAAAGCCATAACGGCCGGTATCGCCAGGGTCGCGGCGAGCCCGCAGATCACCCCCGCGATCAGCATCAATGTGAGGGCGAACGTTACCAACAGCCGTATGAAGAACCCTCGGCTTTCCTCTTCGTCATAGGCGACATTGAGCCCCTGTATCAGGCTCGCCGTGCCCTTGGACGCCGAATAGAAGGCAATCAACACGCCAAGTAAGGCGGTAAACCCCAACCCTCCTTCGCGGGAACCGGCGACCGCTGTGGCCTGCTTGGTTATGATGGTGATCACTTCTTCCGGCATGAGCCCCGAAAAACTGTTGAGTTGTGCGACGATCCGGCTCGGCTCGATCAATAAGCCGCTGATGGCGATGACGGCAGTGATGGCGGGGAAAAGGGCAAGCAGACCGTAAAATGCCACTCCGGCGGCAAGCAGGCCCACGCGGTCCTTTGCGACTTGGTCCTTGACGCGAAAAGCCACGTCCTTCCAGCCAGAAAATGGTATTTTTGCCGGAGTTGCGGCATCGGCACCATATGTCAAAGGCGGTCCTCAATTCAGAAAATATAATAGCCTTGCACGGTCCCCATACACAGGATCGTCACGCTTTCGTCTTCCGTTGCTTTCGCCAATGGGCTTGCGAACCAGTGGAAATTTTGAATCCTCTGAAATCAGATACATTCAAAGTGCCTCCACACTCTCCAGACTGTAAGCCGCCCATGCAATCCACGTACTGATCCAGATCAGGTCACCAGCAAAAATAAGTCCGGCTGATCCGATTGTAATGCAGAGGGTCTGGAGCTGTCCGAGCCTTCAAACGGGTCCGGCAACGAATCTTGGGCGCATTAAACGAGCACACCCAGAAACCAGAGAATGATGAAAATAACGATCACAAGGCCGAGGACGCCGCCGACGCCACGCGAGCCATAGCGGTTGTAACCGTAGTAACCGCCGCCGCTGCCGCCGCCGCCGCACGCCAACAGCAGGACAATGATAATCAGAAGTGTACTCGTGGAATATATCTCTCTTTTGGGCCCATAGATGAAGGACGAAGCACCTCTGACCACGATGGAAATCAGATCCCTGAAGGCATCCCCAACTCAATCCGTCTGGACCGTTTCTGAGCGGCTCAGCGCTCAGCGCAGGCCAAAAAAGCCCAGAACGACCAAGGCGATGACCACAAGACCGATGATATAAACGATACGGTTCATTGCATTCCTGTCTGTTCGGGGAGTGGCCCATTGCCACAGACATCGCCAAGTATAAGCCATCGCAATTCCGGGCGAACTGACACAGATAAGTGCGCGGTACACCGCAGCGCGCGAATATGTGCCTGAAACAGCGGGTTTGATTTCAGGGCCAAGACATCAAGTTACCAAAGGCAGGTTTGCGGTGTCCAATTTCCGAACCCGCCCTACGAGACTGATCCCGCTAGGCAAACCTGTCGCGGGTTCCGCGGCCTACGAGTGTCATGCGGGCGCTGAGTTCGAGCAGGAGATGTGCCGTCCGTTCACGCGCGTCCCGCCGCCCGATGCCGACCAGATGTTCGACCACCATAGCCTCGTCCCGTGAGGCGGCCCATAGCACCGCTGTGGCCAGGCGCGGGGTCGTAGAAAAAGCCTGCAGGAGATCGCTTTGCAGCACTTCCGAGGCCTCGACCGCAGTGATGGGCTCGACGTTGTGGTCCGCGGTGCGAAAGAGGACCGACCGCAGGCCCAGAAAATCGCCCGGTATCTGGAAATCGACGATCTGCCGCGAGCCATTGCGCAACAATTTATAAGAACAGACCCAGCCCTCGGCGAGGATATACGCTGCTTGGCCGGTTTGCCCCTGAAACACAAGATCGCGTCCCACAGCGAAACTGCGCCGCCGCCGGTGCAAGGTGTCGAGTACTTCCAACTCGGGCTCTGACAGGGCAACAAAATTCCCCAGCTTTCGGGCAAGGGGGCTGTGAGTGTCGAGCATCGCGTACCTCTCACCCCCGTTTTGGCAACAGGGCAGGTTCTGACAGTCTTGGACCTTCGGATGTCGCTCCGGGCAATCCTGCCGTGGATCAGTTTACACTACGTGCGATGTGCAACAATGGCGATCACCTTCTTCGAGGCAGCACTTGCCTTGGCCAGCACCGGAAAGAAATATATTCATGACAACGCAAATACCCTCCAGGCCAATGCCTTCGGGAACACCGCCCGGAGCCGAGGTGACGGCCGCCGCCGCGCTCGCCATATGCGAGTCACTTTTGCTGGCCCTCAATGACTGTGACATCTTGCCCGAACATCAGATCATCGGCGTACTGCGGGACGCCGCCGACGCTCATTCGAACGATCCTGGCGAAGATGGTCAGGGTGAGATGCATTCGGCGGTGGCCGACCTGATCAACCGGATCATCGACGGCGGAAATTCAGTGCGGCGACCCTAATGCCCGGCCGCCAGACGGTAGCGAGACTAGCGTGGCGTCTGCCGGGGCTGCGTGCTGCCCGCAACGCCCCATGGGCAAGCCTGAGTCGAATGGGAGTGTTGGAGCGTTTCCTCACCCCTCCACTTTAGCGATACACTGAATGCCAGCTTCTCCAATTGGGCCATGTGATTTCGCTATTGCAGCGAAATCACACTTTCCGCCCATCCCCGCGTTCAGCACCGGATATCCTCATGTCGCGAGTGTTTCTCGGTACGCCGGGTAAATTCCGGGCTCAACTTCTGGTCCCCGCGAAAACCCATAGATCAATCAACCACGACTACGTTCTCGACCCGTCAAATCGAAAACGTCCTGAAAGGACACCGGATGGAGCAGATACCAACGCACTGCGCAAAGTATAATGTCATGTAGAAAATGGTGATGTTTGAACCGCAACTTACGCGGCAGACTCAGCCTCAAAGAACCCAAACCGGCGATTAATGCAAAAGCCGATTACTTGGAGGGTTGCTCGCAAAGGCTGCCCAGCCAGCGTTCGTTCACAAAGCCTCCAAAAGGGATCAGCGCGCCAATAAAAAGGCGCAGGCCACCCCAGATTCCGATCAGCTGTGTGCTTAGCCCATAAAGGATCATGATCGCGAACCCGATGAAGGCAGCGCCATGGATCGGCCCGATGATCGAAACCAGCCCTGGCAAGCCTGCCCAGTATTTGAGCGGCATAGCAATGCACACCAATGCTATAAGCGTCAGGCCCTCGAGGATCGCCGCGCGTTGAAGCCATTTCATGAGGTTCTCTCCCGTTTGATGGTCCGGCCCCTTACCAAAACCGGCAGCGCCCGCCTACAGTGCGCCAAAAGAGACAGCAATGCGGCACAAAGTCCGCATTGCTGACCCTTCAGGACCGTTCCAGTAACGGTCCTTTTTGGGAGGTCGGTGCGCCCAATCACGCCCCTCCCGTCAGATCTTCGGCAAGCATGAGCGCGTTGCCATCGGGATCATAGAAGGTTGCGGTTTTTACCATTCCCTCGACGACATCTGTTTCACCATCAAACTTAACCTTGGCCTGTTCTAGTTTTTGACGAGCGGCATCTAGGTCGGCAATGCCGAAAACGGGTACGCAATTACCGGGTACAGGTTTGGTATGTTCCCCAAGTCCAATCGTTACCCCAGTGGTTTTCGTCTGTAATTCAGACCAGCCAGCCTCATCCGCATGATAAATCGTTTGAAACCCAAGCATGTCTTCATACCACTTGGCGCTCTTGTAGCGATCCGTCACCGACAGTGCGATAGTAATGGTGTTATCTATAGAAACGAGCGACATGGGCTTCCCCTTCGGATTTTAATATAGTAACTATATTTTATGGACATTAACTCACTTGTCAACATTACTTCTCGCGCTTGGGCGCTCTCCATTCTATCGAACCTGCATGACGGTGTTGCTGGGCGTCAGGCGGCGCTGCTTGCTGCTACAGGTGCCAGCAGATCAGCCTTCGCCCAAAGTATGCAACACCTTATTGAGATTGGGCTACTGGAACGAAATCCCGGCCACGGTCATCCGCTGCGGCCCGAGTTTCGTCTCACGACGAATGGTTTAACTGCCGCCGCAATCGCAAATAAAGTTCACAGTGTTTCTGGCGCCGAAAATCAGGACTTGCTTCGTCGTTCATGGACACTGCCAGTTTTGGCAACGCTTCAAACGCCACGCCACTTCAACGATATTAGGCGAAATCTGTTTACGATCACGGATCGTGCTTTGTCGCAGACTTTAAAATCTATGGAAGAGCGAAGCTGGGTGTATAGGAGCGTTAACAATGCCGCACGTCCGCCGAGAGCAATCTATAGCGCGGTCAATACCGGGGGAGTCATAAGCCAGATCACCGGGGCTGAAGTTTGCTTCTCTCAACAGTGATCTGAAAATAACGACGTTCTAAAACCCTCCTTTTTGGCAGGTCCGCAGAAGTAGTGGTTCGATGCTTCCACAAACCTTGTTCAAAACCTGAGTAGTTGTTGAAGGTTTTTGCCTACATCGTAATAGCAGACGTTAGCCGCGATGCGGAAATACGGTAAAAAGGGCTCGAACCGGACCTTCGCCGCGTTTGTAACATTTATTGCAAAGGGCTGGGGGCTCTTGGCGTGCTTTTCTTTGCCGTGTCAGTCTCCGGGACCGGAGTGGCAAGCCCGTGCAATCGCTAATACAGTTTTTCACTCTTCGCGCGCGCACGCGCGAGGGGGTAGTGGAAAGTTGAAAGGCCACGGCCAAGGAACCAATGCGGGCAGGCCAACGCGCGTGTCCACAATTCAGAATTTTTGCAGAGGGAGGCTCAAAGTTTCGATGCCATGCCTACGGACCACAGAGGATAGCAAATTTCTGACATGGGCAGCTGAAAGGTAAAAAGTTGGGCGATCAACGAACGCTCAAAAGGTGGGCCACAGGGTGGACTAGCGCCATCGCCATGCGGCTATGCCATTATAATTTAAGGGTAAATTAAAAATATCTGGTGCGGGCGGTGGGACTCGAACCCACACGGGCACAAGGCCCAACAGATTTTAAGTCTGGTATGTCTACCATTCCATCACGCCCGCATCCTGTAATGCCCGGCGGCAGCGAACGCCAAAACATAACGCCTTTGTGCTATACGCATTGCCCGCCAGAACCAAGTGCATTTCCTACGTGCGCAACGGGAAGTGTCAAATATCCTCGCCTATTGGACCCAGTGCCGCACCCTTGGCGAGCAATGCGGCCTCGGACAGCCATGGATTGTTGGCGACCGCTTCCAGCAACTGGCTGCGCGCCTCGGCGGTGCGCCCCATGTGCATGAGCGTCAGCGCCCTGCCCGATTGCGCCGCAACATGGCGCGGCTGCAAGACCAGCGCGCGGTCCAGATCTGCCAGGGCAGAGCTGTAATCCTCGCGCAGAAAGCTGATAAAGGCACGCTGGTTCCAGCCTTCGGCGTAGTCGGGACAGTATTCGGTGAGGCGGGTAAATTCCCGGTGCGCTCCAGCGAAATCATAGACCCCGCGCGCAGCCATTCCGCTGTTCAACACCTCCTGCGCTGCCGCATCGGGCGCGCGCAACCAGACTTTCCACATGGCGTCGGACACTTCCTGCCCTTGCCGGAAATTCTCCGCAGACTGTGCCTGATCAAAAAGCTCCTGCAACTCCGCACTCACGTCGGCAGCAGGCGGACAGGTCTGCGCACTGGCAGCGTTGACAAAGGCAGGGCCGCTCATCACGGCGAGGACAAGGAGAATACGCATGCGATATGAGATGATGCAGCACCGGCGCCGGTCAAGCCCCTTCGGACAACATCACTTCCTTTACCGCTTCCATTGCCACATAGGTCGAGGTCGACCCCACATGCGGCAAGGCCGAGATCGTATCGCCCAAAAACGCGCGGTAGCTGCTCATGTCGCGGGTGCGCACCTTCAACAGATAGTCAAAATTCCCCGCGATCATGTGCGCTTGTTCGATCTCGGGCACCTTCGCCACGGCTGCGTTGAACGCGGACAGCGCCGCCTCGCGCGTGTCGGTCAGCCGGACCTCGACGAAGGCCACATGATCCAGCCCCAGCCGAATGGGGTTAAGCATGGCGCGGTAGCCCAGAATAACACCGGTTTCCTCAAGCCGCCTCAGCCGCGCTTGCGTGGGCGATTTGGACAATCCGATCCGCTTGGCAAGGTCGGTGATACTGATCCGTCCGTCTTCGGCAAGCGTGTTCAGAATCGCTTGATCGAACCGGTCGAGACCAAAAGTGCTTAGCGCCATAAATTCTCCCTGTTTGGTTCCGTTTTATCCGCGGCAAAGGACATCTTCAGTCAACATGCCCGCAACGCGTCAGATATACTAGACAAAACCATTTCATGGAGCATCCGAATGGCATCTGCACCCTCCTCCTCCCTGCGCGCCCGCATTGATACCGGCACATATGCCGATGCCGACAACGTGCTAGCCAAACTCATAAACACCGCGTCCCTCAGCGCGCAGGACCGCAACGCGATCAGTGACACCGCTGCCGGTCTGGTTCGGGCTATCCGCAACACAACCGCTCCCGGAATGATGGAGGTCTTTCTGGCGGAATACGGCCTGTCTACCGATGAAGGTGTGGCGCTGATGTGTCTGGCCGAAGCGCTGCTGCGCGTGCCGGATGCCGATACGATGGATGCGCTGATCGAGGACAAGATTGCCCCCTCGGACTGGGGCCGCCACATGGGCCACTCGACCTCCACCATGGTCAACGCCTCCACATGGGCGCTGATGCTGACAGGCCGCGTACTGGATGATGAACAGCCCGGCCCCGTACGTCACCTGCGCGCCGCGATCAAACGTCTGGGCGAGCCTGTAATCCGCACCGCCGTGGCCCGCGCCATGAAGGAAATGGGCCGCCAGTTCGTGTTGGGCGAAAACATAAAGGGGGCCATGAAACGCGCCGCAGGGATGGAGGCCAAGGGCTTTACCTACTCCTACGATATGCTGGGCGAGGCTGCGCGCACCGAAGGCGACGCCCGCCGCTACCACCTGAGCTATTCCGACGCGATCTCCTCCATCGCGCGCGGGTGTACCCATGACGACATCCGCAAAAACCCCGGCATCTCGGTCAAACTCTCAGCGCTGCATCCCCGCTATGAAGTGGCGCAAGAGGCTGCCGTAATGACCGACCTCGTTCCGCGCCTGCGCGCGCTTTGCCTGCTCGCCAAATCCGCCGGCATGGGCCTGAACGTCGACGCCGAAGAGGCCGACCGCCTCGGTCTGTCGTTGGACGTGATCAACGCTGTCATGGCCGAGCCCGCGCTGGCCGGTTGGGACGGCTTTGGCATCGTGGTACAGGCCTACGGACCCCGCGCGAGCGCCGTGATCGACGCACTCTACGACATGGCCAAGGCCCACAACCGCCGCATCATGGTGCGTCTGGTCAAGGGCGCCTATTGGGACACCGAGATCAAGCGTGCGCAGGTCGCAGGCGTGGACGGCTTCCCCGTCTTCACCCGCAAGGCCGCAACAGACGTCAGCTACATCGCCAATGCCCGCAAGCTGCTGGGCATGACAGACCGCATCTACCCCCAGTTCGCCACCCATAACGCCCATACCGTCGCCGCTGTGCTGCACATGGGTCAGGATAAGGAATCTTATGAATTCCAGCGCCTGCACGGCATGGGCGAGACGCTGCACAACATCGTACTGAAGGAGCACGCCAGCCGCTGCCGCATCTACGCTCCCGTCGGCGCGCACAAGGATCTGCTCGCCTATCTGGTCCGCCGCCTGCTTGAAAACGGCGCCAACTCCAGCTTCGTCAACCAGATCGTGGACGAGGACGTACCGCCGGAAGAGGTCGCCGCGGATCCCTTTACCAAACTCGAAGACCTCATCCCCGTCATTCCCACAGGCGCCGAGATTTTCCGCCCCCTGCGCGCCAACGCCAAAGGGTTCGACCTGCATCACACCCCGACCCTGACCACAATCGAAGAGGCCCGCGCGCCCTTTGCCGATGCCACTTGGGACGCTGTGCCACTGGTGGCAGGCGGCGCGACCGGCGGCGATGCCCGACCGGTCCAGAATCCCGCAGGCACAGGCACCTCACCGGGCACCGTGCGCCCTGCCACGCCCGCAGACGTCGCTCAGGCACTGGACGCCGCCACACCGTGGGACGTCCCCCTGGAAGAGCGGTGCAAGACCCTGCTGCGCGCGGCAGATATCTACGAAGAGCGGTACGGAGAAATCTTTGCTCTGCTGACCCGAGAGGCGGGAAAAGGCCTGCCCGACTGCGTGGCCGAACTACGCGAAGGCGTCGATTTCCTGCGTTACTACGCCGCACAAGCCACCAACCCGCCCCCTGCCGGCGTCTTCACCTGCATCTCGCCGTGGAACTTCCCCCTGGCGATTTTCCTGGGTCAGATCAGCGCCGCCCTCGCCGCCGGCAACGCCGTGCTGGCCAAACCGGCGGAGCAAACCCCGCTGATCGCCCATTTGGCCGTTAAGGTCCTGCATGAAGCAGGCGTGCCCCTCACGGCGCTCCAGCTGCTGCCCGGCGGCGGTGACGTAGGCGCTGCGCTGACCTCGGATGCGCGCGTGAGTGGCGTGGCCTTCACCGGCTCTACCACCACCGCCCAGCGCATCCGCGCCGCCATGGCTGACCATTGCGCCCCCGCCACCCCGCTGATTGCGGAGACCGGCGGCCTCAACGCCATGATCGTGGACAGCACAGCGCTGCCCGAACAGGCGGTGCAAGCGGTGGTTGAGAGCGCCTTTCAATCCGCAGGCCAGCGCTGTTCCGCCCTGCGCTGCCTCTACGTGCAAGAAGACATCGCCGAGCCTTTCCTGAAAATGCTCACCGGCGCGATGCAATCGCTCACCATGGGTGACCCGTGGCACCTGAGCACGGACATCGGCCCCGTCATCGACGAAGCCGCGCGCAAGGGCATCGCAGACCACATCGCCACCGCCCGAGCCCAAGGCCGCCTGATTGCCGAGCTCAGCCCGCCTGACCACGGCACCTATATCGCGCCGACCATCCTCCGCGTGAAAAGCATCAGCGATCTGGAGCGCGAAATCTTCGGCCCTGTCCTGCATTTCACCACCTTCAAATCGCATGAGCTGGACCGCGTGATCGACGCGATCAACGCGACCGGCTACGGCCTCACCTTCGGCCTGCACACCCGCATCGACGACCGTGTGCAGCACGTGTCCGAGCGGATCACCGCCGGGAACATCTACGTCAACCGCAACCAGATCGGCGCGATCGTAGGCTCCCAACCCTTCGGCGGCGAAGGCCTGTCGGGCACCGGCCCCAAAGCCGGCGGCCCAAACTACCTACCGCGCTTCTCCGCCCCCGATCTGGCCGACATCTCCCCCGCATGGGGCAGCGCGGGCAACCTGCCCGAAATCCCTTCACACAGCGCACAGATCATCGACACCATATCCCTCCCCGGCCCCACAGGCGAAAGCAACCGCCTCTCCACCCTTCCCCGTCCGGAGATCCTCTGCCTCGGCCCCACCAGCGAAACCGCCGAAGCGCAGCGCCGCGCTGTCGAGGCCCTTGGCGGTGTCGCCGTCACAGCCACCGGCACCATAGCCCCCGAGGCCCTGACCACCGGCCCCGACTACGGCGGCGTGCTGTGGTGGGGAGATGTGGATACAGCACGGGCGTACGAAAAGGCGCTGGCAAAACGCACCGGCCCGATCATTCCGCTGGTGCGCGGCCTGCCCGATACGGCCCGTGTAAGGCAGGAACGCCATGTCTGCGTAGACACCACAGCATCCGGCGGCAATGCAGCCTTGCTGGGCGCCTCCGCCTGAGGCTCAAGCCGCGCGCAAGCCATCCCTTGCGCGCGGCTTCCTTTGTTTTTTTGGTCACTGCCCATGATGCAAAAGCTCTCTCACCGTTTGGCATTTGATTGACGACTGTCCTCTCACAAGCCTTTACTCGCGGCCTGACCGATGCCGCTGAAGGGATGCTGGCGCGGCATAATTCAGGCCTTGCCCCGCGACCACAACAGAATTCCGACCTCCCCGAAGCAAAGGCCCCTAGAGCGCCAACGCCGGGCATGGTCTGAAGACGGGTAGTGACCGCACGGCAAACAGTGCGCTTCATCTCATCTCAACCGGGCGGTTGCGTCTGAATCCGAAAACAAAAGAATACGGTGCGCGCCGCACAGCTGAAGGCGTCAATGTTACACAAATCAGGTGAGAGATTCATCTAGTGAATCCGGCGTGGCTCGCTGACGATCTGCTGAACGGCAGCGTATCACGCGGTGATATCCCGAAAGGTTGTTTCGCCCCCGCGATGAACTGGGAGGCCCCGCCGACTGGCAGGCGTGGCAGACAGCAATCCTCAAGCGATGCCGTCCGGGGACGGCGGCAACCGTACCAACTGATGCCGGTAGCATCCTTTCTGGCAAACGATCCCGCACCGCTCCCTGCAAAACTTTATGCCATACCTTTTTACCCGCACGACGTGAAACCTGTCGTAAAATCGAGTGCGCGCGGGTGCCTGACCGCGATCCCGAGCAGGATACAGCGCCCCTTGACGCCCCTGCGCCAATCGCACAACGTTGCCCTGTATGTTTCCTATCCGAGATCATAACCCCTCCGGCCGCATCCCTTATGTGACCTACGCGCTGATGGCCGCAAACATCGGCATTTTTCTCAGCATGCTCCCGATTGCAGGCGACGAACGCGCGCTGGCGCAATTTTATTACGATTGGGCCCTGTTGCCCCGTCGGGTGATGGAAGGCGACGGGGCAGGCGCACTGCTCACCTCACAATTCCTCCACGGTGGCTGGATGCATCTGGCGGGTAACATGCTGTTTCTGTGGATCTTCGGCGATAACGTCGAGGACGAGATGGGCCATCTTCCCTTTCTCGGCTTCTATCTGATCGCCGGCGTGATTTCCGGTCTGGCCCAGATCGCGGCAGAACCAGACTCTTACGTGCCCATGGTCGGTGCATCGGGTGCTATCGCAGGCGTGATGGGCGGCTATCTGCTGCTGTTCCCCAAGGCCAAAGTCGATATCCTGATCATCTTTGTGATTTTCTTCAGGGTCTTCCCGATACCCTCATGGATCATGCTGATGCTCTGGTTTGCGATGCAATTCATCGGCGGCATGGGCGCCACCCCCGAAACCGGTGGCGTTGCCTATTGGGCGCACGCAGGGGGCTTCATCGCCGGTCTGGTGCTGACTGTGCCACTCTGGCTGCGCCGCGGCGGCGTAGCGTTCTGGCGCGCCACCGACGGGCACCCCCCCCACCCGCAGGCAGATTACGCCCTGCCCAGTTCGCTCCCGAAGGTCAAACGCAGATGAGCCTCGAGATCACCGCCAGCTGCCACTGCGGCGCGTGCACCCTGCGCGCCACCCTGCCTATGGGCCTGACGGACGCCGCGCGCTGCACATGCTCGTTCTGCAAACGCAGACAGGCCGCCGCCGTGACCGCCACCACCACCAGCGTTTTCGTCACCAACGGCGCGGAGAACCTGCAACTCTACAGCTGGGGCACCCAAACGGCGAAACACTATTTCTGCAAAACCTGCGGCATCTACCTCTACCACCAGCGCCGTGCGGACCCCGCGCAATGCGGCATCAATCTGGGCTGTATCGCGGGCGTCAACGCATGGGAGCACGAGCCGGTCCGCTGGACCGACGGCGTGAACCACCCCTCGGATCGCGGCTGAGTTCAGCCGCGCACCACTTTGGCAAAGCTGCTGAAGATCGCCTCGTTCGCGGCTATGATCTCGCCATCCACCAAGACATCACCGCGCGGATTGATCGCCTCGACCAGCCCACCGGCCTCTTTGACGATGACCACACCGGCGGCCAGATCCCAGACGTTCAAACGCCGCTCCCAGAACCCGTCATACCGGCCCGCAGCCACATAGGCGAGATCCAGCGCCGCCGATCCCCAGCGCCGGATGCCCGCGCAGGTCGGCGCAATCCGCGCCATATCCTGCAAGGTAGCAGGCAGGTCCGACCGGCCCCCAAACGGAATACCGGTGGCAAAAATCGATTCGATCATCTTGTGCCGTCCCGATACGCGCAAGCGGCTCTCGTTCAGCCAGGCACCGGCACCCTTTTCGGCATAAAACATCTCGTCCTTGGCCGCGTCAAAGACCACACCAGCCACAATCTGGCCCTTGTGCTCCAGCGCGATCGATATCGCCCAATGCGGCAGACCGTGCAGGAAGTTCGTGGTCCCGTCCAGCGGATCGACGATCCAGCGGCGTGTCGGGTCTTCACCCTCCGCCGCACCGCCCTCTTCGGCAATCCAGCCATAGGTCGGACGCGCCCCGCGCAATTCATCCTTCAGGATTTTCTCCGCGTTGATATCGGCCCGGCTCACGAAATCGCCGGCACCTTTCATCGAAACCTGAAGCTGCTCGACTTCGCGGAAGTCCTTGACCAACGCCCGCCCCGCGCGGCGCGCTGCCTTGATCATGATGTTTAGATTTGCACTGCCTACCATGTCATGCTGGCCTTCTTTGAATGGATCAGGCGCCCTCATAGGACGTAGGCGGCCAAAAGCCAAGGGGCCGCGTTACGCAGCGTGCCGCTTGTGCCTTTACACAAGGGCGTTACCGTACACCAAAACCAATGGAGGATCCTATGACCGACACAATGAAGCAGATCGTGCTCGCCAGCCGCCCCGACGGCGCGCCCACACCTGAAAATTTCCGCCTGGAAGAACACCCCATTCCAACTCCGGGTGACGGCGAAGTACTGGTGCGCGTGCACTACATGTCGCTGGACCCCTACATGCGCGGCCGCATGGACGATGCCAAATCCTACGCTGCCAACATTCCCGTCGACGGCAAGATGGAAGGCGGATCGGTGGGCGAGATCATCGTCTCCAACGCCGACGGCTTTGAAGTTGGCGATTTTGTCATGGGCGGCTTCGGTTGGGCCACTCACGCTGTAGCCCCCACCGCAGGCCTCGCCAAGATCGACCCTGACGCAGCTCCCATCACCTACTCCCTCGGCGTCCTCGGCATGCCCGGCCTTACCGGCTGGTATGGTCTGACCGAAATCGGCAAACCGAAAGAGGGCGAAACCGTGGTCGTCGCCGCCGCAACCGGCCCCGTAGGCTCTATGGTAGGCCAGATCGCCAAAGCACGCGGCCTGCGTACCGTGGGCATCGCGGGCGGTCCCGAGAAATGCAAAATGGCGGTCGAACACTTCGGGTTTGACGCCTGCATCGACCACCACGCCTATGAGACCGCCTCCGACCTGCGCGCAGCCCTCAAGGACGCGTGCCCCAAGGGCATCGACATCTACTTCGAGAACGTCGGCGGCAAAGTGCTGGAAGCGGTGATCCCCATGATGAACCAGCACGGCCGCATCCCCGTGTGCGGCATGATCGCATGGTACAACGCAGGTGGCCTCGGTGCGGACGCAGTAGAGAAAGGCCTGACCGCGCCCAAACTCTGGCGCACGATCCTCGTCAACTTCCTCAGCGTGCAGGGTTTCATCATCTCCAACCACTGGAACCGCATGCCCGACTTCCAGAAGGAAGTCGCCCCGATGATCAAGGACGGCAGCGTCAAGGTGCAGGAAGACATCACCGAGGGCCTCGAGAACGCGCCTGATGCCTTCATCAAACTCCTGACCGGCGGGAATACGGGTAAAGCGATTGTGAAGGTGATCTAAACGATATCCCCGCGCTGAATTGAAGCGGCGCGGGGCCTTGTCCTATCTTATGATAAATCAGGACTGGCAAGAGTTGAGTTCTCACCTTTTCGGAAACCTTCTACCAGACGAGTCAATCTTTAATAAATTCCGAAAATGATCGGAAGATCAGGTAGTCGGGATCGTGCATGTTGTTCCTCGCCATCCTCGGTAGACGCGACGATCTATCATTTTACCGCTATAACCGATCACTCCAAAAATCAAAACTTCCACCAACCATTGGGCAATTAGCCACGCTTCGTGCAACTCAATCCCAGTAGGGGTATATTTGGCATCCTGATGAACAAGTTTGTTTCGGATAAATGAAATTATTACATAGGCGTCGAGGCCGGAACGTTTTTTAGACAGCTCGATCAAAGCAGGGGAATAAGTCAAAATATCGCAATCTAACCTGTAGAAGCCTGCAGCCGCTCGGAGCTTATCCGAGAACGAGATTGATCTTTCTGCCATCAGGGACTTTGACCAACAGGCCTGTGATGCCAGAATGTAGTTCACGATCGCCTCCAACGAGCTATGCGCAGCGATAATTGCCATTTCTAGGGAAACTTCGCGTGAGGCGTTCGAAGCTCTATAGAAGTTTATTGCCTGACAAAGCGCCTGATTAGTCGTCTTATCCTCCATCGATTTAGAGAACCTGTCGAATATTGCAGGAAGATCGTTCTGAATCTCGATGTCAAACCAGTTGGTCTCACGTTTGGCAGGTCTGTCATCTTTTGAAAATCCTAAAAGCCTATATGCAATTTCACCGCTACTATCGTATGCGTGTAAATTCCCGAGGCCACAGTTGCTGCCCTTCATGAAGGTCAAAAAATATCTTATCGTCTCGAGCGGTTGCAGTGGGTCGGACGCATGTGTTTTCTGGTTTGATGATAAAAAGCACCCTCCCGTCGTATGGCTAGCGAAAGGGGTCAAGCAGTATTCATGTTGATCTGCCGCAACAAGATTAATTGGCTTTTTTATAAAATCCGGTGGGGAAAGTAGCACTGCTTTGAAAGAGACTGCAGAAGGAGACGCTACAAGAACCATTGGTTGCCGCGCAGGTCGTGCCTCGATGGTCAATCTGTCCTCGTCGAAACTGAAACTCTGGCGGGTAACTAGAAGCTCCATACGCTCTTCGCTACCTTGCAGTTGTACGGCTGCCGACATTTCAAGCGACGGCGCTTTGCTTGTTGATACAAAACTGCCCAGTTGGAGAACTATGCTCCAATTATCATCGAAACTCGCGGGTATATCAGCAGGACCGACATCAAGGTCGCCAATCCACAATCGATCTGCGGGGACCGTAAATGACGGAAGAGGCTCGGACCTTTCAAATTGCTCAGGTGTCAACATATCAGTTATTAAATACCTCTCGTACTGCAATCTTGTCTGTAATCACTCCTGAACACAAAAGCATCTTACGCCCCCACCTCACACCGCCTGCAACTTGCGCGCCTCCACTCCCGCCAGCGCGAGCAATTCCCGCATGAACGGCTTCTCGCGGTCCTCGCTGCGGATCGCGGCATAAAGCCTGCGCGTGATGCCTTTTTTGGTTAGCGGCCGAGTCACATAATCCGAGGAATACTTCACCTCCCGCACCACCCAGTCCGGCAGCACGGACACCCCGCGGTTGCTCGCCACCAGCAGCAGGATCACCGCCGTCAGCTCGACCTGACGGATCGCGGCAGGCTCAACCTTGGCGGGGATCAGCAGCTGGCTGAACACATCCAGCCGCGTGCGCTCCACCGGATAGGTGATCAGCGTCTGGTCCCGGAAATCCTCCGCCTCGACATAGGCCTTCTTCGCCAACGGATGCATGCTCGCCGCGACGAAAACCGCCTTGTAATCAAACAGCTCGATAAACTCGACGCCGGCAATTTCTTCGGGGTCGGATGAGATCACCAGATCTACCTCCTGCCGCAGCAACGCAGGCAGCGCGTCAAACGCCAGACCGGGGCGGATATCCACATCCACCTCGCCAAAGCTGCGACGGAACTGCTCAAGGACCGGAAACAGCCACTCGAAACAGGCGTGACATTCGATCGCGATATGCATCCGCCCCGCACTGCCATCGCGCAACCCGCTGAATTCGTCCTGTAAGGCGGCGACTTGAGGCAACACCTGCTCGGCCAGCTTCAACAGCCGCTGCCCCGCAGGCGACAGCTTGAGCGGCTTGGACCGGCGCACAAACAACTCGACCCCCGCCTGATCCTCCAACCCCTTCACCTGATGGCTGAGCGCGCTCTGCGTGATGTTCAACATCTCTGCGGCCCGCGCCAATCCACCCGCGCGGTGGATGGCCTGAATGGTACGCAAATGGCGAAATTCGATGTGCATGTCTAAATCCTCATGAGGTGGAACTCATGTTCATGATGAGAGTTATGAATTTGTCTCATACGACAGACTATGCGACAAGTGGTGAAATCAACAAGGATGCCAGACATGACAACCCCTTCCGTATCATTCGAAGTCTTCCCGCCGAAATCTATCGACGCGGCGTTCAAGCTTTGGGACACGGCGCAGGCGCTGGCCCCTCTTGCTCCGCGCTTCTTCTCGGTCACCTACGGCGCTGGTGGCACCACCCGCGACCTGACCCATGACGCCGCCGCCGTGCTGCACCGTACCTCCGGCCTGCCCGTCTCCGCGCACCTGACCTGCGTGGGCGCATCAGTGGCCGAAACCATGGATGTGGCCGAAAAATTCCATGCGGCAGGTGTGACCGAAATCGTAGCCCTGCGCGGCGATCCAGAAGGCGGTGCCGAAAAATTCACCCCCCACGCCGACGGCTTCAAAAATTCGGTCGAGCTGATCGAGGCGCTGGCCCTGCTGGACAAATTCACCATCCGCGTCGGCGCCTACCCCGATTGCCACCCCGATGCGGTCAGCCAGCACGCCAATATCCAGTACCTCAAGCGCAAGTTCGACGCAGGCGCCGCTGAGGCACTGACCCAGTTCTTCTTCGAGCCTGAGTCGTTCCTGCGCTTCCGCGACCAATGCGCCGCCGCTGGCATCACCAAGCCGATCATCCCTGGCATCCTGCCGATCACCAACTGGACCTCCGCACGCAAATTCGCAGAACGCTGCGGCACCAAGATCCCTGCGTGGATGGATGAAGCGTATCGCGCAGCCGAGCGTGACGGCCGTACCGAGCTGCTGTCCACCTCGCTCTGCACCGAGCTGTGCAGCGAGCTGGTGGCAGAGGGCGTCGATTCACTCCACTTCTACACGCTCAACCGCCCCGAGTTGACCCGCGATGTCTGCCGCGCGCTAGGTGTCACACCGCAATCGCAAATGTCCAACGTGGCGTAACATTTGCCACGCAGGCTACGGCGGCTCTAGGCTGGGACAAATTGACCAGCCGGAGCCACCCCATGCGAAAACTTGCCACAAAACCCGAAGACCTGCTCACCCCCGACGAGGCGATCCAGCTTACCGGTCTGGAGTTCATGCAGAAAATCCTGGACGGCACCAACTCCGGTCCGCCCATAGGCGGGACCATGGGCTACACTCTCCACAGCATCGAAGAAGGCCGCGCCGTGTTTCGCGGCACGCCCGAATTCAACGTGACCAACCCCATGGGAACCGTCCACGGCGGCTGGTACGGGACCTTGCTTGATTCAGCGATGGCTTGCGCCGTGATGACACTGGTGCCGCGCGGATCGGTCTATACCACATTGGAATACAAGGTGAATATCCTGCGCTCTATTCCGTTGGGCATGGCTGTGGACTGCATCGGCGTGACCGACCATGTCGGCCGCTCCACCGGCGTCGCCCATGGCGAGATCCGAGGCGTCGAGGACGGCAAGCTCTACGCCACCGGCTCAACCACCTGCATCGTTATGAAGATCGCCTGATCCGCGCAGGCAGCCACGCGCCCGCGCGCCTTGGGCGGGGCTTGTCCGCAACGGCGGCAGATCCCGCAATGCTATCGTGGAGCCGCTCGGAAGGGTCTGTGCCGATCACCCGCTTGCGCCGCGTGACAAACACCTTGCCCCAACCTGCCCAAGTGCCGATGGAGGGCGCGCTTGCGTCCTGCTCGAACCGTGCGTGCCAGTCGGCAGGCAGCGGCAGACCCATCTCGGCCGCCTCGTTTAGCATCCAGACCAGCGGAATGTTGGACAGCGGCCGTGACGCATCGCGACCGCCCAACTGTCCGCCCACATCGCCGTGAGAACCGCGAAACCACATCTGGCGGATCTGGTCACTATGCGCAGGATCACTCTGCCACATGACAGGTCGGTAGACCACGCGCGTCTCGTCTCGGGCCAGCGCATGACAGCCGCGTTTGACGCAGGCACTCTGATCATGGTTGTGGAAATCATGCCGTGCAGCGCTCAGACGCCACAGCACCGGCGCATTGATGCCCAGTGATTTGACCGTATCCCAGACGCCCACGAATTCGATAGTGGTTTGCGCCCTGCAATATGCGGCCCTGAATGCATCCGCAGAGGCGCACTGCACCCTCTGCTCATAAAGCCGGTAAGCCTGCGTTATATTCCGCTCCGTCGCATGCTCGCGCGACAAAAGCCCCACGCGATCAATGATCCCCGCGAGCGAGCGGACAGCGTAGGCTCCGCGCGAATATCCCATCAGGTAGATCTTGTCGCCGACGCGGTAGCGTGAGGCCAGATAGCCGTAAGCGCGCTTGATCTGACGGTTGATGCCACGCCCGACCATCACATCGCGCAGGCCGCGCCAACTGTCCCATTGCAACCCCGGCTCATAGTAAATGGACACCTCACGGCCCGTCTCGCGCGCCAAGCGGTAGGCGATCCCTGCATTTGTCTCGCGCCCCGGATCAAGCGTGGACATGGTGCCGTCCAGAATGACCAGATGGACCTGTGGCCCGCGCACGGGTCGGATGTCCGTATCGGGCCGCCGCCACAAACGGCCGAACAGCCGCCGCAGCAGCGGTAGCTTCTCTTCACTCTGCGGCGATGGCATCACCTTGCAACAGCTCCCAAACCTTGTGCGGCGTAAACGGCATATCCGCCTGACGTACTCCGCGTTCCCACAGCGCATCCTGTACCGCATTGGAAACAGCCGCCAGCGCGCCAACCGTTCCGGCCTCGCCACAGCCCTTCATGCCCATGATGTTCGCAGTCGACGGTACAGGCTCACTGGTAAAGGAAATATTAGGCACATCTAAGGCACGCGGCATCGCGTAGTCCATAAACGATGCGGTGAGCAATTGACCGTCCTCGTCATAGACCACCCGCTCCTGCAACGCCTGACCCATACCCTGCACCACGCCGCCATGCACCTGACCCATCGCCAGCATCGGATTGATCAGATTGCCGAAATCATCCACCACCGTATAGCGGTCCGGCGTTACGATCCCCGTCTCGGGGTCGATCACAACCTCTGCGATGTGCACACCATTGGGAAAGCTACGTGCCTCCAGCGTCGCGCGTTCATGATGGGTCAACAGATCGTCGCGGCCCTTCTCGCGCGCCATCTCCGCCACTTCCAACATCGTGGGCGTCAGGTTGGACCCATCCGCGCGGAATCGCTCGTCATCAAAGCTGATCTCGGACGCAGGCACGCCCATCTCGTCCGCCAGAAAAGCCGTAAACGCGTCCTTCATTTTGCCCACCGTCGCCAGCGTCGCATTGTTCTGTGTGGTGACCGAGCGTGACCCGCCTGTGCCGCCGCCCTTGGCAATCAGGTCACTGTCGCCCTGAATGACCGTGATCCGGTCCGCAGGAATTCCCGTCTGGTCGCTCAGGAACTTGGCATAGACTGTCTCGTGCCCCTGCCCGCCCGACTGTGTACCGACCAGAATTTCGACCGTGCCATCCTCAAGGAAGTTGACCTTGGCCCCCTCGCTCGGATCACCCAGAATACTCTCGATGTAGTAGCAGATACCCTGCCCGCGCAGCAGCCCGCGCTTGGCATCCGCCGCGCGGCGCTCAGCAAACCCCGCCGCGTCCGCCTGCGCTGCCCCGCGCGTCAGCACCTTGTTGAAATCGCCCACGTCGTAGGTCTCGCCTGTGGCGGTAGCATAGGGGAACTGCTCCGGCTTGATAAAGTTGATCCGCCGCAGCTCCCACGGGTCCACGCCCAATTCTCGCGCCGCACGGTCCATCACCCGCTCCAGCACATAGATCGCCTCGGGCCGTCCGGCGCCGCGGTAGGCATCCACCTGCACGGTGTTGGTATAGTATCCCTCCACATGCAACCATGTGGTCTGCACATCATAGACCCCCATCAGCACGCGGCTGAACAGCGTCGTCTGGATTGGCTGGCCGAACTGGCTGTTGTACGCTCCCAGATTGCACTTGGTCCGCACGCGGTAAGCCGTGATCTTGTTGTCCGCATCAAACGCCAGCTCCGCGACGGAGGTCAGATCCCGCCCGCCATTATCCGACAGCATGGCCTCCGTCCGGTCCGACATCCAGCGCACCGGCTTGCCCAGCACGCGGGTTGCATGGCTGATCAGGTAATACTCGGGGTAGGCCATCGCCTTCATCCCGAACGCGCCGCCGGTGTCGGGGTTGGTCACCCGCACGTCGGCCTCGTCCAGCCCGAACGCTTTGACCAGATTGCCCTTATGCACCCAGACACCCTGCCCATTGTTGGCCAGATGCAGACGCTTTCCGTCCCACTCCGCATAACATCCGCGCGGCTCGATCGAGTTCACGATGATCCGGTTGTCCCCCACTTCCAGGGAGACAGTCCGCGCCGCCGCCTTGAACGCCGCCTCGGTCGCATCCTCGTCGCCCATACCCCAGTCAAACGCGCAGTTGTCGCCCGCTTCTTCATGCAGCGTCTCGCCGCCACGCGTCAGCGCGATCTTCGCGGGCAACTCGTCCACGTCCAGCATGATCAACTCGGCCGCATCGCGCGCCTGATCATAGGTCTGCGCCACCACCATCGCCACAGGCTCGCCCACATAGCGCACTTTGCCCTTGGCCAGCATCGGACGCAGCGGGCTTGCCGCATCACTGCCATCACGGTTCTTCAGGATCGCACCGGCCATGGCGATGTCCACACCCGCCGCTTCCATATCTTCGCAGGTAAAGACCAGATGCACACCCTCTGCAGCCGCAGCCTCGCTCACATCCAACCCCGTGATCACCCCATGCGCCAGGGGCGAGCGGAACACATAGGCATGAAGCGCATCCTTTGGCGCAATGTCATCCACATAGCGCCCCGCACCTGTCAAAAACCGCAGATCCTCTACCCGTTTAACCGACTGGCTCTTGCCGAATTTTTCCATGTGACTGCTCCCTGCACATCCATTACCGCTTTATCCCGAACCTAGCGGCCCCGTCGGCCATGTCCAGCCACCACATCACGTCATAACGACTCAAAACCGGCGGCACCCTTCCCCTCTGGTCGATCCTCGGCTACATCACCCCTCAAACCCCAATACGGAACCGATGATCATGGCACTGGAAAAGAACTTCGACGCAACCGAGGCCGAGGCGCGCATTTACGCCGCATGGGAAGACGCGGGCGCGTTCAAGGCAGGCGCAAATGCCTCGCGCGATGAAACCTACTGCGTCATGATCCCGCCGCCCAACGTCAACGGATCGCTGCACGTGGGCCATGCCTTCAACAACACGCTCCAGGATATCCTGACACGCTGGCACCGCATGCGCGGGTTCGACACGCTCTGGCAGCCGGGTCAGGACCACGCGGGCATCGCCCTGCAACTGGCCGTGGAAAACCAGCTTGCCAAAGAGGGCATCAAACGCACCGACCTCACCCGCGAGCAGTTCCTGAAACACGCATGGGCATACAAAGAAGCCACCGCCGACACCATCGTGGGCCAGCTCAAGCGTCTCGGATCAAGCTGCGACTGGTCGCGCAACGCCTTCACCATGTCGGGCGCGCCGTTCGACACACGCAAGGGCCATGAAAACTCGCCCAACTTCCACGATGCCGTCATCAAGGTCTTCGTGCAGATGTACAACGAGGGCAAAATCTACCGTGGCAAACGTCTGGTAAACTGGGACCCAAGGTTCGAGACGGCGATTTCCGATCTGGAAGTGGAGAACACCGAAGTCCCCGGTCACATGTGGCACTTCAAATACCCGCTCGCCGGTGGTGCGACCTATGAATACGTCGAGAAAGACGAGGACGGTGTTGAGACCCTGCGCGAAACCCGCGACTACATCTCCATTGCCACCACCCGCCCCGAAACCATGCTGGGCGACGGCGCGGTTGCCGTTCATCCATCAGACGAACGTTACGCGCCCATCGTTGGAAAACTATGTGAAATCCCCGTAGGGCCAAAAGAGCACCGCCGCCTGATCCCAATTATCACCGATGAATATCCCGATAAGGATTTCGGCTCCGGTGCCGTGAAAATCACAGGCGCGCATGACTTCAACGACTACCAGGTCGCCAAGCGCAACAACATTCCGCTCTATTCCCTCATGGACACAAAGGCGTCCATGCGCGCCGACGGCAAACCCTACGCCGAGGAAGGCGCCATCGCCCAAGCCATCGCCAATGGCACGCAGGATTTCGACGAGGCGATGATCGCCGCGATGAACCTTGTCCCAGAAGAATATCGCGGCCTCGACCGTTTTGCGGCGCGCGACAAAGTAGTGGCAGACATCACCGCAGAAGGCCTTGCCGTTATGCATGACGTCACCCGCACAGTGAAGGACGAGGACGGCAATAAATCCGAAATCACCGAGACCGTTCCTTACGTCGAGAGCAAGCCCATCATGCAACCCTTTGGCGACCGCTCCAAAGTCGTGATCGAGCCGATGCTCACCGATCAGTGGTTCGTGGATACTGACCAGATCGTAGGCCCCGCCCTCGACGCCGTGCGCAATGGCGACGTCAAAATCATGCCCGAGAGCGGCGAGAAAGTGTATTATAACTGGCTCGACAACATCGAGCCGTGGTGCATCTCGCGTCAGCTGTGGTGGGGACACCAGATACCGGTTTGGTACGGTCTCGACCTCAAGCGCGAAGGCTTCATGGACGACGAAGGCGACGGTGCCCTCGACCTCGTTGAGATCGGTCGCCTGCTGATGGATCAATCCCTGCCCGAAGGCAGTGATCACATCGCCTGCGCCGCCACCTTTGATGCCGCCACTTCCGGCTTCAAAGATTCCATCGCCGCCCTGCCCACGCCACTGAACCATGCCCGCGTGGTCGAGGTCGCCAATCGCGCGGAAGCCATGCACATGCTGTCCGAGAGCCTCGGCAAATATTCCTTCAGCCAAGATCCGACAGACATCCTCTACCCCGTCTGGCGCGACCCCGACGTGCTCGACACATGGTTCTCCTCCGGCCTCTGGCCCATCGGCACACTCGGCTGGCCCGAGGAAACGCCGGAGCTGAAAAAATACTTCCCCACCTCAGATCTGATCACTGGTCAGGACATCCTGTTCTTCTGGGTCGCCCGCATGATGATGATGCAACTCGACACGGTAAAACAGATCCCGTTCAACACCGTCTACCTCCATGGCCTCGTACGCGATGCCAAGGGCAAGAAGATGTCGAAGTCCGTGGGCAACGTCATCGACCCGCTGGAGATCATCGACGAATACGGCGCCGACGCCCTGCGCTTCACCAACGCCGCCATGGCGTCGCTCGGTGGCGCGCTCAAGCTCGACGCCGCGCGCATCGCAGGCTACCGCAACTTCGGCACCAAGCTCTGGAACGCCCATAAATTCGCCGAAATGAATGGTGTGTTCGAGGCGCGGCCGGTGTACGCGCGGTGTACAAACGGTGTACCGCCTGTGACACCCAACGCGACCCTCAACAAATGGATCATCGGAGAGACCGCCCGCGTCCGCGAGGAAGTCGATGCGGCGCTCGACACCTACCGCTTCAACGACGCCGCCAGCGCGCTTTACGCCTTCGTCTGGGGCAAGGTCTGCGACTGGTATGTCGAGCTGTCCAAGCCCCTGCTGCAAGATGATGACGGCCAGGGCGAAATCGCAAAAGAAACACGCGAAACAATGGCTTGGGTGCTCGATCAATGTCTGATCCTGCTGCATCCGCTCATGCCTTTCATCACCGAAGAGCTGTGGAGCCAAACCGCCAAACGCGACAAGATGCTCGTCCACGCCGACTGGCCGTCCTACACCGCCGCTGACCTGCTGGACGCAGACGCAGACCGCGAACTGAACTGGGTTACCTCCCTGATCGAAAACATCCGTTCCGCCCGCGCCCAAATGCACGTCCCCGCAGGCCTCAAGGTGCCCATGATCGTCACCGAAATGGACGCCGCAGCACAGGCTGCATGGAACAATAACGAGGCCATGATCAAACGCCTCGCCCGCGTGGAAACCCTTGAGAAGGCAGATAGTTTCCCCAAAGGCACCGTCGCCATCAGCGCCCCCGGTGCGACCTTCGGTCTGCCGCTTGAAGGCCTCATCGACATCGAGGAAGAGAAGTCCCGCCTGCAGAAATCGCTCGACAAACTGGGCAAGGAAATCGGTGGCCTCAAAGGGCGTCTGAACAACCCCAAGTTCGCCGCTTCCGCCCCCGAGGACGTTGTAGCCGAAGCACGCGCGAACCTGGATGCCCGTCAAGAAGAGGCAAACCAGTTGCAAGCAGCATTGGACCGGCTTTCCGAAATAGGCTAAAATAGCGTTATGCGCAGTTTTACCCGCCTTATAGAACAACAGATCGCCAAGGCCCGTGCCTCTGGCGCTCTGACGGGATTGAAGGGGGAAGGCAAACCGCTTCTTGATATACCGATCGAAACCGGAGAGGCTGCAGCCGTTTCCGCAGGGATGCGTATGATGGCCGAAGCAGGCGTCGTACCAGAGGAATTCGGCATCAAGAAAGAGCTGGATGCTGCGCGCAAACTCTATGCGGGGCTTACCACGGAAGAGGCGCGCAAAGAACAGATGTCGAAAATCAGCGCTCTAGAGCTGCGCCACAACATTGCTGTCGAGGCGCGCCGGAAGTTTCTGGGCTAAGGTCTTTCGCCTCTGGCGCGATTAGCCGCTATTTGAAAACCGCCGGGCGCTTGCCGAAGGCCGCCGCGACGACTTCCATCTGGTGCGGCTTGCCCATCAACTTCACCTGCTCGCGCGACTCTGCGTCCAGAACGGTTTTGACATCCGATGTCTCTGCAACTGCAATCAATCGCTTGGCTGCACGGATGGCGGACGGGCTCTTGCCTGCAATGGTTTCGGCCAGCTTTTGCGCGGCAGCAAGCGGATCGTCGGCCAGTTCTGTGACCAGCCCCCACCGCTCGGCCTGCTCTGCGCTCACAGGTTCCGCCGTGTAGGTCATCCGGCGCAGCACGTCCGAGCGCACCAACTTGGGCAGCAGAACCATACCGCCCATATCTGGCACGATCCCCCATTTCATCTCCATCACGGCAAACTGCGCATCGGGCGATGCAATCCGGATATCCGCCCCCAGCGCCAGCTGGATGCCCGCGCCAAAGCACACCCCATGAACCGCCGCGATCACCGGAATATCCATCCGCGCCCAGACCATCGCAAATTCCTGCCACTGGTTGGTGGTGCCATCACCGTGGGTCCGCGGCATCAGCAACTCGGCCGGGTCCTTGCCGATCATGCCGGATAGACCGGAAATATCGATTCCTGCGCAAAACGCCTTGCCCTCGCCCGAGATGATAACCACCCGTGCGTCCGAGGCTGCAATCTCCTCGCCCGCTGCGATCACAGACGTGATCATCTCCTGATCGACAGCATTCATCTTGTCCGAACGGGTCAGACGGACATGGGCTATATGGTTTTTGTGGACGATTGAAACGCGGGACATGGGCTTTCCTCCGGTAGCTTTGACTCCAGCCAAGCAGAAGGCGCCACCGCAGGCCAGCGAAACGTGGCGGAACTTGGTCCGGCGCGATCTTCTGTGCCGCAACCAACACCTCTTGCTCTTGCCCTCGAGCCTGCATTAACTGACCGCATGACACATCCTCGCCTCACACCGCTCGCTCTTTCCCTGCCCGCCACAGTCCCGTTTGTTGGGCCCGAAACGCAAGAGCGTGCGCGTGGCGCTGCTTTTGACGCGCGGCTGGGTGCGAACGAAAATGTCTTTGGCCCCTCACCCGATGCCGTCCGCGCCATGGCCCAGACCCCGCAATGGATGTACGGCGATCCCGAGAGCCATGACCTGCGCGCGGCCCTTGCCGCCCATCACGGCTGCCGCCCCGAGAACATCATGGTGGGCGAAGGCATCGACGGGCTGCTAGGCTATATCGTGCGGCTGATGGTGGGACCGGGCGATGCGGTCGTCACCTCGGCGGGTGCGTACCCTACCTTCAACTACCACGTTGCGGGCTTTGGCGGCGTGCTGCACGCTGTGCCCTACGTGGAAGACCGCGAGGACCCCGCCAGCCTTTTCGCCAAGGCAGCAGAGGTGGATGCCAAGCTGGTCTATCTGGCCAATCCCGACAACCCGATGGGTAGTCACCACAGGGGCGCGGACATTGTACAGATGATGGAGACCCTCCCCGAGCGCACGCTACTGGTCCTTGATGAGGCTTATGTGGAATGCGCCCCCGAAGGCACCGCACTGCCGTTGCCCGCAGATGATCCTCGCGTGATCCGCATGCGCACCTTCTCCAAGGTCTATGGACTGGCGGGCGCACGCGTGGGCTATGCCATCGGCCACCCCGAGTTGATCGCCGCGTTTCACAAGGTCCGCAACCATTTCGGCATGAACCGCGCCGCACAGGCGGGCGCGTTGGCAGCACTGGCGGATCAAGCCTATATGGCCAACGTGCTGCACCAGATAGCGGAGGCACGGGAGCGGATCGCGCAGATCGCGCGCGACAACGGGCTGGCGCCGCTACCCTCGGCCACGAACTTTGTGACCATAGATTGCGGCCGCGACGGCGCTTTTGCCAAGGCGGTACTGGACGGACTGGTGGCGCGCGGGATCTTTGTGCGCATGCCGTTTGTCGCCCCGCAAAACCGCTGCATCCGCATCAGCTGTGGCACGCCCGAGATGCTCGATGCGGTTGCCGCCGCCCTGCCCGCAGCGCTTGCGGATGCAGAAAAAAGCTGACGCGCGAGGATTATGCGCTAAAATTTTGCCTGTAGCGGCAAAACAGCGAGGCTTCCCATGGACGACAGGCGCGGCACCGCCCCGAATTTCACCAATGCCTGCGTCGTGATGTTCGGAGTGAACATCGCTTGGGTGTTCATGGTAATCTGGTCGATCTGGGGTCTTCTGGCGGTCGCTGCAACCGGATGGTGCATCAACCGCCTGATCGACTATATCGCCGCACGCAGGGACTAGACGCCCCCGATCACGTCCGCCGCCGCATCCAGTGCACCGCGCCCGTGCGGAATACCAAGGCCGGACAGTCCGGCCTGTATCCCGCCCAGCATCCCCATGATCATCTGGCCGTTCACGTGGCCCATGTGGCCCAGCCGGAAATAGGCATCGCGCGCCGGATCTCCGGGCTCGGCCATGCCCAGACCGATGCCCAGCGTAAGGCCCAGCTCGCTCTGGACCCAGTCGCGCAGGCGTGTGCCATCGTTCCCGCTCAGCCGCAGGGCGGTCACAGCAGTGCTACGGTTCGCCGGATCGGCGACGTTGAGGCGCAGATCACCGCCCTCGGCCCATGCATCACAGGCTGCCCAGACCGCACGCGCCAGCACGCCATGACGCGCCCAGACATGTTCGATCCCCTCGTCGTGGATCATGCCCAGCGCCACGCGCAGCCCGTAAAGATGGTGCGTGGGCGCCGTGCCGTTGAAATACTCCCAGAACTCGGTCGCGGTGCTGCGTGGGGTCCAGTCCCAATAGCGGCTGACGCGCGGCATCGCCTCGCGCACGGCCTGCGCGCGGTCATTGAAGAAGACGAACGAACAGCCCGGCGGTACCATCAACCCCTTCTGGCAGCCCGTCACCATCACATCTACGCCCCAGGCATCCATCTCGAACCGGTCACAGCCCAGCGAGGCGATGCAATCCGCCATCAGCAGCGCGGGATGGCCCGCAGCATCGAGAACGCCGCGCACTCCCTTGATATCATTCAGAACCGAGCTTGAGGTGTCTACATGTACCGCCAGCACAGCCTTGATCCGGTGGTCCCTGTCTGCGGCCAGTGCCTGCGCGATCACCTCCAGATCCATCGGTGAGGATTTCCCGAAATCGAGCACTTGCGCCTCGGCGCCCAGCCCCGTGGCCACATCGCCCCAGCCATGGCCGAAACGGCCCGTGGCAGGCACCAGCACGCGGTCACCGGGCGCGACCACATTGCTCAGCGCTGCTTCCCACGCCGCGTGGCCGTTACCGATGTAGATCGCAGCGTAATGCTCGGTCCGCGCCACGCGCTTGAGGCCCGCCATGATGTCCGGCATGGCATCCACCAACTCGCCCGCATAGATGTTGGGTGCAGCGCGGTGCATGGCCTGCAACACGGCCTCCGGCATCACAGAGGGGCCGGGAATCGCAAGATACCCGCGCCCGTTGGAGAGATTTGGCCTGTTTGTCATCTGAGTTTTCCTATCGTTCGGGCATGTGCCTGCCAGCGTCTGAGGCGCACCATACGCCTGAGGCACGCCCCGTCAATCTCTGCGCTGCTTGCCCCGCCCCCAAGCGCACACTAAGGTCGCCCGAGCGCAGCCGCGTCCGAAGAAATAAAGGCCAAAAGATCTATGAGCGATGAGAACACCTATACCTCGGGCGCCCTGATGCGCTGGCTCTGGCGCGACTATCTGCGCAAGCATATGGGTAAATTGATGTTCGCTGTGGTCTTCATGGCCATCGAAGGCGCTACGCTGGGCGCAATGGCCAAGCTGATGGAGCCGATGTTCGACCGTGTTTTTGTGGCGGGCGAGCAGTCGTGGCTGCTCATCGTAGGGCTGGTCCTGATGGGGATCTTTGTCCTGCGGGCTGTATCGGGAGTGGCGCAAAAGGTGCTGTTGACGCAGATCGCACAGCGCTCGGCCGCTGACATGCGTATTGATCTGCTGGACCGGATGATGCAGCAGGACGGCGCGTTTCACCAGACCCACCCGCCCGGCTTTCTGGTGCAGCGCGTGCAATCGGACGTGAACGCTGTAGGCGACGTATGGCGCGCGATCATTACCGGCGCGGGGCGCGATTTCATCGGGCTTATCGTCCTGCTGGGCGTAGCCATCTCTATTGATCCTGTCTGGGCGCTGCTGGCGTGCATCGGCATTCCCGTGATGGTCCTGCCTGCAGCCTTTGCCCAACGCTTCGTTCGCCGCCGCGCACGCGAAGCGCGCGATCTGGGTGCCAGCCTCTCGACCCGGCTGGACGAGGTGTTCCACGGCATCGTTCAGATCAAACTCAACGCGCTTGAGGACTACCAGTCCCGCCAGTACCGCGACATCACCAAACGCTTTGTCGGCACCGAAGTGCGCACCGCCTTTGGCAGCTCCGCCATCCCCGCAATGATCGACATTATCTCAGGCATCGGGTTCATGGCCGTGATCCTCTATGGCGGGTCCGAGATCATCTCGGGCGACAAGACCATCGGCGAGTTCATGACCTTCTTCACCGCCATGGGCTTTACCTTTAACCCGCTGCGGCGTCTGGGCTCGATCAGCGGCCAGTGGCAGGTGGCGGCTGCGGCGCTGGAGCGGATCAAGGAGCTGATGGATGCGCCTTTGCGCCTGATCTCGCCCGATAAGCCAGTCAAGGCCCCACGGGATCACAGCGATATTACACTGGAAGATGTCACGTTGTCCTTTGGCGATACTGAAGTGCTGCATGGGCTGTCTCTAAGCGCTGAAGCGGGTAAAACCACCGCGCTGGTGGGCGCATCAGGGGCGGGCAAGTCGACCATCTTCAACCTGCTGACCCGCCTGCTGGACCCGTCGTCGGGCCATGTGCGGATCGGCGGAGTCGCGACCACAGAAATGACCATCCCTGATCTGCGAACGCTGTTTTCCGTAGTCAGCCAGGAGGCTTTGCTGTTTGATGAGACATTGCGCGAGAATATCGTGCTGGGGCGCACGGATGTGACAGACGAACAGCTCAAGAAAGTGCTCGACGCCGCCTTCGTCTCGGATTTCCTGCCGCAGCTGGAGCGTGGGCTGGACACGCCAGTCGGACCGCGCGGATCGGCACTGTCCGGGGGCCAGCGCCAGCGCGTCGTCATCGCACGCGCGCTGTTACGCGACACGCCAATGCTGCTGCTGGACGAGGCGACCAGCGCGCTGGATGCGCAATCCGAGCAGGTCGTGCAGGACGCGCTGGACCGTCTGTCGGAAGGCCGCACAACGTTGGTCATCGCGCACAGGCTCAGCACCATCCGCAACGCGGACAAGATCATCGTCATGGACCGTGGCCGCGCCGTGGATCAGGGCACCCATGAGGAGTTGCTGGAACGCGGCGGCATCTACGCAGATCTGTACCGCCTGCAATTCCGCGACGGGAAGACCGTATCGGACAAGCGGCGCGGGATCATGCGGCGGCGCGACGCCCCACCTCCCGAGCAGCAGCCGAACCTGCTGCAACGGATCGGACAGCATTTCTTCGGGAATTGATCCCGGGCATCTGCGAGAACGCCCGACACGGGAATAGAATATGGTATCGCGCGCAAGCGCGTCCGCCGGATCAGGCCCCGCGACTGTAAGAGCGCGCCAGCCGCTCGGGCGACACACCCGCCACATAACGCGCCAGCGTCCAAAGGTTGCGCGCACCGCGCCTTAGCCAGCCTTGCCGACGGTATTTAAGAGCCGAGGTCACAGCTACCGCATCGAGTTGCACCAGCCGTCCGCGCAGCGCCCGCGCCAGCGCCACGTCCTCCATCAGCGGCTGGTCGGCGTAGCCCCCGACGGCCTCATAGAGATCGCGGTGGATCAACAACGCCTGATCACCGTAAGGCAGCCCCAAAGTGCTGCGCAGATTGGCCCAGCCTGCCACCAGCCACGCCGCAAGGCCAGGATGATCAAACGCAAGTCTGCACCAACCCGCCTTGTCCTTTTGCGTCAGATGGGCACGCACAGCCTCGCTCCATCCTGGCGCCAGCACGGTGTCGGCGTGCAAGATCAACAACCAGTCACCCTGTGCCGCAGCCACTCCACGCCGCAGCTGGCCGCCGCGCGACGCAGGGCCATGCAGCACCGAAGCGCCCCAGGCCTGCGCTACCGCGCCACTTGCATCACTCGATCCGCCATCGCTGACCACCAACTCGCGGATCAGGCCAGCGTCCAGCCCCTCCATCAATGCGCTAAGGCACGCCCGCAACGCAGGCTCCGCGTCGAGCGTAGGTACAACAACTGAAATCTGTGCCCGCATCACGGCCCCTTGGGATCATGCCCCTGTAAACCGGAGCCGATGTTGTTATATGTAAGCCGACACCAAAAGGATAGCCCGATGACCCACTCTTCCCGCCGTATCCTGCGCCTGAGCGGTGCAGACGCCCACAGCTTCCTACAAGGTTTGGTGACCAATGACGTCACCCGTATAAAGCACGGTCTGGTCTATGCGGCGATGCTGACACCGCAGGGCAAATACCTCGCGGATTTCTTTCTGGCCGCTGACGGGAATGATATCCTGCTGGATGTCGATGCCGCACAGGCGGATATGCTGGCCCAACGGCTGGGCATGTACAAACTGCGCGCCGACGTCCAGATCACGCCGACAGATCTGCACCTGCACAGGGGCACCAACACGCCCCCCGCCGACGCCCTGCCGGACCCGCGCCATGAGGCGCTGGGATGGCGCGCCTACCGTGATGCACCACAGAGCGACGATACCACGGACTGGCACGCTCTCTATGTCACGCATCTGATCCCGCACAGCGGGGTCGAGTTGACGCCGGACAGCTTCATTCTGGAAATGGGGTTCGAGCGGTTGGGTGGCGTGGATTTCCGCAAGGGCTGCTATGTCGGGCAGGAAGTGACCGCACGGATGAAACACAAGACAGAGCTTCGCAAAGGACTGGCGCAAGTGGCGGTCTCGGGTCCGGCAGAAACCGGAACGCCTATCATGGCAGATGACAAGCCCGCAGGCACCCTGCTGACCCGTTCTGGCGACAGCGCGTTGGCCTATCTACGGTTCGACCGCGCGAAAGGCGAAATGGACGCCGAAGGTGCCACCGTGACCCGTACCGCCTGAACGCGAAACGCAGCCCCGAGGGACTGCGTTTTTGTCTCAATAATGTCGTAGCCTCAGGCGCGCTCTACATACTCGAACGTCTCGGTGTTCACGATGATATCCTCGTCCGGCCCGACGAAGGGCGGCACAGAAACTTTCACGCCGTTGTCAAGGATCGCAGGCTTGAAGGAGTTCGCGGCTGTCTGGCCTTTGACCACCGGCTCGGTCTCCACAATTTTGCAAGTGACCTTTTGCGGCAATGCAGCGTTGATCGCCTCGTCCTCATGGTATTCCACAACTATCATCATGCCGTCTTGCAGGAACGGGCGGCGGTCGCCCAGCAGATCTGCGGCCAGTTGCACCTGCTCATAGGTGTCCGTGTCCATCAGCACCAGCATGCCGTTGTCTTCATATAAAAACTGCTGGTCTTTCTGCTCCAGACGGACCTTCTCCACTTTGTCGGCGCTGCGGAAACGCTCGTTCAGTTTAGACCCGTTGCGCAGGTTCTTCATCTCGACTTGCGCAAATGCACCACCTTTGCCCGGTTTTACATGATCAACCTTTACAGCCGCCCAAAGACCGCCGTTGTGCTCGAGTACGTTTCCGGGGCGAATCTCGTTTCCGTTAATTTTGGGCATGTGTCAAAACTCTGGCAAAAGGTTGATGATTTATTGCCTAGACCTATATCTTGGGTAGAAACCGCGCACAAGGAGCCGTGTTTAGTACAAGACCCTCTTCGATCTATGCACTAAACGCATGGCTGTCATGCACAAACGGGGTATCCGAATCGCTCTTTATCTGTCAGAAGGGGCAAACGCCGAAAATGACAAGAGCAAGAATAATGGAAGGACGACGAGTTGAAAGATTTCGTTGATGGCACGGCCTTTAATAACGAACAAGGTAACCGCGCCCGTAAGCTGTTCGCAGCAGTTGTACTCGCTGCACTCGATGATGCAATCGCAGATGACAAGAAATATGGCAATGGCCCAGAGCAGATCGCCCGTTGGGCGCGCTCGCGCGATGGCCGTGAAGTCTTGAGCTGTGCTGGTATCGACCCCAACGAACGTGTTGTGACCGGCTTGATGGACTTTGTAGGCAAAGGTGTACGGACCTCCGTCGCCCTGTCGCGCGAAGAATCAGAGCGCCGCAATGCAGCACAACAGGCCGAAGCCGCGTAAGCGACGACCGCCTGCTACCCTAAAAAGACGCAGCCCCCGGGCTGCGTTTTTTTATGCGTGTGCCAAGGTTGGCCAAAGGACAGAGCATGGCAAAAGCGATTATGATTCAAGGCACCGGCAGCAATGTCGGAAAGTCGATGCTGGTGGCCGGCATTCTGCGGGCATGCCGTGCCCGCGGGCTGGAGGTGCGCCCGTTCAAACCACAGAACATGTCCAACAACGCAGCCGTGACAACCGACGGCGGAGAGATCGGGCGCGCGCAGGCTTTGCAGGCGCGCGCGTGTGGAGTGGCCCCACATACCGATATGAACCCCGTCCTGCTCAAACCACAATCGGCCACCGGCGCGCAGGTGATCGTGCAGGGGAAAGTTGCCGGGCAACAGGAGGCGCAGGACTTCGGGCGGCGCAAGGATACGCTGATGCCTGCGGTGCTGGAGAGCTTCCGAAGGCTTGCGAACGCATGTGACCTGATCGTAGTCGAAGGGGCCGGATCACCTGCAGAGACCAACCTGCGCGCCCGCGACATCGCCAACATGGGCTTTGCCCGTGCGGCAGGTGTGCCGGTCATCCTCACCGGTGATATTGATCGGGGTGGCGTGATTGCGCAAATCGTCGGCACCCAAGCGGTGCTGGACGCAGACGATAACGCTATGATCAAAGGATTTTGCGTAAACAAATTTCGCGGGGATCGTAACCTGTTTGACGAAGGGCGTGACGACATCGCCGCGCGCACGGGCTGGCCGTGCTATGGCGTATTGCCCTGGTTTGACCATGCGTACCGCTTGCCTGCCGAGGATGTCATGGACCTGCCCGCCCGCGCCCGCTCGGGCGGTGCGGGGCTGGTGATTGCAGTGCCACAACTGCCACGAATCGCCAATTTCGACGACCTTGATCCGCTGGCAGCCGAGCCAGCGGTGGATCTGCGGCTGATCCCCCGTGGCACCCCCCTGCCCGCCGAAGCAGACCTGATCCTGCTGGCAGGCAGCAAATCCACCATCGCCGATCTGGCAGACCTGCGGCACGAAGGCTGGGACATCGACATCGCAGCCCATATCCGGCGCGGCGGGCATGTGGCGGGGCTGTGCGGCGGTTACCAGATGCTGGGCAAGACCATCAGCGATCCTGCTGGCGTCGAAGGGCCTGCGGGCAGCGTTGCGGGGCTTGGGCATCTGGATGTCCACACGGTGCTGGAGCCGGTTAAAACGCTCGCCCTGCGAGACGGTACGGATTGTGCCAGCGGGACCGCGCTGCGTGGCTACGAAATTCACATGGGGCAGACCACCGGCGCCGATTGCGCGCGGCCATGGCTGCAACTCGGTGCGCGGACTGAAGGCGCCATCAGCAACTCGGGTCGCGTGCGCGGATGCTATCTGCACGGGCTGTTCGCTTCGGACGCTTTTCGCGCTGCGTTTCTTGCCACGCTCGGCACCCCCTCAACGGTGATGTTCGAGGATCGGGTCGAGGACACACTCGACGCCCTTGCAGCGCATATCGAGAAATACTTCGACCTCGATGCACTGCTCGCAGCGGCAATCGAGGTCAGCTAGGTATTACTCCAGTTCCTGCGCGGTCAGCGCGCGGTGGATCTCGCGGCGCACCAGCTTGCGCACATTGCGGGTAATGCGCTCGCCCAGCGCGCCTTGAAGCTCGGTGCGGACGATCTCGGCCACTAGTTCGCGCAGGGCTTCCTCGTCCATCAGCTGGTCATCCCCACCGAAGGCCGCAGCGACGGGGTCTTTGTCGGTCTCATCCCGCGCGACCTCTTGGGCATCATCAATCTCGTCCACCGCAGCGCTACGCAACGGCGCGCCCTTGGCGTCCAGCTCGACATCGTCTTCCCACGCCATCGCAGGAGTATTATGCGCAGACAAGTCGCTTGCTTCGTCGCCGTCCGGCTCCCATTCCTGGGGTGATTTTCCAATGGCTGCGCCCAGCGCAGCGATCTTTGCGGTCAGCGGAACATCCGCTTTCAGTAGGCTGGCGTCCTGTGGCTCCGGCTCATCTGCACGTGGGGCGTCATCAGATAATTCGATTTCGTTAGCGCTTTCGATATCGAAGGAATCGGCCTTCGCCGCTTTAAAATCCTCTTCGGGTGCCGGAGAAACATCCCATTGCTCCTCTTCCCGCGCGGCGTCATCTTCCCAGCTAGTGTCTTCGCCAAAGTGGTCTCGCGAAAGATCGAGGTCGGGCGTAGCGTCACCATATTCCACCGCCGCTTGCTTCAGCGTCGAGCTGTCGTTTGACAACACCGCGTCTGCTACCGGTTCATCCTCCGCATCGACCTCACTTATGTCGTCTTCCCAATAGCCCTCATCGCTATAGTCACCATCCGTCAGGCCAGTTTCATCATCGGACAAATCTTGTGTATCCAGCGATTCCTGGACCAGCGCCTTAATAGAGTTCGATGGCGTATCCGCTGCAGTAGCAGCGTCTTCCACATCGCTGTCGGTCTCCGGAGGTGTCCAAGTCTCGCGCGCGACTGATCCCAGATCCAGCGGCCCCTCATCAACCGGAGCGGTGGGCGCATCCGCAACACGCAACGCAGGTGTTAACACCAGACGGTCGTGCACGGGTTCTTCAGCAGCACGCGGAGGGCGCGGCGCACTGGACAGCCCTGCAAGCGGGCGTTTGTCTTCTGATACCAACCGGCGGATCGAAGACAATACATCTTCGACCTCTTCATTTGTGACAGCTTTGGACATTTTTCACCACTCTCTACTCAAAGGTAAAGATAACCCGTGGAACGGATTCTAACAATGGGGCGAAAATCGTTAAAAATTATAAAATTAGCCTGTTGCGTTCACGCAAATACAAAAAGGGCCGCGTCCAACGGGGCGGCCCTTATGCACGACAATCCTGATTGTCAGTACTATTCTTTTTGCAGACGCTTCAATACCCGGTCCAGCTGCGCACCCTGCTCTGACCGCTTCGTCGGGCTGTCTTTGACCAAGTTATAATATTCGTTGACATCGTATAGTTGCACAGGTAACCGCAGATCCCGCGCTGTAAGTCTGCCGGTTGCAGCAAGAACTGCGTAGGATGCGTTATAGACCAGTGTCTGCGCTGAAATCCGGGCCGCCTCTGCATCAAGCAAGGATTGCTCGGCATCAAGCACGTCCAATGTCGTCCGCGCACCCAAAGTCGCCTCTTCACGCACACCGTTGAACGCGATCCGCGCCGCACGGATCTGTTGCTCGGACGCCGTGATCGAGGCGCGCGCCGAGCTGAGCTGGGCATAGGCGTTGCCTACGTTTTGCTGGATATTATTGCGCACGACATGCAAGTTTCCACGCTCGGCATCGCGGCGCGCCTGCGCAGCCCGCACGACGGATGACCGCGCCCCGCCCTGATAGATCGTGCCTCCCGCATTAATCCCGATACGGGCACCTGTGCTGAAATTGCTGCTGTCGAAATTGTCACTCATCGTCAGGGCGCCTTGTAAAGCAACCGTCGGACGCTTGGCCGCTTCAGCGCGTTTGATCGCAAGCTCCGCCGCCGACACGCGGTATTGAACCGCGCGCAAATCAGGATGCACGCGCACGGCAAGGGCCTTTGCCGCGTCGATGTTGCCATCCAAGCTAGGCAGTTGCGGCGGCGGTGACAGGCGGCCGGGCGAACGCCCGATGATATTGCGATATTCCTCAACCGATATGGCCAGATTGCCCTGTGCCGTAGCCAGTCCGCTACGCGCTTCCGCCAGTTGAGCCTCGGCAAGCGCCACATCGGTACGGGTGACTTCACCCACTTCAAACCGGTTCTGTGCCGCCCGAAGTTCCTGTGTCAGCACGCGGACGTTGTTCTGGCGCAATTGAACGAATTCCGTCGCCTCGATCACCCCCATATAGGCTTGGACGCCCCGCAATAGCACCTGTTGTTCGACCCCGATCAGGGATTGGCGGGTCGCAAGCACGGTCTCCTTGGCCACATCAATTCCCAAAGCCGTTGCGCCGCCATCATATAACAGCAACTCCGCAATCAGCGATCCACTGGCCAGAAGGCTATCGGTGTTTTGCACGCCCAACAGAACAGAAGACTGACCACGGCCAATGTTTTGCGTGACGCTCGCGGTCCAGCGCAAGACAGGCTCTAGCGCAGCACCGGCAGCTGCCACATCTTCATCCGCCGCCCGAAGCAATGCCCGGTTCTGGGTTAGAAGGCCAGACTGGGCATAGGCGCTGACCAGCGCATCGGCCAACGTTTCGGCCCGCGCAGCGGGGGCGAAAACGCCCGCCACAACCACCGCAAGCGTGGCAAGACAAGTGCTTCGCACTTTTTGCAGTGCATCCTGCCTGATGTTACCAAATACCATGTCTAGGCCTCCGATGCCTTACAACCCGTGTCATCCTGCAGCAAATCAAAACTCACAGGGAGAATGTCACTTCTTTTTCAAATCCAGGCAGTAAAGGTGCTGCCGCATTGAACGCCAGACGCCAGCTGACTCGACCTTCGCGCTTGAAGCCAATACGGGCCTCGCCCAATGCGCCATCCATGAACAGCGCGGCAATACGGCCACCTTCCTTGAGCTGGTCCGTCAATGCATCAGGTATCTGCGCCACACCACCCTGAATGACAATCACATCATAGGGGCCGTGCTGCGGCGCGCCTTCCAGCAGCGGGCCTTCATGCACCACCGCATTGTCTGCACCGGCGGCGACTAGCGCATCCTGCGCCTCGCGGGCCATATCCTTGTCTTGCTCCACAGCGACAACAGCCTGAGCCATCCGCGCAATCACAGCCGTGGAATACCCCAGACCACAACCCACATCGAGCACCAGCTCGTCCCCGTCGACCGCCAGCGCGTCCAGCATCTTAGCCAGCGTGCGCGGCTCGACCAATACACGTCCGTTCCCGAGATCAAGATTTTCGCCAACATAGGCCGCCTCGCGCTTGGCCGAGGGAACGAAATCCTCGCGCGCCACTGACAACATAGCGTCGATAATAGGGAATTTGGTCACATCAGAAGGTCGTACTTGCGTATCAACCATCATCGTGCGTCGTGCCGAAAAATCACTCATGGGGGAATGCCCGTCTTTGCAGAATCCTGTTGGGTCTAATGTTGCACAACGGGCAGCGGGCAGCAACGCCACATACCGCCGCAGCACACCGTGAACTCTACCTAGGTTAAATCCACCTATTTTGCGTCTTGCAGCCCCCAAACACCCAGTCTATATCGGCTGACATTCGGCGAGTTGGCGGAGTGGTTACGCAGCGGATTGCAAATCCGTGTACAGGAGTTCGATTCTCCTACTCGCCTCCATTTACTTTCAATGACTTAGCGGATTTTGCAATCCAACTCAGTTGAAAGTCTAAACAAACGTCTAAACATTCCGTATTTGTTCTGTTCTTTTTTGCTGTGCCTGAATGGCCCGCATCTTCTGACGAACCTTCTTGGTGTCGTGTAAAACCATCGCAGGGCTTTGCCCTGTGACAGCGGCGATAAGATCATCACTGCAACCAGCTTCCAGCAGCTCGCATGCTGCATTGTAGCGCCAATTGTGAATGTCAAACTCCAACGCCCCAATCTTTTCACGCGCATTGCGGACCGCTTGCGAGGCACCGCGATAAGACCAGCGGTTTGTGCCGCGCTCGTTTGTCAGGATGAAAACAGAATGGCGGCTGGCCGCATCCAGTGCAGCGCGAAGTTCAGGAAGGATGGGAACCCAAAGCTCTTTGCCAGTCTTGTTCTGACGAATGGCAAATGCCCCGTCTTGAATATCAGACCAGCGCATTTCCAGAACCTCTCCGATCCTCTGCCCTGTGCCGAGGCAAAGCTCCATGACGAGCCTTTCCCGTGAGCCGAGAGAACAAGAGTTCCGGTAAGCGTCCAGCAGATCGCGCGGCCAAGGCTCACGCGCAACATTCTCAGTCTTGATCTCTGGAACGCCTTTAGCTGGGTTCGCTTCGCGCCACCCTAGATCATACAATGTTCCATGAGGACACGCAGAGAATAATTGGCGAAGCACGCCTTCTCTGCGTTTGCATCGCAAAGCTTAATGCCGTCTTTCCGCTTCATGTTGTATGGGTTTGCATCCGCCATGATCGACAGAAAGAAATCTAGGTACTTGTCATAATCCAAGGCGGTTCGTGGCTTTAGTCGCTTGAAACGGTGGGAGCTGCGATAATCCTTGACCAAAGCCCCGAAATTACGGGCATTGACCCGCTTGCGCCCCTCAAAGCGGCCATTCATGCATTGAGCAGCATTTTTTTGCCAACACGTCGGTTGTCAGAAATCCCGAACCTACCATGTGGCCCCCCCCCGCTCCAGCAGGCAATCCACCAGGCGCGACGTGCCCGCGCCGATATCTAACATAGCGGCGTCAATGGTTGCCCTTGTCGCCACGATCAGGTCAAACGAGTCTTGGGGACGATCCACGAACCATCTCGTCTCGAGCTCTCCTTGTGCTGACAGACGTATTCCCAGCGGTTCGGCTCTTCAGCCGTGCTTGGTTCCCTTACAGATCAACTCGCCGCAACCGAAGCGCATTTGTGATGACCGAGACAGAGAACAGGCTCATCGCCGCCGCCGCGATCATCGGCGACAGCAGCAGTCCGGTGAAAGGATAGAGTAGTCCGGCCGCGATCGGCACGCCAAGGGAGTTGTAGGCGAAGGCGAAGAACAGGTTCTGCTTGATGTTGCGCAGGGTCGCCCGCGCCAATTTGCGGGCCCGTACGATGCCCATCAGATCGCCACCCAGC
>Ga0163215_100584_pt1 | contig 53168 bp, 53 predicted proteins | sample SynspAceP_FD_185934 | JGI IMG/M metagenome (GOLD analysis project Ga0163215, IMG submission 185934) | Saline lake microbial communities from Ace Lake in Antarctica - Synechococcus sp. Ace-P (Hybrid Assembly) | ecosystem: Environmental > Aquatic > Non-marine Saline and Alkaline > Saline | place...
GGCTGGGATATGGACGATTTTTGGGTGTTTGGCTACGGATCGCTGATGTGGCGACCAGGTTTTGATCATGAGGAAACCCGGCAAGCACAGTTGTTTGGCTATCACCGGGCTTTGTGTGTGCGTTCTTTTGTTCATCGCGGTACCCCGGAGCGGCCAGGGCTGGTGCTGGGGCTCGATCGTGGCGGCTCCTGTCACGGCGTGGCATTCCGGGTCCGGCCGGAAAACCGGGACGTGGTTACGGGTTATCTGCGTGAACGCGAACTGGTGACCAATGTTTATCTTGAGACGACACGCAAGGTGCGGTTGGACAATGGTAGCGACGTCCTTGCCTTAACCTATGTTGTTGATCGCGCGCACACCCAGTATGCGGGTGCCTTGTCGACCGAGGATGCGCTTTCGCAGGTGTCGGGCGCCGTCGGGCAGTCGGGGCCAAACGAGGATTATGTGATCAACACGGTTGATCATCTCAACACGCTGCGAATTCGTGACCATCATCTTGAGGCGGTGGTGCATCGCCTCAAGGCCTGATCGTCGCCTAGCCAGTCAATGAAGAGGGGGGGCTGAGGGGAGCGCTCCAAGCTCTGCAAGCCTGCGCCGGGCGTCCTCGCGCAAGGGCACCTGCGGATTGGCTTTCACGGTCTCGACAAGCAGCTTGTCGCTGGCGGTTTCCATGACGTCGACGAGCTTCTCCATGAATGCATCGGGATGCATGCCGGGTTCGATCGGTGGCAGGATCTGCACCTTGAAATTTCCGGGATAGCGCAGAAACTTTCGCCGCGGCCAGAACAGGCCGGGGTGCATGACCACGGGAACCACAGGCACATCGAGATCGCGGTAAAGCCGGGCGATGCCATATTTGTAATTTGGCGGGGCGCCGGCGGGGCGGCGCGTGCCCTCGGGATAGATGATGAGCTGACGTCCGTTCCTGATCTCTTGCTTCGTTCGTTCAAGCACTCCGGCGATTACCTTGCCGCGTGCGCCGCGATTGACCGGTATCATTTTCATCTTGGAAATATACTGGCCAAAAAGCGGGATCCACGTGAGTTCGCGCTTGACGATATAGACCGGGTCATCGAGCCACGGCAGCAACGCATAGGCATCCCAGAACGACTGATGCTTGGGAGCGAAGATGTAGCCGCCCTCAGGGATGTTCTCGAGGCCTTCGATCTCAAATGTCGTTCCGACGATTTTCGCCTGCAGCCAGTGATTGGCCCGAGCCCAGTTTTTCGGCACGCTCCAAGCCGCCTTGCGGTCGGCGAAGAAGTAATAGGGCGAGAGCACAATCATCCGCCCGATCAGGTTTATGTAGAAGGCGATATTGAAAAGAATGGATCGAAAGACAATCATCGAGAAACCCGGGTTTGTGTGTGGCTCCGTCAGCACTTCGGACAGAACCGTCGGTCCGGGTTACACCATCGATGGGCAACCGAAAACCTGTCGCAGGGGAAAAATCACTGCAGGCTGGCTGCCACTGGTGTCTCTCCGGCTGCATCAGCGCGCAAGCCGCTCGCGGTTTTGGCGCCGCTCCAGTAGCGTAACCTGGCGAGCGAATATTTGGCGTACTCCATAAAGAGGGTGCGCAATGCAATTGGATCGGACAGCCATGTCTCGGTTTTCAGATCGGCATGGGTGACCGGGTAAGCCAGAAAGGTCACGTCGGGGCTTGCCTGGGAGAGTTCAAGCAGGCTGCGTGGCATGTGATAATTGTTGGTGACAACCAGAATGCGATTGTATCCGCGCTGGCGGATCCATCCGGCTGTTTCATTGGCGTTGCCGATGGTGTCGAGAGCTTCGTAACCGATGTCGACGCAGCAGGCGAAGGTGGCCATTTTTGTGCCGGTGGCACGGCGGAGCGCAGCACCGCTTGTGGACGGATTGACGCCGGAAATCAGCAGACGTTCGCCGACACCTTTTTCAAGCAGCGCCAGTGCCTGATCGATTCGCTGGTATCCGCCTGTCAGCGCCACGATCGCATCGACTTCACCGGTTATTTCTGTGGCTTTCAATTCCGCAATGGTGTCGGTGAACCTGAAAAACCCCATTGCAATCAAGGCTACGCTAATAATGGCGGCAACCGTGAGAATACGCAGACCATGATGACCCACCCGCCGGAGACGATGGATCGCATCGGTCTTGGCAGCCCCGGGTCTTGCCGGATCAGGCGGTACGGTTTCCACGTTCATAGATCATGAATACCCTGTGATTCCGGCAAGGACCAGTCGGATTTGCGGCAAAACCCGGGCAAGTTAACCTATTTCTGCCAGCGATGGGTCGGCGCGTTGGCGATCGATCTCGCGGATGGTGCGTGTGACGGTCAGGCGTGTGGTAACAGCGGTCATTGCCGATATCAGCACGATGATGCCGACAATGCCGAAATAGCCGGCGCCGCTGAGGGTAAAACGGCCGAACAGGGCGGTTACCTGATCGTTGAGTGCCGTGGCCATCGAGTTGGATTGCCAGGCGCCAAGCAGCAAAAACCCGAGAGCGGCAATGCCGCCGCCAAAGGATGCGCCCTTGAGCCCGATCAACAAAAAGCGTTTCTGAAATTCAGCTCCGATGAAACTTGTCTCGGCGCCGACAAAATGCAGCACTTCGACAATATGACGGTTGCCGGCCATTGCGCCACGGGTGGCGAAGATCACGGTCAGCATGGTTGTGGCGAACATCAGCGCCAGAATTCCGACCCCGATCAGGACAGTTATCCTGGCCATGGATATCAAACGGTTGGCCCAGGCGCGATGATCATCCAGCGTTGCTGCGGGAACCGCATCGGCGAGATTTTGCCGAATGGCAGAAAAATCCGGCGGGGCAGTCTCGTCAATGGTGACGATGACCAGCCGCGGCACGGGCAGTTCGTCCATGTCGAAGCCTTCACCAAGCCATGGTTCCAGCAGTCTGGCGGTAGAGGCGCGATCGACAATCTCTGCTGTCAGTGTTCCGGGGAAGGACAGGGCAATATTTCTGACCTCGGTGAGCGCCGTCTCCATGTCGAGGCCATCGTCGGGTTTGACCTGAATGGTGATCTCGCGGGAGACGTCTCCCTGCCAGGCTTCGGCCTTCTCCTGCACCATTGTCACGGTTCCAAGAGTCATTGCGCACAGAAACGACATGATGGCGATGACCACCATCAAGGCGTGACCGGTGACATTGACCGGAGGCACGATCGGCGCCATCGGCCGCAGGGTGACAAGACGTTCCCTTTTCTGGCTGTCACGGGTCTGATTGTCGCTGTTCTTAGCGGCGCGCTCAGTCATGAATGTCGAGCCGCCCTTCTGTAAGGATCATCCGGCGCGCATTGACCCGGTCCATCAGGCTCAGATCGTGGGTGGCGATTACAACGGCAGTGCCCAGCCGGTTGAGCTCGGTAAACAGGTTGAGCAGACGCTGCGCCATCGGCGGATCGACATTGCCGGTCGGTTCGTCGGCGAGCAGGATCTCGGGCTGATCGATCAGGGCGCGGGCGATTGCGACGCGTTGCTTTTCCCCACCCGACAGCACTGGCGGCAGTACATTGATGCGCTCGCCCAGTCCGACCCATTTCAGCAGCTCGATCACATCTGAGCGGTAACTCGCCTCATCCTTGCCGCGCACTCTCAAGGGCAGGGCGACGTTTTCGTAGGTGGTCATGTGATCGAGAAGCCGGAAATCCTGAAAAACAATGCCGATCCGGCGCCGCAACAAGGGCAGCTCCTCGCTCGGGATCACGGAAATATCGCGATCGAACATGCGAATCAGTCCGCGTGTGGGTTTGAGTGACATGAACAGAAGCCGCATGAGCGTGGTTTTGCCTGCGCCCGACGGACCTGTCAGAAACTGAAAGGAACGTTTTGGGATGTCAAAAGTCAGATCACGAAGGACCTCAGGCCCCATACCGTAACGCAAACCGACATTTTCGAAATGGATCAACTGTCACTTCCTGTCCCGGCGGTCTTTCTGCGCAGCGACTGGGCCGCACAGTCACCGGGTTATGGTTAATGCGGAGTTAAAATACCTGCCGAAGCGGCTGGTATACGTGGCTTGTTCGCCAAGCGTTAATCATTTTCATTTACGGACCGGTAAGAGATGTTTCAATGCCTTCTGTATGGGGAAGGTGGAAAAGGGGTGCCTTATGGGCGTTTCAAATCGTGCGGTACACGCGATCGAGCCGAGAGCCGGCGATCTTTTGACGCCCGATCGTAACCGCAAGCTGCATGACGCCCGTATACGAGATGTCGAGGATGCCTGTTTTGAATCGGTTTCTGCTCCGCGCGATGTGTTTTCGACGCGGCCACGCACCGGTGCCGACAACGGGGTTTTCAAATCCCGGATTACGCATCCTCAGGCTGGTGGCCCGATCCCGCGCGATTTCGTGGGTAAAACGACGGCACAGGGCGAGCGGCTTGGAGTGTTCGCTGGACGCCAGTCAGCAGGCTCAACCGGTGGGCTGAGGTCGCCTGTATCGGTATTTGCGCTTGGGGTAAGTGCAGTGGTGGCGATTGCTGTCTTCTGGATGGCAGGCGGCCATGCTTTGGTGATGAAGTCCGAAAACGGTGAGCAGGCCTTGCAGGGGAACGCGCCGCTTGTTTCGATCACAGACCGGGCCATTTTGACACCTGATCCAGTGGTGACGTCTTCCATTCCGGTCAAAAAGGCTCAGGCCACTGCAAACGGCTTCAGCGCTCCTTTACCGCGCCCGGCCCGGATTGAGCGGGCGGGGTCAATTCTGATGATCCGTCCTGCAGGCGATTAAGGCTGTCTATTTCTTAATGGAATCGTCTGAGGATTCTGTTTCTGATTGCGATCAGAGCGGTTGCGGGCCAGCGGTATGGGGCTTTTGAGGACGCAAAGCGGGATCAAATGGCTTTCAATTGACGGCGAAGGGCTCTAGGAGTGGGCGGAATTGTTGACCCAACGTCCTGGAGAGCGCGAATGCCGGTTGTGCGCGGAAAAATCATCGAGCCCCTGTTTACACCGGACGTGATTGCGGCGCGCAATCGCGAGATGGCAAAAGAGATCGCCGCCAATCCGAAGAAGGATCTGCTGGTCATTTCGATTCTCAAGGGCTCGTTCATTTTCGCCGCCGATCTGATCCGCGCATTGCATGATGCCGGGCTTGAACCTGAGGTCGAGTTCATTACCCTGTCGAGCTATGGCCGTGGAACCACAAGCCAGGGCGTCAAGATCATCAAGGATATCGACAGCGAGGTGCGCGGACGCGATGTGCTGCTGATCGACGACATTCTTGAATCCGGCCGGACACTGAGATTTGCACGCGACCTGATGTATGAGCGCGGCGCCAATGATGTTGATATCGCGGTGCTGCTCGACAAGCGCTCCCGCCGTGAAGGCAATCTCGACGCCGATTATGTCGGCTTCGAATGCCCGGATTATTTTGTCGTCGGTTACGGCATGGATGTGGCTTACGCATTCCGTGAGTTGCCATATGTCGGTGTGGTCAAGGGCGACGCCTGATCTCAGCCGTTGTCGGTGATTTTGAGCGTTTGCTAATGTTTCTGGCGTTCATCTTGCTGCAAGATTTGCGCCCTAGTTTCGCCTGACAAGCAGGGGACGCACGATATGGCCAGAATTCTCATCGCGGAAGACGAAGACTCACTCCGGCGCTTTGTTGCGCGGGCGCTTGTCATGGACGGGCACGAAATCGTTGAAGCCGGGGATGGGGCCGAGGCGCTGGATCATCTGATGGAGGGCAGCTTCGATCTGCTGTTGTCTGATATCCGGATGCCGGTGATGGATGGCATTGCGCTTGCGACCGCGTCTGCCGAACACAGCCCCGACATGCCGATCTTGCTGATGACGGGCTATGCCGAGCAACGCGAACGGGCCGAGCCGCTGATGCGGATCGTGATCGATGTGGTGCCCAAGCCCTTTACACTGCCTGATATCCGTCAGGCGGTAGCCGATGCTCTCATACAGCAGGCCGCCTGAGCTTACTGCTCCGGCTCTATTGCAGGTCGAGCAAGCGCTCGAGGTAGCGTTTCTCCAGTTCCGGTGACAGTTGATCACCCAGACGCTTGCGGATGGCATCGAGGATCTCGCGGGCGCGCTGGATATCAATCTCGTCAGGAACCTTGACCCGGCTGCCGAAATCCGGACCGGTGGTGGCGCGCGGGCGGCCGAGAGGATCGCGGTCATCGCCTGAGCGGTTTCCATTGCGATCAGGCCCTTCGCCTTCGGCTTCGCCCTGCTGGTTGCCCATTGCCTGCATCATCTGGTTCATCATGTCTTCGGCGCCCTGCCTGAGTGCCTGCAACGCCCGGCCCTGATCTCCCAGCGCCTGACCGGTTTCTCCACCTTCGAGATTCCCGGCGGCATCGCCCATCGCCTCACCCGCCTCGCCAAATCCTTCGGACGGCTGAATGCCGAGGCCTTCCAGATCGCCTTGCAATTGTCCCAGCGCGTCGCGCAACTGCTGCTGGCTGCGGCCCAGTGCTCCAAGCATGTCTTCAAGTGACTGGTCGCCTTGTCCCTGCTGGCCCTGATCCTCGCCCTGACCGGGTTGCTGCTGACCTTGTTGCTGGCGGTCACGGCCGTCGCCGGACTGGCTCTGGCGCTCCCGGTCGGCGCGCATGGTCTCGTCCATCAGCTGTTGTTGCTTGCGCATCAGTTCTCCGAGCTTGTCCATCTGCTGGCGCATCGGGCCGCTTTGCTGCTGCTGGCGCTGCTGCCGGCCAGCCTGCAGATTGTTCATCATGCGCTGCAGTTCCTGCAGCATCTGCTGGGCCTGATCCCGGGCGCCGGAGCGAGCCAGGTTCTCGATCTGGTCAAGCATGTTGTCGAGATCGCGCTGGCGCAGCATGTTTTCGGGCATCGCCTGCTGGTTCTGGGCATTCTGGTTGTTGGGATTCTGGCGTGCGAGCTCGCGGATATAGTCCTGCATGGCCTCGCGCAACTCGTCCATCAGCTGGCTGATCTCTTCATCGCTTGCGCCATTCTCCAGAGCTTCGGCGAGTGCATTCTGGGCGTCACGCAAGCGGCGTTCGGCGAGCGAGAGATTGCCATCCTCCATCTGCAGGGCGACGCCCCACATGTAGTTAATTGCTGCACGCAAATCCTCATCCGAACGGGCATTCTCGAGCCTGCTCCGGACCGATTCCAGCAACAGGTAATGGGTGAGGTTGGGGATGGTTTCCTCAGGCGCGATCGTCAGCGCATCGTGCAGATCAAATACCCGTTGTAAATTGTTGGCATCCAGCGCCAGCACGCCGCGCTGCTCGACAATTGCTGCCGCCAGCGGTTCGGAAAAACGTCGCCCGGGAAGCACAGTCTCGAGTGTTTCGCTGCGGCCTTGCTGTCCCGCTCCGTCCGTGGCGACCAATGTGATCAGCACCTTCTGGCCAGCAAGCGGATGTTCGGTCAGATCATGGCTTGCGACAGCCTGGTTATCCGTGGAGGAGCGCCGGGGCAGCGTGAGCCGGTATTTCGGCGGATCAAACAGCGGCCGGGCATTGGGCGCAGGATCAGCGGCGGGAACGATTTCGGCTTCGGCGCTGGCAATTCCGTGATCATCCGAGAGTGTGTATTCCAGCTCCAACGCGCCATTGGCGGCGCGGCGCGGTGTCTCGACGAAGGCTGCAACTGGCTGCTCATCAGGGATCAGGCGGATGACAAAAACAGCAGTGGACCTGCCGGCGCTGATTTTCAGCTCGCCATCGGCATCTGGCTTGAATGTCCAGCTTGATGCGCCTGTCGGAGCTGCCTGATTTGCGGAGGCGGCATCAGACGGTTCAACCGGATTGAGAGAACTTGCATCGGCACCCCACAGCACTTCCGCATCCGCAGTGTTGCCGCCGACGCGAATCGTGATTTCGCTGCCCTCGATGGCGCTGACAGGTTCTCCCTCAGGACGGGCCAGACCTGTGAGGAAGACTGGAGCCTGATTGACGTAGGGCGGCGGCGTGATCCAGGCGTCGATGCGGACATCGGGCAATTGGTTTTGCGCATGGCTGACAAAGGCATCTGAGGGCCTGCCGGCGTTTCCTGAGAAGGAATATCCAAAAGCAACAAACAGCAGCAGGGCGACGGCGGCCCGGATGCCCCAGGGATCGTGCTGCGGCAGACTTGAGCGTGGAATGCCGGTTTCGAGTGCTCCGATCTTCTCAGCCATCCGTCGGCGATGTTCGTGCCAAAGCGCGCGGGCGAATGGATCGTCCGCCTCGATGGTGTCGTCCTGGGCTGCGATCGCCTGATTGGCGATCTGATTGTCTGCTTCGAGCCGTTCATCGATTTCTGCGCGATCGGGTGAGCGAAAGCGGAGCAGGGGCCACAGCGAAGCCAGAAGCCCCAGGCAGAACAGGCCAAGCAGCGTCAGGCGAAGCCAATTAGGGACAATCCGGAAAACGCCAAACCATGACAGACTGAAATACAGCGCGAGGACACCTAGGAGCGGGGCCGACAGGGTGAGTAGACGCCCGAACGACAGATTGATCCGCATGCGCAGGCGGCCAAAGGCAACCGAGCGACGAGCGTCATCACTCGAGCTTTGGGGGTTGTGGCCTTTGGAATGCGTTTGCGTGCCCTTGGCTTTGCCTGCCATCTCATTTTCCTTCAGCGTCGGACCTGAAGATAGCAGTCTTTGCGGCCAAGGCGAGGCCTGTGCCAAAAAAGTGAAGCCGGATTGCCGCCGTCAGGGAGAACATCTGCGGCTTCAGAATACGGCACTGGACAGCCGGAGGCTCAATCGAGCCAGGCGGGCAGTGAATCCAGGCCTATCAGATCGTCATAGGAAGGGCGCGGACGCACGACGTGGAACTGGTCGTCATTCACCAACACTTCGGGAATGAGAAGCCTGGTGTTGTAGGTTCCGGCTTGAACCGCGCCGTAGGCGCCTGCCGAACCGATGGCGATCAGGTCTCCGGCTTTCAGCGCAGACATCTCGCGGTCCTTGGCAAGGTAATCACCGCTCTCACAGACGGGGCCGACAATGTCGGCGCGAATTCGCGGTGCGCTTGCGGCGGACAATTTTACCGGCCGAACTTCATGCCAGGCTTCGTAGAGCGTTGGGCGTATCAGATCGTTCATGGCAGCATCGACGATGACGAAGGTCTTGTCGCCGCCATCCTTGATATAGATGACTTCCGAGACCAGAACGCCTGCATTGGCGACGATCAGGCGGCCGGGTTCGAGAATCACCTTGCAGCCGAGATCGCGCAACCGAGCCTTGACCATGGTGGCATAGGCATCAGGATCTGGTGGTGTCGCGTTATCGTCACGGTAGGGCACGCCAAGGCCGCCACCAATGTCGAAATGATCGATGGTGTGGCCGTCGGCGCGCAAGCTTCCGATCAGTTCCGCCATCAACTTCAAGGCGTCATCAAACGGCTGCAGGTCGGTGATCTGGCTGCCGATGTGCATGTCGATGCCGGTGACTCGAACTCCAGGGAGACTTGCTGCGTGGCGGTAGACTGCCGGTGCACGCTGCCAGGATATGCCGAACTTGTCTTCCTTTTTGCCGGTCGAGATCTTGGCATGAGTCTTGGCGTCAACATCGGGGTTGATGCGGAAGGAGACCGGCGCAACCTTGCCCATGGTCAATGCACGGGCATTGAGCACCTCGAGTTCAGGTTCGGATTCGATGTTGAAACAATAGATCCCGGCAGCAAGGGCCGCATCCATCTCGCGCACGGTCTTGCCGACGCCGGAAAACATGATTCTAGAGGCGGGAATGCCGGCTGCGATTGCGCGGCGCAATTCGCCTTCGGAGACTACGTCAACGCCTGAACCGAGCTGTGCCAGCGTCTTGAGCACTGCCTGATTGGAGTTCGCCTTCATGGCGTAACAGACCATCGAATCGATGTCAGCGAACGCGCCTGAAAACACCTTGTAGTGCCGCGTCAGAGTGGCAGTCGAATAACAATAGAACGGGGTGCCGACCTGGGCTGCGATGTCGGGCAGACGAACGCCTTCGGCGTTCAGAATGCCATCGCGATATTCAAAATGGTTCACTGGGTGTGCCTATTCGAGAAGACCATCGAGGATGAAACGCCGTTCCGGGGTTGCCGGCGCCGTCGTTTCTTCGGCGTTTGCCGTTGCCGGCACAGGTGTCACGCCGGGGCGCTCCAGCGGGCCCTTGCGGCCGCATCCGGTCAGGACCGCGCTGAGCAGGGCCATTGCGCATATCGATTTGATCCATGGGCCGGTCGTCATTCGCTGTTCCTCACACTACCCGCACAGTTTCCTGCGCGCGGTGGTCTACATACAAGTTTTTGGCGCCATGTGCACCCGCTTTGTCCACCGAAATCAGGCGCCGGGCGCTAGTTGCGCGTCCGCCACCAGGCAATCTGCTTGCGAACCTGCGAAGGCGCCGTGCCGCCGAAGCTCTGACGGCTGGCGACGGATGCCTCGACGGTCAACACGTCAAAGATGCCTTCGGTGATTGCCGGGTTGATGGTTTGCAAGTCGGCGAGCGACAATTCGGCCAGTTCGCAGCCCTTTTCTTCGGCCATTGCGACAGCGTGTCCGGTGGCGTGATGCGCATCGCGGAAGGGCAGGCCCGCCTCGCGCACCAGCCAGTCGGCAAGATCGGTGGCCGTCGAGTAACCCGATCCGGCAGCCTTGCGCATCTGGTCAGTGCGAATTTCCATGTCGCTCATCATGCCGGTCATGGCGGCAAGCGAAAGCTCCAGGCTCTCGGCTGCGTCAAAGACCTGTTCCTTGTCTTCCTGCATATCCTTGGAATAGGCGAGCGGAAGCCCCTTCATGATGGTCAGAAGTGCGATCAGCGAGCCGTTGATGCGGCCGGTCTTGGCGCGCACCAGTTCTGCTGCGTCGGGATTTTTCTTCTGCGGCATGATCGAGGAGCCGGTGGAGAACGCGTCCGAGAGCCGGACGAAACCGAATTGCGGCGTCGACCAGATGACGATTTCCTCGGCCAGCCGCGACAGGTGAACCGCACAGATGGAGGCGAGCGACAGGAACTCGAGCGCGAAATCGCGGTCAGAAACGGTGTCGATCGAATTGCGGGTGGGTTCGCGGAAGCCCAGCGCCTTGGCGGTCATGTCACGGTCGATCGGAAAGCCGGTGCCGGCAAGGGCTGCGGCGCCAATCGGGCTTTCATCCATGTGCTCGATGGCATGGCGCACGCGCTGGCGGTCGCGGCCGAACATTTCGACATAGGCCATGCAGTGATGGCCGAAGGTAACCGGTTGCGCCGACTGAAGGTGGGTGAAGCCCGGCATAACGGTGTCGGCATGCTGTTCGGCCTTGTCGAGAAATGCCGTGATCAGCCGGGTGAGTGCTGCTTCGGTGCGGCCCAGTTCTTCCTTGACCCAAAGGCGGAAATCGAGCGCCACCTGATCATTGCGGGAGCGCGCGGTGTGCAGCCGTCCGGCGGTCGGTCCGATCAGTTCGGCCAGCCGGGACTCGATGTTCATGTGAATGTCTTCAAGCTGGCGCGAGAAAACAAACTTGCCGTCCTCGATCTCTGACAGGATCGTGTTCAACCCGTGAGTAATCTTGTCGCAATCTTCGCTCGAAACTATGCCAGTCTTGGCAAGCATCGCCGCATGTGCGAGGGAACCGCGAATGTCCTGGGCATAGAGCTTGCGGTCGAAATCGATACTGGCGTTGATTTCTTCCATGATGGCATCTGGTCCGGAGGCAAATCGGCCACCCCACATCTGGTTTGATGCCTGTTTGTCCTTATCTGTCGACATGAGCCTGCCTTGGAGTTTGTCATGAGCCAATCGCGCAAAAGCCTTTCCACCGGTGCCCTCGTTGCAATCGCAATTGTCATGGGCGCCGTTGTCGGGGCTGCCGGGATATACTGGAAAGCATCACCCTCTGGCAATGCGCCGACCGAGGAAAGTCTTGCGTCCGCTGATGGCGCCGCATGCAAGGCTGATTTGGAGATGCTCTCCAAGCTGAAGTCATTGGCCAAGGGCGAGGTGGCCGCGATGGCTGTCCGGGAGGAACCGATAACGCTTCCGGAGTTGGGTTTCGTGTCCGAGGAAGGCAATGCCATGACGCTTGCCGATTTTACCGGTCAGGCGATGCTGGTCAATCTCTGGGCAACTTGGTGTGCGCCCTGCCGTGCGGAAATGCCGGCTCTGGCTGAACTGCAGTCCGAATTGGGCGATGATGATTTCAAGGTGCTGGCGATCAACATCGATACTGGCGATGTGGCAAAACCAAAGGGGTTTCTCGATGAGATCGGTGTCGCCAATCTGGGGCTCTATCGCGATGCCAGCATGGGCGTGTTCAACACGCTGAAAAAGGAAGGGCTGGCGTTCGGGCTGCCGGCGACGCTGATGATCGGCAAGGACGGCTGCATGCTGGGCGCTATGAACGGACCAGCCGAATGGGCCAGTGAAGACGCCAAGGCGCTTGTAAGGGCTCTCAAGGCCAGCTGAAGCGCCTCAATGCGTAAGGGCACGAACGTCAATTGACGTTCGTGCCCTACCATCACTCGGTGAGGTGGACTGTTTCAGGCCTCAGTTGAAGGCGCAGCCTGACTTCACGCCAAGCTTCTTGAAGACCATGGCCGCCGGGCAAAACCCGGTAAATGAGGATTGGATCAGGTTGAACCCGACGAAAACAGTCAGAAAATGCCAGTAGGGCGATACGTAAACGCCAAGAGCGACGGACACGAGAATCATAAATCCCGCAAACACCAATATTACACGATCAAGCGCCATTTTGATTTCCTCTAGTCGGTTCGGGGCCTTGCCCATGCCACCGGTTATCCGGCAGCTTCAAAGTGAACCCATATATAGCAGTAAAGTAATCTATATTCAATATGTTTTATATAAATGATTTGACATTAACATCGCAAAGAAATCGAGCCTGTTGCGGAGCCGATCCCTGTCGGGAAACAATGCTGACCGGTGTTGCTGTTATCAACCGCCGATACGGCTTCGGGTGTCGGCCTTGCGCCTGATATGCAGGGTCTTGGTGACGCGCGCGACAGGATCGCCGTCGCTGTTGACAATATCGACCGGGAAACTGCGAAGGTATTTGGCGCCTTCTTCCGCGGTGTTGGCACGGATATCGTCCAGGGCTTCATCTGTGAGACTGAATTTCGCAGAGACGGTGCCGCGCCCGGGGCGAAGGAAATCGATTTCCGCCGATTTGTCCCAGACCGTGTAGCTGCGGTCGAGATTGCGCATCACCATAAGCATCCAGAACGGGTCTGTCATGGCAAACAGCGAACCGCCAAAATGGCAGCCTACATAGTTCTTGTTGTAGAATCGCTCGCGGAGTTCAACGTCCACGGTGCGGAAATCGTCGCTGATGTAGCGGATCCGAATGCCAGAAAACAGCAGTGGCGGCCACAGGTTCATGCCGCGGCGGAGGGCATTGGCTTTCATCGGATGTTCTAGCGGGTGGGAACGGGCGTGTCGCCTCGGTAGTCATAAAATCCGCGGCCGGATTTGCGGCCAAGCCAGCCAGCCTCGACATATTTGACCAGCAGCGGGCAGGGCCGGTATTTTGAGTCCGACAACCCGTCATGGAGGACCTGCATGATCGACAGACAAGTGTCCAGCCCGATAAAATCGGCCAGTTGCAACGGCCCCATCGGATGGTTGGCTCCAAGCTTCATGGCAGTGTCGATGGCTTCCACCGATCCGACGCCTTCATAGAGCGTATAGATTGCCTCGTTGATCATTGGCAGGAGGATGCGGTTGACGATGAAGGCCGGGAAATCTTCAGCGACGGTAATCGTCTTGTCGAGAGTGTCGATAAAGGCACGTGCGGTCTTGAACGTGGTTTCCTCGGTGGCGATGCCGCGCACCAGTTCAACCAGTTTCATCACCGGAACCGGGTTCATGAAATGGATGCCGATAAACCGTTCCGGCCGGTCGGTTGCCGACGCGAGGCGGGTGATCGACAGGGATGAAGTGTTGGTGGCGAGAATGGCTTCGGGATTGAGCACCGGACAAAGCTGCTGGTAAATCTTGCGTTTGACGGTTTCATCTTCAGTGGCGGCTTCAATGACGAGGTCCATCGCCGCGAGACCGGCCATATCAGGCGCGAAATTGATCCGGGCAAGTGCTGCCTCGCGCTCGGCTTCCGAGGTCTTGCCGGAGGAAACCTGCCGGGCAAGGTTGCCGCTTATGGTGGCAAGCATGTCCTGAAGGGTGTCGGCGGAGACATCGTGAACATAGACATCGTAACCCGCCATGGCGCAGACATGCGCAATACCGCCGCCCATCTGGCCTGCGCCGATAATGCCGACACTCTTGATCTGGTTGCCCATTTGCTCCGCCTGACTGATTTTAGGATGCCACCGGACGTGCTCGCTGCAGCGCACCCGAATTAGGAACCTAAATGGCCGGGATGGAGACGTCCAGCCCGGCCATTGATCTTGGTGTCAGATTTTGACGGTTCAGAGCGCTTTTTCAAGCTCCGGCAAGGCTTCGAACAGGTCGGCGACCAGTCCGTAGTCGGCAACCTGGAAGATCGGCGCTTCTTCATCCTTGTTGATGGCGACGATGACCTTGGAGTCCTTCATGCCGGCAAGGTGCTGAATGGCGCCGGAAATACCGCAGGCGATGTAGAGGTCAGGTGCGACGACCTTGCCGGTCTGGCCGACCTGCCAATCATTCGGAGCATAGCCGGCATCAACAGCGGCGCGGGATGCGCCGACTGCGGCACCGAGCTTGTCGGCCACCGGCAGGATGACGCTCTGGAACTTCTCGGATGAACCAAGTGCGCGGCCACCGGAGATGATGATCTTGGCAGAGGTCAGTTCGGGACGGTCGCTTGTCGCAATCGCATCCTTGACGAAGGAGGACAGCCCCGGATCGCCAGCAGAAGCGACGGTTTCAACCGAAGCCGACCCACCTTCGCCTGCAGCGGAGAAGGTGGCGGTGCGCACGGTGATAACGCGCTTGGCGTCAGTAGACTTTACTGTCTGCAGCGCGTTGCCGGCATAGATCGGACGCTTGAACGTATCAGCCGAGATGACCTCGATGATGTCTGAGATCTGCATGACGTCGAGAAGTGCTGCAATCCGCGGCATGACGTTTTTGCCGGAGGTTGTGGCAGGCGCCATCAGCGTGTCGTAGCCGTCTGCAATCGAGACAGCCAAGGCTGCCAGCGGTTCGGCGAGCCGGTTGGCGTATTCGTCGCCTTCGGCATGGAGAACCTTGGAGACGCCATCAAGCTTGGCTGCCGCATCAGCGGCTGGCTTTGCGTCCTTGCCTGCAACGAGAACGTGGATGTCGCCACCGATCTTCGAGGCGGCGCTGACTGCCTTTGCGGTCTGGTCGGACAGCGAAGCGTGGTCGTGTTCGGCTATGATGAGAATGGTCATGATAATATCTTCCTTTCCCGCGCTTACAGCACGCCTGCTTCGTTTTTGAGCTTGTCGACGAGTTCGGCGACTGAGGCGACCTTGACGCCTGCCTTGCGGCCGCCTGGTTCCTCGGTCTTGATGACCTCGAGCCGCGGCGCAATGTCGACGCCGTAATCAGCGGCGGTTTTCTTGTCGAGCGGCTTCTTCTTGGCCTTCATGATATTGGGCAGCGAAGCATAACGCGGCTCGTTGAGGCGCAGATCGGTGGTGACGATTGCCGGCAGCTTGACCGAGATGGTCTGGAGGCCGCCATCGACTTCACGGGTAACGTTGGCTGAACCATCGCCGATTTCAACCTTGGAGGCGAATGTGGCCTGGCTCCAGCCGAGCAGCGCGGACAGCATCTGGCCGGTCTGGTTGGCGTCATCATCGATCGCCTGCTTGCCGAGGATCACAAGATCCGGGCTTTCTTCGCCAACGATGGCCTTGAGGATCTTGGCAACTGCGAGCGGCTCGACGAGCGTGTCGGCTTCGACCAGGATCGCCCGATCGGCGCCCATGGCGAGAGCGGTGCGCAAGGTTTCCTCGGCCTTGGCCGGTCCAATGGAAACGGCGATCACTTCGGTGGCCTTGCCGGCTTCCCTGAGCCGTAGGGCTTCTTCGATGGCGATTTCGTCAAACGGATTCATCGACATCTTCACATTGGCGAGATCGACGCCGCTGCCATCTGGTTTGACACGGATCTTGACGTTGTAGTCAACAACCCGCTTCACCGGAACGAGAATTTTCATCGGTTTGCCTTCCTCACTTTGCTAGGCCTCATGTTTCGGCCGTGTCCTGATCAGCTTGGAACGTCCAGGCATCAAGTCATATATCCAGACTTTGCCTGTGCAGACGCCACCCGGATAGCCGATTGGCGACATGGATACGCGATTTTTCTCCAAATTCAATCGCAACGGCACAGGAGATTTTGCAACGCGGGATAAATGACGCCTAGGTCGGCGTCAAATCGGAGCCCATGACGCTACCGTCCCCACCTTGTTGGCGGAGTTTGCGATGCTGCGTTTTCCGGCTCCGGAGTTTTATGGATAACTGCCTTCGGGCTTTCGATGGTCCGGTCAAACAGCGGCACACCGGAACGACGGAAAACCAGCACCAGAATTGCGCCCGCTATGATGCCGCCAATATGAGCTCCCCAGGACACTTCGCCGCCAAGGTCGGTGACGACCATGAAAAATTGGGTGCCGACCCAAAACAACAACGGAATGTAGGCAGGCAAAGGCAGCGGGATGCGTCCCAGCACCAGAACCCAGACCCGAACCCGCGGGTGAAGCATGAGATAGGCTGCAATCACGCCCGCGACTGCGCCTGAAGCTCCTATCAAGGGTCCTTCAGATGCTGGCAGAAGTAGCCCGTGCATGAAAGCACCGGCGGCGGCACATAGGAAATAGAAAATCAGGAATCTGATGTGCCCCATGGCGTCTTCGACATTATCGCCAAAAACCCACAGAAACAGCATGTTTGATCCGAGATGCAGCAGGTTTCCGTGCAGAAAACTGTAGGTGATATAGGTCGCGTCTTCTGGCACGAGAACGAGCGAAGCCGGCAGTTCGGCGATATCGTTGACTACGGAGGGGATGTATCCCAAGCCCAAAAATGTGGCGTTGGTGAATTCGCTGTCATTACCGGCAAGTCCGGTCATCGCCCAGACCAGAGTGTTGATCACGATCAGCGACCACGTCACCCATTGCAATTTGATGTGCTTGAGGCCGTTTGAATCATAAAGCGGAATGAACATCGTGAGGGTTTCCGTTTGGGCCGGGGTGGCTCTCAGGTCATGCGGGCGGAGCCTAGCGGTTTTTTCCGGGAACCCAAAGCACATCCGTGCGGCCGTGATCATTGACCCAGCGTGCAGCGACGAAAAAGAAATCGGACAATCGGTTGGCGAAACGGATGGCTGCCGGATTGACGGTTTCATTGTCCTGTGCGGCGAGCGCGACCATCAACCGCTCGGCGCGGCGTGCGACGGTGCGGGCCAGATGAAGATGGGCTGAGGCCGGTGTTCCACCCGGCAGGATAAAGGAACGCAATGGTTCGAGATCAGCGTTGAGCAGATCGATATCGCTTTCAATTCGCTCAACTTGCGCATCGACAATCCGCAAGGGCTCATAATCCAGCTTCTTGCCGGTGTCGGGTGTGGCCAGATCTGCGCCAAGATCGAAGCAATCGTTCTGAACCCGCATCAGCATGGCGTCGAGGTCATGGAACTCGGTTGTGTGAAGCCGCGCTATGCCAATCACGGCATTGGCCTCATCAACGGTGCCATAGGCTTCAATCCGCAGATCATGTTTCGGACGCCGTTCGCCCGCCACCAGGCCAGTCGTGCCGTCATCACCGGTTCTGGTGTAGATCTTGTTGAGTTTGACCATGGGACAGGCTTTCTGAAACAGATTGCGAGGACTTCGTGCGAGAGGTGGCTGAGCTTAGCGCCCACCTCCAGTGAGCCACAGAGTGGCGACGATCAGGACCACCGCGACAAATTGCAGCAACACGCGCATCTGCATCAATTTGTTGGACAAATTGGCGTTGCCGCCGCGTGCCATGTTGACGAGGCCGCGCACCAGAACAGCCGCCACAGCTAGCATGACGATGATGGAAAGGACGTAGGTTACTGAGGACATCAGGTGGATTCCTTGTGACGAAATTCGGTTGGGAACATAGGATCTTTTTCTGACAAGTCCATTGGTGCGGGCTGCTCAATCCTGTCTGGCCAGAAACGGATAGAACAGCCTTGCCGGCAAGATCCTGCGCGCAATGATGCCCAGTTTCGCCGCGCGCGTCACTGCGTAATGATACCGCGGGCGGCGGGCGGTGAGGGCGTGGCGCAGCACTTCGTAGACAGCTTCAGGTCCAAGTTTGCCGCTGTTTGAGAGTTCCTGTTTTTCAAGACGGCTGAGCTGGGCCTGATAATCCTTGCGATGCACGGAGTTCTCGATGTCTATGTTGCGATAAAACAGCCTCAAGGCATTGGCCCTGAACTGGCTGACAATTGCGCCGGGCTCGATCAGGCTGACATGGATGCCGGTGGCTTCAAGTTCCAGCGCGAGGGTGACAGAGAGACCCTCCAGCGCATGTTTGGAGGCATTGTAGGCGCCGCGGAATCGCATCGGCACCAGGCCGAGAATGGAAGAGCATTGCACGATTCGGCCGTGACCTTGCGCCCTCATCACCGGGATGACCCTCCGCGTCAGATCATGCCAGCCGAAGAAATTTGCCTCGAACTGAGCCCGCAAGGCGTCTACAGGGAGATCCTCGACTGCACCGACCTGACCATAACCGCCATTGTTGAACAGCGCATCGCAGCGCCCGCCGGTGGCCGCCATGGCCTCAGCGAAAAATGTGACGATGCTGGCCGGGTCAGAATAGTCGAGGTGGTAGGCTTCGATTCCGTCGCTGCGAAGACCGGACAGGTCGTCTTCAGTGCGGGCAGAGGCGATCACATGCCAGCCTTCGGCCTTGAGCGCGCGGGCACAATAGGCACCGATTCCGCTTGAGCAGCCTGTCACCAGGATGGTCTTTCGTTGGTTTTTGCCACTCATTGTGTGATCTGCCCTGTTCCTGTGGCGTATCAAATCCCATAATCATGTAAGGCTGACAATGCCGGTTCGGTTTGAATGTCAGTCAGGCAGGGAGCAAACATTGCGACGCATGCGCGCCGTCATCCTCGATGCGGTTACCCACTTCAACAATGATGATGGTTGGGCGATGGCTAGTCATGTCGCGTTGTCAATTCTCATGGCCTTGTTCCCGTTCATGATCTTCGGAACCGCGTTGGCGAGTTTTCTTGGTGCCAATGCCTATGCGGAGACGGCCTCGCATCTGATTTTCGATACCTGGCCTGAATCCATCGCCGCGCCGATCTCGCGTGAGGTGATCAACGTACTGACGATCGAACGCGGCGGCTTGTTGACCTTGTCAGTGCTTGCGGCGGCGTTCTTTTCCGCCAACGGTGTCGAAGCGCTGAGAGTGTCGCTCAATCGCGCCTACCGGATGACCGAAACGCGAGCCTGGTATGTCACTCGGGCTCAGAGCCTCGGGTTCGTGGTGATCGCGGTGATGGTCATCATGGCGATCAGCTTTCTGCTGGTGCTGGCTCCACTGGCGGTGAAGCTGGCGCGGCAATTCGCACCATGGATGGGAACGCTTATATCCGCGGTCGACAACTGGCGGATACTCATCGCCATATCGGTGCTGGTCTTCGGCCTTGTGATGTCTCATTTGTGGCTGCCGGCCGGCAAACGGAAGCTGATTGATGTGATCCCGGGTATCGGGGTGACACTTGTCGCCTGGGTGGCCGGAGCCTTGGCGTTCGCCAGTTACCTCAAGGAATTTGCCACTTATGTTTCGACCTATGCCGGACTTGCCTCGATCATGATTGCGCTGGTGTTTCTCTACATCATTGCGGCAATTTTCATTCTCGGCGCCGAGATCAATGCGGCTATTCTCAAGGCGCGTGTCCGGGCTGAGATCAAAACGGTTCCATCAAGCGAAACATGATGCCGTGACCGGGATTTTCCTTGTGGGGCGTTAACCGGCCGGACTGAGCCCTGCCATGGCAAAGATGTTCTCCGGCGTGGCGCCCTGTTGCCGCAGCGAAGCTATGGACGTGGCTCCATCACTCTTTGACAGTTTGCGTCCGTCTTGATCACGCACCAGGTCATGATGGTGATAGCGCGGCACGGGCAGCCCGAGCAGGTGCTGCAACAGCCGGTGAACCGAGGTGGCTGCAAACAGATCCTCGCCGCGAATGACATCGGTGATGTTCTGGATGGAATCATCGACAGTGACCGCGAGATGGTAGCTGGCCGGGACGTCGCGCCTTGCCAGAATGACGTCGCCCCAGGTTGCAGGATCGGAGATGATGGTTCCGGTCTCCTCGTCCGGGCCGGATCCAAATTCTGCCCATGAGAGCGATGTGCCGAGACCATCGAGAGTGGCTTGCATGTCGAGCCGCCAGGCATGGGGGGCGCCGTCTGCGATCCTGCGGTCTCGTTCGGACCGGGAAAGGTTTTTATCACTGCCGGGATAATGCGGCGCTCCGTCAGGGTCGCGTGGCCAGATTTGGCCAGAACTCTCGATTTCGGACACTTTTGCGGCGATTTCCGCACGGCTGAGAAATGCCGGATAGATGAGGCCGAGCTTGCGCAACTCAGACAGTGCGCCTTGATACGCGGCAAAGTGATCAGATTGGCGTCGTACCGGCTTCGGCCAGTCCAGTCCAAGCCAGTTGAGATCTTCGCTGATCGCTGTTTCGAATTCGGGGCGCGCCCTTGTGGTGTCGATGTCCTCGATGCGCAGCAGGAAGGTGCCGCCATGGTCATTGGCAAAGCGCCAGTTCAGCATGGCGGACCTGGCATGTCCGACATGGAGCAGGCCGTTCGGACTGGGGGCAAAGCGAACCATCGGGGCGCTGAATTGCGGGTTGGAGATGGTGTTGTCGTTTGGCATGGTGTTTCATGTCATTTTTAGCGGGCCTCGTCACGGCTCTCGTGCCTGTACAGGCCAAATGGCGGAATGCGGATATGCGCCGGATCGACAGCACGGATGATATTGCCGAGGGCCTTGTTGCGCTGGCGCAGAGCGATCCACGGTTGGCCCGGGCGATAGAACTTTCAGGGCCCGTGCCTTTGAGGCGGAGACCACCCGGGTATGCAGCGCTTGCTGAGATCATACTCTCGCAGATGGTTTCCAAGGCGAGCGCCAATGCGCTGCAGCGGAAGCTGGAACTTGCCGCTGGCGAAATCAGTCCGGCGGCGATCCTCGCACTCAGCCCGGAGGCGTTGCGCCAGGCAGGTTTGTCGCGCGCCAAGGCGGAGACACTCTGCCGGGTGGGATCGGCGGTGCTTGTCGGCGAGCTTGATCTTGAGCATCTGTGCAGGCTTGAGGGGCGGGCGGCGATCAACACCATGACGGCGATAAAAGGCGTCGGGCCATGGACTGCGGAGGTCTATCTGTTGTTTTGCGCCGGACATCCTGATGTTTTCCCGGCTGGGGACGTGGCTTTGCAAAGTGCGGCCGCGGATATTCTGGGGCTTGAAGTGCGTCCGCAGCCACGTGCCTTGTACAGGCTTTCGGAGGAATGGAGTCCCTGGCGCGGCGTGGCGGCGAGACTGCTGTGGGCCTATTATGCGTCGGTCATGCGCCGGGATGCGACCCCTCTCAGCGCTTGACTTGCGCGGAATTCGAGCAACAAAGTGTTTCGATAATCTGGTGCTTCACAATCCTGACATGTCCAGCCTAATATGGTCTTTGCAGATGGAGAATCGCCCGGGAGAGTCGCTTGACGATTTTTGTATCCCCGCAGTCCTTACCGGCGCTCGTGTTGAACGCTGATTACAGGCCGCTGAGTTATTACCCTTTGTCGCTGTGGTCCTGGCAGGATGCTGTCAAGGCCGTGTTCCTTGATCGCGTGCAGATTGTCGCGGAGTATGATCAAGCGGTGTCGTCGCCTAGTTTCTCGATGCGGCTTCCGAGCGTGGTCTGTCTCAAGACCTATATCAAGCCATCCCGGTTTCCGGCATTCACGCGCTTCAACCTGTTTCTGCGTGACCAGTTTGAGTGCCAGTATTGCGGATCTCCGGATGAGCTGACATTCGACCACGTCATCCCGCGGCGCCACGGCGGGGAAACCACGTGGGAAAATGTGGTTGCCGCCTGCTCGCCCTGCAATCTCAGGAAAGGCGGGGTGATGCCCAAGCAGGCGGGCATGATTCCGCAGCAAAAGCCCTATCGGCCCAGCGTGCAGGATCTGCACAAGAACGGCCGCATGTTTCCGCCCAACTTCCTGCATGAAAGCTGGATGGACTATCTTTATTGGGACGTTGAACTGCAGCCGTGAATGATGCTCTAACTTTTCTGTGACGTGGCGCGAAAAGCAATCGCTGCCAGGGCGGCACTTGCGAGCACGTTCCAGCCGGCAAATGACAGGCCGAGCACGCGCAGGGCGGCGGAATCGCAGGATGGCGGCTTTTTCGAGCTGAGATCGCCAAGCAGCGATCCGGCATCCTTGGTCACGGCATCTGCGGAAGTTGCGCAGGATGCGGGGCCTTCCCACCAATGCCATTCGACACCGGAATGATACACGCCGAGAGCGAGGCCATAGAGCATCAACAATCCGCCAACGGCCAATAGTCCGCGCACAGCCCATGAGGGGCCGCCGGCCAGGGAGATGATGGCTGCAACGAGCATCAAGGGCGCGCCGATGTAATAGGGAGTGCGTTGCTCCAGGCAAAGCGCGCAGGGGATGTAACCGCCGATATGCTCGAAAGCGAGTGCTGAGCCAACAACCAGCGCCATGGCCACCGCGAGAAACAGCGCTGTCATGGTGCGGGTCCGATAGGCAGGGGAAATGGTCAGGTCAGATGCTGGCATGGTCAGAACACATATTTGATTGCATAAAATCCACCCAGCAGGAGAACCATAAAGAGGGTGAAAAGAAGGCCGAGATATTTTTCGATGAACAACCGGATTGGCTCGCCGAATTTTGAGAGCAGCCAGGTTACCAGGAAAAAGCGGAAGGCGCGGCCGATGACGCTGACCGCTGCAAAAACCAGCAGATTGAGCCCGGTGACGCCTGAAAAAATGGTCAGCACCTTGTAGGGAAACGGGGTGATCGCGGCAAACAGCACACCCCAGCCGCCCCAGGTGTTGTACCATTCGGAGATCTTCTCGAATTTATCCGCCGCACCGTATGTTTCGAGGATCCAGACACCAATGCTCTCATAGAGAAACATACCGATGGCGTAGCCCACAAATGCGCCGATGACCGAAGCGATGGTACAGATCAGGGCAAACCGGATCCAATTGCGCGGCTTAGCCAGCGTCATTGGAATCAAGAGCACATCGGGGGGGATTGGAAAGAACGAGCTCTCGGCGAAGGAAATTCCGAACAGCGCCTTTTCGGCATGGCGGGTGGCCGCCAACGACATGGTCCAGTCATAAAGTTTGCGAAGCATGGGATGCCTTTATAATCCAAGCAGCAATGCAAGCCTTCTAGGGTGAAAGCGATGCAGGGTAAACCGAGTATGGCATTGCTGCAGCCAATATCACTCTATGTGGCCGAGATGTTGAAAAAGCGTTTGACCGGAGAAAATCGCTGACTATAGTCCCGCCGTCCACACCGGTTTGACCGGCAGGATGCCCCTTTGGCGGAATTGGTAGACGCGCCGCACTCAAAATGCGGTTCCGCAAGGAGTTCCGGTTCGAGTCCGGAAGGGGGCACCATTCTTTTTTGCGCGACGCCGCCCTCCAACCCATCGCGCGGGTTCGACTTCGCTCCGCGCAGGCGCACCATTTCCTCGTTTTCCAAACTTGCGCACTATTTCGCTTTGACTGAGCTGTCGGTCGCGATGATATTTTGCCGGAAACCAGGTTTTGAACAAAACTCAAGCCTGTTCTTCCCGACCTCTTCATTCCGAACCCGCTGCCTGATAGGACTTTTTCAGACCTGCAGTTGCTTCGTCCTGTTTGGGGCATAGCGCTGCGGCGGACCAAAGCCTTTGTGTTAGGATTTCCAATCATGTTGCTGCCGGCGGGAAAAACCCTCGAAGATGTTTCAACCCGATTCTCATGGGACGTGCCGGAGTTTTTCAACATCGGCAGCGCGGTGTCGGATGACTGGGCGGCGCGTGAACCAGGCAGGGTTTGTCTCGAACATTTCAATTCTGATGGCGAACCGGATCGGCTGACCTATGATGGTCTGGCCCGGCGCTCCAATGCGTTTGCGCGGGGACTTAAATCTCTGGGTGTGCAGCCCGGGGACCGGGTGGCGCTGATGCTGCCGCAGGGGTTCGAGACGGCGATTGCGCATGTCGCTATCTACAAGCTGGGAGCCATTGCTGTGCCGCTGGCGCTGCTGTTCGGGGTTGAAGCCGTTGAGCACCGGCTCACCGCATCCGGCGCCAGGGTGCTGGTGACGACTGCAGGCGGGCGCGAAAAGGTCATAGCGATTCGGGAGCGGCTGATAGACTTGCAAGCGGTTGTTGTGACCGGTGATAGCGATGATGGAGATGCAGTCAGTTACGATGGGCTTGAGAACGGTCATTCCGATGCCCCGGTTGCAATTGAGACCCGCGCGGAAGATCCGGCACTGATGATTTTCACGTCCGGAACCACCGGGCCGCCCAAGGGGGCGCTGCATGGGCACCGGGTGCTGATCGGTCATATTCCCGGCGTTCAGACCCATCATGAATTCATGCCGCAGCCCGGCGACAAGTTCTGGACCCCTGCCGACTGGGCCTGGGCGGGAGGCTTGCTCAACGTGTTGTTGCCGGGATTGCTGCTGGGGGTGCCGGTGGTGTCGTCGCAGGCGCAGAAATTTGATCCGGAACTGGCCTACAGGATCATGGCCGAGATGAATGTCCGCAACGCCTTCATTCCACCAACAGCACTGAGAATCATGCGCACCGTTGCAGATCCGCTGTCGCGCCACCGGCTCAATTTGCGCACGGTCGGATCGGGCGGCGAGGCGTTGGGCCGCGAGACTTATGACTGGGCGCAAAAAGTTCTGGGTCTGACCATCAATGAATTTTACGGCCAGACCGAATGCAATCTGGTGCTGTCGTCCTGTGCGATGCTCGGCGTCAGCCGGGGCGGGGCGATCGGCAAACCGGTGCCCGGGCATGAGGTGGCGGTGATTGATGATCAGGGCAATGTGGTTCCGGATGGCACTTCGGGCCAGATCGCCGTCAGGCGTCCGGACCCGGTGATGTTTCTGGGATACTGGCGCAACGAGGCGGCGACGGAAGCCAAGTTCATCGGCGACTGGATGCTCACCGGAGACCAGGGCGTGCGCGACGCGGAAGGATATTTCTCTTTCTTCGGGCGGGATGACGATGTGATTACATCATCAGGATACCGGATCGGGCCGGGCGAAATCGAGGATTGTCTGACCGGCCATCCGGCGGTGGCACTTGCGGCCGTTGTGGGCAAACCCGATCCGATGCGTACGGAAATCGTCAAGGCCTATATCGTGGTGGCGCCGGGGATCGAGCCTGATGCGGATCTGACCGAATCGGTGCGTGACTGGGTCAAGACGCGGTTATCGGCCCATGAGTATCCGAGAGAAATCGAATTTGTCGACGACCTGCCGCTGACCACCACCGGCAAGGTGATCCGGCGAATTCTGAGGGACAAGGCGATCGCCGAGGCCGCGGTTTCTTCTGATGCTTGATTAGCGGCGGGCCATGCCGCGAACTTTCTCGCGCAGGAGCCGGGCGATGTTGCGGGTGTTGCGGTAGATGTGGAGCTGCGTCGCCACCTGACGGACGTCGCGGTCATGCTTGGGGGTCAGGCCAATCACCATGGTGCCCATGTTCTCACGCTCCGACCACATGCGGCTCATGATCGGGTGATCGGAGACTGCGCAGGAATCTGTGCGGCGGATATTGAGGTCATCGAGATGCCACTCGGTGAGCCTGTCGACCAGCAATTTCCCCGGCGAATAGCGGCCCCAGTCTTCGTTGTAGGCGGTCTTCCATGTCCAAGCCTCGCCTGCCGAAACGAATACGATCATCGATGCGATGGCCTCGCCATCGAGTGCCAGGGAGTGAATGCGGACACTGTCTGTCTCGGCGAGGCTGTTGATCGCCTCGCGGGCAAAGGCTGCGCGGTAACGATCAGACACCATTGATGACTTCCGGTGGCCTTTCCAGCCGGTGTCTTCAAGCGTCAGAAATTCCTCAAGATGATAGCGGATTTCCTCAGGCTGGCGGGCCACCATGTAGCTCAGCTCACCGTGTTCGGACAATCGGCGCCATTGCCGGCGCATCTCGCGACGGTGATGTGAGGATACGGACTTGGCAAGATATTCGTCGGCGTCGAGTGTGCTTTCCAGAAATGGCCGCTGAGCCTGATCGGTAACAACGACAGACAGGTTGCGGGCCATGGCGACAGCACGCAGAAGGCCCGCCACGGGGCCGTCAAGCCGCATATCGGGCAGCACCAGGATGCCCGGCAGTGCCATTTCTGGCTGCCCCAGGGCTTCGAGCATGTTGTCGAGCGTTTCGGCCGCGTCTTCACGATCCAGAAGAGGGGTCCCCAATGGACCAAACGGATTGGCCCAGGCGCGGATAATGGATGCGCCGACCGAAAACCCAGGCTTCTCGACCGAATAGGGCAGCAGCATGCGCATGCGTGAATGGCTTTCGGTTTCATCGCGCATCAGCATGAGGCGGATCACCCGGTCTTCAAGCCGCGGCATGGCAGGCGCCAGAAAGCGGCCTGCGAAGAAGATGTTGGGTTCCAGCGCCCGGTTGGTGAGGAAGTCGAGTTCTTCCTGCAATTCATAGCCGGCACGGGCCGGGTAGATTGCCAGGTGCCGTCCCGGACGACCGACGGCAACTTCGCGCTCGGGCAGCGGACGGCTGGTCTCCACATCGGCAAACTCGCCAATCAAGGAATTGGCCTGGCTTGCGACTTCATCGTGAACAATGGGACTGGAGGCCATGGTTAGCGGACCTCGTTTGCGGAAGGGGTGCGGGCCGCGATGAACATGACAATGCCGAGCCGCCGCCGTATGGTCAGGTGAAGCAGGATGGCCTCGATCACCATTGCTCCGGCTGTGGCTGTCGCTGCGCCGTGCAGGCCCCAGAGGGGAATCAGCAGGATGTTGAGGCCGAGATTTACGGCGAGCGCGGTGGCATAGATCGTCGCGCAGATCTTGAGTTCGCCCGCCATGGTCAGAAGCACCTCGCCGGGGCCGATCATCGCCTTGGCGATAATGCCTGCAAACAAGATAACCATGATCAGATGGCCTTCCTGAAAGCTTGGCCCAAACAGGGAGAGAAGGAACGGACCGGCGGCGATGACAATGGCGCCGACCAGCAGCGAAGGCCAGAAGGTCCACTGCACGGTCTGTCTGGCGAAGGAAGCCAACGCGGTACGATCTGTGCCGGAGACAAGCGTGGAGAAGCGCTGGGCAGCAGCGGCCTTGACGGCGAAGTAGACGAAATGCACCAACGCCATGGTCTTGGCCGCGGCGAAATAGACTGCCACCTTTTCCGGCGGGAGGTAGATGCCGACGATAATGACATCGGCATTGGTAAGCATGAAGTAGAAGCCTTCGATCAGGAAAATCGGAAAGGCCACCATCAGCCATGTCTTGAAGTGGACTTCGGCGCGGCGCGCGGGAAACCGCTTTTGGAGGCGGGTGGTGACAACAAGAAACTGAGCCACGGTGGTGAAGTAGGTCGCGGCAAGGGCAGCGATGAGGGCGGTGTTGGCATCGGCCATGCGTCCAAGCCAGATGGCGAAGGCAACGAAGGCAAGGATGAGCAAGGGGCGGACGATGTAAGTCGGGCTGAGCGCGTTGATGGGCCAGCCATTTGCCCGTGCGGTTCCGTCCAGCACATCACCCAGAGCAATCATCGGCAGCACGAATGCGCCGATGAACAGCGGTTGGACGTAGTGGGATTCGATCTGGTCTCCAAGGAAATAGAGTGCCGCAATGCCGGTGGCGGCAATCAACGTGGCGGACACCATCGCGAATATCCGGGCGGTGATGGCAAGGCCGATGATGGCTTCATCGGCACCAGCAGTGCGGTATTGCGGCAAGAAGCGGATTACGGCGGTGTGAAACCCCAGGCAGGAGAGGTTGCCCAGGATGATGGCAATCACCCAGACGAAAACGAACACCCCGTATTCGAATTCACCCATCAGCCGCGCCAGAATAATCTGGGATACAAACGCGATAGCTGCGCTGAAAATGCGGATGCCAAAGGCGATTACCGCCATGCGCTGGGCCGCACTGGTCTCGTCTGTTGCCGTGGCGATGGTGGTGAGGCGGTCGAACACCGGCGCCAGCCGCGCAACGAAGCGAGGCGGCAATATTCTGCCAGCTGTGTCGATCAACGTCATGGTCAGGCTTCGATCCCGTTGGTGTCCGGGCACACTCTCATGGCGACGTTAAGAAACGGTTTGGGCAGGCATTTCAGCATTCCGGGTTCTGGCGGCTGTCTGCCAACTCGGTATGGCTGGTGCGGACGTTTCAATCAGGTCCTGTCCGGACTGAAGCTAGCTCCGGCTACAGCACAAAAAAGCCGGGATCGAAATTTCCGGTCCCGGCTCGTTTGATGCACTTTGATCGACGATCAGTAGGCGCCGTGGCAATGCTTGTATTTCTTGCCGGATCCGCAAGGGCAGGTCTCGTTGCGGCCAACCTTGCCCCAGGTCGATTCATCGTCAGGATTGCGATCTTCCGGAGCAACAACGCCGGCTGCCAGTTCGACATCGGATTGCTCGAACTCATCGTCGCCAGTTGAGGCGTCGATGTGGTGGGCTTGCATGCCTTCCGGCAATTCCGGCTCCGGGGTGGTAGCGGCTTCGCGGACAATCTCGACCCGCATCAGCTGTGTCATGACGGCCTGGCGCAGATTGGCGAGCAATGCCTGAAACAGCTCAAACGCTTCGGACTTGTATTCCTGTAGTGGATCGCGCTGGGCATAGCCGCGGAAGCCGACGACCGAGCGAAGGTGATCGAGGTTGACCAGATGTTCGCGCCACAGATGGTCAAGTGTCTGCAGAACCACAGATTTCTCTACGTAGGTCATGACTTCAGCACCAAACCTCTCGGCTCTTTCGTTGGCCAGATTATCGGCCGCGTCGAGGATCCGGGTGTGGATGTCATCTTCGGCGATGCCTTCCTCCGCGGCCCATTCCTCTATCGGCAGGTCGAGGTTGAGGTAGGCCTGGACGTCCTTCTTGAGGTCGGCGACATTCCATTGCTCGGCATAGGCGCGTTCGGGAATGTGGAGCTTGACCAAGCCGTCGACAACTTCATGGCGCATGTCTTCGGTGGTTTCGGAAATCGATTCCGCGTCCATCAGTTCCTTGCGCTGTTCGAAGATGACCTTGCGCTGGTCGTTCATCACGTCATCGAACTTGAGCAGGTTTTTGCGGATGTCGAAGTTGCGCGCCTCGACCTTTTTCTGCGCCCGCTCAAGTGCCTTGTTGATCCAAGGGTGGATGATCGGTTCGCCTTCCTTGAGGCCAAGCGTCTTGAGCATGCCATCCATGCGCTCCGAGCCGAAAATACGCATCAGGTCATCCTGCAGAGACAGGAAGAACTTGGAGCGGCCGGGGTCACCCTGACGACCTGCGCGGCCGCGCAACTGGTTGTCGATGCGTCGGCTTTCATGGCGTTCGGTGGCCAGGATATACAGGCCGCCGGCGGCGATTGCTTCATCCTTGAGCGCCTTGATCTCGGCGCGGATGATCTTTTCCTTTTCATCGCGCTCGGGACCTTCAGGCATGTCCCCGAGTTCCTGTGCTACGCGCATGTCGGCGTTACCGCCAAGCTGAATGTCGGTGCCACGACCGGCCATGTTGGTGGCAATGGTGACTGCGCCGGGGACGCCAGCCTGGGACACGATGTAAGCTTCCTGCTCGTGGTAGCGGGCGTTGAGCACCTTGAAGTCTTCCACACCTGCCTTGCGCAGCAGATCCGCCAGAATTTCGGATTTGTCGATTGACGTGGTGCCTACCAGAACCGGCTGCTTTTTCTCGCGCGACTGTTTGATGTCGTCGATGATGGCCTGATATTTTTCCTCGACGGTGCGGTAAACCTCGTCATCCTCATCAATACGGGAAATCGGCACATTGGTCGGGACTTCCACCACTTCCAGCCCGTAGATGTCGCCGAACTCTTCGGCCTCGGTAGATGCCGTGCCGGTCATGCCGCCGAGCTTGGAATACATACGGAAATAATTCTGGAATGTGATTGATGCCAGCGTCTGGTTTTCCGGCTGGATCTTGACGCCTTCCTTGGCTTCAAGCGCCTGATGCTGACCTTCCGAGTAGCGTCGTCCGGGCATCATGCGACCGGTGAATTCGTCAATGATGACGATCTCGTCATTGTTGACAATGTAGTCCTTGTCGCGAGTGAACAGCCGGTGGGCCTTCAGCGCGTTGTTGATGTGGTGCACGACAGCGACGTTCTCAACATCGTAAAGCGATTCGCCCTTGAGCATGTCTGCTTCTGTGAGCATGGCTTCAAGCTTCTCGGTGCCGGCTTCAGTAAAGGTAGCGGACCGCTGTTTTTCGTCGATCTCGTAATCGTCGGGTTCGAGCTTCTGGATCAGCACATCGACGCTGTTGTAGAGGTCCGATCGGTCATCGAGCGGCCCGGAGATGATCAGCGGTGTACGGGCTTCGTCGACGAGAATGGAGTCCACTTCATCGACGATGGCGTAGTTGTGTCCGCGCTGCACCATCTGGGCGCGATCATACTTCATGTTGTCGCGGAGGTAATCGAAGCCGAGCTCGTTGTTGGTGGCGTAGGTGATGTCGCACGCATAGGCGTCGCGGCGTTCATCGTCGTCCATGCCATGGGTGATGATGCCGGTGGTCAGCCCCAAAAATTCGTAGATCTTGGCCATCCATTCGGCGTCACGACGTGCCAGGTAATCGTTGACGGTGACGACATGGACGCCATCGCCGGACAATGCGTTGAGATAAACAGGTAATGTGGCGACCAGCGTCTTGCCTTCGCCGGTCTTCATTTCGGCAATGGCATTTTCGTTGAGGATCATGCCGCCGATCAGCTGGACGTCGAATGGCCGAAGCCCGATGGCCCGACGGGCTGCCTCGCGCACAGTTGCAAAGGCGGGCTCCAGAAGGTCGTCCAGTTTGGTTCCTGCGGCGAGCTGCTCACGGAACTGTATCGTCCGGTTCGCCAAATCAGCATCGCTAAGAACTGCGAGTTCTGCTTCCAAAGAATTGATGGCATCAACTGTTGGCTGATAGGCCCGGATCCGGCGATCATTTGATGAGCCGAAAATCTTGCGGGCGATTGCGCCGAACTTGACCATTTCAATGGTCCTTTCTTGAGGCTGCACGGTCTGCAGTGATGGAACCCGGCGCTGGCCTGCGACCGGTAGATCGATTGGAAAACGCTGTCCCGATGGCCTTCATCCAGTGAAAGCCGTCTGGACGGACGGTTGGCTGACAGATAAGAGGGGGGTCGAACGATGTCAACGGCGGCGAAAGGCCGTCTTAAGGTTGCCAAAATCCAAGAGCACTTGGACGGCCAACCAGAAAAAGCTTCACAATGAAAGGTCTACCCATGCGCCTATCGCAGCTTGCAGCCACACTCTTCCTGACTTCAGTCGCCTTCCTGCCGGTTCATGGCCACGCTGCTGACGAGGCAGACCCGGTGGTGGCAACGGTCGCCGGTGTTGAAATTCTCGCATCGGAGCTGACATTGGCGGAAGGCGACCTAGATCCGCAGTTTGCCCGTCTTCCGGATGAACAGCGCCGCGTGGCTGCTCTTGCGGCGGTCATCGACATCAAGACGCTCGCCCGCAAGGCTGAAGCGGAAAAGCTCGACCAGACCGAAGACTTCAAAAAACTGATGGCTTTCCAGCGTGACCGGGCTTTGCACAACGCCATCTTCAAGTCGACGGTGGTCGATCCGGTCAGCGATGCGGACATCAAGGCGCGCTACGAGAAGGAAATCGCTGCGACGCCGGCGGAAGAGGAAATCAGCGCACGCCATATTCTTCTGAAGACAGAAGAAGAAGCCAAGGCGGTGATTGCCGAGCTGGATGCGGGCAAGGATTTTGCAGAACTCGCCAAGGAAAAGTCCACCGGCCCAAGTGCTGCCCAAGGCGGAGACCTTGGATTTTTCACCAAGGGACGCATGGTGCCTGAGTTCGAAGCCGTGGCGTTTACGCTCAAGGCTGGCGAATACGCCAAAGAGCCGGTGAAGACCCAGTTCGGTTGGCACGTCATCAAGGTCGAGGAACGTCGCGAAACAGCGCCTCCGGCTTTTGAGGACATTGCTGATCAGGTCCGGCAGGTGGTGATGCGTGAGCGTTACGGCGAACTCATCCGTGCAGCACGCGCTGAGATCAAGATTGATGTGCTGGATCCGGATCTAAAAACCGCTTACGACGCCATCAGCCAGCAACAGCAATAGCATCAGCCCTTTCAGGCCGAGCTTGCCGCCTCGAGGATCGTTCCATGTCCACCGACATATCTCCCCTGGCTCCCAGGTCCTATGCCGAACTGCCGCCAATCGCGGGAGTCCGCATCGAAACGGCAGCGGCGGGGATCAAGTACAAGAACCGCACCGACGTCATGCTGATGGTGTTCGACAAACCGGCGGCTGTGGCGGGGGTCTTCACAACGTCGAAGTGCCCCTCCGCACCGGTGGATTTTTGTCGTGCAAACCTTGCTGGCGGCCAGGCGCGGGCTCTGGTGGTCAATTCCGGAAACGCCAATGCGTTCACCGGGCAAAAAGGGCGCGGCGCCACGGAGCTCACGGCCAGGTCGGCGGCAGCGGCCGTAGGCTGCGCGGAGAACCAGGTGTTTCTGGCTTCGACCGGCGTCATCGGTGAACCACTTGATGCGAGCAAGTTCGCCACCGTTCTGGATCAGATGGCGGTTTCGGCGAGTGGCAATCGCTGGCTTGATGCGGCGCGCGCGATCATGACCACGGACACTTATCCGAAGGTTGCCACACGGACAGCACGGATTGACGGCGTGACGGTGACGCTCAATGGAATGGCCAAGGGTGCGGGAATGATCGCGCCCGATATGGCGACGATGCTGTCCTTCATCGTGACTGATGCGGACATCGAGCCATCCGCGCTTCAAGCGTTGCTCAGCCGTCATGTAGGCTCGACCTTCAATGCGGTGACTGTCGACAGTGATACCTCGACATCTGACACGCTGATGGTTTTTGCAACCGGCTCCGCCGCTGATCGCGGCGCCGGGGTGATCAGTTTGGCTTCAGATTCCCGTGCGCGGAGTTTCTCGAGAGCGCTGGCTGATCTGATGGAAGATCTGGCAATCCAGATCGTCCGCGATGGCGAAGGTGCACGCAAGCAGGTCGAGATTACGGTAACCGGCGCGGCGTCGGCAAAGGCAGCCGGACGGATTGCCCGCTCAATCGCCAACTCGCCGCTGGTCAAGACCGCGATCGCCGGTGAGGATGCCAATTGGGGTCGCATCGTCATGGCTGTCGGCAAGGCGGGCGAAAAGGCTGAACGTGACAAGCTGGCGATATGGTTCGGCGAGGTGCGGGTGGCCGTCGATGGCGAGCGTGATCCCGATTACAGCGAGGCTGCGGCGGCAGAGGTGATGAAGCAGGACGAGATCACCATCAGGGTTGATCTCGGGATTGGCCGGGGTAAAGCCCGCGTGTTCACCTGTGATCTGACCAAAGCTTACGTTGAGATCAATGGCGACTACCGCAGTTGAGCGGTTTGCCCGAAGAGTTGGATACAGGCTGCCCATTGCCAAACCTTGCTATCGTCAGAAGGCTTGAAGCCGTCGGATTTAGGGCCTGGCCCGCAGCGTCGATCCAATATGACGGCAGCTGGCAGATCCGCCTGACTGCAGGCCATCCTTCAAAGCGGCTGAATTCCGTCAATCCACTCGATCCCGCCGATCATGACGGCATTGAAATCCGCGTCGAGCGTGCCGCGCGGCGGTTCGATTCCTATGACCGGCCGCTGGTGTTCCGGCAGTCGCCGCTGGCGCCGCCGCCGCTTGAGGCATATCTGGACGCGCTTGGCTGGAGACGGTTCGACGAGACAATCGTCATGACCGGCTTGATCGACAATCTCGACATTGACAGTGGCATGGACCATCTGCCCATGCGTGATATCGGGCGATACGTCGATGCCTCCATTGCGGTGCATGGCCGCGATCAGTCTCTCAAGCCCGGGCTGACCGAGGTGCTGAGCGCGATACGACCGCCCAGCGGACTGTTTGTGTTGGAGAAAGAAGCCGATGGACCGGTGTCCACCGCTCTGTGTGTCCATGACAATGATCTTGCCGGTTTGTTTGAGTTGGCCACCCGAGCTGATGTGCGACGTGCAGGGCATGGCCGGGACGTGATTATCGCTGCGCTTAGATGGGCGCGCCATCGCGGCGCTGATACAGCCTGGCTGCAGGTTGAAAGTGCAAACACTGCTGCCGTCGCGCTCTACAAGGGCTTGGGTTTTGGCGAGGTCTATCGATACGCCTATCGCCAGAAGCCAGGTTATTGATCCGATGAGCGGCAAGAAAATATTGCTGGTTGCTGCCTGCGCTCTGGTCGATGCGGATGGAAGGGTGCTTTTGGCCCAGCGGCCGGAGGGCAAGAAGCTGGCCGGATTATGGGAGTTTCCCGGGGGCAAGGTGGAGCCGGGTGAAACACCCGAGGCGGCGTTGATCCGCGAATTGTCCGAGGAAGTCGGCGTGACCACCAAGGAAGCGTGCCTGGCGCCGCTGACATTCGCCAGCTACAGTTACGATGAGTTTCATCTGCTGATGCCATTGTTTGTCTGCCGCCGGTTTGAAGGAACTGCCCGCGGTCTTGAAGGCCAGGCTCTCAAGTGGGTTCGTCCGCGGGATATGCGAGACTATCCGATGCCGCCCGCCGACGAACCGCTCATTCCCTATCTGATCGACCTCTTGTGAGTTGACGCCTGCAATACGGCCATGTCCCGTTTGTTGCAGTTAGCGTTAATGAAACTTCAATTTACTTCACGCAAGAATAGCAGCAGTGACGGATCCGGAAGGGTTCTCAGTGGAGGCGTTATGACCAACGGTGATTTCTGGATGACTGTGATGGACAGAGATGGACAGGAAAACCAGCCACGGCGATTTGGCGCGGTGCGCGTTGCTTTGCTGTTTGGCACCGCGGTAATAGCCCTTGCCGCCATTCTGACACCCATTGTTGCCGACCGGTCGCCTTCGGCCCGGGTGGCGTGGGCGCCGGGACAGTTTGACAACATCACTACTGGTTCGATCCCGTCGCGCTCGAAAACCACGTCCTATACTGTTCGTAAATCCATCCTTCAGGACAATCCGGGTTCGCTTTGCATCATTCGAAGCGATGGCAGGAAGACGGGCGACTGTTAAATCGCATCCGCATATCGATTATGTGAGTTGAAACGGAATTAAGTCATGAAAACCTTGTTTTGCAGATTTATACGGGACGACTCCGGTGTAACCGCAATTGAGTATGGTCTCATTACTGCGATGATCGCGATTGCGTTGATCAGCGGGGCGACGGTTCTCGGCGATGCCATCAATAACGGGATGGATGGTGCCGCCGGTCACCTGAAGAACAGCCAGTAAAGCCTGTGGATTATCAGCGCGGCAATTTTTGTTCCGGTGTTTTCAGCGCATCGGCAAGACGTGCCTTGGCCGAACCCGGCTTGAGCGGCTTTTGCTGGTTTTCATGGGGCGCCCATCCTGAGAGGTGAATGACCGGAAAACTGGCGCGGATACGCCCATCCGGGTCTGAAAACCGTTCCGCGTAGATCTGGGCGGCTCTGAGAAAGAGTTGTCGACTTGCCGGTTTCCGGCTTCTGTCAGTTAGAATCGAGGTCATGCCCATTGCCCGCAAATCTTTGAGCAGGGCGAACATGTCGGTGTATCTGACCACGATGTCGTCGATATCGGCGACCGGCAACGCGAAGCCGGCACGCTGAAGCAGCGCACCGTAATCACGGATATCAGCAAAAGGGTGAACCCTTGCATTGGCGCCGCCAGTCAGTTCACTTTCTGCTGCGAGCAGGGATTCACGCAATTCGCCTAAAGTGCCTGCGCCCGGGGTGGCCGCGAGCAGCAGCCCGTCCGGCTTCAATGCGCGGCGCAATTGCACCAGCACGCCAGGGGTGTCGTTGGTTACATGCAGGGCCAACGGTGAAACGATCAGATCGGCGCTTCCCGGTTCCACCGGCACAAGATCAGGCTCGGCGAAAGTCTGCATGCCGGCATCAACACCCGGGACAGCACAGACATCGATATATTTGAAATCCGCTGTTTTCCCGGTGGCTTTCATCATCGCGGCTGCGACTGGCAGGCCGCCGTGAACCAGAACCGGGTGTTCGAATTGTCGTTCGACGACCGTGAGCCGCTCTGCCATTTCGTCGGCAACCCGGCGAATGAGAAAGTCAGCCCCCGGCTCTAGACCGGCCAATGCGCGCAGGCGGCGTTGGTGCAGCAGAGTGTGATCAAAGAGACGGTCCATGAACCGGGCCTATCGGTAGGTTTCAGGGGCAGGGTCAGCTTGTCGGCCTCACCGCGGCTCGCTTGTTGGATGGAACGGCAGTAAAGTCAACCAATGGACCATGCGGATTTACCCCATTTGAGGCACCGATTGCTGACGGCATGTCAGTCGATCGGGCTCGGTGTGATGCAAATGGTGTATCCGCCGGTCTGCTCGGGTTGCGGGAAAATGGTGGGCCGGCCCGCTGGCTTGTGCCCGGAGTGCTGGGCGACAGTGCGGTTCATCGAGCGGCCATATTGCGAGATAACCGGCGTGCCCTTTGATCACGACCGTGGTGAAGGATTGATATCGCCCGAGGCAATCGCCCGTCCGCCACCCTATGCCAAGGCCCGGGCGGCGGTGTTTTATGATGGCGTTGCGCGAAAGATAGTTCATGGACTGAAGTATTCGGACCGGGCCGATCTCGCGGCGATGATGGCGGCATGGATGATCCGGGCAGGGCGGGACGTTGTTGATGACAGTGATGTCATCATGGCTGTCCCGTTGCATCGGGGAAGGCTTTTTGCACGGCGCTACAATCAATCTGCAGAACTTGCGCGAACGATTGCCCGGTTATCCGGCAAACCCTTTCTGCCGGGAGTGATGCGGCGGGTTCGCGCCACGCGCCAGCAGGTCGGCCTGGGTTTGAGGGCCAGGCAGGACAATGTCCGGGGAGCGTTTTTGACGAAACCCGAACAGGCGCAACGCTTTCTTGGCCTCAACGTGCTTCTGGTCGATGATGTGCTGACCACCGGATCAACCGTCGAGGCCGCGACACGCTCGTTGTTGCGTGCAGGCGCGGGACAGGTCAACGTGCTGACCTTTGCCAGGGTTGCAAGCCAGGGCGAGGAAACCCTATATGCTTGAGAGGCCACGAAGGCTGAGACACAACCGGAGATCCGCATGGCAGACGTAATTATCTACACACGACAGTTTTGCGGATTTTGCACCGCAGCCAAGCGGTTGCTGGATGGAAAAGGCGTCAGCTATACGGAGCATGACGCCACGTTCTCTCCCGATTTGAGGCAGGAAATGATTGGCAAGGCAAACGGCCGGGCAACCTTTCCTCAGATCTTCATTGATGGTGTTCATGTTGGTGGTTGCGACGAGCTTCATGCTCTTGATCGTGCCGACAAGCTTGACCCGATGCTGACAGGAGCCTGAAGCATGCGTGAACTTGTTGTCGCTGCTGTTCAAATGCGCTCGGGCGTCACGCCTGAGGCAAACATAGAGGTCATGGACGTCCTTGTGCGTGAAGCTGCATCGCGCGGCGCGCGCTATGTGCAGACGCCGGAAATGACCGGTGCGGTGCAAAAAAACCGTGCCGGCCTGCGCAGTATCCTAAGAGCCGAAGCCGACGATCCTGTCCTTAAAGCGGCCTCGTCCCTGGCTTCCGAACTTGGTATCTACCTGCATGTCGGCTCGACCGCGATCGACGTTGGCCGCGACATGACGGCCAATCGCGGCGTGGTGTTTGGTCCAGATGGCGCCTCGCTTGCCCACTATGACAAGATCCACATGTTCGACGTCGACCTGGACAATGGAGAGAGTTGGCGGGAAAGCTCGGTCTATCAGCCCGGAGGAGTGGCCCGGACCGTAGATCTTGATGTTGCGCGGCTTGGAATGGGTATTTGCTATGATATCCGTTTTCCGCACCTGTTTCGCGATCTTGCACTGGCTGGCGCCGATATCCTGACGGCGCCTGCGGCCTTTACCCGCCAGACCGGCGAGGCACATTGGCATGTGCTGCAACGCGCCAGAGCAATCGAGAACGGTGCTTTTGTGGTTTCGGCGGCGCAGGGCGGCGTGCATGAGGATGGTCGTGAAACTTATGGCCACTCGCTGATCGTTGATCCCTGGGGACGTGTGATCGCAGAAGCTGATGGCGATGAGCCCGGAGTGATTGTCGCCAATCTGGCGCTTGACGAGGTCAAGGACGCACGCGCCAAGATCCCCAATCTGAAGAATGCGCGGACCTACCGGGTTGAAACCGGAATGCAGGCAACAACAGGAGAGAGAGTGGCGTGATCCGCTTTACTTTGCATTGTGACAAGGATCATGAATTTGAGGGATGGTTTTCCTCAAGCAAGGATTTTGACGGGCAAATCGAACGTGGTTTGGTCGAGTGCCCAGTCTGTAGATCCAAACAGATTGGCAAGGCGCTGATGGCGCCGGCAGTGGCGGCTTCCCGCGAAACCACTGCGCGTCCGCTGGCGATGGACCCGGAAAAGCGAGACATGATGCGCAAGCTTCGGGACATGGTGCAGACGGTCAAGCAGAACTCCGAGGATGTTGGCGACCGGTTTGCAGATGAGGCGCGCAAGATCCACCACGGCGAGGCCGAAGCGCGCGGCATCATCGGGCAAGCTTCGAATGAGGATGCGAAGTCATTGATCGAGGAAGGGATCGAGATCGCTCCCCTGCCGGAATTTCCGGACGATCTGAGCTGAGATGGCCGCGCCCGGATTTCACCTGGCAATGTACAATTGCGGCCTGCATGTGGCCAGTTACGATGCGCCAGAGGTGCAGGGCTTCCTCCGGCGTGAGCCTTTGAACTTTGCTGCAGCGGAGAAAGCTGCGGGGTTTGTCGGGCGTTCGGGTTATCTTGATGAACCAGGGCCAGAGAGCTGGGGTGTTCAGGTGTTTCCAAGATTCATCGAAGGCAGCGGCTTTGATAGCGGACCATCATCATTGTCGATGTGGGCAGATATCGAAAGCCTGATGGCTTTTTCCTACGCCGGGGTTCACGCCGAGGCGTTGAAAAATGCCCGCAACTGGAACACCAAGAACGACTGGCCGCCATTGGTTTTGTGGTGGGTTGAAGCAGGGCGCCGTCCAGACTGGGAAGGGGCGGGGGAAAGGCTTGAGTGGTTGCATGACCACGGACCGAGCTTGAAGGCATTCACTTTCAAGCAGGCCTACACTCCTGATGGGGAGCCGCTGGAGATGGATCGGGCGCGTATCAAAGCCCTGATCGAGGCGAATGCGCCTGGCCAAAGTGATATGCTGGAGCAACTCAAGAGCATCCCGGTCTGAAGTCAGGCACGCGATGCTTGGCTTAGACGGCTTTTGGCCGCTCCATGAGCATCATGTAGTTGACGTCCATATCGCGCGACAGGTTCCACTGATCCTGCAATGGATTGTAGAACACGCCGGTGCGGTCGATCACATTCAGACCTGATGCGCTCAGCGGTGATTCGATTTCTTCCGGACGGACCAGTTTTTCATACTGATGAGTGCCGCGCGGCAGCCAGCGCAAAACATATTCCGCGCCGATAATTGCCAGCGCCCTCGCTTTCATGGTCCGGTTGATGGTGGCGACAAACATCAGTCCGCCTGGCTTGACCATCTCGGCGCAAGAAGTGAGAAACAAATCAACATCGGAGACATGCTCGACCACTTCCATGTTGAGCACGATATCAAAGCGTTCGCCACGGGCGGCCAGTTCCTCGGATGTCACTGCCTCGTAGCTGACATTGACGCCGCTTTGTTCGGCGTGGATCGAGGCGACTTCGATGTTGGTTCGAGACGCGTCGGCACCCAGTACTTCAGCACCCATGCGGGCCATTGGTTCTGAAAGAAGCCCGCCGCCACAGCCAATGTCGAGAACTCTCAAACCTGCCAAAGGCTTGTCGCTTTTGGGTTCGCGGCCAAAGTGGGTGGCTATATGGTCGCGGATATAGGTCAGGCGCACTGGATTGAATTTATGCAGGGGGCGAAATTTGCCTTTCGGGTCCCACCATTCCGCCGCCATGGCCGAAAACCGCGCGACTTCGTCCTGATCGATCGTTGTCTGGGCAGCTTGGTTCATGGGTCTCTCCAGCGTTGTATTGTGAACAATCAACTCGGGCGTCAGGCCTTTCTTGTCAAGAGTAGCCAATGTCACATGAGTGATCCGGTTGCAGGGCGGCTGATTTTTAGCTATGAGACCGCCACCTTCCGCTCCGGAACACGGGGCGGTTTTTCTTGCCCGGCAACGGGTTCGTCAGCGGATAATACAGCATGGCCCGCATAGTGATGAAATTTGGCGGCACATCGGTTGCCGACCTTGAGCGGATCCACAACGTGGCCCGGCACGTCAAGCGTGAAGTGGACGCGGGGCATCAGGTTGCCGTGGTGGTGTCGGCCATGGCCGGCAAAACCAACGAGCTTGTAGGCTGGGTTCAGCAGATGCCGAAGGTCGCAGGTGCGAGCGCCTCGTTTTACGATGCTCGCGAATATGACGCGATCGTCGCTTCGGGTGAGCAGGTGACCAGTGGATTGCTGGCCATTGCGCTTCAGTCGATGGGCGTCGATGCCCGATCCTGGCAAGGCTGGCAGATTCCGGTCAAGACCGACAATGCCCATGCCGCAGCGCGGATCCTCGATATCGACGGCTCCGAACTGATCCGCCGGTTCGAGATGGGGCAGGTTGCCGTTGTGGCCGGTTTTCAGGGTATTGGCCCCGACAACCGGCTGGCGACGCTCGGGCGCGGCGGTTCGGATACCAGCGCGGTGGCGATCGCTGCGGCGGTCAAGGCGGACCGTTGCGATATCTATACTGATGTCGATGGTGTCTATACGACCGATCCGCGGATTGAGCCGAAGGCACGGCGGATGAAAAAGATTGCGTTCGAGGAAATGCTGGAAATGGCATCTCTGGGCGCCAAAGTGTTGCAGGTCCGGTCGGTTGAGCTGGCCATGGTTCACAAGGTGAGAACCTTTGTGCGCTCCAGCTTTGACGATCCGGAAGCACCAGGAATGGGGGATCTGCTCAATCCGCCCGGAACTCTTATTTGCGACGAGGAAGAAATCGTGGAACAGGAAGTCGTTACCGGCATTGCCTACGCCAAGGATGAAGCACAGATTTCTTTGAGGCGGCTGGCTGACCGGCCGGGCGTTTCGGCGGCGATTTTTGGGCCGCTTGCAGACGCTCACATCAATGTTGACATGATCGTCCAGAATATTTCTGAAGATGGTTCGCGGACCGATATGACCTTTACTGTGCCGTCGAGTGATGCCGACAAGGCTTTGGCGGTGCTTGAAGGCCAGAAGCAACTGGTTGGCTATGACGTCGTTCAGAGCGAATCAGGTCTGGCGAAGGTTTCCGTCATTGGTATCGGTATGCGCAGTCATGCCGGTGTAGCGGCCACTGCGTTTAAGGCGCTTGCGGAAAAATCGATCAACATCAAAGCGATAACAACTTCAGAGATCAAGATTTCGATCCTGATTGACGGTGCTTATGCAGAGCTCGCGGTAAGGACTTTGCATTCCGTCTACGGTCTGGATAAGACTTAGCCAACGGGATCAAGACAAGACGGCACAAGCCGAACACTGTTAACCGGCCGGGAGCATTCCCGGGCGGGCCACACGAATTGGGAGAACGAAGCGCGATGAGAGACCTTTCCGCAGGTCCGCGCGTCCTTCTCAGGCGGCTGCGCGAATTGATGGCGGAGCCTCTTGAGCCGCAGGAGCGCCTTGACCAGATCGTCCGCCAGATCGCGGCCAACATGGTTGCCGAAGTGTGCTCTTTTTACGTGCTGCGCGCTGATGGCGCCCTGGAGCTGTTTGCCACCGAAGGTCTGAACAAGGACGCGGTCCATCTGGCCCAGCTGAAAATGGGGCAGGGCCTGGTCGGTACCATCGCCGCGAGCGCACGATCACTCAATCTCTCCGACGCCCAGTCGCACCCGGCCTTCACCTACCTGCCGGAAACCGGGGAGGAGATCTACAACTCCTTTATGGGTGTTCCTATTCTCCGGGCCGGGCGGTCGTTGGGGGTTCTGGTCGTTCAGAACAAGGCGCCGCGGAAATATCGCGAGGACGAAGTCGAGGCGCTTGAGACCACGTCGATGGTCCTTGCCGAGATGATCGCCACAGGCGAACTCAAGCAGATCACGCGGCCGGGACTGGAGCTTGATCTGAGCCGGCCGGTGACGATTGAGGGGGATGCGTATGGAGACGGATTTGGTCTTGGTCACGTCATCCTGCACGAGCCGCGGATCGTTGTTACCGAACTTCTCAATGATGACATAGACGCCGAACTCAAGCGTCTCGAAGAGGCATTGGGATCGCTCAGGGTTTCGATTGACGACATGCTGTCGCGTCGGGAAGTCTCTATGGAGGGAGAGCACCGGGCGGTGCTTGAAGCGTATCGCATGTTTGCTCACGACCGCGGTTGGGTGCGGAAGCTCGAAGAAGCGATTCGCAACGGTCTGACCTGCGAAGCCGCGGTGGAGAAGGTGCAAAGCGACACCCGCGCGCGCATGATCCATATGACCGATCCCTATTTGCGCGAGCGGCTGCATGATTTCGATGACCTGGCCAACCGGCTGCTCCGGCAACTGACCGGCTTTGTGCCGGGAGGTTCGGGCTTGCCGCAGGATGCGATCATCGTGGCGCGCGCCATGGGGGCGGCGGAGCTGCTTGATTATCCCCGCGAGGCGATTCGTGGCCTGGTGCTGGAGGATGGTGCAGTTACCAGTCATGTGGTGATCGTTGCGCGAGCGATGGGTATTCCGGTTGTCGGCCAGGTCATCGGCATAGCGTCACTCGCGGAGAACCGCGATCCGATCATCGTTGATGGCGAGGATGGCGTTGTTCATTTGCGCCCGATGGCGGATGTTGAGAGCGCCTATGCGGAGAAAGTGCGGTTTCGGGCTACGCGCCAAGAGCAGTTCAGGGCGCTGCGTACTGTTGAGCCGCGCACCCGGGATGGGCAGTACATCACGCTGCAAATGAATGCGGGATTGCTTGTAGATCTGCCGCAATTGAGCGAATCTGGAGCGAGCGGTATCGGCCTGTTCCGGACAGAGCTGCAATTCATGATCGCTTCGACAATGCCGAAGGTTGATGAACAGGAAAGTCTGTATCGCAACGTACTCCGGCAAGCTGAGGGCCACCCGGTTACCTTTCGGACGCTTGATATTGGCGGTGATAAGGTGGTGCCGTATTTCCGTGCTGCTGAAGAGGAAAATCCGGCGCTCGGATGGCGCGCCATCCGGTTTTCGCTGGACCGGCCGGGACTGTTGCGCACGCAGCTAAGAGCGCTGCTGAAGGCTGCTGCCGGGGCCGAACTCAAGCTGATGCTGCCGATGATCACCGAGGTCAACGAGCTTCGTCTGGCCCGAGAGCTGCTTGACAAGGAGGTCCGGCATCTCTCCCGCTTTGGATATCAGTTGCCGCGCAGTCTGCAGTTTGGTGCGATGTTGGAAGTGCCAAGCCTGCTCTGGCAGCTTGATGAGTTGATGGCGGAGGTGGATTTCGTTTCCGTCGGCTCCAATGATCTGTTTCAGTTCGTCATGGCGGTGGACCGGGGCAATTCTCGCGTAGCCGACCGCTTCGATACGCTGGGGAGGCCGTTCCTGCGCGTGCTGCGGCAGATTGTCGAAGCAGCCAACAGGACCAACACGTCACTGACGCTTTGCGGCGAGATAGCAGGCAAGCCGCTCTCCGCGATGGCGCTGCTTGGCCTTGGCTTCCGCAACATCTCGATGTCGCCTGCCTCCATCGGGCCTGTGAAATCGATGCTGCTGTCGCTCGATCTGGCGAAGCTCGAAGAAGGCCTGCTGCCAGCCATTGCTGACACCCGCAGCGAAAAAACCGTTCGCGAGTTCCTGATGGACTTTGCCGACGCCAATGGCGTGAGCCTTTAGGATCAAGTAATGGCGAGATTGCCGACCCAGAAAATTCGTGAGCTCGAACGCCGTTTCGATGAGGTCGAGGCCCGTATGTCCGCGGGCCCGGATGCTGAAACCTATGTGAAGCTTGCCTCGGAGTATTCGGAACTGCAGCCGCTTATCGGCGAAAGCCGGGAACTATCGAAGGCTGAAGCCGAGCGCTCCGACCTGATGTCGATGCTGGCAGACAGCTCCACCGACCGCGAGATGCGGGAGATGGCCGAAGACGAGCTGAAGTCGGTAAAGAGCAAAATCGAAAAGCTTGAACAGCAGATCGAGATCATGCTGTTGCCCAAGGACGCAGCGGACGAGCGCAGCGCCATCCTCGAGATCCGGGCCGGGACTGGTGGCTCGGAGGCAGCATTGTTCGCTGGAGATCTGTTCCGGATGTATGAGCGGTACGCCTCGTCGCGGAGTTGGCGGGTGGAAGTTCTGTCGGCGAGCGAAGGTGAGGCTGGAGGCTACAAGGAAATCATCGCCACGATTACGGGCAAGGGCGTGTTTGCGCGGTTAAAATTCGAATCCGGCGTGCACCGGGTGCAGCGGGTGCCCGAAACCGAATCAGGTGGCCGCATCCATACGTCGGCTGCGACGGTGGCGGTGTTGCCGGAAGCCGAAGACATCGACATTGAAATCAGGCCGGATGATATCCGGATTGACACGATGCGGGCGTCGGGCGCTGGCGGCCAGCACGTCAATACAACCGACTCGGCTGTGCGCATCACCCATTTGCCGACGGGGCTTGTTGTGACGTCGTCCGAAAAATCACAGCATCAGAACCGCGCCCGTGCCATGCAGGTGTTGCGCGCCCGGCTTTACGACATGGAGCGGCAGCGGGCGGATGACGAGCGGTCGCAATCGCGGCGCAGCCAGGTTGGTTCGGGCGACCGGTCAGAACGAATTCGGACCTATAATTTTCCGCAAGGCAGGGTCACCGACCACCGGATCAACCTGACGCTCTACAAACTCGACCGGATGATGATGGGCGAAATTGATGAGATCGTTGATGCGTTGATCTCCGATCATCAGGCCGATCAACTGGCCACGCTTGGCGGCCATGACCAATCCTGATCTGGCGCGTGCGGTTACGCTGGGCGAAGCATGGCTGATGATGCGCACGGCCTTTCGGTCTGCCGGTCTTGAAACTGCTGATCTAGATGCCCGGCTTCTGACTGCGAAACTGGCGGGAGTCGAGCCGCACCAGCTGGTGACGGGTGGCGACACTCCGCTGGAGGATGGTGTTCGGGATCGATTGGCCAAAGCTGGACAAGACCGGTTGGAGGGTATGCCGGTGCACCGTATTCTGGGTGCGCGGGACTTTTACGGGCTGACACTCGGACTCTCCCCGGCGACGCTTGAGCCCCGTCCGGATACTGAAACCCTGATTGATGCCGTTCTGCCACTGGTTCGCCAAACGTTGGCGGCAAAGGGCTCTTGTTCCATCGTTGATCTTGGAATCGGAACCGGAGCCATCGGTCTGGCATTGGTGGCCGAGTGCCCGGAGGCGCACTGTCTTGGTATCGATGTGTCTGCCGAGGCAGTGGCCACCGCGCTCGAGAATGCCAAAAACCTAGACCTTTCCCGACGTTATAGCGCAATTGTGGGTGATTGGTTTTCGGGCGTTGAAACGCGGTTTGACCTGATCGTTTCCAATCCTCCCTACATCCCGACCGGCGATTTGGCTGCGCTGGCGCGAGAAGTGATAGATCATGATCCTATGCTGGCGCTCGATGGTGGTTCTGACGGACTTGATGCGTATCGGGTGATCGCTGCCCAAGCGGGCAGCCGGCTTGAGGATGACGGCTTTCTGGCGCTGGAGATCGGGATCGAACAAAAACGTTCGGTGTCTGCGCTTTTTGCTGCACACGGGTTTGAAGATGCCGGGGTGTTTGCTGATCTGGGAGGCGTTGACAGGGTGCTGTTGTTCAAATTACCGGCTGGGTCGAAAGCTGTTAGCCATGACTTTTAACGATAGGCTCAAGAAAAGGCTTGGAATTACAGGCAAACATGGCTAGTTTCCCGGTCAGCGCCGGATAGCAAGTCTTGAAACAGATTCGATCCGATGTGGCTCGGCTCCGGGAACCCGCCATTTTGGCCGTTGGTTCACAGGAAAGCCTCTGGCGCGGGTATCTGAATTTGAACCCATAATGGTGACTGGATCGGTGGACGATCCTTTGTCGCGGCGCAACCTGCGAGCCAGATATTCTGGCCAAAGCGCCCAACAGATTTTTTTCAGGAAAACAACCAGGTGACTATCGAATGAGGCCAGGACAGCAAAACAAGCGCGGTCGCGGACGTAGCGGAAGCAATAACAACAACGGTGGCGGCAATCGCAAAGGCCAGAACCCGCTGTCGCGCTCCTACGACAGCTCCGGTCCCGATGTGAAAATCCGCGGAACCGCCCAGCATGTGGCGGAAAAATACATGAACCTTGCACGAGATGCGCAAAGTTCCGGCGACCGTGTCATGGCCGAGAACTATTTGCAGCATGCCGAGCATTACAATCGGATTATCCTGACAGCCCAGGCTCAGATGCAAGAGCGCTTCCAGCGCGATGACAATCAGTCCCAGGCCCGCGAATCGCAGGATCAGGACGATGATGATCGCGATTCCGATGATGATAATGATGGCAACGCACAGGATCAGCGCAGTGACCGGAACGAGCAACAGCCCCGCTCTGAACGACAGCCGCGTCAGGACCGGGGTGATCGTAACGAGCGTCAGGATCGCGGCGAACGAAATGAGCGCCAGGAACGTAGCGACCGGGGTGAACGGCAGGAGCGCAAACCGCGTCCGGAGCCGAAGCCAGCCTATGATGCTGATGCACCGCAGCCAGTGATCGAAGGTGTTCCGGCTGAAGTGGCTATCGGGCGGGAGGCGCCGGAAACGGATGGTGCACCGCGTCCAGCCCCGCGCCGCCGCGGACGCCCGAAGCGGGTTCGCACTGAAGATAGCGCAGATACTGCAAGCCCGGCTGACGATGCTCTGGGTGCGGTTGAGCCCGCTGCGGTCGAGTAATCGGAAGTTTTAAGATTGACTACCAAACCCCGGTTGTTCGCAGCCGGGTTTTTTTATTGCTCCGTCAGGTCTTTTTCACGCAACTGTGAATACCCATATCTGAATTATCAATTGGGCTTGCCACACTAGGGAGCCCATCCGGACCCGCTGTTCCACGCCAAAATGGGTGGGGCAGGAAAAGGAGAAAACCATGAATATTGAAAAATACTCGGAACGCGTTCGCGGTTTCATTCAGTCAGCCCAATCGCAGGCATTGGCAGACGGTCACCAGCAATTCATGCCGGAACATCTGCTCAAGGTGGTGATGGATGACGATCAGGGCATGGCGTCATCGCTGATCGAACGAGCGGGTGGACGACCCGCCGATGTGCGGCTAGCCAATGACGCAGCGCTGGCAAAGCTGCCGAAGGTCTCGGGCGGTAATGGCCAGCTTTATCTCTCGCAGCCGGTCGCGAAGGTCTTCCAGGCAGCTGAAGACGCCGCCAAGAAGGCAGGTGACAGCTTTGTCACAGTCGAAAGGCTGCTGCTGGCGCTGGTGATCGAGTCTTCTGCTGCGACTTCAGATATTTTGAAAAATGCCGGTTTGACAGCGCAGGCGCTGAACCAGACCATTAATGACATTCGCAAGGGCCGGACCGCCGACAGTGCCGGAGCGGAGCAGGGGTTTGACGCCCTGAAAAAATATGCACGTGATCTGACCGAGGCTGCGCGGGAAGGCAAGCTTGATCCGGTCATCGGCCGGGACGACGAAATCCGCCGTACGATCCAGGTGCTGTCGCGCCGGACCAAGAACAATCCTGTGCTGATCGGCGAGCCTGGCGTTGGCAAGACCGCGATCGCGGAAGGACTTGCGCTGAGGATCGTCAATGGCGATGTACCAGAATCGCTCAAGGACAAGCAACTTATGTCGCTCGATATGGGCGCGCTGATTGCAGGTGCGAAGTATCGCGGCGAATTCGAAGAGCGGCTTAAGGCACTGCTTTCCGAAATCCAGGCCAATGATGGCGGGATCATCCTGTTCATCGATGAGATGCATACGCTGGTTGGGGCGGGCAAGGCCGACGGAGCAATGGATGCTTCCAACCTGCTGAAGCCGGCACTGGCACGGGGTGAATTGCACTGCGTCGGCGCAACCACGCTTGATGAGTACCGCAAGCATGTGGAAAAGGATGCAGCTCTGGCGCGGCGGTTCCAGCCAGTCATGGTGGAGGAGCCCTCCGTTGAAGATACGGTTTCGATCCTGCGCGGGCTCAAGGAAAAATACGAGCAGCATCACAAGGTTCGGATCAGTGACTCCGCGCTCGTGTCTGCGGCTGTGCTTTCCAATCGCTACATCACTGACCGGTTCCTGCCCGACAAGGCAATCGATCTGGTTGATGAGTCGGCTGCGCGGCTGAGAATGCAGGTTGATTCCAAGCCCGAGGAGCTTGATGAACTCGACCGCCGCATCATGCAGCTCAAGATCGAGCGCGAAGCGCTGAAAAAAGAAACGGATCAGGCCTCGAAAGACCGGCTTGAGCGGCTTGAACGCGAATTGACGGATATAGAGGAAAAATCCGACGCGATGACGGCGCGGTGGCAATCTGAAAAGCATAAGCTGGGCCTGGCAGCCGATCTCAAGCTGAAGCTCGAGGAAGCCCGCAATGATCTGGCCATCGCACAGCGCAATGGCGAATTCCAGCGTGCCGGCGAATTGGCCTATGCGGAGATCCCGGCGCTTGAGCGTCAGATTGAAGAAGCTGAAACCCATGGTGAAAGTGATGCGGCCGGTATGGTCGAGGAAACCGTAACGCCGGATCATATCGCGCACATTGTCTCTCGCTGGACCGGAATACCGATTGACCGGATGATGGAAGGCGAGCGTGACAAGCTTCTTCGCATGGAAGACGAGATCGGCAAACGTGTCATTGGTCAGGGTGAAGCAGTTCAGGCTGTTTCCAAAGCTGTGCGGCGCGCCCGCGCCGGATTGCAGGACCCGAACCGGCCAATGGGTTCGTTCATCTTCCTGGGGCCAACCGGCGTTGGCAAAACCGAACTGACCAAAGCTTTGGCCGAATTCCTGTTCGACGATGAAACCGCGCTGATCCGGATGGATATGTCCGAGTACATGGAGAAGCACTCGGTCTCCCGTTTGATCGGGGCGCCTCCAGGTTATGTCGGCTACGATGAAGGTGGTGCGCTGACGGAAGCAGTGCGGCGCAGGCCCTATCAGGTGATCCTGTTCGACGAAATCGAGAAGGCTCACCCGGATGTCTTCAACGTGCTTCTGCAGGTGCTTGATGATGGCCGTCTGACTGACGGTCAGGGGCGTACGGTCGATTTCCGTAACACGCTGATCGTCATGACCTCCAACCTGGGGTCTGAATATCTGGCGGCTCTGACAGATGATCAGGATGCGGATGCCGCGCGCGACGACGTGATGAACGTGGTGCGCTCGTCCTTCCGTCCGGAGTTTTTGAACCGGATCGACGAGATCATCCTTTTCCACCGGTTGCGCCGGTCTGAAATGGGCGCGATCGTCGATATTCAGCTCATGCGTCTGGGCAAGCTGCTGGTCGACCGGAAGATTGATGTTACGCTGGACGACGAGGCCCGTGTCTGGCTTGCCGACAAGGGGTATGATCCTGCCTATGGAGCGCGGCCGCTCAAGCGGGCCGTGCAAAAATATGTGCAGGATCCGTTGGCCGAGAAGATCCTGCTCGGCGAGGTTGGCGAGGGCTCGCATGTTACCGTTGGCGCCGGCTCCGACCGGCTGGTGTTCTCGGTCTCGGAACAGAAACCGGACGAGGCCGATGCGGTGCAGGGTGAAGCGGCCTAAGCTGCAATGATTGGAAAAGGCGGGTCTCCGGATCCGCCTTTTTCTGTTTCAGATTGATGTCGGCGGGCGCTGCATCAGACCCGACGACGAGCTTTGCTCAAGCGATTGACGTCATGGCGTGTTGTAGCTACGGATTGTGCTGCCGAAAAATGTCTGGCCGGTTGGTTATCCCGGTCCCCGCCTTTGCGGGATTTAGTCGATTTTTTCGAACCCACGGCGACCTCTCAACAGGGGCGCTGTGGTGTATCTGGAGACAAGATGCAGCTTCCCATCAAATCGAATGGACAAAGCATGCACGACAACAAGAAACTGATAATCCTCGCTCAAGCTTTCATCTCCTGCCTCATGGCCTTGCTGATGAGCGGAATCATGAGTTTTTTTCATCTGGGCTTCACGGTGGAATGGCTGCAGATCTGGAGCTCGACATTCATCGTTGCATGGCCCGTCGCCTTTGCCCTGTCGCTGGTTGTCGGTCCGGTCAGCTTCAAGATGGCCGGTTTCATCCTGTCGCGGGCGACGGCTTCCTGACGATGTGGCTGACTGAAACGTAGAAAAGGTCAGAGCCGCTTGGATACGGTCCCTATGGAAATACACGAATTTTGTCTCTCCCTGTTGGGGGCGGCGCATGTCGTGCAATGGGGCGGCTCTGACGTCTACAAGGTCGGTGGCAAGGTGTTTGCTATCATTAGCGCGGATTCGGATAATCAGTTGCGGGTCACTTTCAAAGCATCAGAGTTGAGTTTCGAGATGCTGAAGAGTGAACCCGGAATGAGACCGGCGCCCTATCTTGCGTCTCGCGGGTTCAAATGGCTGCAACGGTATGATGACAGGACGCTGGATGACCGGGCTCTGCGCGATTATCTCCGTCAGTCCCACGACAGGGTGCTGGCCGGGTTGAGCAAGAAGAAGCGACTGGCGCTGCAGATTCAGGAGACGCCCGAACAAACCTGAGATGATCGCGAAAACCATTTCTTCCTGTCCCTGGTCAAAAACGCGGACCAATTGCGACAGGATATTGACGCCGGCTTGAGGCAGCCCACCAATATCAGCGGCTTGCGAGCTCCTTGTTTGATGTGTCGATATCAAGCAGAGCGTTGATGCGATCCCGTTCGCGGGCAAACATGGCGAAGGCGTCACCCTTGAGGGATTTGCCATCGGGAAGGCGGATCCGCATCGGATCGACCTTGTTGCCATTGACGATCAATTCGTAATGGAGGTGTGGCCCGGTGGAAAGCCCGGTCGATCCGACCGTTCCGATGACCTGGCCCTGACGAATTCGGGCACCCGGGGTCACGCCCTTGGCGATGGAATTCTGGTGCGAATAACTTGATTCATAGCCATTGGCGTGCCGAATGATGGTTTGCCGCCCATAGCCGTTGCCCCAGCCGGCCTTTTCAACCACGCCATTGCCTGCGGCAATGATCGGCGTTCCACGGGGCGCTGACCAATCAACGCCGGTATGCATCCGCGAATATTTCAGGATCGGGTGACGGCGCATGCCGAAGCCGCCCCGGAATTTGCCGTTTGGCACGGGATTGCGCAGCAGAAATTGCCGGGCACTGCGACCTTCCTCGTCGTAGTAGTCGATGGAATTGTCTTCCGGATGCTGGAAGCGGTACAGCCGGATGGTATTGCCGCCGAATTTGACATTGACGAACAGCAGTTCGGACTCTTCGGTTGCAGTGCCGCTGTCATCCGTTACCGAGAAGAAGGCCTCGAGCGTGTCGGACGGACGCAGTTGCGACTGGAAGTCGACATTGCTGGCAAGCATCCTGATGATCTGTCCGACCATGTCGGCGGACATTCCATAGAGCAGAGCTGAGCGGTATATGCCGTCGTAGATGTTGGGCAGGTCGCGGGCCGTCACCACAGGTGTCGCGGATTCGTCGAAGGCGGATCTGATTGCCGGAGTTGGCGGCGGTTCATTGCCGATGACGAAGCCATTGTGATCTGACAGGGCGACCGTGATCATGTGGCTGGAGTGCTGGTAAACGCTCATGCGGATGATCCGCGCGGTGTCGCCAGATTGCTCAACCCCGACACGAATTACCGCCTGTGCAGGAATCTTGCTGGTCTTGATCTGCTGTGCCAGGCTGTCCAGCGCTGCTTGATACTGCTCGGTCGCATAGCCGGCGCCATCGAGAATGTCGGACAGGGCCGCGGCCTTGCGCACCGGAATGATGTCATCGACATAATCGAGGCGCTGCTGGCTCTGAGGGGAATAGGATGCGACCGAGACATTCTCGGCGATGACACGCGCATTCAGGCTGGCGCTGAAGTCGAGCTCGAGCCGGTTCGACGCGAAGCGGCGCGGGTCGACATAATTGAGAGACGCAAACTGGACCGATCCGTCGGTGAGTACTGATCCGTTGGTCCGGACGGTTTCCTCAGCCTCATCAAGGGTCATTGATGCCGCGAAGGGGTGGCCCGGCGCCTCAAGCGGAAATTCGACAGACCGCAAACTGATTTCTGAATCGACCTCGGCGCCATAGATGATGCCGGTCCGCACGCTCGATACGGTCTCGGCGTCGCCGGTGGCGAAAATCTTGAGTGGATTGAAGCGCGGATATGTCTTGGCAGTGGCATTGGGATGATTGGCCGCCAGTGCAATCTTGACGTGGGCAAAGGGTTGCCGCCTTACCACATCACGGTCGCCGTCGCGGACCATGGTGGAAACTTCCATGATGCTCTTGTCTGCCGGCTTGGCGGTCACGACTGACTGGACAAGACGGGCGCCTTTCTCGACGGCGGCAAGTCCACCACCGGTAAGGTCGGTCGAGGCAAGAGCTTCCGCAGGAATTGCCAGCTGTTCGCGGCCTTCCATGGCACCAAACAGGGCGACGCCCATCAGCAGGCTCGAGGTGATGCCGGTCATGAAGGTGCCCGATAGCCAACGCAGCGAGATCTCGCGCTTGTCCGGCGGCTTGCGGCCTCCGGCCAGCAGCGGCGGTTGATCGCCCATCTGCCGAGCAAGAAATTCGTCGTTTGGCATCATTCCTCCGGGTGCCGAGCTTCGGTCGCATTCAAGCGGTAAAGCGAAAAGCGAAAAGCAGATGTGCCCTGCACTTGGTCGTGTGTCAAATCGAAGACCGATCTACGCCCGGTTCTGATCGTCGAAAGACGAGACCGAACGTAAACAGCAGCTTGCACAAACCTTCTAGTCAGAAATCCGGCAGCTGTGTGGCAAAAGCGGGCGGTAATGGCACTTTATATATATAGGGGCTTTCAAATCGCGCCGGGGTGAGAGTGCGGTGCAGAAAAACCAGAAAAATGACAGATTTGTAAAAAAGGCTGTTGACTCATTGGGCGGGTGGCCCCTATAAACCGCTCACACAACGAGGGCGGCGCGCCGCTGGCGCCAACGAGTTCGCCCTCAAGTTAGCAAAGAGCGCC
>Ga0163215_100585_pt1 | contig 52999 bp, 43 predicted proteins | sample SynspAceP_FD_185934 | JGI IMG/M metagenome (GOLD analysis project Ga0163215, IMG submission 185934) | Saline lake microbial communities from Ace Lake in Antarctica - Synechococcus sp. Ace-P (Hybrid Assembly) | ecosystem: Environmental > Aquatic > Non-marine Saline and Alkaline > Saline | place...
ACAATGGCTCTGGACTTACAACAATGACCGCCCGAATATGGGTATCGGCGGGATAACACCCGCACAGAAACTAAAAATGGCCGCGTAAGTTCTACAGCCGCACCCCGTTAAAAATGGGGGGATTACCTCCCGACCTTTCAGGTTCGGGTTCATGCTGGTCTCGGTAAATTTCTCGCCCTCGATCCCCTTGCTGTCAGGGTCTTTACTGTCAAACGCCACTTCACCGGAAAAGGCCACCATGGCTTGAAGCCCCTCGTACCCCTTCTCCTTAATGTATTTGTCAAAGTTCAACTTATACCGCACAGCCTCTTTGCGTGAACTTGTCACAATCATCGCCTTCGCTTGGCCGCCCAAAAGACCCGCAATATTCTCCATGAAATGCTCGACTATGACCTGCACTTTTTGCGAAATGTTATAGTCATGCAGCCTGACCCATTGATTAAGCTTCACTTTGGCGCGTTTGCTATCAACCTCGGTATCCGCATCCTGAATTCTGAGTGCGAGATTATAAGCCGTTTTATAATTCGTGTAGTTTTTCAGAACGTCGAGGATGAACTCCTCTTCGATCGCTTGTCGCATGGAATAGACATGGAAAGGCGCGGGTAGATTACTCTGTGAAGGCGGCTCGGCCGGATGGGGCAAACGGCCAAACAGCTCGAGCGTTTTAGTCTTGGGCGTGGCTGTAAACGCAAAATAGCTGAGGTTTTGTGACGACCTGCGCGACTCAAGTGCCGCTTCCAGAATGTCATCTGATGTCAGCTCTTCATCCTCGTCGCGGGTGTCAAACATCAGCACTTCTTTCAGCTGACGTGCTGTCGATCCACTTTGCGACGAATGCGCTTCATCTGCGATAATCGCGTAATTGCGTTCCTTCAGGCTGGTACTGTTTTCAATCGCCTTGAGGACGTGCGGGAAGGTCTGGATCGTCACGATGATAATCGGCTGGGATGTCTCCAACGCCTTCGCCAGCTTCTCGGATTTTGATCCTTCGCCCTCATCGCGGTTGATGCGCCCAACCACACCGTCGACATGCTCGAACTGATAAATCGTTTCCTGTAACTGATCATCCAGCACCGTGCGGTCAGTCACAATAATGACTGAGTCGTACTGCTTTGCGCCCGCGTCGGTATAAAGCGATGACAGCTGGTGCGCGATCCACGCGATGGAGTTCGACTTTCCCGATCCGGCGCTGTGCTGGATCAGGTATTTATGGCCCGGCCCCTCACGCGTCGCAGCAGCCAGCAGTTGCCCCACCACATCCCACTGATGATAGCGCGGGAAAATCATCGTCTCCTTGGTGGTCTTGCGCCCTTCCCAGTCTTCCTTCTCCTCGACCTGCAAATGCATGAACCGCGCGAGGATGTTCAGCAGGGCATCAGGCTGCAACACCTCCTGCCACAGATACTGCGTGGCATAGGTGTTCTCGTCCTCAGGCACATCATTGCCTGCACCGCCATCCTGCGTGCCTTTGTTGAACGGCAGAAAATAGGTGCCCGCACCGGCCAGCCGCGTGGTCCATGTAAACCTCATACTGGCTCACCGCGAAATGCACCAAGGCACCGCGCTTGAACGTCAACAGCGGCTCCGGCTTTTTGGTCGCAGGATCAATCGGGGGCCGCGTCTTCTTGTATTGTGCTATCGCGTTCTGCACTGATTGCTTGAATTCGGATTTCAGCTCCAACGTGACAATGGGCAACCCGTTCACGAACAGCACCAGATCGATGCGCCACTTCTTAGCCTGTGTGCCGGTCTCCGCCATATGGGCATCGGTGGCAAAGGGGCTATAGACAAGCTCGGGCACGATGCGCAGACGGTTCTGGGCATAGCGGGCAAGGGTGTCGGGGTTCAGATCATGCTCCGGCTTGAACTGGCACAGCTTGAACTTGGCGTTGCGGTCCTTCACCCCGTGGCGCAACACGCCCAGCGTGCCAAAGGTGCGCAGCTGCGGGCCGGTGGCGTTGGGATCGGCTTTGTTCAGCTGGTCTGCGACACGCTCCAACAGCTTGCCTTCGGGATCGCTGGGGTAGTTCTTGGCGTGCTTTTGCCACTCGGCATCCTGCGTGTCTTTGACAAAGCCGATGAGGTCTTCGGTATAAATCGCCAGCGCACGGTCATAGCCCGCAGGGGTGCCAAGCTGCCAACCGCTTGCCACCATCTGGGCGATCATCTCATTCTGAAAAACGTCCTCGCGGGATTTGCCGGTGGAAATGCTCATGGGTGGGTGTCCTGTGTGGTGCCGCTTGCGATGTCTTGGGAGGGGGCAGCAGGGGCCTGCCAGTCGCGCACATCAATCTTGCCGGTGACAGCGGCAGAGATCAGCGCGGTGCGGCGTTCTTTGAGGAGGCCGATGGCGGATTGGCCATTGCCTACGAGACTCTTGAATATCTCAACCTGTTTGCGAAGGAACTCAGCGATTTCAAGTTGTTCACTTGTCGGTGGAACAGCAATTTCGATGTTCAAAACATCCGAATTCGACAAATTTGCTTGCTTGGTTCCTGCCGGCAACGAATATAACTGAAATAAATATGGGTCGGACCGAAGAGAATATAAAAGGTAGCCACTGGCAATCTTCTCATGATCGGGATCAAGTCTTGCTACGCGCTGATTCAGAAGAAAAGGACCGTCCTCATCTACAATTATGGCGAAGCCGTAGTCTGTTTTTCCTAAAGTTCCGGTCAGCGACATTAGTATATCACCGCGCCGAACGCAAAAATTAGGATGCGCTTTGAGACAAGATTCATCGAGAAAAATTGGTTGGCGCTCAAGTGATAGTGAATTCAAATAGAGATTCCCAATTCTCAATAGCTGGATGCCCTCGTCTTTGAAAAGACCACTTTCAAATGCATATCCCCCAGCCATACGAGCGAAATATTTTACTTTCCCAACCTCCCAATGCGCAGGGATATCGCCGAGCCAGTCTATTCCGGAGGGGCGCAGGGGGGCGGTGGGGTCGAGGCCCTTGGTCACCGCATGGCTGATCACCGCTTGTCGCTTTTCCTCCAGCAGCGCGATCAGCCGTTCCTGCTTGGCAATCAACGCATCAATCTTGGCCGTCTCATAATCCAAAAACGCCGCGATTTGGGTTTGGATATCGACCGGAGGAAGCGGCAATTCAGTTTCGGCCAAAGGACCCAGATTCAGCGCCCTGAATGTCGCGCCCCCAATGCTACTTTCCCATTGATGATAACTCATCGGTGCCCGCAAAACCCAATAAATAAATCTTGGTGATGCGCCTTGATTAACTGCGATCCTTGCAGTTCCCTGCGTCAAGTTTGCCCCATCCAAAGATTGAGGCACAATCATTACTTTTCCGAAACTTGGTCCGATCGAGCATACGATGTCTCCAGACCGTAGTTCGCTTCGGGTATATTCTGCTGCAATCTGCGCTGAGGTCCTGAGGAGTCCAGAAAAATCCCTGATTCCGTCTTCATCCGTCATGTCAGCAGGCCGAATATAAGGTATGCCGCCTTCAATATTCGGACCCGCTTGCACGATACCATACGTGATCTGCCGGCTCTGATTTACGATCCACTTGAGGCGTGAGGCCTCCCATCCCTCAGGAATATCCCCCAACCACTCCACGCCAGAAGGCTTATACGCCGGATACGCCCGATAGCGCCGCGCCGCTGACATTGCCCCTGTGGCGCCCGCGTCCCTCACGAATGAACCTCCTGCAACAGCGCCATGATCTCCGCACTGACGGCGTCCAGATCGGCGTCAATCGCGGTCAAATCACGCGGCGGCACATAGGTATAGAAATGCCGGTTGAACGGGATCTCATAACCCACAATCCCGACCTCCCCGTCCGTCGCGTCCCGCTTGGCCCCGTCGATCCACGCATCCGGCACATGGGGCCGCACCTCCGCCTCGAAATACGCGATGTTGGTCACCTCCGTCGCGCGGGAGGGATCCAGCGGCACGTTCTCATGATCGCGCAAATCGCCATCCGGCTTATACTCGATCACCTGACGCCCCACCGCGAACCGCCCATAGGTCGGATCGGCCTCCGCCCCCTTATGGATTTTCTTGATCACCTTTTCGGCCTTCGGGTTTTTCCAGCTGACCGCCGTGGTGATCTGCTTTTTGGTCGGTGTATCCATCCCGACGCGCGTGTTTTTGAGCATTTTCTCAAAGACATTCATGTCGTCATGTTGCGCAGTGCCAATCTTGGCCTGCACCGCGCGCGCCCGTTGCAGCACCCCCAACTGAAAACGCCATGTGGCGGGTTTGAGCACGTCCTTGATCTGCGCCTCTTTCAGCTCCGGAAACTCCGCCTTGATATGCGTGCGGATTTCCGTCTCCACCGCATCCAGCACGCCGTATTCCGCCCCGTCCTCGCTCCACTCCGCCCCGAACGTCTCATATATCCACGACATCACCGCATGCAGCGGCTTGGGCGCAAACCGCAGCGGGGCGATGCGGACATCCGAAAACTGGAAGCTCTCCCGCAACGGCCGCTCAATCGTCAGGCGGCGATATCCGAACTCATAGGTCTGAAAAACCTTGGCCGCAAAAGTCTTAGGCGCTGCCGCCTTGGGGGTCGCAGATTGCCGCCCCCGATTGCTCTTGGTATCGTAGCGCAGAAGCTCGAACACGGTTGGGATAAGCCCGCCGGCTCATACAGCGCACAGACCTTGATGCCGCGGCTTCATATCCTTGGAGCCGAACTCGCGGAGGGATTCTTCGCGAATGGCGTCATTCTAGTCGAGGGGCGCAGCGACAAAGCGGCGCTCACGGCAACCGCACGGATGCTCGGCATTAATTTTGAGGCGGCCGGGATCGCCATCCTTTCGGCCGAGGGTAAGTCCAACCTCGACCGTCCTTATGTCATTTTCCGCGAGCTTGGAATTCCGACCTTCCTGCTCTGGGATTGCGATCAACATTTGGCAGAAGCAAAGCGCAAACCTGCAACTGACATTGCATTGAGCAAGCTCGCAAGACCGGACCAAGAGTTAAATGCCGCCCCGACCGATGACCTTGTCAGCGATTGCTATGCGCATTTCGGCAATGCGCTGGAACACCGCCTCAAAGAGGATATCACTCCAGAAATTTACGCCGCGTGCCTTGCTGCAGCCTGTGAACCCTTTGGAGTAAATCCGAGCGATGAAACCCAAAAAATCCCTGAGGTCGTCTTTCACACATTGCACCGCGCCAAGGAGCAGGGTCGCGAGAGCGAGATGCTGAAGAACGTGGTTCGCGCCATATGGCGCTTTTTCCGCGACGAGGACCTGCCTGAACTTCCACAGGCGCAAGCGTAGTGGCCCGTCGTGTGAAGGCCGAGAATGGCCTTGATGGGATTGTGTTGGCCAGAGAGCGCCGCGCGCATGGTCCGTGGAGCGACCTGGCGCTACACACGATCGGTTGGCGTGCATTTCAGGATCTCTGCTCGCAGGTCTGCGAAGTCGTGCTCGGTCGTCCAGTTGAGATATTTCGGGAAGCACAAGATGGCGGCCAAGACGCGGTGTTTCTTATTCCGTCCGGATCTGAAGCGCCCTCAATTGGAACAATTCAGTGTAAGCCACATCAGAGGCGGGCAAGGCGCTAAAGCCAGGCGACCTATCGGGCGAGATCAAAAAAGTTGAGGAACTGGTCAAGGCTGGTCTGGCTGACAACTATGTTTTCATGACCAACATGAGCGTCGATGCGCCTGTCGCCGCCGCGATGCGCGCGCGATTGCGCGCGATCGGCGTGCGCAAGCCGCATATTCTGGGCCGCCAGTATATTGTTCGTGTCATCAGGAGCAGCGCCCGCCTGCGCGCACTCGTGCCACAGGTCTATGGTCTTGGCGATTTGACCTCAATCGTAGACGAGCGGCTCAGCGAACAGAGCCGCGCGCTCCTCGACAGCTGGATTCCAAAGTTGCGGACTTATGTTCCGACCAAAGCCCATCGCGACGCAGTTAATGCGATTTCGAATCATGGTGTCGTGCTCCTGCTCGGCAATCCGTCGAGTGGCAAATCGGCGATTGGCGCCATCGTTTCCACGATCGCATCGGAGAACCCGGATAGCACCATACTTGCTCTCACGAGCCCCCGCGATTTTGAGGCGGGATGGAATCCAAATGACCCAGGGCGATTTTTCTGGATTGACGATGCCTTCGGATCGAACGTGCTGAGCGAAGAGTATGTTCAGGAATGGGCCTCTGCTTTCTCAAAATTGCGTGCTGCGATCAATCACGGCAATCGCTTCCTGCTGACATCGCGCAAGCACATCTATGAGGGAGCGAGACGGCGGCTCGGCCAGCGCAATCTTGCCCAATTCAAGGATGGAAGTGCCGTGGTTGACGTTGGCAATCTGACTGTCGAAGAGAAAGCCCAGATTCTCTACAACCATGTCAATTTCGGTGAGCAGAGTCAGAGCTGGCGGTCGAGCGTGAAGCCCCATCTTGCCGCAGTTGCAGCCGTGGACGTTTTTCTTCCCGGTATTGCCGAACGGCTTGGGGATCCAAATTTCACGAAAGGACTGGCACCGCGCAAAGCCTCGCTCGTCAGCTTCATGGAAGAGCCAACTGAGCACCTTATTGATACCGTCAACGCCTTGGACGACCGGCTGCAGGCGGCGCTCATTCTAGTCTATGTCCATCAGGCGGGTTTCGATCCGAGCGACTACGATCCTTTGACTGCGCAGGCGGTCGCGGAGCTGACCGGCTATTCCATCACCAAGATTCAGGATTGCTTTGCAGAACTGAAGGGATCGTTCCTCAAGCTTTCCGGGCCGAGATGGACGTTCGCACATCCGACGATCTCTGATGCTCTGACAGAAGTTATGCGGCAGAAGCCGCATATGATGGCGGCGTTGATCCGTGGAGCGCCGATCAACACCATTCTCGGAAGCTTCACGTGCGAAGGGTCACCGCTGATCCGGGACGCGTTGGTGATCCCGGCCGCACTAGATGACGCTTTGGTTGTCCGTCTCGGCCACACGCCCGACGAACTCCATCGGAACTGGATGCTGTTCCAGTTCCTGTCCTATCGCGCCAGTGAGGTGGTCTTTTCCAAGGTGGTTCTGCAACATCCGGATTTGTTGCAGCGTTCGTGCTGGCCGACCGATCCAATCGGGAACGACCCAAAGCTTGCAACCTACGGTCGGGCACATCGCCATGGTCTCCTGCACGACGATCTGCGCCTAGAAGCATCGGAAAAGCTTGAATCGGCGGTGCGCAATGCGCTTGACGCCTCCTTCTTCGAGGAAGAGGACATGCTCGGGCTATTAGCCCCCTTACACCTCGTCAGCATAGGCTGGGGACTTCGGACCGCAGTCTTGCCATCTCTAGAAGATTGGATCGACGAGATAAACGCAGATGCCGATCTAGACGAAGAGCCAGATAGTCATTTCACGAAACTTCTCGACGTTCTGGATCGCGTAGAGGCGATGGGCGTCGATACCGACGCCGACGCTTTGATCAGCGAAGCACGAAACCAAGTCAGGCGCTCGATTGAGGAGATCGAAGAGCGCAAGCGCGAGCGGGATGAGGAGGACGAAGACGATACAGACTGGACCCACATCGTGACGCAAAAGAAGGAGGAACTCTCCCTGCCGCTCTCACCAGCTGCAAAACGATCGATATTCGATGACATCGACAAGTAGTGTCAATCGCGTTTAGATGTCTTTTGGTGCACTGCAATCTGAGTGAATCTCCACGATCTATTGCTGGGCGTCTCAAAACGCCGATCAATGCAACAGCGGCCGTGCATAAGCAATTTCTGCCCGCTCAATCATTCGTTTGACCGTCCTTAAGCTCGGCCCTCCAATATCTCCATGACATGACAGAATGATCTCTTCGATAACTGTGATCGCTTCATCAGGAAGATCATGCGCCTGCCCCAAGCGCCGGGCAAACCCGATAAGATGCTGCCTCGATACTGGAGGCAGGTCCAGCGGTGGGCAGCGGCTCAAAAGGGGTTCAGGAAGGCCGCGCAAGCTATTGGCGGTGAGAACCCACCCGACCCATGAGAGGTCAAATTGAACGCGATAGTAAGGGCATTGCCAGGTCTTCGCTGTCATTCTTTCCAAGAGGGGCAGAAGTGCATCGGTCAAGCTGAAGCGCAGCCCTTTCTCTGAGGTCACATCTCCCGCCTTTTCTACTTCATCTACAACCATGAGAGGATTGGCGCATTTCTCTCTGAGGATTGTCTCCATGATCTTACCTGGTCCGGCATTTGCCCAACCACGCTGCGAGCCGATCAAAGCAAAGCTGGCAGGCTCACCGGTGGCCTCAACGACCGTAGTCGGCACTTCGAGCAGTTTGCCCAGCCTCCGCGCCCAATGGGATTTGCCGATGCCGGGCGGACCGAGAAGCAAAAGCGGCGCAAACTGGAGGCCGGGACGGCCCTCGCGCACAGACCGCCGCATCGCGTGCCAGATATGTTCGGTGGCAGGTCCCATCCACGGCATCTCCTCGTGCAAAGTCGCAGCAAGGACGTCGGCATCGTGTTCGTTAGAAACCCTCGACACAGTCGCACCGTTCTGCAGCCTGCGAAGGGTATTCCGATCATCGGTCCTCAGGTGCTGCATACCTGTCGCTGCTTCCTGCTGCTCAACATACCATAAAGCGCGCCTCTCGATCTTGATCTTATCCTGCGTTGAAAGAGAGTTTCCATAAAGGTCGAAGTCTTCCTTCGGGCCACCTTCAGCAACTCTTTCAATCTGTTGGGCGACGCACCGCCGCTCGCGAAAGTCTCTCAGAAATTGGGCGAACCTCCGCTCAAGATCTACAGTCGTGGGTGAGTCGTCGAAGAAGCGAATGTTCGCAAACGGGATGTTTGATTTCAGCATGACGGATTCCTTTCAGATCCCGGCACACAGCTTTGCCATGCACCGGCTGCCTGACCAAAGGCCTGACATTGGGTTTGATATGAAAGGCTCCGGAGCCTTGGAACGTATAGAGAACAAAGTCATCGCTACGTCAACGCTACCCGCCGATACTCAGGGTGAGTAGCGTGGGCAGCATTCCGTCCGGAAGAAAACTTACTTAAGTCATTGATATTAAATAAGACCACCGGCAACTCGCGTTGCCGGTGGTCATTTGATATGGGTCGAGAGGACAAAAAACCCTACATAATGGCCATGTTATGGTGTGTCCCACACGACACAACAGCCGACAAAACGCTTTTTATCCGCACTTGCTATGGCCGCAGCTGCCGCAGGTCATGCAGCCTTCGACCATGCGCAAATCATACTGGCCGCAGCTGCCGCATGCTTTGCCACGGGGTTTTTCCATACCGACAACATTGGCTTGGGGGTCAGATTTCAGGCCCATTCCCGCACCCGCGATAAAGCCGGTGGTGACCAGATGCTGTTCGATCACCCCGCCGATGGCCGCAAGGATGGAGGGGATGTATTTGCCGCCCATCCATGCGCCGCCGCGCGGGTCGAATACCGCTTTCAGCTCTTCCACCACAAAGGACACATCGCCGCCACGGCGGAACACCGCCGAGATCATGCGTGTCAGGGCCACTGTCCAGGCGAAATGCTCCATATTCTTGGAGTTGATAAACACCTCGAAGGGACGGCGGCGGCCACCGACCACCAGATCGTTGATGGTGATGTAAAGCGCGTGCTCGCTGTCGGGCCATTTGATCTTGTAGGTGGCACCCTCCAGCTCTTCGGGGCGGTCCAGCGGATCGGACATATAGATCACATCGCCGTGGGGCGTCTGCGGCTCTTCGCCGTCGGTGCTGACAACTTCAGGGGCCTCTGATTTTGGCCCGAACATTAACCAACCGGCATCCACCGAGAGTAATTCTGCCAACTTCTCGGCATGCTCTTGCCTCAGCGGACGCACCTCATTTTCAATTTGATTGTAGTATGGACGAGAAATTCCAACCAAATCGGCAACCTCATCTTGGCTCATATTTTTTTGTTTTCTAACTTCTCTCATCCGTTCTGCACGGGTCGAATTATGGTCTTGGCTCACCTTCTTGTCCTCCGAGACCGACAAAATGGAACCCGTCACGTCATTCGGGCGGTAGGTCGTGCAGCCTTTGCAGCCCGTATCCCACGCCTCCATGTAGACTTCCTTGAAGGTGTCAAAGGAGATGTCCTCAGGGCAATTGATGGTTTTGGAAATGCTGGAATCGACCCATTTCTGTGCTGCCGCCTGCATCTTGACATGCTCCAGCGGGGCAAGCGTCTGTGCGTTCACAAAATAGTCGGGCAACGGGGTGTCGCCTTTCAGATCACGCCACATCTGCACGGCGTAATCGACGACTTCTTCTTCGGTGCGGCTGCCGTCTTTTTGCAGAACCTTACGGGTGTAGGCATAGGCAAACACAGGCTCGATGCCCGACGACACGTTGCCCGCATAAAGGCTGATCGTGCCGGTGGGCGCGATAGACGTCAGCAGCGCGTTGCGGATGCCGTGGGTGCGGATCGCCTCGCGCACGTCTTCGTCCATGGTGCGCATGGTGCCGGATGCCAGATATTCCTCGGCGTCGAACAACGGAAAGGCGCCCTTTTCCTTGGCCAGTTCCACGGACGCCAGATAGGCCGCGCGGGCGATGGCGTGCAGCCAATCTTCGGTCTGCTGTGCGGCTTCATCGGAGCCATAGCGCAGGCCCAGCATCAGCAGCGCATCGGCCAAACCCGTGACGCCCAGCCCGATGCGGCGTTTGTTCTTTGCCTCAAGCTGTTGTGCTTCCAGCGGGAACTGGGACACGTCAACCACGTTGTCCATCATCCGCACCGAGGTCGCGACCAGCTCGTTGAGCGCCTCGATATTCAGCGCGGCCTCTGCTTCAAACGGGGTGCTGACCAAACGGGCAAGGTTGATGGAGCCGAGCAGACAAGCCCCATAGGGCGGCAAAGGCTGCTCGCCGCAGGGGTTCGTCGCGGCTATGGTCTCGCAATAGCTCAGATTGTTGGCGGCGTTGATACGGTCGATGAAGATCACGCCCGGCTCCGCGAAATCATAGGTCGCCTGCATGATCGCGTTCCACAGGTCCAGCGCCTGCACGGTCTTGTAGATCTTGCCGTCGAATTTCAACTCCCATGGGCCGTTCGCCTTGACCGCCGCCATAAATGGATCGGTGATCAGCACAGACATGTTGAACATCCGCAGCCGTGCGGCATCAGATTTTGCCGTGATAAACGCCTCTACGTCAGGGTGATCACAGCGCATGGTCGCCATCATCGCACCACGGCGCGAACCTGCGGACATGATCGTGCGGCACATCGCATCCCAGACATCCATGAACGACAAGGGGCCGGAGGCATCCGCCGACACGCCCAGTACATCCGCACCCTTGGGCCGAATGGTCGAGAAATCATAGCCGATCCCGCCGCCCTGCTGCATGGTCAGCGCCGCCTCTTTCAGCATGTCAAAAATACCGCCCATACTGTCGGGCACGGTGCCCATGACAAAGCAGTTGAACAGCGTCACGCGGCGCGCAGTGCCTGCACCCGCCGTGATCCGGCCTGCGGGCAGGTATTTGAAATCCTCCAAGGCTTCAAAGAACGTCTCTTCCCAGCCGTCCTTATCATCCTCGACCTGCGCCAGATCGCGGGCAATACGGCGCCATGTATCCTCGACCGTTACATCATGAGGCGTGCCATCAGCGGCCTTAAAACGGTACTTCATGTCCCAGATTTGTTCGGCGATAGGGGCTGCAAAGCGGGTCATGGCGATTCCTTGTTTGGGTATGTGCGGACGTGGAACATAGACGACAATCCCCGGAAGGCTACAGCTGTTTGCACCTGTCCGCCGCATTTCGTGCGCGGCGTCTCGTCGCGGCGAAACTACCACAGTTTGCATGTCGCACCAAACGGAATACCTTATAATGTGGCTTGGAGTGAGTCTGTGGATAAAACGGTGGGTAAGCCTGTGAGCAAAAAACATGTACATCTGATCAAGCTGTCTGTCGGCACTGAAAGCATCGAGCAGCTGATTGAATGGCAACGTCATCGTTCGGCGCAGGTGGTCGACGGGCAATATTATCACCAGACGCGGATGTGGCCCAAGCGGGTGGATGAAATCCTGAACGGCGGGTCGATCTATTGGGTCATCAAGGGCGAGATTTGTGCGCGCCAGCGGATTATCCGGTTTGACGAAAAGATCGGTGCAGACGGCATCCGCCGCTGCGGCATTGTGCTGGACCACGAGGTGATCCCGACCGCCAGCGCGCTAAAACGCCCCTTTCAGGGCTGGCGTTATCTCACGCCCGAAGATGCGCCCAAAGATCTGGCCAAAGGCCGCAGCAAGGAAGACACCCTGCCGGACGAGTTGAACCGTGCACTGGCTGATATCGGCGTTTTGTAATCAATCAACCCAACCGCGCCAGCAACGTCTCAAGATTTTCCCGCTCTGCTCCGCTCACCACAGCAGAGCGCGATTTCCACAAGGTCGCCTGACTGCGCAGGATCAACCCGTCACTCAGGATTTTGAGATGGTTGGCGCGCAGCGTCTCGCCGGTGGAGGTGATATCGGCAATTGCCTCGGCGGTCTCGTTTGCAACGGTGCCCTCGGTGGCCCCCTGACTGTCCACCAGCGCATAATCGGCAACACCGGCGCCGCGCAGAAATTCCCGCACAAGACGGTGATATTTTGTAGCGATGCGCAGGCGGGTGCCGTGCACCTTGCGAAACGCAGCCGCCGCTGCATCCAGATCATGCAGCGTGTCTACATCCGTCCAGCCGTGCGGTACGGCAAGGATCAGATCGGCATGCCCGAACCCCATTTCAGCCACAGGGGATACTGTTTTTTCCCAAAGGGCTAACTTCTCGTGCACCAGATCGGTGCCGGTCACGCCCAGATGGATGCGCCCCGCCGCCAGTTCGCGCGGAATTTCACCCGCCGAGAGCAGCACCAGCGATACACCCTCTATCCCCTCGACCACACCGGCATATTCCCGCTCGGACCCCGCGCGGGCCAGCTGGATGCCGCGTGCACCAAACCAGTCAAATGTCTTTTCCATCAGCCGCCCCTTGGACGGCACCCCCAGCTTGATGGTCATTCCTTGCCCTCCAGCAACAACATCAGGCCGGGGCGCATCACACCGCCCACCGCCGGAATTTCACGCCCGCCGCCCAGACGCCGCGTCAGCGCGTCATAACGGCCCCCCGTCGCCAGCGGCGGCAGATCAGCGCGCGTAGCGGCGCGAAAACCAAAGACAAACCCGTCGTAATACTCCATCGAGGTCCGGCCATAATTGGCATCGAACATTAGCGTGCTCACATCAACGCCGCGCGCCTTCAGCGCCTCTTTGCGCGCCGCGACCCGCGCCACAGCAGGCACAATCGCGGGCAGATCAACGGACAGATCATGCAAAAGGCCCAATGCGGCAGGCAGCGGCGCGGAAATATCCAGCAGCGCCTCGATCAGGTCCACATCCTTTGCTGCCACGGGCGGCTTTTCGGCATCCGCCCTCAGGGCGGCAATCCGCGCGTCAATCTCGTGCTGACGGCGCGCACCGACCAAGGGCACATCGCTGACCGCCTCGCCTGCCAGCAGCGCCTGACGCCCCGCAGGGACAGGCTTGCGGCCTGCAAACTGCTCCAGCAGTGCGCGGAAGCGACGGGGCCGCCAGATGTGGCGCATCAGGGCATTCTTGCGCAGGGCTGTCGTGTTCAGCCCGTCCACAACAGCCATCAACATGCCGATATCGCCTGTCACAGCCCGCACTGGCAGATCGCCAAGCGCGGCGGCGATCAGGGCAAACACTTCGGCATCGCTGGCGGCGGGGTTTTCGCGCTCGAACACCTCATAGCCGACCTGTACATATTCGTTCGGGCGCGAGGGGTCATGCTCCTGACGGCGAAACACCTCGCCCGCATAGGTATAGCGCGCGGGGTCAGCGCCGTGGGCCATGTGCATCTGCACCACGGGCACGGTGAAATCGGGGCGCAACATCTGCTCGCCCCGCAGCGCATCGGAGGTCACATAGGCGCGGGCGCGGATATCCTCGCCATATAAATCCAGCAGCGTATCGGCAGGTTGCAGGATCGGCGGCTCGACCACTTGTGCGCCGTGACTTTCGAAACCTGCGCGCATTTCAGCGGCGCGTGCGTTTACTTCCGCGCGGGTGGGCATCAGCGGTACAGCTCCAGAATTTCGCGGACGCGTCCGACCAGATCGCCGCGCGGCACTTCGTACTGGCTGGGCCGGTCGCGCCATTCCTCAAGCGTGGCGTTCTCGGCCATCTTGGCCCCCAGCACGAGGTCCTTGATCTGGAGGACGCCCGCATCAAACTCCGTCCCGCCCGCAATCACGGCCACAGGGCTGCCGCGCTTGTCCGCATATTTCAGCTGGTTGCCGAAGTTCTTGGGGTTGCCCAGGTAGACCTCCGCACGGATGCCCGCTGTGCGCAACTCGGCCACCATCGCCTGATACTCGGCCATGCGCGACTTATCCATCACGGTGACCACAACAGGGCCTTGCGCCTGCGTGTCCATCCGGCCTTTGGCATGCAGGGCGGCAAGCAAACGGTCCACGCCAATCGAGACACCCGTGGCAGGCACAACCTCGCCCGTGAAGCGCTTGACCAGATCGTCATAGCGCCCGCCGCCGGCGACCGAGCCAAAATTGCGGGGGTAGCCTTTTTCGTCTTTGATCTCGAAGGTGAGTTCGGCCTCGTAGACGGGGCCTGTGTAGTAGCCGAGACCGCGGACGACGGAAGGGTCGATGACTATGCGATCTGAATCGTAACCTTGTGCATTCAAAAGCTGGATAATGCTGGCCAATTCGTTTATCCCTTCAAGTCCAACTTTTGAGCTTTCCACGATTTCTTCTAAGTAACCTACGACAACGAAATTCCGCAGTCCTTGTGCCGTTTTACTAGGAAGTCTACGATCATCGGACGGCAAAGCAGCGTCACCAAACATAGCCCGATCTTTTACCATCAAATCTTTAAAGGAAGATACATCTTCCAGCCGCTTCGAAACAATTCGCTCAGCATCGACAAATCGCATCACAACTGAAATTTGAGCATCATCCAGCCCAGCCCCGTCCGTAAAATCCCCACTCTCATCCTTGCGCCCTGCCCCCAGCAGCGCGCGCACGCCGTCGACGCCCAGACGGTCCAGCTTGTCGATCGCGCGCAGGACAATGCCGCGCTCGGCTTCTTTGTCGTCGCCCGACAGGCCCGCAACTTCCAACACACCGTTCAGCACCTTGCGGTTGTTCACGCGCACGATGTAATCGCCGCGCTCGATCCCGACCTCTTCCAGACAATCGGCCAGCATTGCACAAATCTCGGCATCAGCCGCCACACTTGCCGCCCCAACCGTATCCGCATCGCACTGATAGAACTGGCGATAGCGCCCCGGTCCGGGCTTCTCATTCCGCCAGACTGGTCCCATCGCATAGCGGCGGTAGGGCGTCGGCAGGTCATTGCGGTGCTGCGCATAAACGCGGGCAAGCGGCGCTGTCAGGTCATAGCGCAGGGCGAGCCAGTCGCCCGGTTTGTCGGCCTCGGCGTCCTCTTGCCACGCAAAGACACCCTCATTCGGGCGGTCCACATCGGGCAGGAATTTGCCCAGCGCCTCAACCTTTTCCACGCCTGCACTTTCCAGCGCGTCAAAGCCGTAGCGGTGATAAACCCCTGCAATCTTGGCCAGCATTTCGGCGCGCTGTGTCACCTCCGTGCCGAAATAATCGCGGAAACCGCGCGGCGTTTCGGCCTTGGGGCGCGGGGTCTTTTTGGGCTTGGCCATGATGTACCTCTGCAAGGGTAAAATCCTGCCTCGGCTCTACCGGATGCAGCCCTGAGGGGCAAGCAGCAGGGCGTCCACCCCATTGCGCAAATCGCGCAGGCGTCCTAGAGGGGAAGTATGGAACAGATCGAAGAACAATTGGCCCACCTGTCGCGCAGTGTTGATGACCTGTCGGACATCGTGGCGCGCCAGCAAAACGAGATTGACCGCCTGAACCGCCGCGTGGAGTTACTGATGCGCCGCGAGGGCGAGCGGGAGGCCGCAGGGTCAGGCGGGGTTATAGTCGGAGACGAGCGGCCGCCGCACTACTGACTTCGGTTAAAAGGATTTGACGGCTGCAGCCAGAACGGTGCCGTCATGGACCAGAAATTCTTTCCATTTGTTGTTCTCCTCACCGAACTCATAGGCACTCAGGAAAACGGTATTGCCGTCCAATGTGCCTATTTTACTGCCGCAAGGCTTGTTGCCCGCAGCGCGGCAGACAGATGATTTCACCTTGTCATAGGCTTTGTCTGTTGCCGCAAACGGCAGGTTCTCGCCTGCGGGACCGAACCGGATTTGTTCATAGAATGACGGCGCACCAAACAGCGCATTGGCGGCGGTGAACTGGCGTGGGCAATCATCGCTAAAGCCTGTGACATAGAATGTCCGCTTTTCGCGGATGCCTGCGTTGCTATCGTACAGGGTAAAGCCGCGCCGCCCGTTGCTGTCAACTTTTTGGCCCATAGGTTGGCCCCGCGCATCACACACACGTGCGATTTCGCCAAAGGGCAGAACTGTTCCATAGGGCACGTCGCGGGCATCGGGGCCGCTGCGGGTGGCACCCGCCTTGACTGAAGTACCGCCCCCCCCGAACAGCCCGGTTCGCCCCTCACGCGGGGCGGCATCCGTCACGGTTTGCTGCGGCAAGGCGGCAAGCTCGACCGCTGCGGGGGCGTCGCGTTGCTGTGCAACGTCAGCGGCGATCGCGGCGGCAGGATCGGCAGTAGCCGCCCGCTGCACAAGACCGCGGAAAAATCCGCCGCGCGCCACAGGCTCTGCCGCAGGCGCCGAGGTACCTTCGGCAGGCACATCCCCTGTCGCAGCGGCGGTGCCTATGAAACCTTCGCGCGCAAGCTCTGCCGCGTCGGGCAATGCCGCCGCCGGTGCTGTTGCGACCACATCCACATCCGCCAGACGGTCAACGCCCGCCAGCGGATCACCGCAAGCAGTAAGGGTCAGGACAACTCCGACAGCAGATATCAGACGCATGGTACCACTCCTCAAAACATGAAAGGAGTCTTAACGAAGGGTCTCCGCCGCGTCCAGCAGGACAAGGCGCTATGCGCCAATGCCCGCCCGAGCCTAGATTTCCTCTACTTCCATCACACCACCCAAGGACCGGATTGCCCCTTTGATTTGCGGCGTGACGGGGAATTCCCCCCCTAGGTCAACTTCGACCTCGCCGGGCAGGGCGGGGTCCATCAGGCACAGCTGTATCGGGCCTCTGCCCGCAGATTTGGCCGCCTGCCGCGCACCTTCCAACACCTCAGAGACGGCAGCAATCGCGCCCACTGTCTCGATGAAGATGCGCAGGCCCATGCTGCCCGCACCTTCCACGGCGGTATCAATCGGCGTCACACCACGCCCCAGCAGTTTAAGTTGGTCACTCTCCATCGTCGCCTCAACCGTCACAACCACCTTCGATCCGGCCTCAAGATGGTCGCGGCACAGCTCAAGCGTGTCAGAGAACAGCGTGACCTCATAGGCACCGGACGGATCGGAGAGCTGCGCAAAAGCAAAGCGGTTGCCGCGCGCAGATTTCCGCTCCTGACGGCCTGCAACCACACCGGCCAGCCGCGCGTTCATCGCACCACGCTCGGACACTTTTTCCGTCAACTCATCCAGCGTCAGGAAGGGGACGCCACGGTCGCTGCCCCATTTGCGCTTCAGCGGGCCCATATAGTCATCCAGCGGATGACCGGAGAGGTAGAAGCCGATGGCCTTGAACTCCTCGGTCAGCCGCTCGGGCGCTTCCCAGTCGTCGCCGGGCATCATGCGCGGCTCGGGCAGATCGTCTCCGGCATCGCCGAACAGGGACACCTGATTAGACGCTTTCTGCTCGTGAATCGCAGCGGAATAGGCAACCAGCCCGTCAAGGGCGGCAAACACGCGGCGGCGGTTCGGGTCCAGCACATCAAACGCACCGGAGCGGGCCAGCATTTCCAGCGGGCGCTTGCCCACGCGCTTGAGATCGACGCGCCGTGCCAGATCGAACAGAGTTGCGAAGGGTTTATTCCCGCGCCCGTTTTCAATCAGCCGCATCGCCTCGACGCCGACGTTCTTGAGTGCGCCCAGCGCGTAAACCAGCGCGCCGTCCACCACCTTGAAGGTCGCATCAGAACGGTTCACGCAGGGTGGCACCCACGGCAATTCCAGCCGCTTGCGCACTTCCTCGAAGTACACCGCCAGCTTGTCGGTCAGGTGGATATCGCAGTTCATGACACCGGCCATGAACTCAACGGGATGGTTCGCCTTGAGCCATGCGGTTTGATAGCTGACCACCGCATAAGCCGCCGCGTGGGATTTGTTGAAACCGTAGTTGGCAAATTTCTCCAGAAGGTCGAACACCTCCTTGGCCTTCTTCTTGTCGACGCCATTGGCCATAGCGCCTTTTTCGAACTTGGGCCGCTCCTTGGCCATTTCTTCCGCGATCTTTTTACCCATCGCACGGCGCAGCAGGTCGGCCCCGCCAAGGGAATAGCCGCCCATAACCTGCGCAATCTGCATCACCTGTTCCTGGTAAACAATGATGCCTTGGGTTTCCTCAAGGATGTGATCAATCGAAGGATGCACGGATTCGCGCTCTTTTAGACCGTTCTTGACCTCGCAATAGGTCGGGATGTTCTCCATAGGGCCGGGACGGTAGAGCGCGACCAAGGCCACGATATCCTCGATACAGGTCGGCTTCATCCGCTTGAGTGCGTCCATCATGCCGCTAGATTCCACCTGAAACACAGCGACAGTTTTGGCAGCGGCATAGAGTTTGTAGGACGCTTCGTCATCCAGCGGGATGGTCGAGATGTCGTCGATCAACCCTTGAGGCGGCACAAACAATTCAGTGCCATCCGCGGCAATGTGCAGATGCCGCCCGCTCGCCTTGATCTGGTCCACAGCGTTCTGGATAACGGTCAGGGTCTTGAGACCCAAGAAGTCGAACTTGACCAGCCCCGCTTGTTCAACCCATTTCATGTTGAACTGGGTTGCAGGCATGTCAGAGCGCGGGTCTTGGTAGAGCGGCACCAGCTCGTCCAGCGCGCGATCCCCGATCACCACACCGGCCGCGTGGGTGGAGGCGTTGCGCAGCAGCCCTTCGACCTGCTGGCCATAATCCAGCAGCCGCGCCACAACTTCCTCGTTGCGGGCTTCTTCGCGGAGCCTAGGTTCGTCCGCCAGCGCCTTTTCAATCGAGACGGGTTTCACACCCTCGACAGGGATCATCTTGCTCAGGCGGTCCACCTGCCCGTAAGGCATCTGCAACACGCGGCCAATGTCACGCACAGCGGCTTTGGACAGCAGCGCGCCAAACGTAATAATCTGCCCCACACGGTCGCGCCCGTATTTGCCTTGGACATAGCGGATGACTTCCTCGCGCCGGTCCATGCAAAAGTCGATGTCGAAGTCGGGCATGGAGACACGTTCGGGGTTCAAAAACCGCTCGAACAGCAGGGAATAGCGCAGCGGGTCAAGATCGGTGATCAGCAGCGCGTAAGCCACAAGCGAACCGGCCCCCGAACCACGGCCCGGCCCGACAGGGATGCCCTGATCTTTGGCCCATTTTATAAAGTCGGCAACGATCAGGAAGTAGCCGGGAAACCCCATGCCTTCAATGATGCCCAACTCGAACTCCAGCCGCGCCTCGTAGACGGCCACATCTGCCGCATGCGGGATGATGGCCAGCCGCGCCTTCAGACCGGCCTCCGCCTGACGGCGCAGCTCTGCCACCTCGTCATCCGCGAATTTTGGCAGGATCGGATCACGGCGATAGGTCTGGAAGGCGCAGCGCTTGGCAATCTCGATCGTGTTCTCGATCGCCTCCGGCAAATCGGCAAACAGCGTGACCATCTCGGCCTGAGACTTGAAATAATGCTGTGGCGTCAGGCGGCGGCGGCCCTCTTGCTGGTCCACATAAGCGCCATCCGCGATGCAGATCAGCGCATCATGCGCCTCGTACATCTTGGAGGCAGGAAAATAGACGTCATTGGTCGCGACCAAAGGAATGTCCATGGCATAAGCCATCTCGACAAAGCCGCGCTCCGTTAGCCGCTCGGCCTCGGGCAGTCCTCCATCACCGGGATGGCGTTGCAATTCGACATACAGACGGTCGCCAAACATCTTGTGCAGCGCGCCCATCAGCGCCTCTGCCGCTGGCCGCTGGTTGTTCTGCAACAGCCTGCCCACAGGCCCCAGTGCACCGCCCGTCAGGCAAATCACATCGCCCGCATAGCGCGCCAGCTCCTCCATCGTGACCTGTGGCAGCGCGCCGCCTTTATCCAGATAGAGGCAAGAGTTGAGCTTCATCAAATGCTCGTATCCCCGCTCGCTCTGCGCCAGCAGGACAACGGGTGCCGGCGCGCGCGGCTTCTCGCCGGCCTGTGGCGTCACGTATGCCAGATCAACCTGACAGCCGACAATCGGCTGCACGCCCGCGCCGGACATGCCCACGGAAAACTCCAGCGCGGCAAACATATTGTTCGTATCGGTCAGCGCAATGGCGGGCATACCGGCCTTGACGCACATATCCGGCAGCTTTTTCAGCCGCAGCGCCCCTTCCAGCAAGGAGTATTCGGAATGCGTGCGCAGGTGAATGAATCGGGGGGAATTGTTCATTGCTCCAGACTAAAGCGGATCACGCAAAGCCTCCACAGGGAAAACCGCTTTCTTTGGCACCTATCCTGCCTGCCGAACATATCTCGCGTGTTTTCACCAAAATGCTTGCCAACTCCCGCCCTGTCACCGTAGCTTTCACGAACGCCGGTTTTCTACGCCGCATCGAGAACAGGCATGTCACACTGGTTAGTACCGCGGCGGGGTTATCCCCATGAACGTTTCTTTTATGCTCAACGGCAGTCCTGTCACCCTGACGGACACTGCCCCCACAACCACGCTTTTGGACTGGCTACGCGAAACCCGCCACCTCACCGGCACCAAGGAAGGCTGTAACGAAGGCGACTGCGGTGCCTGCACCGTGATGGTCACGGATGCTGAAACCTCCCTTCCCCTCAACGCCTGCATCCTGTTCCTGCCACAACTGGCAGGCAAACATGTCACCACAGTCGAAGGCCTTGCAGCACCGGACGGCACACTGCATCCCGTACAAGACGCCATGATCACCCACCACGGAAGCCAGTGCGGCTTTTGCACACCGGGTTTCGTGATGAGCATGGCCACAGCCCATCTGCACGGCGACACTGACCACGACACCGCCCTTGCAGGCAATTTGTGCCGCTGCACTGGCTACGCGCCCATTATCCGCGCCGCACAGGCCGCCGCCGCACAGCCAGCCCCGCCGCATCTGTCTGCTTTAGCCAAAGCAGAGGCAGTCTCCCTACCCGAAAACCAGCCTGTCACTACTGACACTCTGGCAACCCTCTACGCCGCCACCCCCGATGCAATCCTGATCGCGGGTGCCACAGACGTGGGCCTCTGGGTGACCAAACAGATGCGCAAACTGGACAAGGTGATCTTCCTCAATAAATGCGCCGACCTGAGCGGCATCACGCAGACGCCCGAGGGCTGGCGTATCGGCGCGATGACCACCATAGCAGAAGTCGAGCACGCGCTTGATCCCCACTTCCCCAGCCTCGGCACAATGCTGCGCCGCTACGGCTCGGCACAGGTCCGCGCTGCCGCAACTTTGGGCGGCAACATCGCCAACGGCTCGCCCATCGGCGATGGCAGCCCCGCGATGATCGCACTGGGGGCCACGCTGCATCTGCGCAAAGGCGACACCCGCCGCCAGATGCCACTAGAGGATTTCTTCATCGCCTACGGCAAGCAAGACCGCCAGCAGGGTGAGTTTATCGAGGCGATTACCGTTCCGAAACAGGCCAACACATTGCATTGCTACAAACTGTCCAAACGCTTTGACCAGGACATCTCCGCCGTCTGCGGATGCCTGAACCTGCCCGTGACAGATGGCGTCTTCGGCACGGTCCGGCTGGCCTTTGGCGGCATGGCAGGCACGCCCGCAAGGGCTAGCGGGGCCGAGGCCGCACTGAACGGCAAGCCCCTGTCCCTTACCACAATCGAAGCTGCGATGGCCGCACTGGCGACGGATTTCAAACCCATGTCCGACATGCGCGCCTCTGCCACCTACCGCATGACCACCGCGCAAAACATGCTGCTGCGCGCTTATCATAGCCTCACCGGAACCCCCACCGATCTAACGGAGGTCCGGTCATGAGCGTCGCACAGTCCCTGCCCCACGACACCGCCCATCTGCATGTGATAGGGGCCGCGCGCTATGTGGACGACATCCCGACACCCGCAGGCACGCTGCATCTGGCCTTTGGCACCAGCACCGTTGCGCGCGGGACGATCACAGCGATGGACTTTGAGGCGGTGAAGACCGCAAAAGGTGTCATCGCCGTGCTCATCGCCGCCGATCTCCCCTTTGCCAATGACGTCTCCCCCTCCAACCATGACGAGCCTTTGCTGGCGGATGGCACCGTGCATTACATCGGCCAGCCCCTCTTTATGGTTATCGCCACCAGCCATCTTGCCGCCCGCGCGGCGGCACGGTTGGGGAAAGTCGAGATCACCGCTGAATCCCCAATCCTCAGCATTGATCAAGCCCTCGCTGCCAACAGCCGCTTTGAAGAAGGCCCGCGTATTTATGCCAAGGGCGACGTGCAGACAGCCCTTGGCACTGCCACCCGCCGCCTGACAGGCCGGTTCGAGATCGGCGGGCAGGAGCACTTTTATCTGGAGGGTCAAGCCGCCCTCGCCCTGCCCGGCGAAGATGGCGATATGCTGGTCCAAAGCTCCACCCAGCACCCGACCGAGATCCAGCACAAAGTGGCTGAGGCCATCGGCCTGCCCATGCACGCCGTGCGGGTCGAGACGCGGCGAATGGGTGGCGGCTTTGGAGGCAAGGAAAGTCAGGGCAACGCGCTAGCCGTTGCCTGTGCCATTGCTGCTCGCGCAACAGGGCGACCCTGCAAAATGCGCTATGACCGCGACGATGACATGATCATCACCGGCAAGCGGCATGATTTCCGCATCGAATATACTGTTGGGTTCGAGGTGGATGGCAGACTGACGGCCCTAGATTTCACCCATTACGCCCGCTGCGGCTGGGCGATGGACCTGAGCCTGCCTGTGGCCGACCGCGCCATGCTGCACGCCGATAACGCCTACCATCTGACAGACGTGCGCATCACTTCGCACCGCCTGAAAACCAACACGCAAAGCGCCACCGCTTTTCGTGGCTTTGGCGGGCCGCAGGGTATCGTCGGGATCGAGCGGGTGATGGACCATATCGCCAGCCATCTCGGGCTGGACCCCTTGGCCGTGCGCCGCGCGAATTTCTACAGCGACAGCGGCGCGGACGAGATCCAGACAACGCCTTACCGGCAGCCCGTCACCGATTGCATCATCAACGCGCTGGTGGACCGTCTGGGCACCAGTGCCGACTATATCGCGCGGCGCGCCGCAATTGCGGAATGGAACGCGCAGTCCCCCGTCCTGAAACGCGGCATCGCGCTGACGCCGGTGAAGTTCGGGATCTCCTTCACTCTCACCCACCTCAATCAGGCCGGCGCGCTGGTGCATGTCTATCAGGACGGCTCGATCCACCTGAACCACGGCGGCACAGAAATGGGGCAAGGGCTGTTCCAGAAGATCGCACAGGTTGCGGCCTCGGAATTCGGCGTGCCGATAGCTCAAATCAAAATCACGGCGACCGATACCGCCAAGGTGCCCAACACCTCCGCCACGGCGGCGAGTTCCGGCACGGACTTGAACGGGATGGCTGTGCTCAACGCTTGCGAAACAATACGGAGCCGTATGGCTGCGCATCTGGGCGAGATGTTCAACTGTGCGCCCGACGAGGTCCGCTTCGGAGAGGGGCAGGTCACCGCAGGCGACAAGACGATCCCCTTTGCCGAAGCCGCACAGCTGACCTATCAGGCGCGCATCAGCCTGTCCGCCACGGGTTTCTACAAAACGCCCGACATCAAATGGGACCGGATCAAGGGCATCGGCCAGCCATTTTTCTACTTTGCCTACGGTGCCGCCATCACGGAAGTGGTGATTGATACGCTGACCGGCGAAAACCGCATCCTGCGCGCGGATATCCTGCATGACGCAGGTGCCTCGCTGAACCCCGCGCTGGACATCGGCCAGATTGAAGGCGGCTATGTGCAAGGAGCCGGATGGCTCACGACCGAGGAGTTGGTCTGGGACGATAAAGGCGCGCTGAAGACCCACGCCCCCGCGACCTATAAAATCCCCGCCTGCTCGGACCGGCCCGATGTGTTCAACGTGGCACTCTGGGATCAGCCCAATCCGGCGCAAACCATCTACCGCTCCAAAGCCGTGGGGGAGCCGCCGTTTATGCTGGGCATTTCTGCATGGTCCGCACTGGCCGATGCGGTCTCCACCTGCGGGCCTGCCTACGCTGATCTGCAAACACCCGCCACGGCAGAGGCCGTTTTGGCCGCCGTGACCCGCACACGCAGCGGGACACCGGAATGAGCGATGCAATCTACGTCGAGATCACAGTCACCCGCGGCTCTGCCCCGCGCGATGCGGGTACGGCCATGAAGGTCACAGCAGCGGGAATAGAAGGCACGATCGGCGGCGGCGCACTAGAATATGAGGCGATTGCGCATGCACGCCGCTTGCTGGCCACAGATAGCGGAGAGGAAAGCCGAACCATCCCGCTCGGTCCCTCGTTGGGTCAATGCTGCGGCGGGGCTGTCACGTTGCGCTTCACCCGCGCGCAGATAGCCACGGACGCGGCGCCGCCCAATGTCCATAAATTGGTAGGGGAACGACCACGGCCCGCCGATCTATGGGTCTGGGGGAGTGGCCATGTGGGTCGCGCGGTGGTCGCTGCCTGCCCGCCCCAAGCATTCAGGATCACATGGGTCGACACCAGCACCGATCGCTTTCCGCCCGATCTCTACGCCGATGTCACCAAAATTCCGGCAGCAGATATGCCACTGCTCGCAGCGCGCGCACCGACAGACGCGCATCACCTTATCTTCACCTATTCCCACGACATTGATCTGGCACTTTGTGCAGCCCTGCTGCGGCGCGGTGCCGCCAGCATCGGGCTGATCGGGTCGGATACGAAATGGGCCCGGTTCTCGAAACGCCTCGCCTCGATGGGGCTTGATCCTGACGGCATTACTTGCCCTATCGGGGATAAATCCCTTGGCAAAGTGCCCCATCAGATTGCAGATGGCGTTATCAACGCCCTGCTTGCTGCATCCAATCCGGAGATTTCCGCATGACCCAACCGCTGCTGTCGCTCACCGCGCTGACCAAAGCCTATCCAGGGGTGGTCGCAAACAGCAATGTCTCGCTGGAGATAGCACCAGGTGAAGTGCATGCCCTGCTGGGGGAAAACGGCGCCGGCAAATCGACGCTGGTCAAGATGATCTACGGTCTGGTGAAGCCCGACAGCGGGCAGATGCGAATGAACGGCGCGCCCTTCGCCCCGTCCGAGCCGCGCGCAGCACGTGCCGCAGGTGTGGGCATGGTGTTCCAGCATTTCTCCTTGTTCGACGCGATGAGCGTGGCAGAGAACATCGCATTGGGGATGGAGCATGCACCCAAAATGGGTGAGTTGTCTGCACAGATCAGTGCCGTATCGGAAGCTTACGGCCTGCCGCTGTCACCTGACCGTATTGTGGGCGATCTCTCAGCCGGAGAGCGTCAGCGCGTGGAGATTATCCGCTGCCTGCTGCAAAACCCCAAACTGTTGATCATGGACGAGCCGACATCGGTGCTGACCCCGCAAGAGGTTGATATCCTGTTTGAAACCCTGCGCAAGCTGAGCGCGGAAGGCACCGCAATCTTGTATATTTCCCACAAGCTGGAAGAAATCCGCACTCTGTGTGACAGCGCCACAATCCTGCGTCTGGGCAAGGTTGTGGGGACATGCATCCCGCGCGAGACGACGGCGCGGGAGATGGCGGAACTGATGGTGGGCAAGCTGCTGCACACACCTGCCCGCGCGGGCCAGACGGCCGGCGATGTAGTGCTAAGCCTGACCAAGTTGAACGCAAAGGCGCCCAATGCTTTTGGCATGGCGTTAAAGGATATTTCGCTGGAATTGCGCGCGGGCGAGGTTCTGGGGATCGGCGGCGTTGCGGGCAACGGCCAGGACGAATTGCTGGCGGCCCTGTCGGGCGAGCGGCCTGTCGAACGCGGCATGGTGGCATTCAAAGACGAGGACATCGGCCCGTTTGGCCCCACGGCACGGCGTGCGCGCGGCCTGCTCACAGCGCCCGAAGAGCGAATGGGCCATGCCGCAGCCCCCGATATGTCACTAACCGAAAATGCGATGCTGACGGGTGCAATGCGGCAAGGGCTGGAAAAGCGCGGTTTTCTGGACTGGCCTGCTGCCACCCGCTTTGCCCAAGATATCATTGAGCGGTTTGACGTACGTTCCTCTGGCCCGAAGGCCACTGCGCGCTCGCTCTCGGGCGGAAACCTGCAAAAATTTGTCATCGGTCGCGAAGTGATGCAAAGGCCGGAGGTGTTTGTGGTGAACCAGCCGACTTGGGGGGTGGATGCCTCTGCCGCTGCGGCCATTCGGCAGGCGCTGCTGGATCTGGCGCAAAACGGTGCCGCGCTGATTGTGATCAGCCAGGATCTGGACGAGTTGATGGAAATTTCAGACCGCTTTGCCGCATTAAACGAAGGCCGCCTGTCACCCCCGCGCTCTGCCAAAGGCATAACAGTGGAAGAGATCGGCTTGATGATGGGGGGTGCCCACGGCATGGAGGTGGCGCATGTTTGATCCGGCGGGATTTGGGTTTAAGGGCAAAATGAAGTTGGAGCGTTGCACATGATCGCCTTGGAAAAACGCCCCGAGCCGAGCCGAGCCTTCTCGCTTGCCGCTCCTGTTCTGGCAGTGCTGGCCACGATGGTGTTTGGTGGCCTGCTGTTTGCGCTGCTGGGCAAGGACCCGCTGGAGGCGATACGTACGATTTTCTGGGAGCCGCTGTTTGGCGAGTTTGCATTTTTCTACCGGCCGCAACTGCTGATCAAAGGCGCGCCGCTGGTCCTGATTGCGATTGGTCTGAGCCTTGGCTTCAAGGCGGGCATCTGGAACATCGGCGCGGAAGGGCAATACATCATGGGTGCCCTGTTTGGCGCTGGTGTGGGGTTGTTTTTCTACCCGACGGAAAGCGTGCTGGTTTTCCCGCTGATGGTGCTGGCAGGCGCGCTGGGGGGCTGGCTCTGGGCGATGATACCTGGAGTGCTTAAGGTGAAATTCGGGACCAATGAAATTCTGGTATCGCTGATGCTGGTTTATGTGGCGGAGCAATTTCTGGCCTCCATGTCGCTGGGGCTGATGCGCAACCCGCAAGGCATGGGCTTTCCCGGTTCGCGCAACTTGCAACAATACGCCAGTGCGCATAATGCCGAGCTGTTTACAGGATCAGGCATGCACTGGGGTGTTGTTGCCGCATTTATCGCCGTAATTTTCGGCTATATATTGCTGGCGCGCCACCGGCTGGGTTTTGCAATCCGCGTCACGGGCGATGCGCCGCGCGCTGCTGCGTTCTCGGGCGTAAACCCTGCGCGACTGGTGCTGTTCTGTCTGGGCACGTCGGGCCTGCTGGCAGGGCTTGCCGGTGTGTTCGAAGTCTCCGGGCCTGCGGGGCAGGTGACGATTGATTTCAACGTAGGCTACGGGTTTACCGCGATTATCGTGGCATTTCTGGGCCGACTGCATCCTGTCGGTATCTTGCTGGCAGGCGGGCTGATGGCGCTGACCTACATTGGCGGCGACATTGCACAGTCCAAGCTGCAACTGCCTGCTGCCGCTATTCAGGTGTTTCAGGGGATGCTGCTGTTCTTCCTGCTGGCCTTTGATTTGTTCACAAATTACAGGCTGCGCTTTGGCCGCACGGAGGTGGCGTAATGGATCTGTCTGCAATCAACCCGATCCTGTTTATTGCAGGCTTTTTTGTGGCTGCGACGCCGCTGATTTTTGCCGCTGTGGGCGAGCTGGTCGTTGAGAAGACCGGCGTGCTGAACCTCGGGGTCGAGGGCATGATGATCATGGGGGCCATTTGCGGTTTCGCTGTCGCGGTCGAGAGTGGCTCGCCGCTGCTCGGCTTTGCCGCGGCGGCGGTGGGTGGTGCGGCGCTGAGCCTTCTCTTTGCGTTTCTGACGCAAGTGATGCTGGCCAATCAGGTGGCATCAGGGCTGGCGCTGACGCTGTTCGGGCTCGGATTTTCCGCGCTGCTGGGTCAAAGCTATGTGGGCGTCAAGCCGCCACGTCTGGCGGATGTGGACTTTGGTCCGCTGGCGAATATTCCTGTGATTGGCCCGATTGTGTTGAGCCATGACCTGATGGTCTATGTCGGGATAGCCCTCGTGATTGCCGTCTGGGCCGTGCTCAAATTCAGCCGCATCGGACTGGTCTTGCGCGCGGTGGGCGAAAACCATGATGCTGCGCATGCGTTGGGGTATAAGGTTGTACGCGTGCGCACGCTGGCCATCATGTTCGGTGGGGCCTGTGCGGGCGTGGGCGGTGCATACATCAGTTTGATCCGCGTACCGCAATGGACCGAAGGCATGACAGCCGGTATCGGCTGGATCGCACTCGCGCTGGTGGTATTTGCCAGCTGGAAGCCCTTACGCCTGCTGCTGGGTGCCTATCTTTTCGGCGGGCTTGTGCAATTACAGCTGAATCTGCAAGGTGCAGGCGTTGCGATTCCTGTCGAATATCTGGCAATGTCGCCGTATGTTATTACCATTGTCGTCCTTGTGCTGTTGTCGCGTGACAAGGGTGCCGCACCCGGATCACTGGGACGCATTTTCCACGCCTCGTCCTGAGGCACCTGACTGCTAAATAACCAACTGGGGAGACTACCGAGATGAAATTCACCAAACGCCAAGCAGCAAAACTGCTTGCCAGCGCTGCCTTCGCCGCCAGCTTTGCTGCACCTGCCTTTGCGCAAGACGACAAAACCAAAATCGGCTTTGTTTATGTCGGACCCATCGGGGATGGCGGCTGGACCCACGAGCATGACAAAGGTCGTTTGGCCGTCGAGGCACATTTTGGCGATACCGTCGAGACTGTCTATGTCGAGAGCGTGGCCGAGGGCCCTGATTCCGAGCGTGTGATGACGCAAATGGCGCTGGACGGTGCCGATCTGATTTTCACCACGTCTTTTGGATTTATGGATCCGACTATCAACGTCGCGGCCAAATTCCCGAACGTGAAATTCGAGCACGCAACCGGCTACAAGCAGGCAGAGAACGTCGCGACCTATTCCGCGCGTTTCTATGAGGGCCGCGCCATTCAGGGCCACATCGCGGGCAAGATGACCAAATCCAACACCGTGGGCTACATCGGCTCCTACCCGATCCCAGAAGTGATCCGCGGCATCAACTCGGCCTTTATCCACGCGCGCAAAGCCAACCCTGACGTACAGTTCAAGATCGTTTGGGCCTACACGTGGTTCGACCCCGCAAAAGAAGCGGACGCAGCCAAGGTCCTGATCGAGCAGGGCGCAGACGTGATCTTGCAGCATACTGATTCCACAGCACCACAGGCTGCCGCACAAGAAGCGGGCAATGTTGTGACATTCGGTCAGGCCTCGGACATGGCGCAATACGCGCCCTTCCCGCGTGTGTCGTCAATCATCGACGACTGGGCCCCCTATTACATCGCACGTGTTCAGGCGGTCAAAGACGGCACATGGACATCGGGCAACACATGGGACGGCATCGGTGCCGGCATGGTCGGCATTGGCGAGATCTCGGACGCGGTTCCGGCAGAGGTGAAAGCCGAAGCACTGGCGCTGAAGGCATCGCTGGCCGACGGCTCTTACCATGCGTTCACCGGTCCGCTGAACAAGCAGGACGGCACACCCTATCTTGCCGAAGGCGAAACAGCGCCTGATTTCGACGCCGAAGGCAAGCCCGCAGGTCTGGCCGGTATGAACTTCTACGTCGAAGGCATTGAAGGCGATATCCCGCAATAAGCGAAGTGAGCGTTTGAAACAGAAAGGCCCTGCCGGTTGGCGGGGCCTTTTTTCCATGCGCCGTGTCGTTGACAAGATGCGCAAAAATTTTCAACTTCGACTTTACTTGCCGCCAGATATTACTTCCAAATTAAGATGTTGGCCTTTATCCTCACGTCAGGATTTTTTGGAGAAGTGCCGTGCTACTTACGATTCTGTTAATCCTCATCGGTCCTATAGTCCTGTATTTTTTTGTCGATTTGGTGTTTACGTTAATTTTCAGCGATCCCAGTCCAGGCTCGAAAGAATGCGGTATCGGGGCCATTTTGATAAGCCTTGCCCTGCTTCTGACCACGCCCGTCAGCTTCTATAGAACGGCCTATGTCTGGACTGTCGGCGGTGAATGGAGCAGTCATTTCACGTTGCATCTACCCACCGCAACAGATGTTCTGGTCAACTACATTCCGGTACTGCTGAAAGACTGGAACACGATGGCCTTTCTGGGCGCGCCATGGTTTTTGTGGGGTGCCGTCCTTTTGGGGGCAGCGGGCCTGTTTTTCATCGCACGCAGCATTCTTGTGCTGGCGCGCGACGAAGGATATCGCATGCCATGGTGGAAATTCACCCTGTTTCTGCTGGTGCTGATCGTGCTTGGTTTCGCCTCATTTCACCTCCTTGCGTTTTTGTTCCCCTATCTGCTCGGCACGGTTTTTCTGCTGGGGCGGTTCTGGTGGGTGCCGCTGGTGGTTGTATTTCTTGGCAGTATGGGCGGTGGCACTGCAGTTTATAACAGCCGCGGTGAGCGGATCGGGACATTGGACTGACCGCACCACACCTGCGCCGTCTCCAAGATTGACTGGTAAATCTCCACCATATGCACCATGGTGGGTGCCTTGCCTGTTCATGGAATCCCTCTGCAATGCAAAACACCACCACTCAACTGTCGCAATTTTATACTGTCATCGGCTGGCATGAATGCATCAGCCTGCCTGAAATGAACCTGATGGATTTTGCCGTCAAAATCGACACAGGTGCCAAGACAACCGCGCTACATGCCGAGAACATCCAGACCTTTACGAAAGATGGCGAGAAATGGGTGCGCTTTACCGCGCCTTCGCCACATGGGGTTGCAGGGCAGACCTGTGAATTTCCGGTGTTTACCAAGCGTGACATCACAAATACCAGTGGCACTCCCGAGACTCGTATCGTAATCCGCACGCCTATGGTATTGGCGGGACGGCGGTGGAAAATCGAGATCTCGCTGACCGATCGCGGGAACATGCGCTTTCCGCTGATACTGGGGCGCCGTGCGCTGCGCAGCCGAAACCTTCTTGTCCATCCGGAGCAATCGTATCTGGTCAGCGACAAGCCCGACTTTGAAGGATAGACCGATGAAAATTGCCATGCTTGCCCGCAATCCGAACCTGTATTCCCATAAGCGCCTCAAAGAGGCGGCAGAGCAGCGGGGGCATACCCTCGACATCATCAACACGCTGCGCTGCTATATGAACATCGCGTCGCGCCGTCCCGAGGTCTATTACAACGGTGAAAAGCTGGAAGGCTATGACGCCGTGATCCCGCGCATCGGCGCATCTGTCACCTTCTACGGCACGGCGGTGCTGCGCCAGTTCGAGATGCAGGGCGTCTATCCGCTGAACGAAAGTGTCGGCATTGGCCGTTCGCGTGACAAGCTGCGCTCGATGCAGTTGCTGGCGCGCGATGGCATCGGCCTACCGGTGACCACCTTTGCCCATGACCCCAAGCAGACCGACGAAGTGCTAAAGCTGGCCGGCGGTGCGCCTGTGGTGATCAAACTGCTGGAAGGCACGCAAGGCATCGGCGTGGTTCTGGCCGATACCAACCGCTCGGCCGTGTCCGTGGTTGAGGCGTTTCGCGGTGCGGGCGTGAACATCCTGATTCAGGAGTTCATCAAGGAGGCCGGCGGCACCGACATCCGCGCGATTGTTGTGGGGGGCAAGGTTGTGGCCGCTATGAAGCGCACGGGTGCGGCGGATGATTTCCGCTCCAACCTGCACCGTGGTGGTTCCGCCAAGGTGATCAAACTCTCGCCCGAGGAACGCTCGACTGCCATCCGCTCGGCCAAGGCGATGGGGCTGAATGTCTGCGGTGTGGACATGCTGCGCTCCAACCACGGGCCCGTGGTGATGGAGGTGAACTCATCACCGGGTCTGGAGGGCGTCGAGAACGCAACAGGGCTGGATATTGCCGGCATGATCATCGAATATCTGGAAAAGAACGCCAAACCCAACGCAACCAAAACCAAAGGCAAGGGATGAACAAACGCGCCGCGTTCGAGATTGCGGGAAAGTCTGTTGATGCAGGCACTCGCAAGACCATCGAGATCCCCGTCAGCACGCTGTCGGATCATACGCCTGTCACGCTGTCGGTGCATATCATCCATGGTAGGCAGGGCGGCCCGACCACTTTTGTCAGCGCGGGCATCCACGGCGACGAAGTGATCGGCGTCGAGATTGTGCGGCGGGTGTTGCGCTCCAAAAATCTCAAATCGCTGAATGGTACGCTGATTGTGGTGCCGATTGTGAACACCTTCGGCTTTCTGAACCACTCGCGCTATCTGCCGGACCGGCGTGATCTGAACCGCTGTTTTCCCGGATCACCCAATGGTTCTCTGGGCTCACGGCTGGCGTATATTTTCCTGAACGAGATTGTCGCGCGCTGCTCGATCGGGATTGATCTGCACTCCGCTGCGGTAAACCGGATCAACCTGCCGCAGGTGCGGGTTTCTGCCAACAACCGCGTGACGATGAAGCTGGCCAAAGCCTTTGGCGCGCCAGTCATCCTGACCAGTGCTTTGCGCGATGGCAGCCTGCGGCAAGAGGCCAAGAAGGCCGGCGTTGACGTGCTGCTGTATGAAGCGGGCGAAGGCATGCGGTTTGACGAAATGTCGGTACGCGCAGGCGTTGCGGGCATCCTTCGGGTGCTGAAAGAAACCGGCATGCTGCCCCGCGCAGGCATAGCCGCACCCAAGGCCGCACCGCTGATCTGCTCCGACAGTCACTGGCTGCGCGCCCCTGCGGGCGGGCTGCTGCGCATGTACAAAGCCGAAGGCGATGTCGTGGCAGAGGGTGATATTGTCGCCGCAATCTCCGACCCCTTTGGGGAACAAGAGATCGAAGTGACCACGAAATATGCGGGTATCATCGTGGGCCGTGCCGTGGTGCCGATTGTACACGAGGGCGACGCGCTGTTCCATATTGCAGAGGTGAAATACGGCGACATGGCCGAGGCCGCCGTGGGCGAGCTTGCAACCCAACTGGAAGAGGCGCCACTGTTTGACGAGGACGAGATTATCTGACGCCATTTGCAGCTTGCTGCACAGCATTTAGGACCGAACCATGATCACACTTCACCACCTCAACAAATCCCGCTCGCTCCGCATTCTGTGGCTGCTGGAGGAGATCGGCGCGCCGTATAAGTTTGTCCTGCATGAACGCGATCTCACAACCAATCTGGCGCCCGAAGCCTTGCGCAAGATCCATCCTCTGGGCAAATCCCCGATGATCGAGATGGACGGCGAGACAATTACCGAGAGTGCGGCGATCACCGAAGTGCTCTGCACAAAATTCGCGAGCCATATGATCCCCGAAGCAGGCACCCCCGCCCATCTGCGCCATCTTGAGCTGATGCATTTTGCCGAAGGCTCCGCCATGACGCCGGTTCTGCTGAACCTCTATGTGGGCCGTCTGGGCGACGCCGGTAAACCGCTGCATCCGCGCATCCAGTCAGAACTGGACAACCACTTTGCCTATATGGAAACCATGCTGCGCCCCTCCGGCCACTTCGTGCTGGATGAATTGTCTGCCGCCGATATCATGCTCAGCTTTCCCGCGCAGATCGCCATGCGGCTGGAGCGGCGCAGCACCTATCCCAAACTGGCGGCGTTTGTGGATATGGTTGAGGCCCGGCCTGCCTACAAGCGTGCGGTAGAAAAAGGCGGCGTCTGACCCTCCTGCCCCATTGCCAAGCACGCGCGGGGCTGGCACGCATTGTGCATGACACATATCCTCACCAGCCTTGATGGCACCCGCGCCAGCCGCCTTGCGTTTGGCACCATGCAATTCGGCGGCCGCGCGGATGCCGCCGCTTCGCAGACAATGTTCGACGCCGCATTAGATGCAGGTGTTACCCATTTCGACACCGCCCATGTCTATACCGATGGCGCGTCAGAAACGCTGTTGGGCGACATGGTGAAACCCCACCGCGACCGCCTGATCATTGCGACCAAGGCGGCCTATACCGGCGGGTCCACGCCCGACAACATCCGCTCCAGCGCCGAGACATCGCTGCGGCGCATGAAAATCGACGTGATTGATGCGCTCTATCTGCACCGGTTTGATCCGGACACAGACATGCACGACAGCTTCAAGGCCTTCGCGGAGCTGAAGGCGCGCGGGATCATCCGCCATATAGGGATCTCGAACTTTGCCGCTTGGCAGGCAGCCAAAGCCGCGCATATCGCCGCTAAATTCGATCTGGCGATTACGCTGATCCAGCCGATGTATAATGTGGTCAAACGGCAGGCCGAGGTCGAAATTTTGCCGATGGCGCAGGATTACGGGATGCTTTGCGCGCCCTATTCGCCGCTGGGCGGGGGGCTGCTGACAGGCAAATACGCAAGCGGAGGCACGGGCCGGCTGACCGAGGATGACCGCTATGCCGCGCGCTACCGCTTTGACCATATGCACAGCGCGGCAGAGCAGTTGAGCGGGATCGCCGCACGCGAAGGGGTGCATCCGGCCACACTCGCCGTGGCATGGGCAGCCGCACATCCGACAGCACCCACGCCCATAATCTCTGCCCGCTCTGCCGAACAACTGGCGCCTTCACTGGCAGCGATGGATTACAAAATGTCGCCTGCCCTCTATGCCGAGATGGCTGCACTGGTCCCCGCCCCGCCCCCCGCAACAGACCGCGCAGAAGAGCAGTGAACAGCGATATCATCGTCATCGGCGGCGGCATCGCGGGCCTGTCCGCCGCCGCCCGCCTGTCCGCCGATGCGCAAGTAACCGTACTCGAGATGGAGAGCGCCACAGGCTATCACGCCTCCGGCCGCTCCGCTGCCTTGTTCGAGGAGAACTACGGGGCATCGTCTGTTCAGGCACTGAACCGCGCCGATCTGGCCTATTTTCGCGAGGGCTGCTACCTATCGCCACGCGGGCTGATGATTGTCGCCCGCGCAGATGACGAAGAAGCCTTTCTTGCCGACGCGCAGCAGATGGGTGTCTGCCGGATTTCTCCGCGCGAAGCAGTGGATATGGTGCCTATCTTCGATCCCGCAAAGCTGGGTTTCGCGGGCTATCACGCCGAGGCATTCGACATCGACACAGACCGCATGATGCAGGACTTCATCCGCACCCTCCGGGCCAACGGAGGGAAGGTGATCACCGGCACAGCGGTCACAAATATCACGCGGCAGGAAGGCATTTGGCAGGTTCAGGCGGGGGATATCTATACCGCCCCCACTCTGGTCAACGCCGCAGGCGCATGGGCTGACATGGTTGCCGGGCTTGCAGGCGTGACACCGCTTGGCATTGTCGCGCACCGCCGCTCCATGGCGCGGCTCGCCGCACCCGGCGGGCATGATGTGTCAAAATGGCCGATGTTCTTTGGTACAGGTGAATCGTGGTATGCCAAGGCCGATGCGGGCGCGCTGCTGGTCTCACCGGCAGAAGAGGTGGCAACCCATCCGCATGACGCCTTTGCCGATGATATGACATTGGCCGAAGGGCTGGACCGCTATGAACAAATGGTCACTGTTCCCGTCACCCGTCCGCTGGCCACTTGGGCCGGCCTGCGCAGCTTTGCCCCCGACCGCACGCTGGTGCTTGGCCGTGATGTCGATATGCCCGATTTTATCTGGTGCGCGGGCCAAGGCGGCTATGGCTTCCAAACAGCGCCCGCCGCCTCAAGGCTGATTGCAGATATCGTCAACGGACGCACCCCGGAGTTAGGGGCAAACGCCGTTACCGCCCTCGATCCTGCACGCTTGCGCCAATGAACAGACTGCCGCCCAGCGCCAGCGTTGTCACCCCGGCGGATGGCGACAGACTGCTTGCACCCTCGGCAGTACGCAATCTGCCCGTCATTCTGGCGCTGGTGCAGGACGTGGCCCCTGCACAAGGCCGCGCACTGGAAATCGCGTCTGGCACAGGCCAGCACATTGCCGCCCTTGCCGCCGCCCACCCCGCGATCTCATGGCAGCCGAGCGATTTGACGCCCGACCGTCTGGCAAGTATTGACGCCCACGCCACAGGCCTGAGTAATTTGCGCCCTGCAAAAATGCTTGATGCTGCGCAAAGCGGTTGGGCCGACGCGCATGATCCCTATGATCTGATCTATCTGGGCAACCTGTTGCATCTGATTCCGCAGGCTGCCGCAGAAACCGTGCTACGCGAGGCTTCACGTGCGCTTGCCCCGAAGGGCGCACTGGTCGTTTACGGGCCCTTTATGCGCGCTGGTGTGCTGACCTCCGAAGGGGATCTGAAATTCCATACCGAGTTGCGTGCAGCCGATAGCGATATCGGGTACAAGGATAATATCTGGGTAGCGCAGATGCTGACCGCCTCTGGTCTGTCACAGCCGGTGGTGCGCGATATGCCTGCCAATAACCTCAGCTTTATTGCCCGACGGGAGTCACCGTGAGAGTACAAACCGTTCTGTTGATTTCCCTTCTGTCGATTCTGGCCGCCTGTGGTGGCGAGAATAAAGCCGTGCCCGCTGATGCTGCCATCGCGCCCAGCTTTCGCGATGCCGATCCTGTAGATTTCAATACCCCGACACCGGCCCGATACCGCGTACACGGCATTGATTCCGCACGGTTCCAGACCAGCATCGACTGGCCTACCGCGCGGCGCAACGGTGTTAATTTTGCCTTTTTGAAAGCAACAGAAGGCGGCGATCTGCTTGATCCGATGTTCCAGACCCACTGGAGTGGTGCTGGTACCGCTGGTGTGGCGCGCGGCGCCTATCACTTTTATTACTTCTGCACCGCGCCAGAGGTGCAGGCGCGCTGGTTCATCGCAAATGTGCCGCGCACCAAAGGGATGCTGCCGCCGGTGCTGGATATGGAATGGAACGCGTTTTCACCCACCTGCGCGCACCTGCGTCCGGACGCCAAATCCGTACAGGACGGTATGCGCCGCTGGCTGCGTATCATAGAGGCGCATTACGGGCAGCGCCCGATCATCTACACCACACCCGAATTTTATAAAGACGCAGGCCTCGCCGGTTTTCAGGGCTATGACTACTGGCTGCGCACCACGGCCAAAACCCCCGCCGAGGCCTATCCGGGCCAAAGCTGGCGTTTTTGGCAGTATTCGGCCACGGGCCTGATTGACGGGATCAAAGGCAAGGTTGATCTGAACGCATTTTCCGGCACACCCGCCGAGTGGTCCGCATGGCTGGCCGCGCGCACGCTGAGGTAGCCTCAGGAAATCCGGCCAAGACCCATTGGCAAGATCCAGACAGAACGGCGGAGGCTCCCGCTCCCGCAAGGGTGGGTATAGGCCCACAAGTCTGACATTTCGATGGATGCCGCCGTCGCTATACAGTCCAAATTGCCGTAAAAGTCTGGCAGGTGAAAAATCACGTACTTGCGTGTTTTACCGAACCGCATCTGCGTTAAGGTGATCTGCGGCGCCACGCGGTTGTAACAGGCATCCCAGCACAGCTCTGCGATGTCGGGCAAATGGCGCAAGCTGTCCCAGCGGTTCAGTAATACAATCGTCACGGTAGCCTCTTTGGCCTGCTCCACGCCCATGGCGTTGCGCACCTCATCGGCATGGTCGCCGATCACCGCAACCGTTGGCGCGCGTGGCGGCGACAGCAGCACCCCCAGCGCGAACACCACCGCGAGGAAGCCCCCCGCGATGGCGATATAGGTCTTAGCCGTCCACCCGAATGGTGGCGTTTTTCGGATCATAGGGGCTGTCCTCGACAATCTCGGCATCCCACAGCTGGTCAAACATCTTGACCTTGAGTTTGGTGCCCGCCACAGCAGTCTCCGGCCTTACATAGCCCATGCCGATGGACTTTCCAAAGGCCACCGAATAGCCGCCCGAAGTCAGACGCCCGACGCGGGTGTCGCCATGGTACAGCACCTCACGGCCCCAAGGATCGGCGTCCGCCGGTCCATCAATCAGAAGCGTCACGCACTTCGCCTTGATCCCGTGATCCGCCATCGCCTGCTTGCCATGGAAGTCCTTGTTCAGGTCCACAAAGCGCGGCAGATCGGCCTCCAGCGGGGTCGCATCACGGCCCAGCTCGGTGCCGAAGGCGCGGTAGGATTTCTCCTGCCGCAACCAGTTTTGCGCCCGCGCGCCGACCAGCTTCATGCCGTGCTTTTCACCCGCTTTATCCAGCAAATCAAACAGGTGGTTCTGCATCTCGATGGGGTGGTGCAACTCCCAGCCCAGCTCGCCGGTATAGGCCACGCGGATGGCGCGCACAGGCACCATGCCCAACTCGATGTGGCGGACGGTCAGCCACGGGAAACGCTTGTTGCTCAGGACGGTATCAGGGTTTGCATCCTTTACAATCTCGTTCAGCACATCGCGCGAATTTGGACCAGCAATGGCGAAAACGCCCCACTGGGTGGTAACATCATGGCATTCGATATAGCCGAACTCAGGCGCTTTATCCTCAATCGCCTTGCGCAGATAGTCGCTGTCATAGGCCGTCCACGCGCCCGCACTCACCAGATAGTATTCGTCCTGTGCCAGCCGCACGATGGTATATTCCGTGCGCGTGGTGCCAGCACCCGTCAGCGCGTAGGTCAGGTTGATGCGGCCCACGGAGGGCAGTTTGTTGCAGGTGAACCAGTCAAGGAAAGCAGTCGCACCCGGGCCTTTGACAACATGTTTGGTAAAGGCAGTCGCGTCAATCAGGCCCACTCCTTCACGAACGGCTTTCGCTTCCTCAACGGCATATTGCCACCAGCCCCCACGGCGGAAAGACCGCGCATCATGGTCGTTGAAGCCCATCGGCGCATAATAGTTTGGACGCTCCCAGCCGTTCACCCAACCGAATTGCGCACCGCGTGCGGCTTGGCGGTCATAGGCAGGCGATGTGCGCAGGGGGCGGCAGGCTGGGCGTTCCTCGTCAGGATGGTGCAGGATATAGACGTGCTCGTAGGCCTCTTCGTTCTTGCGCGCGGCAAATTCGGTGGTCATCCAGTCGCCGTAACGCTTGGGGTCCAGCGATGCCATGTCGATCTCGGCTTCGCCGTTGACCATCAGCTGCGCAAGGTAATAGCCCGTGCCACCCGCGGCAGTGATGCCAAAGCTGAAACCTTCGGCCAGCCACATATTGCGCAGACCGGGGGCAGGTCCTACCAGTGGATTGCCATCGGGCGTATAGCAGATCGGACCGTTGAAATCATCCTTCAGGCCGCAATTCTCGGCGGAGGGGATGCGGTGGTTCATCGCCATATACTGATCTTCGATGCGGTCCAGATCCAGCTGGAACAGATCGGCACGGAAGCTGTCTGGCACACCGTATTCAAACCGTGCGGGTGCCTTGGGCTCATATACACCCAGAATCCAGCCGCCACGCTCTTCGCGCACATAGGACTGCGCATCGGCGTCACGGATTACGGGATGCTCCACGTTGCCCTCCGCGCGGAATTTCACCAACTCGGGGTCCTGCTCCATCACGATAAACTGATGCTCGACAGGAATGGCAGGCATTTTGATGCCCAGCATCTGTGCGGTGCGCTGCGCGTGGTTGCCCGATGCCGTCACAACATGCTCGGCAGTGATCACAACCTGCTCGTCGGAGGCCACAAGGTTGCCGCCCTTCTCAACCATCTTTGTCACGGTCACTTCCCACGCCTCGCCGTTCCAGTGAAACGCATCAGCCTGCCATTTCCGCTCGATCACCACACCCCGCTGGCGCGCGCCCTTGGCCATCGCCATGGTCACATCAGCGGGGTTAATATAGCCGTCCGTTTGGTGGTAAATCGCGCCTTTAAGGTCATCGGTACGGATCAGCGGCCACTTCGCCTTGATCTGGTCAGGTGTCATCCACTGGTACGGCACGCCGCAGGTCTCGGCAGTAGACGCATACAGCATATACTCGTCCATACGCGCGTCCGTTTGCGCCATACGCAGGTTGCCCACCACGGCAAAGCCCGCGTTCAGGCCTGTCTCTTCCTCAAGTGTTTTGTAAAACTTGATGGAATAATCATGAATATGCGTTGTCGCGAAACTCATGTTGAAATACGGCAGCAGCCCCGCCGCGTGCCAAGTCGAACCTGACGTCAGCTCGTCCCGCTCCAGCAGCATCACGTCATCCCAACCGGCACGCGCCAGATGATACGCAATCGACGTACCGACGGCCCCGCCGCCCACGACCAATGCTTTGACTTGTGTCTTCATGTCCCGATTCCCTTATGCGCGCTTTTGCTCCGTTCTAGCGCCAGCCGTCCAAATCCGAAGCCAAGGCGCGACGGGACAGAGCAGAAAACCGACCTCGCGACAGATGCCGCGATGCCTCTCCTTCATTTGGTTTAAATTGTTGTGAGGATTAATCTTCAGAGTCAGGGTAATATCTTGCCTGGGTTCATGATGCCGTCAGGGTCCAGCGCATGTTTGATCGCGACCATCACATCGACAGCGCCGCCTAGCTCCTTGACCAGATAGGGCCGCTTGCCCTGCCCGATCCCGTGCTCACCCGTGCAGGTCCCGCCCAGTGCTATGGCACGATCATTCAGCCAGCTGACAAACTCCTCGGCATTGGCAACTTCCTGCGCGTTCTCCATATCCAGCAGCAAGGAGGCATGGAAATTGCCGTCCCCTGCATGGCCAACGATGGGAGCAATCAACCCCAGTTCGGCGGCCTTGTCATTGGCCCCCACAACTGCTTCCGCCAGCTTGGAAATCGGCACGCAAACGTCCGTGGCCACCGCCTTGGACCCCGGACGCAGCGCCAGCATCGCCCAGTAGGCATCATGGCGCGCTTGCCAAAGTTTGTTGCGCTCTTCCGCAGTCGTCGTCGCCGCATACCCGCTACCGCCAAATTCCGCCGCCAAAGCGCCGAACGTCTGTGATTGCTCCAGCACACCCGCGTCAGAGCCGTGGAATTCCAGCAGCAACAAAGGCGTCTCCGGCAGGGACAGCTTGGAATAGCTGTTCACTGCCTTGACCACCAAAGCGTCCAGCAACTCGATCCGCGCTACGGGCAAGCCGTACTGGATCACCGCCATCACTGTCTCGCATGCCGCCTCGACTGATGGAAACGAACAACTGGCGGCCGATATCGCCTCGGGGATGCCTTGCAGACGCAGCGTGACCTCGGTGATAACGCCCAGCGTGCCTTCGGAACCGACCATGAGCCGCGTCAGATCATACCCTGCGGAAGATTTGCGCGCGCGGCTGGCAGTGCGGATCACTTCACCATTCGGCAGCACCACCTCAAGGCTGAGCACGTTGTCCTTCATCGTGCCATAGCGCACGGCATTGGTGCCTGATGCGCGGGTCGCCGCCATGCCGCCAATGCTGGCATCCGCACCGGGATCAATCGGGAAAAACAGCCCCTGATCGCGCAGATGGGTGTTCAGCGCCATGCGCGTGACACCCGGTTGCACGCGGCAATCCAGATCGCCTGCGTTGACCTCCACAATCTTGTTCATCTGGCCCAGATCAATGCTGATCCCGCCCGCAGGCGCGTTCACATGCCCTTCCAGCGACGTGCCAGTGCCAAACGGAATGATCGGCACTTTATGCGCCGCGCAGATTTTCACGATGTCAGAGACCTCCTGCGTCGATTGCGCAAAAACCACGCCGTCAGGGGGTTGGTTCATAATCCATGTGGTCGTATGCGCATGCTGCTCGCGGATAGACGCGCCCGTATGGAACCGCTCTCCGAATTGCTGCTTCAGGATACCCAAAGCGGCGCTGATCCCGTCCTCGTTGCGCGGCAGCGCTGTTGCCTGAACCATCTCCTAATCTCCCAATACGATGCCTTCGCGGCGCGGGTCTGCCCCGCCGCGAAGTGTGTCATCAATTGCAATCAAATGCAGACCTGATGTAAGCGCCTGCGCCTTTGTCTCATAGCCCAGCGCCGCTAACCCCTCCGCAAGCCCCTCCGCAGAGGTGCCTTCTTCCAGATCATAAGTGCCAAACCGGTTGACGGCATGCGGCATCGCGGCGGCGGCCTGAGGGTCCATACCCCAGTCGATCATGGCAACCAGCGCCTGTGCGGTATATCCGATGATCCTGCTCCCCCCGGGCGATCCCGCCACAATCACCGGCACGCCATCCTTCATCACAATCGTCGGCGCCATGGAGGATCGCGGCCGCTTGCCCGGCTCTACCCTGTTGGCAACCGGCACACCATCCACATGGCTGCGAAACGAAAAATCCGTCAGCTGGTTGTTCAGCAGAAATCCCCCGACCATCAGACGGCTTCCAAATCCGTTCTCGATACTGGAGGTCATCGAGGCCACATTGCCCGCGGCGTCCACAATGGAAATATGCGTGGTCGAGGGCAGCTCTATCGCTGTGTCATCCGCCCAATTCAAGGCATGATCAAACGCAGGCGCACCCGCAGTCACTTCGGGCAGCGCATCGTCCCCCGCCAGCAGCTTGGCCCGCTGCGCCAGATAGGCGGGGTCCAGCAGCCCCTTCACCGGCACCGGCACATAATCACTGTCCGCAACGTACCGCCCGCGATCCGCAAAGGCGAGGCGCGCGGCATCTCCGATAAGACGCCGCACAGTAATATCACCGGGCCCCGCACTCAGGTCATACCCCTCCAGCAGGCCCAACATCTGGCCGACAGCAATCGCACCCGACGAAGGCGGGCCCATGCCGCAAACCTCATGCGCGCGGTAAGCAGCACAAACCGCTGGCCGCTCCTTGACGCGGTAGATGGCCAGATCAACCTCCGACAGAACACCCGGATTTCCCTGCGCACCCTGCACCGTTGCGACAATCGTTTTCGCCAGATCGCCCGCATAGAAGGCACCAACACCCTGCATACCCAGCACTTTCAGCGTCTGGGCATAGGGGCGGTTCACCAGGGTCTCGCCTACGCCAATCGGGCGACCGGCAGGCAGGAAATAGGCCGCTGTGATGGGCGAGCTTGCCAGTCTAGCCGCGTCCTCGGCCACCAGTTGCGCCAGACGCGGGCTGACAGGAAAGCCGCGCTCTGCCAGCTGCATCGCGGGCGCAAGCAGGCTGGCCCAATCCTGTGAGCCATACCGCGTATGAACCTCCGCCAGCAGCGCAGGTATGCCGGGTGTGCCGACAGAGAGCCCGCCAACCACTGCATCGAAAAACTGCAAAGGCGCGCCATCCGCATCCTGAAACAGGCGCGGGGTCGCCGCGAGCGGTGCGGTTTCGCGCCCGTCAAACGTGGTCAGCGCACCACTGGCCGCATCATACCAGACCAGAAACGCCCCGCCGCCAAGGCCAGAGCTTTGCGGCTCCACCAACCCCAGCATCACCTGTACCGCCACCAGCGCATCCGCTGCCGTACCGCCCGCCGCCAACACATCGGCGCCTGCCTTTACAGCATATGGATTTGCCGCAACGACCATCCATGTATCAGCTTCCACAGAATGGCCAGCAGCCTTCACCGCCAAAGCCTCTGTAATATCCGTAGAAAGGCTCTGGAACGCCCCGGCACTTGACGCTTCCGGAGCGACTGCATCCGCCGCTTGCTGCGCACCCGCGGCGCCCGCCAGCAGCACACACATGCCTGTCAAACCTCTGCGCATCGCTCTCTCCCTGCCAAACTTCATTTTGCCCTTAAACTCATCCAGCCCCTCCCCGGGGAACGGAAGGTCAAGTCAAAGCATCGACGGCACCACCTGATCCGGTGGACGGTGGCCGTCGTTGAATGTCTTGATGTTGATGATCACCTTCTCGCCCATCTCGATCCGCCCTTCCAGCGTGGCCGATCCCATATGCGGCAGCAGCACCACATTATCCAGCTCGCGCAGGCGCGGGTTGATCTCGGTGCCGTGCTCGTAGACATCGAGGCCCGCCCCCTTCAACTCGCCCGCGCGCAGCATCCGCGTCAGCGCGTTCTCGTCGATCACTTCGCCACGCGAGGTGTTCACGATCACCGCCTCCGGCTTCATCAGCTTGAGCCTGCGCGCGTTCATCAGATGGAACGTCGAGGGCGTATGCGGGCAGTTGACGGAAATCACATCCATCCGCGCCACCATCTGGTCGAGGCTTTCCCAGTAGGTCGCCTGTAACGCCTCCTCGATCTCGGGACGCAGACGGCGGCGGTTGTGGTAGTGGACCTGCATGCCAAAGGCCGCAGCACGCCGCGCAACCGCCTGACCGATCCGGCCCATCCCGAGAATCCCCAGACGCCGCCCCGAAATGCGCCCGCCCAGCAGCGCATTGGGTGCCCAGCCGTCCCAGTTGCCCTTTTGCATCACGGCCATGCCCTCGGGCATCCGCCGCGTCACGGCCAGCAATAGCGCCATCGTCATATCGGCGGTATCTTCGGTCAGCACCCCCGGGGTGTTGGACACCAGAACGCCTTGCTGGCGTGCGGTGGCCACGTCGATATGGTCTACCCCTGCACCATAGTTAGCGATCAGCTTCAGCCGTCCACCCGCTTGGGCAATCAGCTTGTTGTCGATCTGGTCTGTGATGGTCGGCACCAGAACGTCACAGGTCTTGATGGCCTCGGCCAGTTCCTGACGGGTCATCGGCGCATCGGTATCGCGCAGGCGCACATCGAACAATTCGGCCAGCCGCGTTTCCACGACCTCTGGCAACCGTCGCGTGACTACAACACTCAGCTGTTGTTTTGGCATAATTCAATCTCCGGTCTTGGCGGTGGACATGATGTGGGTGCATGGTGAACCGTAACGCGACGAGGCACAAGAACCCCGCGCGTCCGAGAGCAAGACCAAAACAATAAATTTCAGTGCAGGCAGCACAACATGAACAAATCGAAGATGCGCAAATTAGGCGCGGGACTCCTTGGCGCGCTTGCCGTGATCCTGACCACCAGCTTTGCAACGCCCGTTCTGGCGCAGGACGAGGGCGACGACGCGGGCAAGATCACAAACCGGCCTGTGCCGCGGTTCGTCTCCATGAAGGCGTCCGAAGGCAATGTGCGCCGTGGCCCCTCCCTGACCCACCGGATTGACTGGGTTTTCAAACGCCGTGATATGCCGCTGCGCATCACAGCCGAACATGGCCATTGGCGCCGTGTGGAAGACAGCGACGGAATGGGGGGATGGGTGCATTATTCACTCCTGTCCGGCACGCGCACGGTTTTGATCGAAAAAGATATGCTGACCCTGCATGCCCGCCCTGATCCTGCATCCCCTGTAATGGCAGCGCTGGAACTGGGCGTAGTGGCACGCGTAAGCGAATGCAGTCTTGAGTGGTGCCTGCTGCGGTCAGGTGGCTTCAAGGGCTGGGCCCCCAAGGCCCGCCTTTGGGGTGTGCGCCCGCAAGAAGTGTTTGACTGATTGCACACTGGCACCGCTTGGATCATGCTGGGTTAAATCCGCTTGATCCAAAGGATACTGCCAAATGAATTCCGTTTTCTACGACCGCTTCGGCGCTGCGGCAGATGTTCTGGGCATCGCGCATTTTGATACCCCCGCCCCTGCCACTGGCGAAGTGACCGTGCGTATGGCTTTTTCCGGCGTCAACCCTTCCGACATCAAGGCACGCGCAGGCAGCCGCCCCGGCATTGTAAAACCTCCCTTCCCTCAAGTGATCCCGCACAGTGACGGCTCCGGCGTGATCGAAGCCGTAGGCGAGGGCGTGAACCCCGCCCGCATCGGTACCCGCGTCTGGATTTGGAACGGTCAGTGGCAGCGCGCCTTTGGCACGGCATCAACCCATATCACATTGCCCGCCGAACAGGCGGTGGAGCTACCCGAGGGCATCCCCCTGGAGGCAGGCGCCAGTCTTGGCATTCCCGGCCTGACAGCAGCCGAGGCGGTGTTTGGCGGCGGTGACGTCAAGGGCAAGACCCTACTGGTATCGGGCGGCGGCGGCACCGTGGGCTATCTTGCCGTGCAACTGGCCGTCTGGGGCGGGGCGCGTGTGATCGCCACATGCAGTGCGCGCGACGTGGACCGTGTGACAGCCGCAGGTGCACATACCGTATTGGATTACCGCGCCAAAACCTTGGCCGCCGATATCCTGGCCGCCAACGACGGCGCGCCGGTTGCGCGCATTCTGGAGGTCGAGTTCGGTGCCAATGTCGCAATGAACGCCGAGGTAATCGCCATCAATGGTACCATTGCGGCATATGGCTCCCAGCTAGAGATGACCCCTACTTTGCCTTTTGGCCCGCTGCTGTTCAAGGCAGCAACCCTTGATATCATCCTGATATACTTGCTCCCGCTTGCAGAGCGCCGCGCACGTATCACGCGCCTGCACCGTGCATTGTCCGAAGGTGCGCTGCACTGTCCCGTTGCACAGGTTTTCACGCTGGAGGACTGCGCCGCCGCACATAATGCTGTGCTGGCAGGCGGACGCGCCGGCGCCGTACTGGTGGCGTGCAGCTGAGAAGGCGAGACACAGGAATTGCATAATCCGAAAGGCACTCCTAAGCTTTTGCCTCACGAGCTGCCTTTTGGATCATCGTTTCAGAGTGAGAGATTTCATGCGCATTCTTGCACTTATGTTGTGCCTGTTGCTGCCAGCCGTCGCGCAGGCGCAAACAGCCAGCCAGCCCTCCGGCACCATCACGATCACGGACAGTGCCACACAAGACACCGCCATGGCAGGCCGCATCCGCGCAATTCTAGCGGAGCTTGACGGCTTCGACGAGATCACCGTAGCAGTCAGTTCCGGCATCGTCACTCTGCGCGGCAGCACGCTGGACATGCCTACCGCGCAACGCCTGAACGAGCTTGTGGGCCGTGTCGAGGGTGTTGTGGCCATCGAAAACGAAGTGACGGAAACCACGGATGTCGTCCGGCGCCTCCACCCGGCCGTTGAACGCTTCAAAGTCCGCGCCAAGCAGATGATTGCGTTCTTGCCACTGGCGTTGATTGCGCTTGCCCTGTTTATGGTGATTGTCCTGCTTGGCTTTGCCCTTGCCGGACGTAAACAGCCCTGGGACAGGCTGGCACCCAATGCATTTATTGCAGACCTTTATCGCCAGATCCTGCGGCTGGTGTTTGTCATCGGCGGACTTGTGGCAGCCCTTGATATCATTAACGCGACTGCACTTCTGTCCGGCATTCTGGGCGCTGCGGGCATTGTCGGCCTTGCCATCGGTTTTGCGGTGCGCGACACGGTCGAGAACTTTATCGCCTCGATCATGCTGTCGATCCGCCAGCCCTTTCGCCCCAATGACACCGTCGAGATTGAAGGCGATACCGGCAAGGTGATCCGCCTCACCTCGCGCGCGACCATCCTGCTCAGTTTTGATGGCAACCACATCCGGATCCCCAATTCGATCGTCTTCAAAAGCCGGATCGTGAATTTTTCGCGCAATGCAGAGCGGCGGTTTACGTTCGAGCTGGGCGTAGACCCCGCCGCCGATCTCGCCCATGCACAAACGCTGGCACTTAACATATTGGACGGGCTTCCTTTTGTGCTGAAGACGCCACAGACCTCTGTCTGGATCGAAGCGATTGGTGACAGTTCTGTGAGCATGGGGATGGCGGCGTGGATCGACCAGAGTGACACCAGCATCGTGCTGGCCCGTTCGGAGGCCATCCGTCTGGTGCAGGCGGCCTATGATACCGCAGGCGTTGCCGCACAGGCGCCCGCTTACCGCTTGCTGCATGAGGGCAACCCGCTGCCCGCGTACCGCAGGCCTGCCGACGCCTATGAGGGACCCGATATGCCGCCCGCCCCCGTACAAGACGTAGAGGCGCTGGAGGACAAGCAACTCAGCCGGATTATCGATCTTGAACGGGCTGAAGAGCACATAGATTTGCTCCGCTCGAACGCCGATCAGGAATAACTTCAAGATTAGCGGTTTTATCAACGATAAAGGCTTGCGCCCCACGTCAACCCGTCCTATCTACCAGCCGACGTTGGGATGTAGCCAAGTGGTAAGGCAACTGTTTTTGGTACAGTGTACCGTAGGTTCGAATCCTACCATCCCAGCCAATTTTACCAATGAAAATAGACCGTTGGTGCCTGTTTTGCTCCTGACTATTGCAGGTCTGTTTTAACAGTAGGCATATAGTAGGCAGTTGGCGAACTTCCTACTTACTGCCTATGAACCAATTGGTCGTAGGTTAGGTTTCTCCCGTCAGAGACAAATCCCAAGTAAAACAAGTGCTTGAAACATTCCCCGCAAGGGTGGCGATTGGGCTATCTGGCATTAGCAAGCAGACGGTAGGTAGTTTTCCTGATTTGTCTAAGCGACGTTCAATTAGTTAGTTAACGGTTTGTGCTTTCATAAACCCGATCTTCGCGGCGTGATGCGACCGATCTTACGCTGTGGACCCCGCATTCGTTCCTCCGACTTAAAATGGATGACGCGCGATTCCCCCAACAGAATTAAGAGAGCACATAGCCAGAAGCACAAGACATGAGCCGCTCTTACTACGGCCATAGGTTATTTGCGGTAGATTAGATGTTTGACGCTCTTTAGGACGCTCGTTGCTCCTTGAGCGCAGATTGACGAAGTGACCTTTACAAAAAGATGCCGCCAATACTGGGCGAGATGCTGATCTGTTTACGTCGGCAAACCGTAATTGGCGCAGAATTCATGGCCCCCGACACTACTTTTTATCCAGCGCCGCTAATTTCATACGAGCGTGCTCGATGCGATGGCAGGTTGGGCAGAGCAAGGCAAAGTCATCGACGGTAGTATAGCGGACACCTTCTTCAATCGGGCATTTGTGATGAACGTCAAGCAGGCTACGTGGCTTAATCCCGCCAGCAGGAAACACTGTGAAGGGATCAAACTTGCAATCATCACATCGCAGGATTCCTGCCTTTGAACGCAAAATCACGAAACGGTCAGCTAGCCAAGTAGCCCGCTTGCGCACCTTCGCTTTCCGTTCGTCAGACATGCCCTCCAATGCGCCATCAGGCAGATCGCGTCGCATATCGCGCACCCCTTGTGGAGTGAGCGGGTAGGCATCGGCGTTTTTAGACTCGTCCTCTATGGCTATCCAAACATTAGCGGCAACCATAGGTTCAATTTGTAGATCGGACAGAGAGCTACGCTCCGCATGGTTAAGTGGGCGAAGCGTGGCTGAGGAGTGGGCGAACAGGCGGCGATAACCTTCAACGCCCAGGACATCTTTCGCCTTGGGCTGGCCAATGATCCGGTATGTTTCAACTATGGGGAAAGCCACTGACCATCGCCAGCGGCTTGCGCCCTGCGCCCACATATCTTGCATCCGTTGATACTCTGTCGACCCGAGGATCGTTCCCAGAGATCGAGATGAATACCTCAATTTGTGGACCGCGATGAAGCGTCCTGCCTGCTCTTTGTGGGCCTGACGTTCGGCAAGATAATCTGGGTCGGTCTCGAAGCCGTGGTTCGGCTTCTCGGGCGTCTCGACGATATATTCGATGATATATCCGCCATCCGTCTGCCGTTGGATGGTCTTGGAGCACTTGTTGCGTGTTTTTTGACTGTCGGTCTTTGGCGTGAAGCCGATCCATGTTGTCCCTGCCAGCCAGTCAGCTTTAGCGGCGTTGATTGGTGCTGGTAGGTCTTTGACCTTAATCGTCTTAGACACCCATTACCTCACGCAGCCAAGGAACAACATCACGATCCGATAGGCTGGTTCGTAGCAGGCCAACACCCTGGGATCAGGGTCCACCTCACCGTGCAACAAGGCGTTGCGCATTGCATAAATCGTCTCGATCAGACCGGAGAGAAGCTCTTCCGGCGAGCATTGAAACTCCATTGCACCGACTTGTAGGCGATCTGCACCACCGCGTACTAGGTCACGCATCGGGCGAGGGTTGCAGCCGTCATAGAACTGGCGAAGGATCGTCTGCTGCGGCTCGGACAGGTTCGCTGTGAATTCAGCCAATGCGTAAACTCTATTCGGGTCAAAGAGAGCCTGAACATGCTCAAACTTGATGTTCCCATTGCCAACGGATACCACCGTAATCTGGATATCACCTCCAGCAATTTTCTCTGCCTTGTATTCGTGCCGACTGCGTTCGAGGCGTTCCCTGTTGAAATGCCGTGGCGCGATACAAACACTGCGAAGTGAGATTTCGCTCGTTGACGCCCTTGCGCGTCACCTCAAAATGGATTCCATCCAGCCTGATTTGCAAGTCAGAGATTGCCAATTTCAAAGCCTGAGCCTCGGATGTGTCGTTTTCGTTGCGTAGAAGCGCAAGGACGCCACGGCGCACGGGGTTTGGCTGGCCCTTTATCCAGTCCAGCATAGCCCTTTCTTGTTGCAGGGCGGAAGCGTGTCTGAACCACGCATTGAACGCAGCCCAAGCTTTTACAAATGGACCGATGTAGTCGATCTCGGCGCGGTTCATCCAGTCAGCGGCATGGGGAGGCAGGGCCATCAGACCGCCCCCTCTGTTTGGTCAAGATAGGCCATAGCGGCAGGTTCCCCGTCTTCAATCGCTATCTCGACGGCGCGTTTTGCCGCCTCCAAAAGATCATTGGCGCGGCGCTCTTCGTCGAATGCGGAGAGGATCGCTGCCCGGATCGACTGCTGCACTGCATCCGGTGCGTCCCAGATCATGATCCGGGCGATGTCAGTTGGGTAGAGTTCGACTTGGCCGGAAGACCCTTTGATGTGCCGCTCGATCTGCCACTGGCCAAGCGGGCTGTTCAGGAAGACCGCAAGATAAACTGGATCGACGCTGACTGTCCGCAGGACTGTAACATGGTTATCCGGCAATGGCCGTGCGTGTCACGCAGGAATGACCCGTCGGGGTTTCGGCGGTAGACCTTGCGACCCGAATTATCGACGCTTTCCACCTGTTGTGTGGCAAAGAAAATATCATAGCTTTCTGCCTTCGGACAAAGCGGCCCCAAGCTGCCGTCGTCGTTCCATTTCTGGACAAAGAGCACACTCGTTTTCGTGTTCGTATGCGGCTTGAAGCTGTTGGGATGCAGTCCAACGACCGCCAAGACGCGACAGCGATCCATGATAAATTTGCGAATCCGCTGGTCGGTCGAGTTATTGAACCGCCCTTGTGGAAGCACAACAGCCATACGCCCACCGGGTTTCAAAAAATCCAAGTTGCGCTCGATGAACAGCAGATCGCGCGCGACGGCCTTTTCTAACTTTCTCGTTTTCTCGTTATGGGCAACATCGTAGGGCGACAGCATGTCCGACTGCCGAATGTCACCCGCAAACGGCGGGTTGGCCATCAGCACATCAAAGCCAAAGCCCCGGTAATCGGTCTGGCGCGGGTTCTCACGCAGCTTGCGCAGCCGTCGCCAGCCGTCGCCGTAGGTATCCTGCCAATCGTCCTGCTTGACCGTTTCGTCCCACTTGGTCCAGTCGAGCGTATTCAGGTGCAGGACGTTGGTTTCGCCGTCGCCAGCGATCAGGTTCAGGCAGCGTGAAACGCGGACGCTTTTCTCATCAAAGTCGATAGCGAACACGTTGTCACGCACATAGTCGATGCACCGCGCAGGCTTTGCCTCCATCGTAAAGAGGTGGATTTCTTCCTTGCCCATCGCCCGCATGATCTGCCGCCATACGTGGAACATGGTGTGCACGGTGAACCCCGCCGAGCCGCAGGCGGTGTCGATCACCGTCTCGCCCTCTCGCGGGTTCATCATCTTCACGCACATGTCGATCACCCAGCGGGGGGTGAAATACTGGCCCTTTTCGCCTTTCGAGGATTTCGAGACCAGGTATTCAAAGGCGTCGTCGATCACGTCGAGATTGGAGTTGAACAGCTTCCATTCCTCCAGCGACCCAACACAGACTTGCAGGTGGTCAGGCGACAGGCGGATGCGTTCATCCTCAAGAAAGACGCCGGGCCATTTCTTTTTGGCATCATCGAACAGGTTCTGAATGGAGACCTTGAGCTGGGCGGCGGTGTTCTGGTTGCGGAACCGCAGGGCGTTGCCCAAGCGGTGCGAGGTCATTTCGTCATAGAGCTTGGTGAAAATCAGCTTGAAGACTTCCTCAAACACATCGACCCCGGCATTGGCCAGAACCTCGTCTTCCATGTCTTCAATCAGGTCACGCAGGGATCGGGCGAATTTGCCCTCCTTCACCCGCTCTTCCTCAAGCTCGATCAGGGTCTGGATAGTACAAGGCTGATCAACGACCTGTTCGATGGTCTGATCTGCGCGGGGCAGTTCATGGATTGGCATGAAATAATTTGGGTTTTTGCGGTGCCAGACCTCGGCCAAGATGCCGTCGCTCCATACCGCGAGGGGCGCACCAGTCGCATGGGCATAGGAACGTAGCTGTTCCTTGCCGTCCTTGTATTTGGCTTGCTTCACCTCAACGATCACGTAGGGAACGGTTGGGCGATCAGCGTCAAACACTACGATGTCTGCCCTCTTGGAACTGTCGCGCCCGAAGGTGATCGGATATTCGATAGCGATGCGCGACCGGGCATACGCGGTCTGGTGTGCCGTAGGGCCAAGCCGTGCCGGTGATTTCGCCGGTGTCAGTGACGTAAAGTGCCGCCTTGATTTCAATGCGGTCTGTCATTCTGTGTCTTCTCGGGTAGCGGGCGCGGCTGTGCCTTCCCAGCGCGCAATGAGGATATCGAGTGCGAGCGGTGACACTTCGGACAAGGGGCGGTTGTGTGCGTAGGTCTGGACCAGCTGCATGGCGAGTTGCGGGTGCATCCCTGCCCCAATGAGGCCCAGCCGGATGATCTCGCCAAGGTCTGCGGCTTTAAAGTTCATGGCGATGATGCGTTGGTAAAATGCACTGATGCCCATACCAGTGCTATCGATAAGGAGGTTCAGTGGTCCCTTGGATTCACGATAAGGCAGGCTCACGTTCAGTGTTTTCTGACGCCGATATAAGGTGCTGAAATCCGGGGCAGACCAGGCCAGGCCAACCAGCCGCAACAGGCTCTGAACGAACCCGGTTGTCTGGCGAAGCGGCATGCCGAACAAAACCTTCAATCCCTCTCGGGACATTGCGTTGCAATGCCCTGTCCCGTTGCCCGACAGGGTCACGCAACGCGTGATCCCGAGAGGGGGGCAGTGGTCAGACACGTCTGAATGGCAGCGTCGCT
>Ga0163215_100586_pt1 | contig 52918 bp, 37 predicted proteins | sample SynspAceP_FD_185934 | JGI IMG/M metagenome (GOLD analysis project Ga0163215, IMG submission 185934) | Saline lake microbial communities from Ace Lake in Antarctica - Synechococcus sp. Ace-P (Hybrid Assembly) | ecosystem: Environmental > Aquatic > Non-marine Saline and Alkaline > Saline | place...
GAATTTATCTAAGCTTGCGCGCGGCAAAAAAAGGCACCATCAAGAAAACTTAAAAAATCGGAACCCAAGCTGAATGTTTAACTCATTAACGAGCGCTATTATTAAAACCCTTTCACCTCTTTTTTTACTCTGTGGATTTTGCACTCACGTTTTTGCGCAAAGCTCACAACTAAGCGTCAATCAACATGATATCCCCAATTTGTCAGGCACAGTTACCGTGGATGGTGAGCTAAATGAAAGCCAATGGCAGCAAGCGATAAGAATCGAACTCAATGTGGTAACTCGCCCCTTCGAAAACACCCTCCCACCAGTAAATACTGAAGTACTTATCTTTGAAGATGGCGAAACATTGTATGTGGCGTTTAAAGCCAAGGATGTAGAGCCTGAAAAAATTCGCGCCTATTATCGCGATCGCGATAGCATTTGGACAGACGATATTGTTGGTCTAACTTTAGACACATTTAATGATCGACGACTTGCTTACCAATTTTTTGTTAATCCACATGGTATTCAAGCTGACTCCATCATAAACGAGATGAGCGGCGATGAAAGTGATAGCTGGGATGCCATCTGGCAATCTGCCGGTAAAATTGTCGAACAAGGTTATCAGGTAGAAATTGCTATTCCTTTGCGAGTCATGAACTTTGTTGAGTCTGATAGTAAAAAAACCTGGGGCGCTGAATTTATTCGTTTCTATCCGCGAGAAGACAGACTACGTATTTCTAATTCCCCCCGAGATAGAAATAATGCCTGTGACTTATGCCAGATAGGTGAAGTAAAGGGCTTTAAACAAGCTAAACAAGGCAAAAATATTGCAGTCGTACCCTCAGTAGTTTTAGGCAAAGCCCGCAATCGTTCACTGGGTGACGCAGAGCCCTGGCAAGATTCCGATAATATTGATGCGGGTTTAGATTTGAAATGGGGCATTACGCCAGAAGTATCCTTACAAGCAACGCTTAATCCAGATTTCTCACAGGTTGAAGCTGATTCTGCTCAGCTCAGTATTAACAATACCTTTGCCTTATTTTTTAACGAAAAACGTCCGTTTTTTCTGGAGAATGCTGATTATTTCTCAACCAACTTTGATTTGGTTTATACCCGAAATATTAACGCACCTGATTATGGTAGCAAAGTAACCGGGCGGGTTGATAACCACACTTTTGGCTTGTTTGTGGCTAATGATGAAAACACTACTTTTTTGGTGCCAGGTAACCTAGGTTCTGACATTGCGCAACTTGATCATAAGTCAAACAACATGGCCTTACGCTATCGCTACGATGTATCAGACGAGCTCTCTGTCGGCTGGACTAATACATTGCGCGAAGCGGGTGATTACCACAACTATGTTTATAGCCTAGATACAAAATACCAGATCAGCCCACAAGACACCTTGCGCGTGCAAGTCCTTAAATCTGATACAGCCTACCCTGACGATTTATACAAGGAATTTTGCGACAAGGAATGTGCTAATAACAGCGACTATTCAGAAGCGGCCTTACGCCTAAAAAAAGACCAAGCATTTACTGGTAGTGCCTATCGTATCAATTACGACCACCAACAACGCAATTGGGACTTTTGGAGTATGCTACAAAGCCGAGATGCTAATATTCGCACCGACCTAGGTTTCGGCACCCTAGCGGATAGACAACAAAAAGTGATTGGTGGTGGCTACAATTGGTACAGCGAAAATTCATGGTGGAATAAAATCAGAGTCAACGGCGATTGGGATATCTCACATAACGATGACGGAGAGTTATTAGAAAAAGAAAGCGAAATGTATGTATCAATGAGTGGCCAGTTACAGTCCTATTTCCAAGTAGCTTACCTAGATCGAGAAAGAGTAGGCTTACGCCATGATCCGAGTCAACTGCTCATAAAGGGCAATACCGACTTATTTAACGAGAGCTTTGTCACTCTGTATGGAGAGATGCGCCCAATTAGCCCATTATATTTAGAATTATTTATGCGCTTTGGCGATGAAATCGATTTTGATAATAATCGCCTTGGCAAACAAACCGAAATAACACCCACTATTGCTTGGAGTTTTGGTCAACACTTACAAGTGAATTTAACCCACGTTTATAAAAAATTAGAGATACAAAACGACACCTTATTTAGAGCAAATTTGAGTGATTTACGTATTACTTACCAATTTAACCAAAGACAGTTTTTGCGACTTATCGCTATTTATTCAAATATCTCGCGTAATTCTGCCCTTTATAATTTTGAAGTCGAGCGTCAAAGTAAACATTTAGGGGGGCAATTACTCTATTCATACAAAGTTAATCCACTCACTAAGTTTTTCATCGGTTACGCCAATGCTGCCGAGCAAAACGATGTGGTCAGTGGCTTAAATAGCATTGAACAGTCGGTATTTATGAAATTAAGTTACGCTTGGTTGAATTAAATATAGTGAGGTGGGTGGATAATTCATCTTTGTTAATTCTGGGTTTTGCTAACACTCTTTACTTTCAAGTATGTAACAGCAAAACCTAGTTTAACCATAAGGGAGAATAGAGGGCTTAGTTAATGGGCTTTATTTAGTATGGTTCGCCTAATAAGCTAATGTTTATTACTTAATCAGCCAATTTGACAACAATATGCGTGTAACTTGGTTGAATTAATCCACCTTTGCACAGATAGTAAGGTAGTGGCAGCTTGAACCACTTGTTGTAAGGATGAACACCATGGAAATATTACTCGAATATATTCTTAGCCCCCAAACATTAATCTTAGTGTTTGTCGTGGTCTTATTAAAAACGTCGATCAAATTTGTGCCCCAAAACCGTGCTTATGTGATTGAACGTTTCGGTAAATATCAATCAACCAAAGAAGCCGGATTGAATTTTATCGTGCCCTTTATTGACCGTATTTCTGCCGACCGTTCTTTGAAAGAAAAAGCAGTAGATGTGCCAGAGCAAAGTGCGATTACCAAAGATAATATTTCATTATCGGTAGATGGCGTCCTGTATTTTCGGGTACTTGACCCTTATAAAGCGACCTATGGAATCGACGACTACGTATTTGCAGTAACTCAGTTGGCGCAAACCACCATGCGTTCAGAACTGGGTAAAATGGAACTGGATAAAACCTTTGAAGAACGTGATGTGCTTAATACCAATATTGTAGCGGCTATTAATGAGGCGGCGGGCCCTTGGGGTATTCAGGTATTACGTTACGAAATTAAAGATATTGTGCCACCGCAGTCTGTTATGGAAGCAATGGAAGCACAGATGAAAGCCGAGCGGGTAAAACGCGCGCAGATACTCGAATCAGAGGGTGACAGACAAGCAGCCATCAACCGTGCTGAAGGGCAAAAAGCCTCTGTAGTACTTGCTGCTGAAGCCGATAAAGCTGAGGCCGTATTACGTGCTGAAGGTGAAGCCAAAGCCATTGTTGCTGTAGCGAGTGCTCAAGCTGAAGCTTTGCGCCAAGTCGGCGCTGCAGCAGCTACCGAAGAAGGGCAAAAAGCCATTCAACTGGATCTTGCCACCAAAGCTATTGAAGCCAAACACGCTATTGCTAAAGAATCTTCCGTGGTGTTGTTACCTGATAGTGGTACAGACGCTGCCAGTGTTGTAGCCCAAGCTATGACGATTATTAACACCTTAAACAAAAAGGCCTAAGATATGGAATGGGCGATTAATAACCTAACCCAAACCCTATTGGTACTCGGGTTTGCGATGTTGGCCATCGAGATTGTGGTCCTGGGTTTTTCAACCTTTGTACTCTTTTTTGTAGGATTAGCAGCCGTATTAACCGCTGTTTTGTTGTTTTTAGGCCTTATTCCTGATTCAGTGCTAAGTGCCTCATTGACTATTTCCATCATCAGCACACTCGCTGCTATTTTGTTATGGAAACCCTTAAAAAAATTACAAAACAAAGTAGATAAGACTAAAGCCAAAGGAGATTTAGTAGGTCATAGCTTTGTCTTAACTGAAGCGGTGTCTCCTGCTATCAATCCTAAATATCGTTACTCAGGTATTGATTGGAAATTGATCAGCACAGAAACCTTAGCGATAGGCACTAAAGTAGAAGTCACCGAGGCAGATGTTGGGATATTTTATATAAAAGCAGCCACTCTATAGTGGCTGCTTTAAGCTAGCGGCTTAGTGATAACTTTAAGGCATACAGCGCAGCACCGATAACAGGGGTATTCAGTGGCGTATGCAAGCGATAATTGGGCGAATACTCCTTTAAAGACTGAGCAAAAGCGTCAAGAATAAACCCTTTGGCGTTAAACGCCCCGCCAGAGTATGAGACATTGATAAGTTCTTCACTCTCGTAAGCCAATATACGTCTTACTCCATCCACCAGCTCTGCGAGTTCTTTACCGGCGAGTGCAAGAATGTTGATTGCTTCTTTATCTCCTTCGGTAGCTGCTTGGTAGACCAACGCGGAGACCTGAGCAATTTTACTGCGCTCACCTGCCCATTCGCTGAGCACTAGGCCTGTAATGTCAAAATCGAACTGGATGTTAAAAGCTGATTTGATGATGTCATACAAAGGTCCTTTGACACTGCGCCCATCACTCATGCGGGTAAAAGCTAACAAACCTTTACATGCAATCCAATAAGCCGACCCTTCGTCACTGAAAAGCTCTCCCCAACCACCACAACGGGCATTTTTATCTTGGCGCACGCCGTAAGCAATGGAACCTGTGCCGGCCACAATATTGATGCCATCGTTAGCGTTAAATGCGGCGGCCCATCCGTTCACCATATCGTTATCACAACGATACTTGTTTTTTGCTAATAAGTTGGATGGTAGAGCATCCATGTCTGCCAATAGGGCGCTGTCTTCGCCATAGGCTGGTAAGCCAAAAAAGCCAAACGCGATATCGTCTAAACTATATCCTGATTTTGCCAATAAAGCCTTTACCCCTTTTTCAAGCCTGTTTCTGGCGCCATCGATACCCACTTCAATATGATAACAAGTACCCGTTTCCAAGGTTCCTAACACTTTACCCGCACTATCTATTAAGGCAAAAGCGGTTTTGGTTCCGCCACCATCAACACCTAAGTAAACCACTGATTTTCTCCGCCTTAGTTGAACTAGGGTACTACAAAGCGTGAATATTAACGCCTTGCACTACGCGATTTATGGTACCTGACGAGCTGGGATTATCTGGCGTATTACCGATAGCTAACGCATGCTGAAATGCGTAAATTTGCGCACAGGCGATAAAAGGGAATAATAAAAAGCTATCCTGCGCCGTTTCCATGCCTTGCAATACTATGCTATCACTGGCGGTCAGTTGTTTATCTGGTTGCGCACTTATCGCCACTATCTGACCTACTTCTGCGTCAGCTTGCAATTCTGCTAACAGTTCCAGATCATATTTTCTAGTATGTGGATTATTTGAAATAAATAACATCACCAAAGTAGCGCTATTGACGATGGCTTTGGGCCCATGCCTGAAACCTAAAGGTGAGTCAAAGCTAGAGACTGCTGCACCGTCAGTTAGTTCAAGTAACTTAAGGGCACCTTCCTGCGCTAAACCTTTAAATACACCGCTACCCAGATAGATAACCCGTTGAAACTTTTTAAGGGCTACCGTTTTAAGAACACTATTATGTGCAGCGATCATGGCTTCGGTGGCAAAAATACTTTGCTGGAGTTGTTGTTTAAAATTAGCTACGGGGCAAAACAGATATAAGGCCGATAGCATCATTGAGCTAAAACTCGACGTCATAGCAAAACTGACATCATGGGTTTCCGGAGGCATCAATAAAGCTAGTTTATTTTTACCACTGCAGCGTTTAGCTAGTTCTCCATCGGCATTGCAGGTGATTGCCAACTGATAACATTCTTTGACTACTACATCGGCATAATCCACTGTCGCCACACTTTCTGGGCTATTGCCTGAACGTCCAAAAGAAACCAGTAAGGTTGGTACATCGGCCTGCAGAAAATCATGGGGATTAGATACTATATCGGTAGTAGCAATAGCCTCAACTCTCAAACCTAAACTAGCTGATACCGCAGGCACGATACTTGTGCCAACAAATGCAGAGGTACCTGCCCCAGTAAAAATAATACGTAGATTTTTAATCGCTAATATTGGCTCTAAAAAGGCATCTATCTGCGATTTATTGTTGACTAAGTTTGCGAGCGCTTTTTCCCACACCAAAGGCTGCTGTTGAATTTCTTTAGCAGTCCAATAAGCGTCTGCGGTTTTTAGTTCAGCTTCAGGATAATCCAAATACGTCATAGTCTTATACTTCCTTCTTTGCACAGTCAGCTGCGGGATAACAAGCCGCTGAATATTGCTCTAATACTTCCGAAATTTTATGAAAAATCAACTCTTGAGTACTGACATCTAGTTCTTTAGCCATCACGGCTTTAAATTGGTTGGGCAGATATTGGCTAAGCAAGGTTAATGGTGGCGGTGTTTTATCTAAATTGTCGATAAGTTTTGCCAGAGCCTGCTCTACGCTGTGTGAAGGCCAATAGTAACGAATTCGATCACTTAAACTATATTGGCAGTCAAATTTTTGCTGTTTTGTATCACCTGAATAGTATTTTTCCCAGAAAACAGGTTTATTGGCCATTTCGCTTAACAGTGTTGTTTTGAGGTTAGCGCGCTGATCCAGCTCTAACCATTCTTGCTCAATTAAATCCAGTGCCCAACACGCTTCTCGTAAAGCAAAAGTGAGCCAAGGCCCTACTTTTAATATAGCAAAATGCCCCTTAACTAAATCAGCCAAATGTATCGCCGATTGATAATCCGTGGAATGTGCTTCAAACACCATATGAGGCTGAGTTTCTACAAATTCACTCAAGGCATTGGCTTTTGCTGGTTCAAAGGCAATAATTTTATGATGATCAAACTCTACACCCGGTTGCACCACTAAAGCGATGATCCTTGGCCACACCTGTTCTAAGCCCGCTTTGGTAAACGCATCTAAATGAACTTGAATGGTCGTTTGCACTGCCTCGGTGGAAGTAACGGCTAATTCATGCAAACCCTCATGAGCACCGCCAGGCACCGGTACTTCAGTACCTATTACATAAACAGGTGGCTCACCACCGACTTGTTGCCATGTTTCTTCTGCCACCGCACATAAACGTGCAGCTCTCAATGCAACCAGCTCATCGCCTAAATGCACAGGGTCATCGGCACAAGACATAGAGCAATCGAGATGAATCTTTCTAAAACCTGCTTTAATATAATCGGCGATCAATACATCAGACTTAGCCATTGCTTCATCTGAATGCAAATGCTGCCAGCAATTAGGCCCAAGATGATCACCACCTAAGATAATTTTGTCTGCTGCTAAGCCAACCTTAGCTGCCAAGGTTTGCACCAAGGTATGAAAATCACTTGGCGTCATACCTGTGTAGCCGCCAAATTGATTCACTTGATTTGACGTTGACTCAATAATGACATGCTCACCCTTTTTTAGGGCATGGCGCATGGCCGCCTCTAAAACCAAAGGATGAGAAGAACAAACAGAATAAAGTCCGTTTTGCTGACCCGCCTTATGTTGCGCTATCAAACTTAATAATACTTTCAATTGACCTCCTACGAAACTTCAATCCAAGCCAGTTTGGGGTGGATGATGTTAGGCATTATGAAATATTAAAAAGTAACTGTAAACACTTTAAGTTTCATTATCCTTCATTAAGGCCAGTTTATAAATATAAAGAACGGATAATCAATCACAAGGAAGCTAAAAAGCCTCATAAAAAGACAATAAAAACAAACAAACTTTCATTTTATGTACATTTTGTATTGACAGAGCTTTCGATAATCTCCAGTATGAATGTACAAGTTGGCTAAAAAGCCATCAATTTGAAAAACAACTTTATCAAAAATTATAATCCAAACAGGTGGACACAATGAGCATGAGATTGAACTTTAATAAAACCCTACTTGCCCTAGCGGTTTTAACTGCATGCAGCAATGCGGTAGCGCAAGAAGCAGCAACTGAAGATTCCCTGGAAATAATTAATGTTACCGGCGTGCGCGGCAGCTTAGCTAAGTCACTGGATATAAAGCAGGAAGCACGATCGCTGGTTGATTCTATTGCCTCAGAGGAGTTGGGTCGTTTTCCAGATAACAACGTTGCTGATTCGTTGTCTCATATCTCCGGTATCACGGTAAGTCGGACTCGCGGTGGCGAAGCACAATATGTCAATATTCGCGGTTTAGGGCCAGAATTCAGTATAGTTACCCTGAATAATCGTATTCTCGCCACTGACGATGGGGGTCGAAACTTTGCTTTTGACGTAATTCCCTCTGAGATGATTAGTGGTGCTGATGTATGGAAATCAGTGGAAGCTAAAAACATTGAAGGCAGTATTGGTGGGGCGGTAGATTTAAAGTCAGCCCGCGCATTTGATAAGCCCGGACAACAAGCCCTGGTTTCACTCACCGCTGACTATAATGACTTATCTAAAGAAGTTGGTAAAAAGATTAATGGCATATACAGCAATACCTTCGCTGACGACAGCGTAGGTTTCATTATCGGGCTTACCCATGCAAAGGGCATAGAGCGCTCTGATGATATGATTGATAATTTCACCTTTGGCGTACAAGATGAGCTCGAATACGACGTTAATAAAGATGGTGTCATTACGCCAAACGAACAAAATTTAGTTATCCCAGGCTCTTACGCTTTGGGTGCTTATGCTACCGATTTTCAACGCACTGGTATTACTAGTTCCTTAGAATGGAAAGTATCCGATCGCTTAGAGTTGGTTGCCGATGTGATGCTAACTAAGCTAAAAGCAGACTCTACCGGTTATACACAATCCTTTTATTTAGCCGATGAAAGTGAAGCGCAAAATCGCTTTTCTAACATGGTATTAGATGGCAATGTTGTTACTGCTATGGATATCGCTGATGTTGCGATGGAACTCGTCACACTAGATGAACATCGAACGGTTGATACTAGTATGTTCGGATTAAGCGGAGATTACCGTGTTAGTGATGCACTTACTTTAAGCGGCGACATTTATCGCTCGCAATCTAAACGCGACTCTGGCGGTAAAAACACCTTTGTTGTAGCCGGTGCTCCTGGCGCGCACACCGGTCACTATGAACTCAATGAAGGCGGATTGCCCGATTACATTCCAACTTGGACTGAAGGTCGCAGTTCAAATGATTTTGGCAATGATGATTTCAGTCCTCACTGGGCCGCACGAGATGGTAGCGATATCAAAGATACTGTGACTGGCTATTCTTTTGATGGCGAATGGTTATCTGATCACGCCATACTAAATTCAATCGATTTTGGTGCCGCTTATACTGCGCGCAATAAAACCAACACAGCTTACGACAACTATGAATTAGGGGCCTGTAATTATTGTGGTTACCCTTATACTTTCGGTGAAGTGGGTGCTGATGTCGTGCGTCCTTTCCCATATGACAATCTATTTGCTGGTGAATCGGCCAATATTCCACGCTCTTTCCCAATATTCAGTATTCCAGGTTATGCCGCCGGTTTAGCCGCATCTGATGGTAAAACCATAACGGATTATCTTGGTAATGTTCGTACCTTTGGGGCAAATGAATCAGCCTTGTGGGAGCCAGTCTATAACCCGGTTAACTCCTACGATATTTCTGAAGATACCACTGCACTATACGTCCAAGCTAATTTTGACACTGGTGTTTGGTTTGCCAATATTGGTGCCCGTTGGATTGATACCAAAGTTAGCGCTGACTATTCATACAACTCAATTGAATCTATTCAGATTGTTAATCCCAATTCATCTAATCCATCATGGGATGTAGCGTATTCGGATAGTGCTGGGCAAACAGCCAAAGGCAGCTACCGTAAATTGTTGCCAGCCATCAATGCGGGAGTTTACCTGACAGAAGAGTTGTTACTGCGTGGCGCTTTAGCTCAATCCTTGTCGCGCCCCACCTTAGATCAACTCGCGCCTTTAACCACCGATAACGCGCAATCTGGTTTATTTACTATGGATATCAGTGGTAATCCAGATATTGAACCGGTTTTTTCTGACCAAGCTGATCTCTCTTTGGAATGGTACTTTGCTGAAAGTAGCGCATTAACGGCTGCGGTATTTTGGAAAAAACTAGATGGTTTTATTACCTCTAGTACCACTAGAGTTGAAATAGCTGGCGAAAGCTTCCAGGTGACTCAACCTATAAATGGCGACTCTGCCAAGGTACTAGGTTTTGAACTAGCCATGCAGCAATTTTTTGACAATGGTTTTGGTTTCACCGCTAGTTATGCTTATACCGATACCAGTACCACAGTAGATGGCGCAGATGCAGGCCCATTGACCGGTGTTGCGGACAACTCCTATTCCTTATCGTTAATTTATGAAAAAGACAAACTCAGTGCGCAAATAGCACTAGATTACAGCAGTGATTACGTAGTTGACCCATTTAGCCCATTAGGCGACGATTACCAAACTGAAATGAAAGCCTTATCTATGGTAACCGCGTCGATGCAATATCAGCTGTTTGAAAATACTCAAATTTTTGTTGAAGGCTTGAATTTACTTGATGAGTCAAATCGTACTTTTCAAGGACGAAATGACATGCCCGGTTCTATCCAAATTTATGGGCGTACTGTCAACCTTGGTATTCGCAGCTCTTTTTAATAAAGATTAGTTAATTAACACAAGGCCTATCTCGCAGAATGTGTTTTAGGTCTTGTTAGCATTTCACTAGTCAGCTAATGGCTGTTATAACGATGAAAGAAAAAATAATAAGAGAGAAAATCAAATGAAACATAAACCGTGGTTGCTGTACGCCATTGGCGTAACCTTTATGTGGGGTTTATGGGGTGCACTTACCGCCCTAATGGCTAAGAATAATATACCATCGACCTTCATTTATACCGTCTGGGCCTTTACTATGATAATACCCTGTGTGGTGGCATTGAAGTTAGTTGGCTGGAAACTGCATAAAGATAAACGCTCAATTTTTCTTGGCTGCTCCATTGGTTTTCTGGGCTCAGGTGGTCAAATGTTATTGTTTCATGCTGTTGATATCGGTCCTGCTTACCTCATCTTTCCTATCGTTTCATTATCGCCTTTAATCACTATTATATTGTCCTTTGCCCTACTTAAAGAACGCACCGGTAAATTAGGAACAGCGGGTATCGTGCTGGCCTTAATTACCCTACCTTTATTTGAATACTCTAATGGTGACGAGACACAAACCACCGGCGTACTGTGGTTTGTATTGGCCCTTATGATTATGCTTGCTTGGGGCCTACAAGCCTATTGCATGAAGTTTTCTAATAATCACATGAGTGCTGAAAGCATATTTTTCTACATGACGATTACTGCTTTGATGTTAGTACCTGTTGCCTACTTTATGACTGATTTCAGCGCTGTCACTATCGATTTATCACTTATACCTTCTATTGCGGGAGTTCAGATACTCAACTCAGTTGGCGCCCTATGTTTGGTTTACGCCTTTCGTTATGGCAAAGCCATGGTTGTTTCGCCTTTAACCAACGCTGGCGCCCCTCTAATTTCCACCGTGCTGAGTATTATTCTATTGGGGGTTATGCCTGGTGACATGAAAATACTGGGTATTGGCTTGGCCATTGTTGCCGCTATCTTTTTGGCCATTGAGCCAGAAGACAAAAGCACAGTGAACTAGGTATTTCTATCTCAATTTTGGACAATGTAATTATGAAAAAGCATCGTATCTATCTTTCTTCTTTAGTGCTGTTATTAAGTGCGACATCTGCTTGCACTGTGCTTAACAAGCAGCCAAGCCATTACACTATGGCCGACTTTACACACGTCATTAAAATCGACGTGCACGTGCATGCTAACAGTGAATCTACGGGTTTTATTGAGCAGGCAGAGGCAGATAATTTTAAGCTGTTATCCATCAATGTTGACTACCCTGATTTTCCAGCGCTAGAACAACAAGCTTTAGTGGCTAAACGTTTTGTAAAGGCGCACAAAGGTGTATTTAATTATGCCACTGCTTTTTCAATGAACGGTTTTGATGAGCCTGAATGGCAACATCAGGCGCTTAAAACTATCGACAACGCCGTTGCTAATGGAGCTATAGCAGTCAAGGTTTGGAAAAACATTGGCATGGATTTTCGTGATAAAGATCAACAGTTGGTGATGATCGACGATGCCAAGTTAGATCCTATTTTTGCCCATATTGAATCGCTGGGTATTCCACTCATTGGTCACCAAGGCGAACCGAAAAACTGTTGGTTACCGGTCGAACAAATGACGGTTAATAACGACAAACAGTATTTTAGTGAACATCCGCAATACCACATGTTTAAACATCCTGAGTTTCCCAGTTATGAGGAACAAATGCAGGCGCGTAACAACATGTTAGACAAACACCCCAACATGCATTTTATGGGGGCACACCTAGCCAGTTTAGAATGGAGTGTAGATCAACTCGCAGTATTTTTAGATCAATACCCTCAGGCTGTTGTAGATCTAGCTGCGCGTATGGGTCAGGTGCAATACCAATCTAAACTTGACCGTGAAAAAGTGCGCCGCTTTTTTATCAATTATCAAGATCGTGTTTTGTACGCTACCGATTTAACTCAATCACCTGATGCACCAGCCGCTGAATTTAAACAACAAGCCCACAGCAAATGGTTAGAAGATTGGCAGTATTTAGTGACAGAGCAAAAACTCACCGTGCCCGAAGTTGATGGACAAATAACTGGATTAGCACTGCCTAAAGAGGTGGTCGACAAAATCTATTCTTTAAATGCCCTGGAGTTTTTTAGTCTCTAAATAAAGCCCCTTATGCAACGCAAACAGCGTTAACCAGTAATGTTAGTAAGAGTACAAATATGAATAAACAAATAAAATATTGCTACAGTCTTATCTCAATTTTTTCCCTTAGTATGGGGATCAGTAGTTGTGCCCAACAAACCGCACCTCTTCCCTTAGCGGATAACACAACAGCAGTTTACACCCTGCAAAACGGCACTTTAGGCATAGAATTTGATAGTCAATTACACAGTCGAATTGTGAGTAATGAATCATCAAAACAGACTATCTTAGGTGACTTTCAAGCCAGTGAGTACATAGAAACTAGTGACGGCAATATCATTAGTGACTTTACTTATAGAGATAAAAAGGTTGAAGCCATTAATGACCTTTTAGGCAAGGGCCAACAAATTGAATTGATTGGCCTATCGGCACAAGGCATTCAAAAAAACACCCTTATACGGATTTATGAACGCTATCCTTCTATGGCCTTTTTTACCGTGAGTTATACCAATAACTCAGTGGCTCCTCTCAAAATAGCCAAGTGGGTTAACAACAGCTATACCCTCCCAATCAATAACAACTCAGATAAAAAGCAAGCCGCTTTCTGGTCTTATCAGGGCGCATCTTATGAAGATCGTCGCGACTGGGTTAGCCCACTCAAACCAGGCTTTAAGCAACAAAATTACATGGGTATGAATGCCTCTGACTATGGCAGCGGTACCGCCATTGTTGATGTGTGGCGCAAAGACGTCGGCTTAGCTGTAGGTCATTCAGAAATCACTCCTAAGTTGGTCTCTTTACCTTTAAGTTATGCCAATGCCAGCAGCGGTGCGCAACTGCATATTGAAATTGAAAAAACGGTTGTTCTTCAACCAGCACAAACTATGCAAACCATCGAAACCTTCGTTAATCTGCACCAGGGTGATTATTACGCCACTTTAAAAAATTATCGCCAAGTGATGGCTGATAAAGGCCTGAAAATGGAAGAATTTCCTGATTCAGCCTACGAGGCAATTTGGTGCGCTTGGGGTTACGAGCGTAATTTCACTGTGGACGAAGTTATCGGCACATTAGCCAAAGCTAAGGAAATGGGTTTGAAATGGGCAGTATTAGACGATGGTTGGCAAACCTCGGAAGGTGACTGGTACTTAGATCCAAAAAAATTCCCGAATGGCGACCAAGACATGCAAGACTTTGTGGCTAAAATCAATGAAGCCGGACTTAAAGCTAAGCTCTGGTGGGCACCTTTAGCAGTCGACCCAGGTACCGACTTACTGCACGAACATAGCGATATGTTGTTATTGGATGAAAATGGCAAAACCCAGGATATTTCTTGGTGGAACAGCTATTATTTGTGTCCTGCCTATAAAGGCACCATCGAATACAGTAAAGATTTAGTTAAAAAAATGATGGGCACTTGGGGTTATAAAGGCTTAAAAATAGATGGCCAACATCTTAATGGCGTCGCTCCTTGTTACAACCCTAAACACAATCATGCTTATCCTGAGGAGTCCGTTGAAAAGTTAGGCGAATTCTGGCAAGAGATCATCAAAACGGCTCAGGAAATTGATCCAGAAGCGGTGGTCGAAATTTGCCCTTGTGGGACGTCTTATGCCTTTCATAACTTACCCTTTATGAACCAAACTGTGAGTTCTGACCCCTTGTCGTCTTGGCAGGTGCGCCATAAAGGCAAAACCCTTAAAGGTCTAATGGGCGAGTCTTCACCTTATTATGGTGATCACGTCGAACTAAGCGACAATGCCAGCGATTTTGCTTCCTCAGTGGGTATTGGCGCAGTGGTAGGTACTAAATTCACTATGCCGTCTTCCACAGGCCCCGCCGCCCAATTTGCCCTTAATCCACAAATGGAAAAGGAATGGTCAAAATGGATCGACATTTACAACCAAAAAATGTTGCCCAAAGGTACTTATCTCGGTGAACTGTATGACATCGGCTTTGATTTACCCGAAACCCATGCCATCAAAAAAGCCGATCGCATGTATTATGGCTTTTATGCCAAAAATTGGGATGGCAAGGTTGAGCTACGCGGTTTGACTGCAGGCAAGTACCAAGTGCAAGATTATTATAATCAACGCTCATTGGGCATTGTTGAAGGCCCAGTAGCAGAGCTGAAAGTAAAATTCAGTGATTATTTATTGTTGGAACTCATTCCGGTAAATAACTAATACGATGAAAGCATTTTACCTAGCTGTATTGAGTTTGTTCATGATTAAGTGCATCACCGCGCAAGAGCTCGTCGTTGATGCACCTGCACCACTTTTTTCACTTAATAGTGTTGATGGTGAAAACAAAATAGCCTTAGCCAGTTATCAAGGTAAAGTGGTTTACGTGGATTTTTGGGCGTCATGGTGTGTGCCATGCCGCCTTTCTTTTCCCTTTTTATCTGGCTTGCGTGAGCAATATGCCTCACAAGGTTTTGAGATTATTGCGGTAAATTTGGATGAAAATCCACAAGCAGCGCTGGAATTTTTGCAGCGTTATCCCGTGAGCTACCCGGTTGCCATGGGCTTTGCTACAACAACTCCAACAGACTATCAAGTCAGTGCCATGCCAAGCGCCTTTTTGATTGATGCTAAAGGTATTCTGCGTTTAAAACATATGGGATTCTCAGCTAAACATCAGGGCTTTTTACAGGCTATAGTAGAAAAACTCCTAGCCGAAAAATGAGCCGTCAAAGGCTACGCTGAACCGCACCTATTACCAACATTTCTGATCTGAATTAAATGCCCCAAACTGAAACCTTTAGTTGGTTAAATGTTTCATTTTAACTATAATAAATTTCACTTTTACAATAGCCATCACTAATCAGTAGGTAGTTAAATGCGTGATACCAGCCAGAGACGACAACAAATTGCACGTTTGCTCAAGGAAAGAGGCAGTGTGCAAGTAGCTGATTTGGCTCAGCAGTATAATGTATCAACGGTTACTATCCGCAAAGATCTGCGTTTTCTGGAAATACAGGGCATCGCGACCCGCTCTTATGGCGGTGCCATACGCAAAGAAAACCTGCAAGTCGAAACCGAAATTGCCATTGATTATAAACAAACCCTGCATGCCGAAGAAAAAATGTGCATTGGTAAAGCCGCCGCTGAGTTAGTTAATTCAGGCGATTCGATCATTTTAGATTCAGGCTCTACTACCATTCAAATTGCCGCCAATTTAAAAGATAAAGAAGATGTCACCATAGTCACTAATGGCTTAAATGTAGTCAATGAGTTGTCACAATATGAGCAACTTAACGTCATGTTGTTGGGGGGCACTTTACGCCGTAAAAACATGTCATTTTTTGGTAACTACGCCGAAAACACCTTGAAAGATTTACACGTTGATAAGTTATTTTTAGGCGTTGATGGTTTTCATATGGAGCGAGGTATTACCACCCACTTTGAAGCAGAAGCCTTGCTAAACCGAGTGATGTGCAAAGTCGCCAGTGAGATCATAGTAGTGACCGATTCCTCTAAATTTGGCCACGTATGTTTGCACAAAATTATGGAGCCAGCAGGTATCACCAAAGTCGTCACTGACAGCAATATTCCCAGCGATTATCTCGAAGGCTTACGGCGCTTAGGTATAGAAGTGATTTTGGTGGATGTTTAAATACGATTCGCTGTAAAACAGATCAATGACTAATGCTTTCAGTTACCCATTACCGAAGCTAGTTGCCATAAGCGATTGTGACGGAGTCATCAGGTAAACGCCCATACCGGACCAAAGGAATTATTGAATTGATCGACAAAAATACTTACTGATATGACGCACGCCTTCGAGCGAAAACCAGTCGTACGATTAACTAGTTTTGAAGATCGTCTTTACTGAGAAGTGCTCATTCATATTGTTTCAGTTGAATTAGTTGTTTGTGTCAGTTTGTAGAAATTCAAAGCTTCCTAAAGTAGCTTCAATTATCCTTTAATTTACTTTCTTGTTCTAAAGACCACAACGCTGCATACTTGTTAAATGTATACTGAGCAAACATGATTGAAGATAATAGGCCTCTGTTACCATCCAAAATACTCAATCTAAAAAAATATATTTGAATGAAGGTTATTAGCCCTCTTAAAATTGCAAAAGGTATACCGAGACTTTTCTTTTTCCTATTAAAATATTTTTCAGCCATTAATAGTGAATAAAGCCTATTTTTATAGCATAAGTGATCAAAGTTTCGAATAGAATAATGATTTAGATAACCTTCGTTAATCTGAGACAACTTACCTTTATGCAACACTTTTTCATGAACTATTTCCTCATCAAATTGAGCACCATCACGCAGGAATAAGCGAATTGGCGCTCTAGCCGTTCTACCAAATCGCGTAGGTTTTCCAATTAAAAATGACTTCCACCTAACTTTGTAGGCAGAATAAACATTGGTTTCTTGACTGAGTAATTTAAGAATATTCTCTGCTAATTTTTGATCGACTTCTTCATCAGCATCTATCGATAATACCCAATCACATGTCGCTTTTTCTAAGGCGCGTTGCTTCTGAATTCCATATCCCTGCCAATCAGTTTGGTAGATGAAATTTGTAAATTTTTGAGCAATCTCAATAGTATTATCGTAGCTTCCTGAGTCAAACAAGATGATTTCATCTGCAATTCGTTCAACTGATCTTAAGCAGCGTTCTATTCTGTCAGCTTCATTTTTTGTTATCACTATAACCGAAAGACTTTGTTTCATAAATTGTGTCTAATTCCATTTATTTGTTTAAGATAAAAAATTCGAAGGGGGAGCAAAACTCTCAATAACAAACAACAAATAGACTCTACGAAAAATAAACAACTGTTTTTTACTGATGCTATTGGATTTTTACTATTTAACTTATAACGAATTTATCAGGCTCGTGAATTATATTATTTATAGTGAGAAATGGGAATAAAAACACCCATAAATATTTTAGAAAAAATTAAGATCTGAACTTGTTTTAGGATGATTACCAATCATGTTCCTACCGAACGATTTATCAGCAAAGGTATGTTTTGCAGTTATCTGATCAAAGATCTGCTCATTTCTCTAGCCTGACACACTTTAAAATACCCTGACTGTCCGCAATCTGCTATTTGGGATCTTTCATTGAACCGTTCGCCAACAGCCGCTTTTGGCACTGATATGACGGACACCTTCGAGCGATCAGCGGACAGTCTGAATAGAGGATTACCGATCATAGGTTTGTGTCGTTGGCATAAGTGCCGATTTGAATTTTGCGGAATACTGATACTTACGAAATTAACTTAAAAATCGACTCGGAAACTGCGTAATTTCCTTTTCGTATGGTTTATCAACTATCTATTTGTAATACTATTTCTTTAATGAGAACATAAAATTCTTCAGAAAATGTACAACAAATTATTAAAAAGGATTTTATGCGCTACTGTATCTTCATTGTCAGTTTTATTATTTTTGGATGTGCCAGAGAGCCTTATCAATTTGCTAACATTGACACTTATTCTCTGGAGTACCAGATTTCGGGAAAGAGTAAAACGTGTTTTGCTTTATTTGAAGCGGGGGCTGGATTTGACCTCGAAACATTTGATCCCATATTTAGCCAAATATCTCAAAGTTGCACGGCTATTCGTTACTCAAGAGTAGGTCAAGGAAAGTCCTCTAAACTCAGCAGCGAGCTAAGCGCTAGGAACTATGCTGAAATAGCCAAAAAACTTTTAGATCATCTGCATATAAAACAACCTGTGATTTTTGTTGGGCATTCATATGGGGGAATAATAGCAAGATACTTTGCTGACATGTATCCAGAACAAACTAAGGCGTTACTACTTATAGACCCTGGTACAAAGTGGGAAAGTGAAATAATAGCAAAGATTGATCCCAATGCTGTTGAGAAGGAACTCAAACTGCTCAAGGATTTAGGAAATCGCATAGCAGAAGAGCGCCCTAGGTCAGACGGTTTACTGAATGAATTGAGAGATCTCTGGCTTCAGTACCCCTTGCCAGACTTTGCTGACATTGGTGACATTAAAGTGACAGCAATAGCCAGCGTGCAAGATATGGGCGATGAGCTAGTTTTAGGCAGCCTTCAAGCGATGCAAATTAGAGCCAATATGCTTGAGTCATGGGTTAATGAATTTCCACGCGGAAGCTTTGTCTCTACGACCAAAAGCGGCCATTTCATTCACGTCGAAGAGCCTGAATTAGTCATTGCTGAATTTCAAAAACTGCTTATACCCTAGTAATACAGTTAAGAACGACGTTCAAATAAGATGTGGTTAGTGAATCTGAATAGATTTCTAATTCAATTTTTCAATCATATTGAAAGTCGAAGACAGTGAACGAATGTCTCCTTCCTGCTGTTTGGGATCGTTCAATAAGCCAGATGGCAATGTCTGCAAATGGCACAAAAAAGACTATTGATAGAAAGCTCTCAAGCGATGTTTCAATATTACGTTAACTGCCGGTTTAACTTGTCAGTAAATTAATATGCTGTGATTTTAACTTGTCACTCGTTTTATTGGCTAGCGGCTACTTCTCACTGCAAGCTTGCATTTGCCCAGGCAATGACGACCGGATTTTGCTCATCTCCTAGTTGACGAGCGATAAGCTCAAGTACTTTTACGCCTGATATTGAAGTGCTTAGCCTGATGCCAGCTTGATTAAAGGCCGTTGGTTTGGAGGCCACCAGCAATTTTCCATCACCATAAACCTCAAAACTTACTTTAGAATTTTTGCCACGGGTGCTGTCGTCAATGCCGACCAAGGCACTAAATTGGCTATATTCCCCTCTGGTAAGTACTTCTAAACGCGAGTTGGCCAAGGCACCTATGCCACTGCGGTAGATGGTATTTTGAAAACGAATATTTTCACCATAAGGTGTGGCGTCAGCTCTGGCTCCGCCCCAGCCAGCGTATTGTGGACGTTGTCCACCAGAACGCGTTCCGGCTCCCCAAGGATCAACCATGCGATGGATAGTTGGATCCATTTCCAATGATTTAACACCATCCACCGCCACATTGATGCGCCCCGGCATTTCTGACAAATAGCGGCTTGCTGCCAACTCGTGTTTACCAGTGGCTTTTAAGATAATGGTTTCACGGGGCTGAGTTTCGAAAGTGGTTTCGCCAGTAAAATCACCCAGTTCTTCACGTTGCCACAGATCACGTAAAACGATGGGCAGGTTAGGATCCATTTTTAAGTGGGCGGCGGTCAGCTCAACCTTAATCGGATATAAACCACGATTAAAAATGGCCACCGCTTTTTCGCCGGTATTGGCGAGGGTTTTAACAATAATCTGCACATCATCGCTATCGTAAGCCAATACACCTTGGTTACCCGCTGAGTCCTGATTGACGGCAATGATCTCTGCTGCTCCCCATATATCTAATAATGACTGCGGAGCGTCACGTAAATCATAACCAATTAACAGCGGCGCTGATAAGATTGACCACAAGGCAAACTGACTTTTGGCTTCAGTGAGGTGGTATTGATCAAAGTCACCGTGGCCGATATACAACATATCTGGGTCATTCCAGGTACCGGGACCTGCATAGAGTTCACGAGTGATGACGCTGTCTACACTGTGTAACATACGGGCCCAAAATGGCACGATGTCGCCACTGGTGCGCCACAAATTACCAATATCTTTACCCCATTGACGCACATTGGCTGCACCCCAATTACAAATCGAATAAATAAAATTCCCATCTGGATTGTATTTTATCAGCGCCTCTTGCAGATCCTGATAGAGGCTTTTGACACCCTGCACATCGGTGAGATTAATATTGTCCTGATAAATCAGTGGCTCCATTGGCTGATAATTTTGACTGCTGACATGTTCACGTTCTGGCCCGAAGGCGTCGATGCCACAAGCATCGACCTTAATGTAGTCAAAACCCCAGTCAGCAAAAAACAGTTTGATGTCTTGTTCAACGTGACCATAAGTACCCACTTCCCTTTCAGCCCTTTTACCTTCTGGCAAATTAGGACTATGTAAGTCATAAGCTTGTGAACAGGCATTACGTCCAACATCGGTATAGATTCCCGTTTTGAGGCCCATAGCATGAATGCGCTGTACAAATGGTTTGAAGCTGGTTTCATTGGCCGCTTGATGGTCCATTTTTGCACTGGGAAAAAGAGCGGTTCGGATCACGAGTTTGCCGTCGGCCTCACGACGTTTTAACCACCAGCCATCATCAATGTTGATATATTGATAACCCAATTTTGCCAAACCTGAGTCAACAATCGCCTGGGCTGAACCAATCACCTTGGCTTCGTCAACATCAGTACGAAAAGCATTCCAGCTATTCCAACCCATGGGTGGTGTTTGCGCCGCACCTGCGCTAAAAGCCGACCACTTGCCTTGAGCTTGCAGGGTTGTTTGATTCTTAGTTACCTGAGAATGATCAGTTGCACATGAGCTGAGCAATATGCCACTCAGTAGCAGGGGGCTTATTACTATGTTGGATCGAGACATAAGTTACCTTTTTGACTAGAGATGCAATTTTTCACGCTACTGACTATCAGATAGTTATGGTCTTGCAACAACCCGGCATCCTGTGCGTGACTTTAAATAAAAATGCCACTTTAGTATTACACTGGTAAGTGGCACGTATGATTAAGCAACTAGGTTAATTGTTGAGGCTTAAAACTTGTAGCGCGCGCCCACATTGATTTTACGACCCCATTCAGAGTAGGAGCCCGGGATATCGCTTTGCCCAACGTAAGAGTGCCAATTATCGTTGAGTATATTATCCAACTGCACAAATATCTGGGTTTGTTCTGATACAGCATAAGTAGCAGAAGCTGACATCCAAGTCATCGCATCAGCGGTAGATTTATACTTGCGCTCATCAATACTCACTATGTTAAGCGGACTCCAATGGCTCAAAATATAACTTTCGGTATGTGAGGCAGAAACACTCAAACTGAGTTTATCGGTGTTGTACATTAAATTAAGCGAATAAGACGTATCTGGCACACCCGCTAATACCCCTTCGTTAAAGCCTCCCACAATAGACTCGGTATCGATGTAGGTATAATTTGCGGTCATACCAAAACCATTGTCGAAGAAATGTTGGTAGGAAAACTCATAACCTAATACCTTGGCGGTATCTAAGTTCTTAGGTTCAAAGACGTTAAATGCTGTATCAACATAGCCGGTATCTATCCAAGGTTGTGGATTTTCAACAGGATAGTTAGGGCGATTAATTTGATCTTCTTCATTGGGGTAAACGCTCTGCCAATCTTGCACAAAACCTTTGATATCTTTAAAGAAAACAGCTGCAGTTAGGGCTGAGCCTGGCTTAAAATACCATTCTAGTGAAATGTCAGCTTGGGTGGCTTTGACTGGTGATAAATTCGGGTTACCCACTTTGTTAATGGTAAATTCACCCCAGGCTGCTGAACCATCGTCCACTTGGGTAGACAATTGATTCAAGGATGCCCTAGCCATTACTTCGGCATAAGATAAACGTAACAACAGATCATCAGCAATTTCATAGCTAAAGTTGAGTGATGGTAATAGCTCTGAATAAGAGTTTTCTACAGATAAAGGCGCAGGCTCTTTGTGTTCGACTATCCACACCCAGGCTGCTGGCGCACTGACTTTGTCAATTTCCCACAACCACCCATTAGACGCAGTATCGGTGCTCACATAGCGTAAACCCACATTACCCGACCATCTATCACCTGCTAAATTAGCCTGTAAATATAAAGATACGGTGTCTTCTACCACTTCAAATGATTCATTCGGATTAAATACAGGTTCATCATTATAGGAATAGCCTACTGGGTACATTTCTCCGGTAAATCGATTAATAACATCGGGATTATTATCTGCGGCATGCATGGCTTCTTGATAAGCATCAATATCAAAACCAACAAACTCGCGGGGGAAATTACCGCCAACGTCACTTAAAAATCCATCTAGAGGGAAGCCTTTAACCACGTCAACCCCAGTATCAGCAAAGGTAAATGGTGCATTACTGTATAAATTACGTGCTAGTGGGTTGTCGTATTTTTCTCTGCCCTTGGTGCGCTTGTTATACACCAGTCCCATATCTAAACTTTTAAGCACTGGTAACTCAAAAAATAGTTCACCTTTTAACGAACCTCCCACAACCTCATCGTCAATATTAACCCCATCAGTACGTGAAAAATGCGGTCCAAATTGTTCATTGCTGTCTAAATCACCCAAAGAATTAACACCATCAATCTGACTAAAATCAAATACCACATTGGGTAATCCTCCCTCAGTCAGACTGAAAGTCGCCGTATTGGGTACCCCACCAACCCCATGAGCCACCACAAACTTGTCTTTACCACCCGCATCTCGAGTCGATTTAGACACATAAGCATCACCCGTCACCACAAACGAATCTGAAACAGTAAAACGACCATTCACCCCAACTTGATAGGTATCAACAACCCTATGTTCAGTAATGGTCACAAGCTCAGGAATAAGATTATCCATGGTGACACCAGTCACAATAGTACCTTGTGGATTTAATTCTGTCGGTGTACCGGTAAAGGTAGCGTCACGCCAACTTTGCGCTTGGCCAATTAAATAAAAGGATTCTGTATAACCTTTTGATGGTGCATCCAAGCGAGTCCACAATCCATCAAGCACGATTTCTACATCATTATTGGGTTTATATTGGAAGGAACCTGATAGAGCCAAGCGCTTTCTGTCTTCGAGCCTAGCTGTGTAGGCAACTACGTTGGGAATTTTCAATTCATTGGAGGAATCTTGCCAATTAACGCCACCACCGGAGTCATTGTCGTGGTCCCAACTCCAGTTTTCGCCATAATTTAAATCTGAAAGAGAATCTGTGCGGGTGGGTGTATTACTGTATAAGGCTGAAAATAAAAAACCCATAGTATCGTTGGCAAAGGTATTACTGCCTACAGCCGAGACTTTAAAACCCGTCTCATCAACCTTGTCACCATAATGACCTTCTACCGATAAAGAGCCTTGTTTGCCTTTATTATCCATAGGTTTGGCCGTTTTTAAATTGATCGCGCCGCCGATACTGCCCTCAAGCGTTGAAGCCGTGACCGACTTATGTACCCAAGCTTCTGAGATGACTTCCGAAGGCAGCACATCAAAAGCAAATTCCCGACCCGATTGATCGGTTGCCATGATCCGTTCATTTAAAGTAACAATACTAAATTCAGGCCCTAAACCGCGTATGTTTACTCCTTGGCCTTCACCACCACTGGTACGGTCAATAGTCACGCCAGTAATATGAGATAAAGAATCCGCTACGTTTGCATCAGGAAAATGCCCTAGTTCCTGGGCAGTAATACCATCGATTAGGCTGTCTGTGTCACGCTTAATATTAAGGGCATTGATTAAACTCGACTGCTTAGACGAAACAGTAATTCGTTCAACACTGCTATCTTCGTCTAGTAACTCGTCATCAGCAGCTTGAACATTGATGCTGTAACAAACAATACATACAGCAACGGCTAATTTGCTCTTATTAAATAAACGTTCCATGATTTTTTCCTGTTAAGAATACAAGTGTGTTAAAAACTTAACAAAACTATAACGAAGCCAAATGAAAGTTTCAACATATTATTTATCGTATTATTAACAAATATTTTGAAAGAATAATGATAATATCGAACAATAAAGAAACAATAAATAATTAAAAAACAGATATATATTTCATTGTCTTTCCATTGTAAGCGCTAACAAAAACTACGGATTCTCTATTAGCTGTGGTTTTTAAGCTGAATAAGAAGGGCGTAAAATATCATTTAGGATTTGTATTATATGGCGCTGAAGGCTGTTACAACTGTTGGTTACTTTGCAAAACTTGGGGGTAGGATTGCCGTTTTTATACAGAGCAAACTCTTGTTAGATTAAAAGGGGTATTTTGATGTTTAGCAAGCTGTTGTTGAGCTGAGCTTCGTTGCAGTTTTTCACAAAAATATGAAACCACACTCACCCTATTCTGATGCTAAATATTCTTTGACTTCAGTCGCCAACCAATCCATAAAGACTCGTGTGCGACGCGGCAAATTACGTCGTTTGGCATAAAGCAAATTCACTGGCATAGGTTCGATAGCATAGTTAGTTAAAATTTGTTGTAAGTGTCCTTGCCGCAAACAGTGTTCAATACCCACTCTGGGTACCTGGACAATGCCCAAACCAGCCAAAGCAGCGGCATTATAGGCTTCACTGTTGTTTACGGTAATACTGCGTGGCATATCAACATAGGCTAATTCACCGTCAATTAAGTACTCAAAACCTCGACTTTTAGTTCCTAATGTTTGCACATAGTCCACTAGCTGATGGTGCTGTAAATCGTCGAGTGTGTGAGGGATACCATATTTTTCGAGATAGGCGGAGCTAGCGCAGTTAATGCTTTCCATCTGACCCAAGGATTTAGCAATTAAGGATGAATCAGTTAAATTACCGACGCGAATAACACAGTCAAATCCCTCACTCACTATGTCTACCCGTCTGTCTGTACTGCTGATTTCAAGATCTAAGGCAGGATGGAGCACTTTGAATTCTGCCAAGCGGGGGATAATGGCATTATTGGCTAAGCGCACAGGCATATCCACTCGTAACCTGCCTTGTAGTTGTTTATCACCCTGTTTGAAATAATTATTTAAATCATCCAGATCAGCCAATAAATCTTGGCAGCGTTGATAATACACTTCGCCATCTTGAGTTAAGGTCACACTACGAGTAGTACGAAATAGCAATTGAGTGCCCAAATGACTTTCAAGTTGTTGCAAAGCTTTTGACACGCTGGCTTTTGGCAAACTCAAGCTTTCTGCTGTTTTAGTAAAACTACCCAATTCAGCAATGTGGCTAAAAATACGCATGGCGTCGATACGATCCAAGGACATAAACATTTCATTGTTTCTAATTTACGAACAAAGTAATGCAATTTAGCTAGTTTATCTAGCTATATACAGACAATACACTCCTGTGAACATTCCAATCAACGAGGGTTACCCATGCAAAATAAAATCGCTTTAATTACCGGAGGCAGTCGAGGCTTAGGTAAAAATGCTGCCATCGCCTTAGCTAAATCAGGGGTCGACATTATTTTGACCTACCTTAACAATGACTCTGCAGCAGACGAGGTAGTAAAAGAAATTGAATGCTTGGGTCGCAAGGCAGTGGCGCTGCCACTGGAACTAGCCGACTCCAGCACTTTTACGCCGTTTTCTGCTTCACTTAAAACCACTCTGCATGAACATTTCAGCGAAGAACACTTTGATTATCTCGTGAACAACGCCGGTATGGGCATGCAACTTTCTTTTGCCCAAACCACTGAAGCCCAATTTGACGCCTTAATGAAGGTGCATTTAAAGGGGCCCTTCTTCTTAACTCAAACTTTGTTACCACTAATTAAAGACGGCGGAAAAATCTTGAACTTTTCGAGTGGGCTGACACGTTTTTCTTTTCCCGGTGCTGCAGCTTACGCCATGATGAAAGGTGGGGTAGAAGTAATGACTCGTTATTTAGCCAAAGAACTAGGGCATCGTGGCATCAGTGTCAATACCCTAGCGCCCGGCGCTATAGCCACCGACTTTAATGGTGGGGCCGTGCGCGATGATGCTAAATTAAACCAAGCATTAGCAACTCAAACCGCCTTAGGCCGAGTAGGTTTACCTGATGATATTGGTGGTGTAATCGCCAATCTGTTACGAAGTGAGTGCAGTTGGATAAACGGTCAGCGTATTGAAGCCTCCGGCGGTATGTTGCTGTAATACTATGAGGGAAAGACTGGGTCTTTCCCTCATTAAGCAGCCATGACTAAAGTAAAAACTTGTCGAAAAACGTGCTTACATCAGGCACATCTTCAACAGCAAATATCCATGTCATTTCGGCGGCATCTGAAAAGTCAAAACCACCATTGCCAATAGATTCATTGTTATAGCGCCCATCTTGTCCATTGTATTGATCAGCGATTTGTTTAGCCGTTTGCCATAAATCTCCAACATTTTTATTCGCCAAGGCTCTTGTCCAATCAGCAGAAGCATCAGACTTATAACCAGCAGTGCCGTTATTGACTGCATTGCCATCCGCTATTTTGTGGTAGTCACTATGTGTTTTGACATAGGCAAGTGCATCAGTCGAGGTACTGTCTTGATTCCAATCACTGTGCTGTACAATATGCACTCGCTGTTGAGTAGCGATATTTGGATTTTGGCGCAATAAGGCTTTAATCATCGCGGCCGAAAAATCTGATTGCCCTGCTTCTGCTATCCAGATATCACCTCCTTGTTGCAAGGTCGCTGTTACTAAACTAAGCACCTCAGCAAGGGCTTGGTTTCTGTCAGCGTGTGCATCTGAGTAATGATTAGCAAATGCCAGTTTAAATAACTCGGGGGCTGGCACATATTTACCATCTTGAATACCGTAAGCACCAGCTACGGCATGATATTTAACCTGGGCAAAGTCAGGGTGCAGTAACATCGTGGCGACCGCGGCAACACTATGAATGTCATCTACATCGGTTTTACTGTCAAATTGCACCAGTAATAAATCATGTTGTGGTTCAAATTGACCAAACATCAATGGCATATCTGGCCACGCTTTTTGGCTGTCACAACCCGTTGCGATAAGCAGTACACTAGCAAGGCAAAACGACCTGAGTAATTGAGACGAAATTGCTTTGAACATATATTGGCTTCCTTTTTTGTTTAATATTACTTAAACATAGCAAAAATACTCATTGCGAATACCACTAAGCTTGGTTACTTTATCCGACAAAATGGCTAATAAATTTCTAACTAAGCGCCTACCAACAATTCACCGTAAGGGATACATCAATGGCCATGCATCGCCCTTTGTTTAAACATATTCGCGATCACGATACGCTGTTTAGCGAGCTTGCTATCGTCAGAAACGACTATGCCCTAAGTTTGGGCTTAAACGGCCACGGCTATCATAAAACCCCTAAATTTGTCACCGCTGAGGGGCAACGTTTAACCATTGAGCCAGAGCGCAGCATTGTAGTGCCTAATTTTAAAGACCTGCGCGGCGTAAAACGCCTACTTGAACAACATATTCCCGGTTTTCACATCGTTGCTAAAAGTGATATTGGCTTTCGTTATCCCACCGCCGCGATAGCCGGTCTTGAAGCGCCCTTTATTAAACGTTTCCGCTCAGAGTTTTTTCATAAAGAGGGAGAAAACAGAAATATTTGCCGGCCCATCAACTTGTCATACGGTATTAAAAGCCGCGGCAAGGGGGATGCCCGTCAAGAATACGAGGTGTGGGTACCCGACGATAATTTACAGCAAGATCCTTCGCCCTTATTTATTGATAAATACGGGGAAGATCTGCCCGATGAGGTGCGAGACTTCGCGGCACTCGACCCCGTGGTGTATGGCTGGATGGGCGTTAAACGTAGCGCCTTTGAAGCTATCTATATTAACCAAGCTGAAATGGGTGATATCGCCGTTAATGTGGGTCTATCGGTAGATGCATACAATATTGGGGCGCGACCTGATTTATCTTATTCGCCCCGGGTAGGTAGCTCAATTGCCGTTGAAAATGCTGAGCTAGAGTGGGAAGTCATGGGTTACTACGCCCCCAGAGGGATGCATCCTGAACACGATGATATTTGGCACGCTATTAACCATACTATTGATGCTATCGGTCAGCCTCTGACTGACCTTTATAATAATATTCTACTGCCTATTAATGAGAGTAAAACCGAGCGTATTTTAAGTACAGTGGGTCAATTAGATATCCCGCTAGAAGAGATTCTTGAATGGGATTTAAAACCTTGGGAGTTTTTGCAGACCACCAGCTTGCATCGTCGTAAAGCACATGATCCATCACGAACCGTGAATCTATTAGGTCGCCTCAACCGTTTGTTTTATCACGAGTCACATATCTTGCCATCCTTGAATGAAATTCATGATTTGATTGCTCAATAACGCTAGCCCGCATTAATTGCATAAGTGTTGTGACAAAAACCAACAAGCACTAAGCTGTGCAACATGTGCACGTTCAATAAGAGTATTTACATGAAATTTTCAAGCTTATTTGTTTGTCTCGCTGGATTTTTTATTTTATTCCCCCACCAAACACACAGCGCAGACTGGCCCTATCCGCAAGATACACCGCAAATAAACCCCATTCGTATTGGCATGGCCGGCGACCAACCCATAGATATTTCGCGATTTTTACTGGCACGTGGTCCGGCAAGCGCCACCATGAACACGCAAGGCTCAGTGGTTGCTTATATCAGCAGTACTACTGGCGTGCCACAAGTCTGGTTATTGTCTCTAGAAGGGGGCCAAACCACTCAATTAACCTATGGCAATGGTGTAACCTTTTATCGCTGGCATCCGGATGGTCAACATATTATTTATGGTGCAGATAATGAAGGTAATGAGCGAGAAGCCTACTACCTTATTTCACTTGATGGTCTGAGTGAGCAATTGCTACTTGATCATAGTAAGGCTTATCGGGTGTTTGGTGACATTGACTCTCAAGGCCAACAGTTTACTTATGCCTCCACTGAGCGAAACGGTCGAGATTTTGATATCTATCTGCTCGATTTTAGCTTGGACAATAAAGAGGCGAAATCCACCTTAGTTTTTCAATCCGAATTTGGTTTTTACCCCCGTCAATGGCAGCCCAGTGGTGATCTATCGATAGTCACTGAAGTCGTGGGCGAAGATGGCGCCAATGTCTATCTGCTTAATACCAAAACAGGTAAAATGACTAACTTATTTAAACCAGAGATATCCTCGGACTATAGCCAGTTTGTCTGGTCTAAGTCGGGTAAGGCATTCTATTTCACCTCTGACCAAGATGGCGAAATGAAATCCTTACGCCAATATGACGTCGCAACAGGCACTAGCAAGGTATTATTTAGTCATCAGTTTGACATCGAAAATATCCAAAGCTGTATGCAAGAAAAATATCTAACCTGGACCACCAACGAATACGGTTTTGATAAGTTACATATTTACAATCAACAAGCAAAAACCAATAAAACAGTAGATTTACCCGATGGTGTGTACTCACTTTCATGTAGTGCAGCCGGTAAAGATTTATTAGTGCGTATCAGTGGGCCTGCAACACCCGGCAGTTTGTTTTTAGTGGATTTAACTAATCAACAAACCCGCTTACTTATGGCCCCTGACATGGCGGGTATTGACCCTCAGCAGATGATTAAGCCTCAGATTATCGAATTTCCCGCCAGAGACGGTTTAACACTCAATGGTTTGTTGTACCTACCCGTAAGCCAAAGCGCAAGTCTACCGCCCATAGTAATCGATGTGCATGGTGGCCCGACAGGCCAGTCTCGCGCATCTTGGGGGCCTTTGATTCAATACTTGCTAGGTCAGGGTATCGCGGTGCTCGACATCAATGTTAGAGGTTCAACCGGTTTCGGCAAGACCTATGCGCGCCTAGATAATCAAGAAAAGCGTTTAGACAGTGTACGTGACTTAGTCGATGCTCTGGCTTGGCTAAAGACCGATGGCAGGGTCAATGCTAGCCAAGCGGCTGTCATGGGAGGCTCTTATGGCGGTTATATGGTCAATGCCGTAATGGGAGCATATCCAGATGCCTTTAAAGCAGGCTTGTCTTATGTAGGTGTGGCCGATTGGGTCAAAGCCTTGCAAACCGCATCACCAGGCCTTAAAGCCTCGGATCGCATTGAGTATGGCGATATTCGCGAACAACGTTGGCTCGATTTTTACGCAAAAAACTCGCCCATCAATACCGTGCATAACATTAAGGCGCCAATGTTTTACGAGCATGGCGTTAACGACCCGCGGGATCCCGTTACGGAGTCAGATACCATGGTCAAGGCACTGCGTGATAAAAATATAGCAGTCACCTATTTACGCTTTCCAGATGAAGGTCATAGTATTGCCAAATTGGCCAATAGAATTACCTTTTATCAGCAAGTGGCGGCTTTTTTAAAACAACACTTAGCTGCTGAATAAGCATGCCAAAAGGGCAGTAATCGCTGTCCTTTAAACAAAGTCCAAGCTCAGCAATAGCCAGCCTTGCTGGTGTTAAGCTTGTTATTTTTACTGATTATAAGGCGATGAAAATTTTTTAGGACTTGATGAAAACTGCGCGGCTAAGGCCGCGCAGCAAATATATCTTTGCAGATGAGTCAGTTGATACAGGCAGTATTTGTTTAACTTTATTCGCCGGCAACTTGCATACTATCAACCAGAATCGAACCGGTTTGTATAGCACCACGGGTTTCCGTTTGTGCGCCTATCGCAACAATGTTCATCAACATATCGGCTAAGTTACCGGCGATAGTGATTTCGTGCACGGGATACTGAATAATGCCATTTTCAACCCAAAAGCCTGCAGCACCGCGAGAATAGTCACCTGTTACCACATTCACACCTTGACCCATCAATTCGGTAACTAACAAACCTGTGCCCATTTTGGCCAGCATTTCTTGATCAGATTCACCACTGTTTTTGATATACCAATTGTGAATACCACCGGCATGACCAGTGGTTTGCATGTCTAATTTACGTGCCGAATAACTGGTTAACAAATAGGTATTGAGTTGACCATTGGTGACGATATCAAGATCTTTAGTCATCACGCCTTCATGATCAAAGGGGGAACTGGCCAATCCACGCATTACATGAGGTTTCTCAACAATGTTTAACCACTTAGGCAGCACTTGTTGGCCCAATTTATCGAGTAAAAACGACGATTGACGGTATAAATTACCCCCACTGATTGCGCTAATGAAATGACCAAATAAACCAGAGGCAATTTCACGGTGAAACAAAACAGGGACTTTGCCGGTTTTAATTTTCCGAGCACCCAGTCGATCAAGAGTAAACTGGGCAGCTTCACGGCCAACCTGCTGTGGTGATAACAATAAAGCGGCTTCACGATCAACGGTGTAGCTATAATCACGCTGCATATCACCGTCTTGCTCACCAATGACCACACAACTTAAACTGTAACGACTGCTGTTATATCCAGCGTTTAGACCATGGCTATTGCCATAGACTTTAGTGCCTAAATTAGCGTTGTAAGATGCACCGTCAGAATTCGTGATGCGCTTATCAACACTCAAAGCAGCCTCTTCGGCCGCAATAACTTGCTTAATGGCATGCTCAGTATCGAGCTCTTGAGGATGAAACAGATTCAAGTCAGGATAATCAAAGGCCATTAACATTTTATCGGCCAAACCAGAAAAAGGATCTTCACTGGTGTGTTTGGCGATTTCAATGGCTTTTTCGACGGTTAGTTTCAATGCTTGAGGCGATAAGTCTGCGGTCGAAGCGCTGCCTTTTTTCTGGCCATGATAAACCGTGATCCCCAAACCGCCGTCATTGGTGAACTCAACGGTTTCAACTTCCTTTAAACGGGAAGATACCGCGATGCCTTGCACCTTAGACATACTCGCTTCAGCTTGAGTAGCACCCATTCTTTTGGCTAGTTTAAGGACATCTTCGACGACATTTTGTATTTCTGTTAGTTGTTGCTGCATACGACCTGCGTTATCGAACTATATTAATAGTGCTTTCAAGGTTACAATCTGCACATAGTGTAACACTAAAGATCATCACATGGCCGCCCCTAAAAAGAACAAAGATGTAGAAAGCGAATTTCAATTAGACAATGAAACTGAAATTCTAAGTAAAACACAGATTAAAAACCAAATGCTTGAGCAGCAAAAATTGGGTGAATCACTGATTGAACTCAGCCCAAATGAATTGGCTAAAATCCCCATGGACGAAGCGCTGCTGGATGCAGTTTTGTTGGCGCGTCGTATCACGGGTAAAAAAGAAGGTTATCGCCGCCAATTACAATTAATTGGTAAAATGATGCGCCACCGCGACAACGGCGTGATTGAGCAAGCCATCTTAGTCATCAAAGCGGCTCACCAAACCTCTAGTGCAGCCTTTCATAAAATCGAAGTATTGCGTGATAACATCATCAAAGTTGGTGATGAAAAAATTGAAGAGGCTATCGAAAAATACCCTTCCTTAGACAGGCAAAAACTGCGTCAGCTATCTCGTCAAGCCAATAAAGAACAAAGTACCAACAAACCACCAAAAGCAGCCAGAGAATTATTTAAATATATCCAGCAAGCTATGAATGGATAAACCCTATGACCAGTAACTCGGGTAAATGTGTTCTGATTATTTTATTAGTCTTCACACTGGGCTTGTTAAGTTCTTGCAAAAAAGGGCTGTCAGGTGCAAATGGTACGGACCCTTTTGCCACTGATTCCACTGTTGTCAGCACTGTAACAAGTTATAAACTCGGTTACTTTAACCAAGACAATATTTTTATTGAAGGCCAAATAGGCTTACTCTCTGATGCTAATGGTGCTAGCCAAATCAGTGCCGGTGGCTCAATTGGCCTAGTGGTTGCTGTAGTTGATGCCAATAATCAAAGAGTGTTGAATGGGACTAGTTTGGTTTTTACTAGTGGCTGTGTCACTCAGGGATTAGCCATACTAAACGAGTCGGTCAACACGGTTAACGGACAAGCCACCAACACCTTTGAAGATCAAGGTTGTGGTGGTAACAGCGGAACGCGTGACCAAATTACAGCTACGCTAACCGCTAACGACGTAGAAAGTAATGCCTTTGCCAGTATCGATATATTACCGGATGCCATTGGTGGCATCAGTTTTGCCACCTTGAGCGCCACCCAAATATTATTAAATGGCTCAGTAACCGCGTCGTTTTTAGTTAGCAATGAGCGTAGTGAAGCCATGGCTGGACAAAATGTCAGCTTTGCTTTGAGTAGTCAGATTGGTGGTATTAGCTTAGATAAACAAACTGCAATTAGTGATCAAGCAGGGATAGTCAGCGTGCTTATGCAGGCTGGTAACATCCCCAGCACTGTGCGCATTCTAGCTACAGTGGCAGGAATAAACGGCGAAATCATCAGCACACAATCGCAGCAAATTACTATTTCTTCGGGTTTAGCTAGCCAACGTAATTTTTCATTGGCCACTGATGAGATAAATATCGAAGCAGGTAGCTATGATGGTGAAATAGCCAATATTACCACTCTCTTATCTGACTCATTTGGTAATCCTGTACCTGATGATACCGTTGTATCCTTTACTGCAGAAGGTGGACAGATTGAAGCGAGCTGTACAACTATTAATGGCTCTTGCAGCGTAGCCTGGAAGAGCGCGCAACCCAAACCAACTGATGGCCGTGTCACTATTTTAGCCACTGCTATGGGCCATGAAACCCTGTTTGACAGTAATGGTAATAATGTTTTTGACGACACTGATGGCAGCGCTATTGATGATAACATCCTTGCTGCTAGCGGTTTTGGTACCAGCCCCATCGGTAGCACTGGTTTTGTGGATTTCTCAGAAGCCTGGCGCGATGACAATGAAGATAAGCAGTGGAATAGCGGTGAGGTATTTTTAGATTACAATAACAATCAGCAGTTTGACTCAGCTGACGGGCTGTTTAACGGTAGTCAGTGCACTCATAGCACTTTGTGCGGGCAAGGTAATGCCAGCACCTTTAGTGTGCGAAAAGCCTTAGTGTTAGTGATGTCAGGCAGTGAGGCCATTATCGAGGTAGTTAATAATGCTAACGAGCGTGTTGCCATTAATACCCCTGCGGCTGCTTCATCTTTTAATATTGTGCGCGGCAATCAAACACAATTAAAAGTAAAGGTTGGCGACTTAAATAACAACGCTATGCCAGCTGGCTCGAGCATTACTATCACCAGTGCGGCAGGAGAAATAATATTTAATGGCAATAATCAGGTTACTAAAACAAGTTCGCAGCAGCCCTCCGAGTTTGTCTTTAGTCTGAGCAATAACCTTTCAGGCGCAGACCCAGCAACAGAAACGGTAGTCAGCATAACAGTGACAACACCTAAGCAGAATACTAGCCGCTTAGACTTCACTGTGACATTGGAATAACAGGCTAGAAATTAAAGGGATCTCACACTTTTTATTGGCCTAATTTACTGCGAATGACTCAATGCTCACGTTTGAGATAGCCCTTAAATTGCTTAACGATTAAGGCGTAAAAGCAGGCCGCGATAGCACTGCCACTTAACACACCGATAGAGGATCGCACCAAGTAATCTAAAGTAGTGACGGAATGATGCATAAGGTTTGCAAGCACCATGAAAAAAACAATGCTGACTGTAAAAAGGCTTAAACCAAGTGTTAAATGACCTCGATAGTTATTCTGCCTATTTTTTGCAAGGGTGACTATATACCAAATAACTAGGGCGATTGAGCCTAAGATACCACTGCCATATTGATTCCATTGGTAGATGGGCAGTGAAAATAGCTGCTGATTCCAAAAATAACTATTTACCACAAAAGCACCATTATAATGACTGCTCGCATCCCATAGAGCATGACTATATGCCCCAATTAAAATGCCAATCACGATTAAGCAATAATTCATTTTGTTAAAAGTAACTGGTGTATGTGGCAATCTAAATAAATCAAGAAGTGGTTTCTCAAGCCAACGGTACCACAGCAAGAGCACAAAAACAGACGGTAAAAGACAATATATGAGCACACCATGCCACGAGTGGCCGGGTGCATAAGTGGTAGTTAGTGCCAACAAATACGGAAAATCAGGCGACATACTGCCTACAATCAATGAGGCTAGGGGAATTTTACCGCGGCTTATCACGTTTATTGGCAAGGTGATTATCGCATGTGCAGGCGTGTACGGCATAGTGTAGGTTATCTCGTATTATCAAAAGCCAAACTACTGAGGCAGGTATCATATCTGTTAATAACTCGCCTACCGAGCTAGCGTTCGAGTTATCGAGATGACCAACCATAAATGTGTCGTGGCCGTCCCGAAGATTATCGCTTTTAAAAAGCTCCCACCTGAATAACAGCGGTTGGCGGACACCGAGTGTCGCACACCGAGTGGGCGCACCGGGTGTCGCCAACCGAGTGGCGCGCATCAGTTGGCGCCGGGGTGACCGGCTTCTCCTACAAAAGCGCTCCGTTTAGCTTATGCTGTGCCACCGACAGTGAGTTCATCCACTTTTAAGGTGGGCTGGCCAACACCAACCGGCAAAGATTGACCATCTTTACCACACACACCCACACCTTTATCTAGCGACAGATCATTGCCGATCATCGATACCTTTTGCATCGCTTCAGGACCATTACCAATTAAGGTAGCGCCCTTAATGGGTTTAGTGATTTTACCTTTTTCAATTAGATAGGCTTCTGAGGTTGAAAAGACAAACTTACCCGAGGTGATATCCACTTGGCCACCACCAAAATTAGGCGCGTAAATACCTCGGTCGATAGAGGCGATAATTTCTTCCGGTGAATGCTGGCCTGCCAACATATAGGTATTTGTCATGCGTGGCATAGGTAGCTGAGCATAGGACTCTCTACGACCGTTACCTGTGGGTTTAACTCCCATTAAACGCGCATTGAGCTTGTCTTGCATGTAGCCTTTTAAGATACCGTCTTCAATCAACACATTATATTGAGTCGGCGTACCTTCATCATCTACACTCAAGGAGCCACGACGATTAGCTAAGGTGCCGTCATCGACAATAGTGCAGCCTTTGGCGGCCACTTGTTGACCAATACGGCCACTAAAAGTAGATGCCCCTTTACGGTTAAAATCACCCTCTAAACCATGGCCAACCGCTTCATGTAACAATACGCCTGGCCAACCGCTGCCAAGTACCACTGGCATTTTTCCTGCGGGGGCGGCAACCGCTTGCATATTTACCCGCGCCATATGAATGGCTTCATCGGCTAACTGTTCGTAACGTTTGCGACCATCTTCTTGCTGAATAAAATAATCATAGGCATAACGCCCGCCCATGCCTGAACTGCCTTTTTCACGGCGACCGTCTTTTTCCATTAGTACTGAACAATTTAAACGGATTAAGGGGCGAATATCGGTACAAAAAGTACCGTCAGTGGCAGCAATAAGGATCTCTTCGTAAACGCCGCTAATACTGACGCTGACTTGGGTTAAAGCGGGCTCTTCCTTACGCACATATTCATCAACCGCTTTTAATAGGGCGATTTTTTCTTGTTCTTGCATGCCCAACAGAGGGTTTTGTTGGTAATAGCGTGGGTCAATTTTTGTTTCGTTCAGGGCTGCAACCTTATGTTTACCACCAATGGCAGTAATGGTTCGCGCCGCGGTTGCCGCTTTAATAAGTGCCTCAGGGGAAATGTCATCAGAATAAGCAAAACCGGTTTTTTCACCACTGACGGCACGCACACCCACACCACGCTCGATGTTGTAGCTACCCTCTTTAATTATGCCATCTTCAAGAGCCCAGGTTTCATGTTGACTGGATTGAAAATACAGATCAGCAAAATCATTGTCATGCTGATAAATAATATCCAACGCTGAAGATAATGAAGAGCGATTTAAATTTGAGGCGTCAAGTAAGTTTGCTTCTACCAAGTTAGACAAGGTAACTCCTGAATTGATTGTGTTGGGCAATAGGCATATTGCGGCGAATAGTGGCCAAAGCCTGAATGTCTAGATTTGCGCTAATTGTACCTGTTTCCGTGGCTAATTGCGCCAAGGTCTCGCCCCAGGGCGAAATAATACTGGAGTGGCCATAAGTTTGTCGTTTATTAGCATGTTCACCACTTTGGTTGGCAGCGACGATATAACACTGATTTTCAATTGCACGAGCGGTGATTAATGCCTGCCAATGGGCACTTCCCGTTTGATACGTAAACGCGGCGGGCAAGGCTAATACGTCAAGCTGGGCCAATTGACTCATGGCCTGAAACATCCCAGCAAAACGAATATCGTAACAAATGGCTAAACCCAGCTTGCCAAAGGGTGTATCAATAACAGCTAAATGCTTACCCGCTTCAGTGCTGCGCGATTCTAAATAGCTACCGGTATTATCGGCCACTTGTACATCAAATAAATGGATCTTTTGGTATTCAGCTTGAATTCTGCCCTGATCATCGATCAATAAACAAGAGGCCGTAAATTTATTGGCTGTTGGACTTTTAAGCGGAAAACTACCGGCTACCAACCAGACTTTATATTGACGTGCCAAGTCACACAATTGTGTTTGCACAGGTCCATCGTTAGGTGTTTCTGCTACGGCTAATTGAGCTTTGTCACCACCGCCAAAACAGGCAAAACACTCTGGCAAAACCACTAAGGTGGCTTCACTCACATGTAATTTTTGCAGCTGTTGTTCAACAAACTTAATATTGTCTGCCACTACCGGACTTGAGGTCATTTGCATTGCAAGCAGATTAGCCACTGATTAACTCCTCTGTGATAAACGGCAAGTTCACCGGTTGACTATCAACACTACTACCTTGCAATTTAGGATTAACTTCCACATCTGACGGGGTAATGCGAGCCGGTAAAGTAATTTCTTTACTATCACGGCCCAACTCTTCAATCACGGGCTCATCAAAGGTGCCCGTCAAAGAAAATTTAATATTTGAGATCACCTTAGCTGAAGTTAATACCTGATCGAGGGCTAAAGCCGCCAGTGCGGTAGCCGGATTAACCATCCAAGCGACGATAACCGGTAAACTCGAGGTGACTTTTGGCACAAAGGAAATTTGATAATTTAACTCTTGGTTATTTAAATCGGTAAAGCCGAGCATATTGATTTCGCCCGCACCGCCGTCAACAAAGGTATCACGGGTTTCCACCACACCATTTTGAATTTGAAACGAGCCGGTCATTTTGTCGTAGAAAAAACCCTTGGCAAATACATCTCGGAAGTCTAGTTTAAGTTTACGCACCAAAGAATCCAGACTCAGGATGCTAAAAATACGCGAACCTTTGTCAGTGATTTCGGTTAGATAACCATCGGTTAGACGCCAATCCATGTCACCACTGAGGCTGGCGAAATTGAATTCGTGAGGAGCTTGCTGCCAACTTAAATCGAACTTAGTACTGGCTTTTGAATCTTTAATCCCAGAATTAAACTGAAAGCCCTTCAGTAAGGCACCAAAATCCGAGCTACTAAATTCACCTTTTAGACGGGTACTGGTTTGGCCTTGATTCATAAACCAATCACCTTCGGCATACAACAAAGCGTGGTCGTTGTTCAGTCGAAGACTGTCAATATGCATACCACTGGCTGAACGAGTTAATACAAAATCAACTTTGCCCAAGTCATTATTAAGAATACTGCAGCGTTTGCACGAAAAATTAATCGGTGGAAAATGATTAGGATTAAGCTCGGGCTTAGCGACCTCTTCTGCTTCCATTGGTTGCCAAGTGGCGATATCAATAAAATCAGCGTTAATGTTAATACCTTGGGCTAACCAATCTTTGTACAAGGCCATTTCCATTCTGGTTTCTTTGGCATTGATATCGAATAACCAACTATCGCTGGTATTTTTAGCAACTAGCTCTAAGTTAGTTAACTTTTGGCCAGCTAATAATGCACTGTCAGCGCTGATATAGATCCGTTTTGGCGCGTCTAATATAGACAGTTTATTATTGCTCTGACTGCTGTCAGATAATAAATGCGTAATGGCTTGATACCACGCGCTGGTATTAAGCTGCTCAACCTTGGCTGAAATACTAAAGCCAAGACCCATGCCTACCATATCAGATTCACCGATAGACAAATGAGCGCGAGAAAACTGCATACTTTCATGGGGTAAATTACCATTGAAGGTAATGTTATCTCCCAGCATGGCGTTTACAGTACTAGCTTGTTTGTTACCCTTAACTTCAATTTTTAATGGCCGTTTCTGTGTGGCAATTTTGTCGAAAGGAGCGGGCAATATAGAATTCAAATCCACTAAGTCAGAACTCAGAACGGCGCTATAGTCATAACCCTCTTGCAGCAGTGACAAGGCAACATCAATTGACCATTGGCTTTTTCCGCTCAAATAGGGCGACAGTTTAGGATAAATAGACGCTAATAAGGTCTCAGCTTGCCAATCTCCCTTTAACTTAATATCCGCTTGATAGTGTTGATTTTGCTGCTCACCTTGGAAGGAAATCGAGACAGGCTGTGCCAATAACTTGGCACTTAAATTACTGAATTTGACCTTATCGTTAACAAAACTGACCTCTCCTTTGGCATGTTCTAACTGCATACCTAAACTGGTAATGGTGACTTTGCTGTCAGCCAGTTTAACTTTACCACTGGCAACCACATTTGGCTCAGCCAAGGGGATCACTAAATTCAAACTCGCTTCAAGTTGATTGTCAATTTGAACCTGCTGCAAGGCTTGACCTAGACTGTTGGCTAAGCTGCTTTGCGACATGAGATCTCGCACTTGCTTACCCGTTGCCAAGCCTTTGGCGTCAATAGTTAATATCGCCCCCTTAGACAAAGAAGGAATCACGGCATGTAAACCCGCTAATTTTACATCCATCAGCTTGCCATGTTGGCTCGACATCCACAGGCCTTCGTTTTCAAATAATAGCCTAATATCCAGTTCGCTTAAGGCTGGCCAGTCTGAGCCGAACTTGAGTAAACCGTTCTGAATATCAACACTGGCCTGAAAAACACCTTGTTGCTGTTTAAACGGAAATTGGTCCAATTGACCCGACCATAAAACTTGTGCCCCTTTGACCGTGCCTGTTTTAAGGGCCGAACTTAAATAACGTTGAGTATCGCTACCCATTAATTGTGCTGGATAATAGTGGCTTAAATTGGCCACATCCATTTCGGCGATGTTGGCACTGATGGCCAAAAACTGATCATGACTGCGAAAGTAAAATTGTGGGCTTAGCACTAATTCTTTGCTGCGTAAAACCGCATCATCGCTACTAATAATCAGGCCTGTTGGGCTAGTCTCTAAAAAAACAGTGGCGGATAAATCCGCATAATCGATATTTTGCGGCAAATGGCTATCAACAGCTAAGGTATTGTCACTGCTTAGTAGCGTTATTTTGCCTTTATTATTAGACCACAGTATATCTGCGCTAGCTTCAGCAACGCCGGGAATAGCGTGTAATGCTTGCCAAGAAATCTCGCTTAAGGTCGCAGATAAATTGACACCTTCCTTCAAGCTAAGTGCTAACTGAATGTCATCGAGTTGAGCGAGTGGCTGCAAGTTTTTAATAAATTCACTTGCGCCTGGATCAATCAATAAGGGCATGAGCGCTACATAGGGACTTAAGTCTATAGGTTGTGCATTAGTAATGCTGGCATTGCCATTTTTATCTAGCCGAGTTAGCCAGTTGGTATTAGATAATTGATCGTTTATTTGTAATGCAAAGTTGTCGATATTCATGACCCAACCATTAGCATCAGGTGCAGCATTCATTTGCCCACCCAACACCGCAACCTGCACAATCTCATTATCTACTGCCCAACTAAACCGACTGTTCGACACATCAAGTTGAATAGAGCTTAAGGATTTTTGTGCAATACTGGCCCACATTACAAAACTGCCACGACTTTCAGTTAATGCATACGATGTACGCAGCCACTGATTTATCCACGGCGACAAATCTAATTCTTCTCCTTTCGCAAAAAAGGTACCAGATAACTCATCCTCTTTGCCGTATAAATCAAGAACAAAAGAGGCTGAGTTGCTGGCAATTTCTTCTACTTGTAACTGGCCTTTACCTTGATGTCGGTCATTCTTATTTATCCATGACACCTGATCAATCAGCACTGTTTGTGTATCATTAGGCGTAATCAATAAAAAGCTGCTGTTACTGATAGAGAATGACTCGAGTTGTTGCAGAAACAGTTTTTCAAGAGCGGCAACAATAGGATAATCACTGTTTTCTTGCCGTAAAGACCCCAAATTAAGGGTGATACGCATACCTTGTAAATCAAACTTATTAGACTGAAATTGTCGATGTAAAATCGAATTCCAAAAATCTAACTCAATCACCGTTTCAGCAATGTCCAATTGCACTGGTGACTCTGAGTCTTGGACCAAGACTAAGTCTTTTAAAACGATGGCCGGGCCAGTACCTTGCCATTTGGCAGAGATACTGCCAATTTTTAATTCTGTTTCAAATTGTTGACTGAGGTAGTCTTCCAGTAGTTGCTTTTGCTGATCCAAGTAAGGCAAGGAAAAACGCAATAAACTCAGCGCAACAGCAACCACCACTAAGCTCAAAGCAAATAGCGCCCAGATTTTTCTGACTATGTAGGCAATATAAAATGAAGGCTTAGACATTACGCTTGTTTAATTTCCTCACATCATCACGACGTCAAATTGGTCTTGGTTATATAACAATTCAGTATGGACCTTAATTTGTTTTGCGACAAAAACTTCCAGCTCAGCCAACATATGCGATTCTTCCCCCAACAAGGCTTCAGCTACTGCAGGTGAAGCATAAACCACAAATTTATCCGCATCATAGGCACGATTGACCCGCACAATTTCACGCATTATTTCGAAACATACAGTTTCAACGGTTTTGATCGAACCGCGGCCCTTACATACTGGACACTCACCACACAGTATATGTTCCAAACTTTCTCGCGTTCTTTTGCGTGTCATCTCAATTAAACCCAGAGCAGTAAAGCCATGAATATTGATTTTTGCCCGATCTTTAGCGGTGGCGGCTTCTAAACTGTGCATCACTCGGCGCTGGTGATCTTGGTCGGTCATATCAATAAAATCGATTAAAATCATGCCCCCCAAATTCCGTAAACGTAATTGACGAGCTATGGCCAAGGTTGCTTCGATATTAGTATTGAAGATGGTTTCTTCGAGATTACGATGGCCAACAAAGGCGCCGGTATTGATATCTATCGTGGTCATGGCTTCTGTCTGATCGATGATCAAATAGCCCCCAGACTTTAGATCAACGCGACGTTCTAAGGAACGCTGACATTCATTTTCCACATCGTATAAATCAAAAATAGGGCGGTCACCAGGATAGTATTCCAATAAACGATTTAATTCTGGTACATACTCCTTGGTAAAAAGTTGTAGCTCTTGTAAGGATAATTTGGAGTCTATGCGAATACGGTCGAGAGTTGTGCCGACGAAGTCGCGCAGAACACGGCGAGCTAAAGGTAAATCTTCATACAAAATATGTGATTTATTTTTCATTCGGGAACGAATTTTTTCCCATAAGCGCCGTAAAAAATCGGCATCTTGTACCAGCTCTTGTTCTTTTACACCTTCAGCGGCTGTGCGCAGTATAAAACCACCATTTTCGCTACAAAACCCTTGCACCAGTGACTTCAAACGCTCTCGCTCGTTTTCATCTTCAATGCGTTGCGATACCCCAACATGAGTCACACTGGGCATAAAGACCAAATAACGTGAAGGAATAGTAATATCAGTGGTCAATCGCGCACCTTTGGTACCAATTTGGTCTTTAACCACTTGCACCACAATATTTTGGCCATCCCTAACTAATTCTCGAATATCTTTTTTAGGCAGTTGGCTACTGGATATTTCTTCTTCAACTTCACTGTGGATTGCAATGTCTGAGGCATGTAAAAAAGCGGCCTTATCTAAGCCAATATCAACAAAAGCGGCTTGCATACCCGGCAATACTCGACTGACTTTACCACGATAGATATTGCCTACCAGTCCACGTTTGGTATGACGCTCTATATGAATTTCTTGCAATATACCATTTTCGATTAAGGCGACACGAGATTCCGATGGTGTAACATTGATCAGTAGTTCTGCACTCATGGCTTATACCCTATTTTATTTAGTAATTGGCGAGTTTCAAAAAGTGGCAAACCCACAACGGCGCTATAACTACCTTGAATACTTTCTACAAATTGCCCACCAAAGCCCTGAATAGCATAGCTGCCTGCTTTATCGATGGGTTCACCACTGTGCCAGTAATCACTAATTTGTTGAGCAGATAAAACTGCAAACTTCACTTGAGTTTTTACCACGCAATAGACCTGCCCTTGGGCTGTAGTTAATGCAACGCCCGTAAAGACATGATGCAGTTTACCCGACAGTAAACTTAACATCCGCTGAGCATCAGTCTTATCTTGTGGTTTACCTAATACCGTCTCATTGATGACCACTACCGTATCAGCGCCGAGTACTGGCATGTTTTGCGCTGACTTTTGCCATCCTAGCGCCGATTTGGCACAAGCTAAACGCTTGACGTAATCTAGTGGCGCTTCCTGATTAAGCTGTGTTTCATCCAAGTCCACGGGAAGGGTTTGAAACATTAGCCCCATTTGCCGTAACAATTCTGCTCGGCGAGGTGACTGTGAAGCGAGTAATAACATGACTGACTTAATTCAAACGCATTTGGCGCCGCAGTTTACGCAACAACCAAAATAGCCAAGGCCAAATAACCATAGAACTGACGACTGGCCACATATAGGTGATAAGAAAATAGACGTCGGTTAATAGATGCTGCAACCAAAACACAATTAAGTTATAAAAAGCCGAGGTAACACCGATGACAATAGCCTGTTGCCATGCTGAATAATTGCGTAAACGTTGATAATTTGCTGCCAGTATGTAGATACTTACGCACATAGCAAAACTGTGCACACCTAAGCTTGAACCTAATAATATATCGAGGACTAAACCATTGATAAATGCCACCCCCACATTAACTCTATGGGGTAGGGCAAGGGTCCAATAACTGAGCACTAATAATACCCATTCAGGTCGATATAAATCAACAGAGGCGGGCATTGGCATAATTTGCAGAACCAAAGCACAAATTAAACTGAGAGCAATTACGTAGGCTCTGATTTGCATTAGGGTTGAACCTCCTCAGAGCTAGGCTGGGGCGTTTCTTCGGGTTCTTCAGGCCACAACAAAAGTAGATATTTCAGTCGATCAAGCTGGGCCACTGGCTTAGCTCTGACAACCGCAAAAGGCCGTGTTTCATCACGTACAATAGAGGTAATTTCGGCAACGGGATAGCCCTCAGGAAAGACCCTGCCTAAACCAGAAGAAAGTAACAAATCACCGACCTTTAAATCGGCGCTGTGAGAGACATGTTGAATATGTAATTCATCTAAACTACCTGAACCAGAAACCACCAGCCGTAAGTTATTGCGGGCCACTCGCACGGGGATAGCATGAGTGATATCGGCGATCAACAATACACGACTATTGGTTGAGCTGACCTGCATTATTTGTCCAACAATTCCCTTCTCATCTAAGACAGATTGCCCTTCATAGACACCATCTAACGCGCCCTTATTAATGACAATTTGATGGCTATAAGGATTGTTGTCGACGGCCATTAATTCAGCCACTTCTTTACGGGTGTTTTGGTGTGATGGTGAATTTAACAATCTACGTAAACGGATATTTTCTTCTTTTAAAAATACCACGCGTTGCAATTCCTGACTCATTAAGGCGGCTTGCAGGTTCAGTTGAACATTTTCATCTAATAACTGCTCATGAGAACTCAATCGACTTAAGCTGGCATTGATCAATTCGCCGGGCAAATTGGCTAAGTATTGCAAAGGACTCACAAGGGAATTGAGGTAGACCCGAGTGGTACCGAAACCATTAAATTTATGGTCAAAAATGATAAGCGATACCGATAAAATCAAGCCAAGAGCAAGTCTATTTAGTAGCGAGGGACCAGTAGAAAAAATCGGATTCATAAAGTAATGCCAGTTAGGTGACTTGAATTTATTGGGCTTTCAAGCCACCTTAGATCAATGTTTATTCGTAGCTAAATAAATCGCCCCCATGTAAGTCAATCATCTCAAAGGCTTTACCACCACCTCTGGCTACGCACGTTAAGGGGTCGTCAGCTATGACAACAGGAATACCCGTTTCTTCCATTAATAAGCGATCTAAATCTTTCAATAAGGCACCACCACCGGTTAATACCATGCCACGCTCTGAAATATCAGAGGCTAATTCAGGTGGAGATTGCTCAAGCGCTACCATGACAGCCGAAACAATACCTGTTAAGGGTTCTTGCAAGGCCTCAAGGATTTCATTGCTATTAAGGGTAAAACTACGCGGTACGCCTTCAGCTAAGTTACGCCCGCGTACTTCGATTTCTTTTACTTCTTCAGCCGGATAAGCCGCACCAATTTCATGTTTAATACGCTCTGCTGTGGCTTCACCGATGAGTGAGCCAAAGTTACGCCTAATATAAGAAATAATCGCTTCGTCAAACTTGTCACCGCCGATACGTACCGATGAGGAATAAACAATACCATTAAGCGAGATGATGGCCACTTCAGTGGTACCACCACCGATATCTACCACCATCGAACCTGTTGCTTCTGAAACCGGTAAACCTGCACCGATTGCTGCAGCCATGGGCTCATCAATCAGAAAAACTTCCCTGGCACCAGCGCCTAAGGCAGATTCACGAATAGCACGGCGCTCGACTTGGGTTGAACCACAAGGCACACAGACTAGAACACGTGGGCTGGGGCGTAAAAAGTTATTGTCATGGACTTGTTTAATAAAATGCTGCAGCATTTTTTCGGTCACATAAAAATCAGCGATAACCCCGTCTTTCATCGGGCGGATCGCTTTTATGTTGCCTGGGGTTCTACCCAACATGCGTTTAGCCTCAGTCCCCACAGCCGCAACTGTTTTGGGGCCCCCTGCTCTTTCTTGACGAATTGCCACAACCGAAGGCTCATTTAAGACGATACCTTTGTCTTTAATATAAATAAGCGTATTGGCTGTGCCGAGGTCGATTGATAAATCGTTGGAAAACATTCCTCGAAGCTTTTTGAACATGGAAGAAACCGCATCCTAGTTGGTGAGAGAGATAATCGACAACTTTACCAACAGCCCCCTGATTGGGCAAGCATACAGGTAAAACAAAAACGCAAAAAAGTGGGTTTACAGCAATATATTGATGACTTTTTTACAAAAAGTGCAAAGCTGAGCTCAGATTGGTTAAATAACCAACAACCAGTATTTATTGAGGTCTCCGCTATCCCTATGGTGCATTCTGTCTATCAGTTACCCCAATTGAGTTATTTTTTACCCCAAATATCTTAACTAACAACAGAAGCCCTTGCTTAGTTAAATACTTCACGCCATTGGATTACCCGATCATTGCCTCTAAATTGGCCAAAAGTTATAATTGCTTGTGGATAATCTAGGCCTTTTGGACCCAAACAATTACTCACTTGATTACAAATATAGCCATCGCCATTCCAGTCATAATTTAAATATTGCGACCAGCCATTAACGTCAACCGCTGGATTCAAACGCAAATATAGCTCTCCAGCCCTCCCAGGCGCACTAAGTTCGAAGTCTTTGCTTTCGTCAGGAAGGCCGAGTAGTAAGCTACCATCACTGGTCACAGGATCGACAAGAGCGGTCAGATCATTCCCATTACCTTTGGGGCTCAAAAGTATTTGATTTGCGGCTTGTGTAAAGTTAATCGTCGTTCCATTGTCTAGCGTATTCACTAACCATTGACCCTTATTCCAATATTCGACCACAAATTTAGGTCGCAATGTTTCAGTTTCGGGCCCATAAACACTGTTAAGCGCAAAACGGCCAAAACGTAAATTCGCCCCACCTACATCGATAAAGGTTAATTCGTTGCAATTTGCATCGAGATAGTTATTGCGGAAACAAATACCTTGCCCATCCGTTAGAAACTCCGCATGGAACACTATATCAACTAAAGCGATAAACGGGTCAACGGGGGTATACATGATCTGACTGTCATCTGTTTTATTATAGACAATAGTCGCGTCAGGTAGGGTCATTACCACTGAGCCATCGTAGTTGTCAGCGCCACTGAGTAGCGGGGCATTACCTTTAAAAACGGTTGTATTGCCCGGATAAGTGCTTTTATCCAGATAGCTCAATTTAAGTGCATCATTCACATCCTCTATGGTGGGCCTGAACGTCCAATCGAGGGAATCATGATTATACATGGTTTGATCTAGCGCATTTTTTGCCGTTACTCTTATCGCCGGGAAAGTAGAAAAAGAGATGGTCTGGCCGACATAACTAAAACCACTTTGCACATCTTGTAAAAATGGTAGAGGAGATTCACGTTCTGCCCAATAATAGGCGGGACTAAAGTGCCCCAAAGCTAGCTCCCCCAAAGAGCTAATTTTATTGCCTAGATAGTTCAGATCTTGTGCATCGATTGCGATACGACCTGCTTCATCATAATAGGCACTCGCATAACGATACTGGCCCTCAGAAAATTTCAACTTATTAACGCTTATAAATAAACTAGCGTCAGTTGAACTGCCTAATTCACCAGTACTGGCATACCTAAAGCTGCCATCTGCAGAGCCTACAAGGGTTGGATAAGTGCGTTGGGCTTTGAGCTGCATTTGCTCTGCCTGATAATTGGGTAACAGACTGCCCGCCAAACCATAAGCGCTAATGACCAATTCAAAAGGCTCACCAGCGATAAATTTACTTATATCAGCCGGGCCGGTATAGACAAGAGCTGCGGGACTGACACTTAAGCCTAAACTTGCTGGGTAAACATCAATCAATGCGGTGCCTTTGAGGATCTGGGCTCCATCGATGGTGGCTTGAGCACTTAATGCTAACCTACCCGCATCAGCGTAATTTAAGGCTTGCAGCGATGCTATCCCATCTGTGCCAAAATTGAGTGTGATATTACCGCTGCTCTCGCCACTGGCATCACTAATCGCGATACCAGCTAAAGAGGTAAGACAAATAGCCGGTGAGTCACAATTATAACCCAATGTAATAGTTTGACTACCCGTTAAAGCAGCCTGACATACACCATTATTATCCTGCACTGAGCGCAGTTTTACATTGCTAAACTGGCTTTCAGCTAGTTGATCTGGCAGGATTTTATCACTAATGGTCGCGCCGATAAATTCAAAACCAGCATCTACAAACTCAATTTCACAAGTTTCATTTGAACCAAAAAAGCAGCGCAAATCAGCATTTTCTGACGCAGCAGTTTTACTCAAAATGTAAGTACCGGCAGTGCTTATACTTAAACCGGTATTAATTGAACCGGTAAAATTGAGAGTATTAGCACCTGACCAAGTGCCAGGGCTTAAACTAATACTGGTTGGCTGATCATATAATTGAGTGCAATTAGCATCTTTGCAGGCCTTTAAGACAATTGACTCTGCTTCACAGGTAAATCCTTGAGTATCATGTTCCAGACGAAAATGATCCACTGCATTAGTCACACAAGGCGAGAGCGTATTCGCATCAAGAGCTATTTCGCTAGCTGCCTGAGCTGTTTGATAAATTCTCAAATCATCATACTGACCGTAAGCAGAATTGTCGGTACTGTTGCCAGTAAAGTAGAGATCGCGGCTATCTCCTATATACAAAGTATTTAAGTCTGCCATTCGGCCATTTAGACCGGCCTTAGTGGTCGATGCAACGTCTACGCCGTTAATATAGATACCCATTTTATCTGCAGCAAGATCCCAGTTAATGGCCACATGTACCCATTCGTTAGCGGAGAAATTAAGACCACTAACTCTCAGCACTGCATCTTTGTCAGACGAATCTTCCATGCCAAACTCCAACTTACCTGAATACAGGCTTAGATAGAAAGATTTGCCAAAAAAGAAGAAAAAGCCGTTTGATGCGTCCAGTAATTGTCGAGATGATGAAGAGCTCCAGGACACTTTGCTTCTGTACCAAAACGAAACCGTGCCTGCCTGACCTATATCTCGGTCTACATCCAGTGAGGTGTTAAGCGCCTCGGTGTAAAAAAAACTTGAGTTATAACCTACGTCCATCACCTTACAGGACTTTTGCTGGCCTATCGGCAATAAGGGCTCAACTGAACCCACAGGAGAGCCGTGGTTAGCATTACTAGAAGAGTCTAATATCGAACCGCTGCCACGCCAGTTATCCTCTTCAAATTCATAAAATGCCAATACGACCGCACTTCTGTCGCACGGTGCAAGTGTTGTAGCATCAAGGGCTATTTCGCTAGCTGCCTGAGCTGTTTGATAAATTCTCAAATCATCAAACTGCCCATTTGCAGAATTAGCGGTGCTGGCATTGACCAAGTATGAGCTGCGGTCATCGCCTATATACAGCGTAGTAAGTTCACCCAATTGGCCATTCAAGCCTCCGTTAGTAGTGACTGCAACTTGATTACCATTTAAATAAATGCCCATGATCTTGCCACCACTCTCCCATGTAACTGCAACATGCACCCATTCGTTCGCGGCATAAGATAGGTTTGAAACATTTAATAGCGCATCGGCATCATTAGAGTCTTCTAGACCAAATTGCAAAGTGCCATTGTTTAAACTCAAATAAAAATACTTGTCCGGTGACGTTCCGGTATTAGAAGCATCAAATAATTGGCGTGCGCCGCCTGATGCCCAGTCAGTATTGCTGCGGTACCAGAAGGATATTGTGCCTTGTTGACCAATATCGTCGTCTACATCTATGCCTGTATCCAAGGCATATTTATCACTTGACCTAGAATTGGGAGGGACGTCTAATACCTGACAAGACTTTTGTAAACCATCTGGAAAAATAGGCGATACACTGCCAATAGGTGAGCCATGCCTAGCATTGGCAGATGAGTCAATAATACTGCTTGAACCCGACCAATTTGGCTCTTCAAATTCATAAAATGCTAATACAACAGCGTCTCCGGCACACATATCACTATAAGATGTATTGGTGATGGAAGATTCTTGATAGGTGACCGTCGAATTAGTGCCTAAAGTCGTATTCTTTGCAGCAAGTGCACCAAAGGCATAGCTGGCAGAGCCTAAAGTAATATTTCCCCTCGCGTACAAACTACCCGAGAGAGTTGTTTGATTATTAAATGACACATCATTGTAGGCATACACTACTAATTTACTGGCGTCACCACTCCTGTTAGCAGAGGGTGAATTGATCAAGCCGGGGGAGGGAAAGGTGATGGATTGATTTACATACACTATTGCCGTGCCACTTCCTTGTACGATTATTTTTGACTGACTATCCATCAGCAGTTGGTTAAACCAGTAAGTACTACCTCCCTGTAAATAAAGTGTGTTTTGAAAACCCAAGGTAAGAGAAGCAACGAAATATTCAGGGTGCTTGTCAGCAAAGCTTATAGTCGCTTCGGAAGCAGAATTGCGATTAATATCATCAAAAATATTACCAGGATTACTACCATCCCCCACGGTGGCCGAACCCTTGTAGCCAATAACAATGTCAGTAGTACTGCTTTTACTGACAAAATCACCCACATTCATACTGTCTGATGGAGAGCCAGACGCCTGGCAATCTTGGCTTTGGCAGGTCTTTTTGTCAGAGCCACTATTACGACTGACAGCTGAGGTCGCCAATACATGATTGGTTCCTCCTAACATTTGCGCATTATAACCAAAGTCAATGTTACTCTTTGCTGAGTGACTTGAGACGCCATTAGGAAATACTGCACTGCAAGAACCTCTGGAGCTAGCAGCAGAGGTACTCACTATGTCTAAGGAAAAATAAACCTCGTTATCGTTTTGCGCATCAGATGACCAAATCCAAGTTGCACCAGATGAAATATAAGGTCTTTTACCCCAAGGAGAAACACCGTTATTACCATTAACTTTTGATGCTGCAAGATAATTCTTCCAAGCTGTTTTACTGACTTTCCAATCCGCAGTGTTAGTTGAAATGCTAAGCTGATTATTGGGGAAAACATGGTCACTGCCACTCAGGGTAAAATCACCAATAAAACCAGCAATACCTCCAGTGTCTTGGACTTGGATATGTAGATAATAATCTTGACCTTTAATGAGATTTTGATTGAAGGTGTAGGTGTTTTGCCAGTTTTTGCCCGAACCTAAATAGGTTCCACGTACGTTATCATCAGTACTGATATAGACGTCGAAAGCATTATCACCCGTAAGATAACTTGACAGGGTGTCGGCCAATAACGAAGCCGAAAAAATAAGACAAAAAAGCAGATTAAGCCATACTACTACCAACTTTTTTGCTGTCATGTCTTACCTCACTTAACTACGGTTGATCATTCACTTAAACAAGAGAAACAAAACGTTGCCATTCTATTACCCTACTTTATGGCATCAATATAAACGGTACGACTCACCACTATATTGCCCACTGTGCATTGTCCGGTACTGGAAAATTGCAAATAGGCCAGTGTTTTACTGCCATCTATCACCGTTTTATTGGTGGTAGAGGCCGAGTATTGGCAATTTTCTAAACCCGCCACCTGATCAAAAACATGAGTCAAAGGAGGACTGGCTAAAGGCTCACTACAGGATGATGTAGCGCCAGCAATGGGGAAGTTATGGGCTATCTGGCATTCAATACCAGCCCGGGCGGCATTTAATGCGCGCTGACCTAAAACCTCATAAATGACATTATCGTTGGATGACCCTAGCATTTTAGTAATCGTTAGTCCTAAAAAAGCCAATACCACAATAACAAATAGGGCTAGCACTAACATACTACCATGCTGGCGTTTCCAAGAGTGTTGCGGGGTTAATTTAGGGAACATTAGGGATATGCACCTCAATACTGTAGTTCAGCTGCTCCTCATTGAGTTCAAAGGCTAACAGGATATGCACTAGGCCGTTACGATTGAGTACCGCATTCGATATGGCAAAGGGCAATTCATTCACATCTGACAAATCATTACGTAAATGCTCTGCCATTAAATCTCCCCCTTTATCATACAAGGTTTGCGTTACGGAAAGGTTGTCTTCATGACGGTATATGCCGTCACTTCGGGCGCAAAAACTAACACTCTTGCGGCCGAAATACATTCTTGATGCAGGAGAATAGTCAGCAAAGGCAGCGCTCAAAGTCAGTTCAGCAGTATGACTGGTGCTATCTGCAGTACTACAATCACCGTCACCATCTGGATTACTATCGCCATCGGCATCAATGGCGTCGCTGCAAGCCAGAACTGACTGACGCTTTTGCTCAGAGGAGTCGTAAATATCTTTGGGCGCTGTCGGATAAACAAAGGCGAAATCGCCCAGCTGCAAGCTAAACTGACTATTACCAGCCAGTTCAACAATACGCGCCTGAGTTGAAGTAGAGGGGGATATAGGTAGAGTTGTATAAAAAGACACCCACTGAGCAGGCACAAATTCAAGACACTGTATTTCTAGACTTAAATCATTACGCAGCCGCATGCTATTAGGGATAGCCATACGTAATTCTCGATTTAAGCGCTCTACTACAAAACGACTTTCCGTTAATATTTGCTGCCGTTCAGTGGCATCGGCATAAATTTGAAAACCACCGCGCAAAAATCCAGCAATGCCGATTGATACTATGCCCAGCACAATAATAACCGTTACCAGCTCGATTAAGGTAAAGCCTTTAGAGCCTGTCAGCTTTACCTTCGACATCAATAATTACTCCTATAACTGGTAAAAACGATGTTTTCACCAGTAGGTGTGCTAACAGTAATACGGATCAACTTGGTATTACCGATAAAATTTGAGCCACCAGCAATAGC